>JAEEGG010001897.1_pt1 | contig 55196 bp, 35 predicted proteins | sample 9134161 | NCBI WGS metagenome assembly JAEEGG01 (sample SAMN16246543, study PRJNA631951) | gut metagenome | biome: gut microbiome; feature: rumen; material: CR-attached | host: Bos | place: Iran: Karaj | collected 2018-10 | reverse complement strand
GCCAAACTTGTAAGCCGCATGTTCGCAGTCGTCAAAAGGGACGAAGCTTATCAACGAAACTATAAGATATTTACTCCTACTGAAAAAAACTTTCAAAAAACCGTTGCCAATTCATAAGAATAGATAGACAATCTTTGGCAATGGGTGAAAAATAGATTTCGGTGACAAAATCCCCCTGTTTGTTCAAAAAAAGACCTTTCGTTTGGATAAAGTGACCAGTTGATTGAAATTAATCCTATTTTCGCAACACGATTTCAGTGGATATGGAAAAGAATAGCAACAAGAAAAAGACCGTTCAGGCCTTTGCTGACATACCTCCGCGTACCTTTGACCTTCTTCCAAGGTTTGTGGAAAAATATGGAAAGAAGAAAGTCATGTTTGCCTGCAAAGCCGATGGAGAATGGAAGAAATACCTGGGCCGTGACTTTGTGAAAATGACGGATGCCATCAGTCAAGGCCTGATTGGTTTGGGCGTGGGAAAAGGCGACCGTGTTGCTGTCATTTCCAACAACTGTCCTCAATGGAACATGGTCGATTTTGCGACGCAGCAAATTGGCGCTATCTTGGTGCCCATCTATCCCACTGTGCGCCAGAGTGACTTCGAGCATATCCTGAACCATGCAGATCCCAAGATAGTCTTTGTGGAAGGGTCGCTGCTACACAGTAAAGTCAAGGGCATCCTTGACGCCATGCCTGTGCGTCCGAAAGAGTTTGCTTTCAACCCTGTTGAGGGCATGATGACCCTGCGCGGACTGATGGTCTCGGTGAAGATTGACAAGAAGAGCATTGCCAGGTTGCAAGCTGCCAAAGACGCTGTGGCGCCTGAAGACGTGGCGACCATTATCTATACTTCTGGCACGCTAGGCACTCCCAAGGGCGTCATGCTGACGCATTACAACTTAATGAGTTGTGTGGCGCACTATGGTCCGCATTACCCCGTGCCCAGTTCGCACAAGGTGGTGAGTTTCTTGCCGCTGTCGCACATCTACGAGCGTTCGGTGCTGTTCACTCACCTCTATCTCGGCAATTCGACCTATTATGTGGAGAACTTTGGCACCATCATGCGTGACATCGCTGATATCAAGCCGGAACATTTCACTACGGTGCCTCGTGTCATCGAAAAGGTGTATAATGGCATTGTTAGGAAGGGCGACAAGCTGAAAGGCATGAAGAAACGCATCTTCTATTGGGCGTTCCAGTTGGCCGAACGCTATGACGAGACCGGTTTGAAGAAAAACAGGGCCTATCGTCTCAAGTTGCATATCGCCAATAGGTTGGTGTTCAAAGACGTTAGAAAGGCTTTTGGCGGTCGCTTGGAGTTCATCATCTCTGGAGGCGCCAGTCTGCAGCCGCGCTTGGTGCGCCTGTTTGCCGCTATGAATATTCCCATCATCGAGGGCTATGGCCTGACGGAGACCTCGCCAGTGATTGCCACCAACAGCCTCGCTTTGGGTGTCATCAAGGCGGGAACGGTGGGCGTGCCTTGTAGCAGCGTCCAGTTTAAGATTGACCCGGAGTCGGGAGAAATCCTTGTGAAAGGTTCGCCTGTGATGAAAGGCTACTACAAAGACGAGGAGCAGACCAAGATTGCCATTGACGAGGAGGGCTATTTCCATACAGGCGACATCGGCGAGTTTGACGAAGACGGGTTGCTGAAGATTACGGGCCGCATGAAAGAAATCTTCAAGGATTCGATGGGCAAGTACATTTCGCCCGCCTTGATTGAAAACCGCTTCATGGAGTCGCCTTTCATCAGCAGCATGATGGTCGTGGGCGAGAACCAGAAGTTTGCCGCTGCCCTCATCGTGCCTAACTTTGAGCATTTGAAGGTCTGGTGCGAGGAGAACCACATCCCTTACACTACCAATGCTGAGATGATTAAGCTGAAGGCTGTCAACGACCGCTATCGCAAGGAGGTGGATGCCTACAACAGGTTCTTTGGCGACTTTGAGAAAGTGAAGCGTTTCGAGTTGCTCGACCATGAGTGGACCATCGATGACGGCGAGATGACGCCCAGCTTGAAGATTCGTCGCAAGGCCATCGCTGAGCATTACAAAGACTTGATCGACGGGATGTTTGCTGAGTAAGTTCTTCCTGCAGGCGGTTTCCCAAAATTTCACATTGCGAGGTGCAATGTTGTAAAATATGCCTATTTTTGTCGAAAAACGGATGAGAAGTTTGCGTTGCATCATGATTGCATGGGTGGTCCTCTTTCAGGTCGCTTGCGCCAGCGTCAAGAACCTTGAGGCCGCTACGGATGGTCCTGTGGAGATCCCAAGGATTGTCGATAACCGCCCTAGTCAAGTCATTGTGCATAAGGGTTATATGGTATCCTATAACAACGAGACCTGCCTGCCTAATTGGGTGGCCTACGAATTGACTCATGTGGAGGCAAACGGCACCAGCAAGCGCGATGGCCGTTTTTATCCAGACCCAGAGGCGCAAGGAAGGCAGGCAACTTATGACGATTATAAGAACACAGGGTGGGACAAGGGACACATTGCCCCAGCGGGTGACATGAAATGGGATTCTCAGGCCATGTATGAAAGTTGTTATTTCACCAATGTCTGCCCTCAGAACCACAACTTGAATGGTGGCGTCTGGCGTTCGTTAGAGGAGAAATGCCGCAGTTATGCGTGCCGTTATGAAAGTGTGTACATTGCCGCGGGTCCCATAGTCGGTGAAGCGAAGAATGGAACAATTGGCGCTAACGAAGTCGTCGTTCCGGATGCTTTTTACAAAGTGCTGTTGGTGTGTGTCGACGGCCGTTATGAAGGCATAGGATTCTATTTCGAGAACGTCGCCGGCCATAAGCCACTGCAGACCTATGCCATGACCATCGACGAGATTGAGGCCATGACGGGCATCGATTTCTTCTTTTCGCTTCCCGACAAGATTGAAGACGAGGTGGAAAGCAGATTCAATGAGGAAATCTGGTTTTAACGGAGATTGCGGATCAAGTCCGCAATGACTCCGGTGGTTTAGCGCAGGTTATGATGGGAAGGCTTTGTCCGCAATGACCACGGTGGTGCGTCTCTCAGTCTCGTGTTTCGCGTCTTATATGTAATCTAATTTTGCTCATCTACTAAAAAAAGAGGGTCCTTTTTTTTTGTTTTTTCTGGTCAATTCGTAGGCAAAGGTTAATTTTTATGTATCTTTGCAAGGCTTTGCCGAATGAAAGCTTCAAGTATCTATTGTTTCGGTTCGATTGTATAAATAAACCAAAGTGATTATGGAATTTGACGATATCTTTCAATCAAGTACGGATAATAATCAATCTTCGGACGACTTTTGGGCTACCGGTAACGGTTCAAAACAGGAAGGAAACCAAAGTTTCGACTTCATGGCCAATGATTTTTTTGATTTGCTGAGCAAGGATAGCGGTCCAACGGAGGCTGCTACTTTTGGTTTTGATGAGTTGATGGATAAGCCTAAAAAAGAGTTGGCGGATGTGAAAACGCCCCAAGAATCGCCTTTTATCCCGACAGAGGGTCTTGTTGCCTACTATCCCTTCGATGGCGACACCAACGATTATAGTGGTAACGGAAATCATGGAACCATCATTGGTGATGTTGTTCCGGCGCCTGACAGACATGGCAATCCCCAAGGAGCCTATCGTTTCCCAGGAGAACCCTTCAATTACATTTCTGTCCGTGATGCCGAAGTCCTTCATCTGAGCTCTTTTACGCTCAGCGCATGGGTTTTTTCGGATGCGGAAGACTATGGTTCGGGTCCTAGAAATCTCCCCGTACTTAGACCCATCATTAACAAGGGAAGAGATATTATTAATGGTTCATACCGCTTGAATGTTAATGGCGTTGGTGCCCAAAACCTATACGAAGGGTCTAATGACGCTATTGTCGATTTCATCCCCCAAGTCGGTCAATGGCACATGATTACAGGAACGGTAAAGGGGAATCAGGCTCGTTTATACATCGATGGCAAATTGCAAGCCGAAACGACATTGTCGAATCCTTTCAGTTATGGCAATTCTGATCCTTTGGCAATAGGAATGCACTATTATCCCGGGGTACCACCACGATGGGCATATCCTTTTAAAGGCGTCATTGACGAAGTGAGAATATACAACAGGGCTTTTACGCCGTTGGAAGTGAATTCCCTATATAATTACGATGAAAGAGGTGCAGCTGTCTCTGTTGGCCATTCTGCCGATGCATCAACCGAGAGCCTGCCGGAGCAGAACTTCGGGGAGTTTGAAATTGACTATATGGACGAGACCAAACTCAACGTTGTGATCAACCACAACCCTTCTGTTAATTTTGCCATGCAGCAGAACAGGGTGCCGTTGCTGAAGGAGATTCGGGTGAGAAACGTATCGAATAGTTTGCTTTCCGATATGGTGGTTGAGGTCACTTCCGATCCCGAGTTTGCCACTAGGTGGACCTGTGGCATTACTGAGCTTTCTCCGATGGAAGAGGTGAGTATCGTCGACATTCCATTGGCGGTTTCGGCATCCTATTTGGCCCAGTTGACCGAGGGCGTGGCGGGCAGTTTGCGTGTGCGGATCAGGATGGGCAAGGTAGGGTTGTACGACCATACCGTTGCCGTTGACTTGGATGCTTTTGACCAGTGGCGAGGTCTATCGATAGAGCCCAAGGTGTTGGCCTCATTTGTGCAACCCAAGCATCCGGCATTGCCTCCTGTTTTGGTGAAAGCATCTGCGATTTTGGAGAAATGGTCGGGTTCGCCCTCGTTTGACGAATACCAGACTAGGGACCCCAATCGTGTTAAGTTGCAAATGGCCGCGGTGTTTTCGGCGTTGGCGGAGTTGAAAGTTGTCAATGTCTCCTCTGCAGTAGATTATACGCGTTCGGGTGACAAACTGCGTTTCCCTGATGCCATCATTGATACCAGGATGGCTTCTGATTTGGATATGGCATTGCTTTATGCCTCTCTGTTGGAAGCCATTGGTCTTCATGCCTTGATTGCCTTTTCGGAGGATGCCATTTTGGTGGGCAGTTGGTTGATTCCTGACTGTTTCGCTGACACGGCGGGCGATGACGTATCCCTGCTTTCTAAACGACTCTCCAAAGGCATAGAGGAGTTGTCTTTTGTCAGCGTAAAGTGTCTGTTCTCGGGCAGTGCCAAGCCTTTTGACAAGGCGGCCGATGATGCAGCAGCGGTGCTTTCGAATGTCGACAAGTTCCTGATGGTCATCGATGTGTGTCGTGCCCGCATGTCGCATATTCGTCCCTTGCCTTTGCGCGTGATGGGGAATAACGGTTATGAGATTGTCGTGGAAGAGGGCGATTTTGAGGCCGAACGGCCCATGCAGGTGTCGGCGGGCAATCTAGTATTGGATGACGGTTCAACCGAAGTCACCAAGCAGACGATTTGGGAGAGAAGGCTGTTGGATTTGACCTTGCGCAACAATCTGTTGAGTACCAGGATCAATAAAAAGACTCTGCAGATTGTTTCTGTCAAAGTGAATGAAATCGAGGACGCTCTTGCCGCCAACCAAGAGTTCAAAATCATGGAATGCCCAGAAGAGTTGGTGGATCTCGTTGGCGTTGAAGGCATCTACCAAACTCCAAACAACTCGGATGCGGTTATTGACTTCTTGAGGGAGGAACTGAAACAAAACCGGTTGCATTCCTATTTGAAAAAGGATGATTTGGAGTCGGCGTTGACTCATCTCTACCGCCAGTCTCGTCTTTCGATAGAGGAAAACGGCGCCAACACGCTATATCTCGCCATCGGATTGCTGCGATGGTATGAGACTCCTGTCAGCACCAAACCCAGATTTGCGCCGATATTGCTCTTGCCTATTGAGATGGTGAGGAAATCGGCGGCAAGAGGCTATATCATCAGAGGCAGGGGTGAGGAGACCATGCTTAACATTACGCTTCTTGAATTGTTGCGTCAGTCGTTCGGCATTACCATCAGCGGTCTCGATCCGCTGCCTACCGACCATTCAGGCGTGGATGTCGTCAAGGTGTTCAACACCTTCCGTAACGCCATTATGGAGCAGACGAGATGGGATGTCGAGGAACAGGCCATTATCGGCACCTTCTCTTTCAACAAGTTCCTGATGTGGAACGATATCCACAACAATGTCGATGTGCTGAGGCAGAACAAGATTGTCAATGGATTGATTACGGGCCAGGTGGATTGGGGTGACGACTTACAGGGTGAGATGCCCGATTTGGACCAGACGTTCTCGGTGGGCGACTTGGCCTTGCCTATGCCTGCCGATTCGTCGCAGATAGAAGCCATTTCGGCCGCTTTGGGCGGGAAGAGCTTCGTCCTGCATGGTCCTCCTGGAACAGGAAAATCGCAAACCATCACCAATATCATCGCCAATGGCCTCTATCAGGGGAAGAAGATACTGTTTGTGGCCGAGAAGATGGCTGCACTCCAAGTGGTGCAGAAGCGACTCGAAACCATAGGTTTGGCGCCTTTCTGCTTGGAACTGCATTCCAACAAGGCGAAAAAGAGTGTGGTGATTGAGCAGTTGAAGCGCACGGTTGAAGTGACCAAACAAAAGTCGAGCCAACAATTCCAGAAAGAGGCTGCACAACTGAATGCGCTGCGTAACGAGATCAATGAGTATGTGACTGCCTTGCACCGTCCTTATCCCATTGGGCGCTCGCTGTACGACTGTTTCTCTGACTATAGTTCGGTGGCCGAGTTCACCTCGGCAGAACTGCTGCCTTTCGAAAACGTCGAGTCGCTGAAGGAAGAGGACTTGCAAAAGTATAATGCTTGGTTGCAAGAGTATGTGTCAATCTGCAGCATCATCGGCGACGTTTCGAATGCTCCGCTGCGTGCGTGCAAAAACTCCAACTACCAGCCGGCACTCAAGTCGGAGTTGCAGGCCAAATTGGTTGCGTTGAGAGACGAGGCCGAAGCCTGCAGGGTCAGTTATGAAGCCTACTGCAATGCTATGGGCTTGACATTCTCCGACCGTTTGGAATGGATGGCCTCGCTGCAGGACTTTGTCTCGAAGCAAAAAGACGGGACGATGCTGCCTGAAGTCTTAAGATCGTCAGACTTTGATGCCGACGTCGATTGGGCAAGAAGGTTGATTGCTGCCGGAAAAGCCAAGGATGGGGCACGCCAGGTGGTATGTGAGCATTTGGGACAGCAGTTCCTGAATGCCGACGTGGAGCAAATGAAACAGGAATGGCAGGCCATAGAGACCTTTATGGAAGGCTATCCAATGGCCAAGTCAAATGCAGGATCGGGCAATTTTTCGCAAGTTTTCACCCAAGTGCCACAACGCTATCAGCAGATGATGCTTCAGTATTCGGTGGTAGCAGGTTGGCTAGGCATGGAAAACGAGACCCAATCGGTTTCAAGGTTTGAACAGTTGAAAGCAATGCTCAATTCATTGCTTGAGATGCATCTGCTTATCCCGGATTTGTTCTCGGAAAGCACCAAACGGCAGTGCAGGGCCGACTTGTCGGACTTGATCGGCCATGTCGAAAAGCGCAACCAATATCGCGACCAGCTATTGAAGCAGTTCAGGCCTACCGTTTTCGACTTGAATTATATTGAGCTTCAGAATGAATGGGTAGAGGCAAGTTCAAAGAGTTTCATCTCTAAAAAACTTGGGCAGAGCAAAGTGCTTAAGAAAGTGAATGTTCATGCCCTGTCGGAGGTCTCCGAAGAAGAGATGCCAGACTTGCTGGTGGTTCTCAGGGGGTATTGGGATGAAGTGTCAAGTGTTTACCATTATTCGGAATGGGCCAAGAAACTGATGGGCTATGAATGGAAAGAGGGCAACTTCGACATTGTCTCGCTTCGTAAGGCCATAGACGTTCATACTGCGATTCACGGCCAACTGCTGTCGATGACCCAGGATGAAAGAAAGACTGCTATGGTCGAGTCTGCGTTGGTGGCTTGTGTTGGAAACGACGTGCAGAACTTCCACGCCATGAAGGACGTGGACATCCATAGGTTTATCCGCTCGTTTGAGGATTTTGTCGCTCAGTACCAGGAATTCAATAAACATGGCGTGCCATCGGCGACGGTGCTCGCTACAATCGATAGATACCAAAGAGCCGATGCCTGGCTCACCGAACACCAAATGCAGGGGAACCGGTTGTTTGGCTGTTTATGGCAGCCTGATGCTTGCCAATGGGGCGCATTGGAACAATCGCTGTTGCAGACTGGTGAATTGTGTGCCGGCATTGCTCGTCTGGAGCAAGATGCAGAGAAGCAAAATGCGGTTAGGATGAAGTTGGCAGCAAGCATAGAACAGGGTGTTTCGGGCAATGTCGTGACACAAAACGAAGTGCCGAACTATCATGAGATGCTATCATCATTGCAAGCGCAGAGCGCTGAATGCAACCGTTTATTGGGCGGTGAGATGATTTCCATTGACGATAGCAATCTCTTGTCTAGCGTGTCGACCGGCGCCGATTTTGTGTTGCAGCATTTGGACGAGCTTAAAGACGCCTGCAAATACAACGAAGTCGTGAATTCCATTCCTGACAAGGCGCTTCAGCCATTGGTCGACAAAGTGGAGAATGGCACCATTGACGGCATCCTCATTGGCTTGTACTACAAGAAATGCTTCGCACGCACTTATGCCGAGCATATTCTTTCCGTCGATCCTTTGTTGAGCAACTTCCATGGGAAGATGTTTGAAGAGAAGATCGCCTACTACAAGCGCTTGTGCCAGAGGTTTGAAAAGTTGACTCGCGAGGAACTGTATGCCAAGTTGGCGTCGAATATGCCCAATTTCCAGGTCGAGGCAGCGGGCAATTCCGAAGTGGGTATCCTGCAACGCAACATCCGAAATGGTGCGAGGGGAATGTCGCTGCGGTCGCTATTCGACAAGATTCCCGACCTGCTCACCCGCATCTGCCCTTGCATGCTGATGAGCCCGATTTCCGTGGCCCAATACATTAACGCCAGAGGCGCGAAGTTTGACTATGTCATTTTCGATGAGGCGTCACAAATGCCCACGTGCGAAGCCGTTGGAACCATTGCGAGAGGAAAGAATGTAATCGTGGTTGGCGACCCGAAGCAATTGCCTCCAACGTCGTTCTTCGAAGCGAATGCCTTCGATGAGGACAATGCCGACAAAGAGGACTTGGAGAGCATCCTTGACGACTGCTTGGCACTCTCCATGCCATCGAAATACTTGCTGTGGCACTACCGCAGCAAACATGAGAGCCTGATTGCCTTTAGCAATATGAGATACTACGGCAACAAGCTGATGACGTTCCCATCGCCTGATGACTTGACCACAAAAGTGTCCTTCCAATATGTGGATGGCATTTACGACAAGGGCCGCACGAGGCAAAACCGTGAAGAGGCCGTTGCGGTGGTGGAAGAAATCGGGCAGCGGCTGTCGGATCCGGTGAGGTCGCGCCAGAGCATTGGTGTGGTGACGTTCAACACCAACCAGCAGTCCTTGATTGAGGATTTGCTCAACAACCTTTACCGGCAGAACCCGAAACTGGAAAAGATTGCCTTGGAAAGCGAAGAGCCCCTCTTTGTCAAGAATCTGGAGAACGTGCAAGGCGACGAGCGAGATGTCATCCTGTTCTCGGTAGGTTATGGTGCCGACAAGATGGGTAGGGTGTCGATGAACTTCGGCCCTCTTAACCGCGATGGCGGATGGCGCCGACTGAATGTGGCGGTGTCGCGCGCCCGTTATGAGATGAAGGTGTTCTCAACCCTCACTCCCGACCAAATCGACTTGAACCGTTCGTCGGCCCAAGGCGTGGCTGGGTTGAGGGCGTTCTTGGAATATGCCCAAAACGGCAGGCTGTCGTTGGCATATGAAACCGCCAACAGCAAACGCACCAACGACTATTTGGTGCTATCTGTCGCCGAGGAGATTAGGATGAAAGGCTATGAGGTGAGGACCAACATCGGTTCGTCGGGCTATCGCGTCGACATTGGCGTCGTTGACCCACAAGACCGAGGCAAGTTCGTGTTGGGCATCCTTTGCGATGGCTATAACTATGCCACTGCCAAGTCGGCACGCGATAGGGAAATCACGAGAGGCATGGTGCTTAAGCTGTTAGGATGGCGCATCAGTCGCGTGTGGGCCATGGAGTGGTGGGAGAGTCACGATGCTGCTTTCCAGAAACTGATGAGCGACATAGAAAAGGCCATCTCGGGAAAATGGGATGAGGAGGTTGAGGAGATAACTCCAGAACAGGAAGACATGGAAGAGGAAGAGGTGGAGGAGATTGTAGACCCGAAAGCAGTGCCCTACGTGAAAGCTGAATTGCCCGCTATGCCCTCTGTGACGCCTGACGAGGTCATAGGAGGCGGCTATGCCCACACCATCTTGAAAATCTTTGATGACATCATCAGAGCCGAAGCACCGGTTAGCAAAAAGACGCTCCTCAAAAGAACGAATGCGACCTTGGGCATTGCAAGGGCGGGACAACGGCTGGCACCTTATTACGATGCCTTGTTGAGAAGCCATGGCTATCCCAAGACAGTGTATGGTGAGGATATCTTCTATTGGAATGTCAATCAGGATCCCCGCCAGTTAGACCTGTACCGTCCTGAGTCGGACCGTGATCCTATGGATATTGCCCCGGAGGAAGTGATGGTGGCTGTGTGCCAGGTGCTTGACCAGCAGGGCGCGTTGCCCGAACAAGACCTACTACGTCAGCTGGCCAAGCGCTTCAGGTTCTCGCGTTTGGGCGACAACGTTGTCCTTTCTATGCGCCGTGGCCTTGAACTGGCGTGGAAGTCTGGCAAGGTGATTGTGGAAAACGAAAGGGTGAAACTGGTCCAAACTTCTTCATAACTCATGCATTACTTTGCAACATAAACGAAAAAAACAGACAATAATGAAAAAGTCGCATTTACTGAAGATCTGCAAATGCCTGCTGTTTACAGCAGTGATGTGTTTGGCGTCAACGATGCTTTTTGCACAAGATGGAGATTATAGTAATTATTTATACAACTCCCGACAACTTGTCGCGAAGGGCGATTGCAGAGGCGCACTAAATCAATATATTATTTACGTGCGCCTTGCAGATCAGACCGATAAAGAATTGGAAACACAAATTGCGCAGTGTTTCGAGGACAACGCTGCTAAGGCAGCGATTCCTGTTCAACAAGTTACGCAACCTTTATATGTGAAAGATTATGAGGTTTATCAAAATGGGAAAAAGTTGACGGATAATGAGGTTAGGAGACTTTTTGCGAATACAGAATCATACGATTTGTATGACAAGGGGATGAACTTGGTAGATAAAGATTTTTCTACAATACGAGGCTTGAACATTGGCGTTGGAACAACGTCTATTGTGGCGGGTGCCGTTTTGACTTGTTGGTGGATAGGGGTGTATACTAACCAAACTGAGGCAAAAGAAGCAAAAGCATCAATGGAAGAATATATGATTGGCGGTACGGATGCTCCAAGCGCTAATCATCCATGGTATGACCATTATGTATATTATAGGAATGAATATGAGCAAAAGACAGAACAAGCAGAAAAGGATAGAAGAATAGCAAAACCAGGACCTTGGTTGATAGGAGGAGGAATAGTACTGTTGGCAGTTGCCGAAACCCTGATTGAGAAATCGGTGATATCGTCAGGACAAAAAAAGATTCGCAAATCCGTCGATCTTTATAACAACAATAATAGGGCTTTGCGTTCGCAGAATGTGTTGGAGATTGATTACGGATTGACGGGGAACGGGGTGTTTTTGACGTTTTCGTTTTGATTTAGTAGATGAGTAAATTTAGTTACATAAAAGACGCGGGACTTCGAGACGTGGGACGCGAGACATAAGCCTCGTCCCGTGTCCCGTTGTCTCGTGTCCCGTGTCAAATGAATAGGTAGTTTATTTTGAACAGTTACTTATGAGTTTCCTTAAAGAATATACCCTATTAGGTGAACTTGGCAAAGGCGGTTTTGCCAAGGTCTACAAAGTGCGGCACAATGAATTGGGCTATATCCGCGCCATTCGTGTGCTGAATGAGTCCATTGCCGACGAAAAAAGCCATACCTACCAGAAGTTCCTGCACGAATGCAAGGTGCTGCTACGGTTGGGCAATGGCAACCACCGCAACATTGTACATATATACCAACCTCGCCTGTTGGACAACCATGCACTGGTTGAAATGGACTATGTGGACGGACAGGATCTTACTCATTATTTGAAAGAAAATGGCAGTTTCCTACCTATAGAAGAGGTGCTGCGAATGGTTCAAGAGATGAGCAATGCCTTGTCCTATTGCCATGAGGACATTTATCAGTTTTGCATGGATCCCGATGAAGATGACTTGCAGAACGACCCTGTCGACGGCAGACGTTGGTTGATTGACGCGACCACTCGAACTAGACTTGTCGATAAATACAAGGTCATCCATAACGATATTCACTCGGGCAATATCATGCGCCGCAAGGATGGCAGTTTCGTTTTGCTCGATTTCGGTCTTGCCATCGAGGGCGATGAGGTGGTGAAAAGCAGTTCGCGACACGAGAATGGAGCAGTGGAGTTTAAGGCACCTGAGAAGTGGGACAACGATACTACATTGACAGAACAGAGCGATGTCTATAGTTTTGGCATAGTGATGTACGAATACCTTGCAGGTCGCGTTCCGTTCCCTTACGACGAGAACTTGTCGAAGGTAGAAGCGGAATACAAGTTGCTTAAGGCGCACGCGGAACAGACACCGCCGCCTATCGGTGACCTGCGCAAAGCTTATTTTGAGGCGAAATACCCCAATCAGACATACAAGAAAGACTATCCCGACTGGTTGGAAGCGGCCATCCTGCGATGCTTGGAGAAAAACCCCGCCAAACGCTTCCGCAATGGCAAAGAATTGTATGACTATATTTCCAAGCATTTGCAGGATGAAACGGTCACCAAAGAGGCGTTTCAGAGTCTTTCTGATGAGTTGGAATCAATAAAAGATGAGAGGCAGCAGACCTTGGCGCAAATTGCCACTCTCACCAAGCAATTGCAGGAAGAAACCGTCGCCAAAGAAGCGTTACAAGGTCTTTCTGACGAAGTGGTATCGTTAAAAGGCGAGAGGCAACAGGCTTTTGCACAAATTGCCGCTCTCACTAAGCAATTGCATGATGAAACTGTTGCCAAAGAAGCGTTGCAAGGCCTTTCTGACGAGGTGGCGTCATTAAAAGACGAGAGGCAACAGGCCTTAGCACAAATCACCGTTCTCACTAAGAAGAACAATGACCTGGCCCGTCTTGCAGATTCCGTTTCAGAGGAACTTAAACAGGCAAGACAGAAACTTGAATCGCAAAGTGTTGAACAGAACGCAAAGTTGCATCGCGAGTTGGCGGTGTTGCAAGGTACCATCAAACAGAGGGAAGTCGAGATAGCCAGTCTTCAAGGCGACTTGATGAAACTGGAGCGGCGTGCGCAAGATTCGCAAGTCAACGAAGACCTGCAAAATCAAATCGTGTTTCTTCAAAAACAAAGCGAAGACCTTGAGCGGCAAGTCAATCAAGCGCAGCAGGAAAAAAGAAAACTCCGGGATGAGGTGGAGAGACTAAAAAAGTCAGGCGGCAAGAAAAGACCTCTGCCCGTCATACTTTGCATTTTCCTGGGCATGGCAGCTGTGGTGTTGGGCGTGCTTTATTTTTTGGACTTAGGAAAAGGCAATGGGGTTCCTGGTGATTATGAGTCTGTTATGGCCGAGAACGGCAACTTGAAGCAAAACAACGAGGATTTGACCCAACAGGTATCCAATTTGGAATCAAGAAACGAGGCATTGTCAAAGCAAGTTGATTTGTTGCAAAACGAGTTGGACAATATACCTATTGATGATTCTGAAGGACAGGCAAGAATCGCTGAGTTAAACGAAAAAATAACTGCATTGAATATGGAGATTGAAAGGTTGAAGGATATGGGCGATGAGCAATCTTCAAATAATGCGGAGTTGACAAACCAATTAAATACGGCTAATTCCACCATAAGCGGTTTGCAGGCAGAGATTAAAAAACTGAAAAAACCCAATCAGACGTCTACTGCGAGAGAGAAGGAACTTGAAGATGAACTTGCCACTGTGAGAAAATCATTGGCAAGTGCCAATGGTAAGATTGAGGAACAGAAAAAAACAATTGAGGAACAGAAAAAAACAATTGAGGAACAAAAAAATACAATTGCTAAATTGACAAGAGAGATGGAAGTTATAAAAGATGTTTCTGGAATAGGAAAATAAGACAATACATGAGTGTTTTCAATAAAATTTCAACAAAGATAGGAGAATGGTTGTCAGGTGAACCAGCAAAGGGTCCTAATAAAGAAGAGACTTCATCTGTCGGTTTGGATGAGACCGTGTTAGCATCCAAGGAGACGCCAGAAGTAGAATGTGTAGCGCCAGAAGGGGAGAGTTCAACGCCCAAAGAGGAGAAGAAACCGCTTCCCAATTCCGTCGAAATCCGTAGGAAGATCAAGAAGTCCACGCTGGTCTTGCTCAATTCGCTCTATCTGGCGAATGCAAACAGTTGCAGGACAAAGCGTTTAGTCGTATGGTTTGATGCAGACAAGACCACTTTCAATTCCTTTGCAGATTTTGGGCAGGAGTTGGAAAACTATTGGGCGATTGAAAATGGGTATGTGTTTAAAAAGGTTGAACTGAAACACGGCAAACCCAAGAATGAGCGAGATGCGCGCAAAGTGGCGACCGATTTGGATTCCATGGTCGTTTATCTTCAGGAACTGGATGCGAATTCCACCGATGCAAGCATGGTGAGGAAAGCGCGCATTTCGGTTTATGGAGGTCAAGGGAGTCTGGTTCAGGAGCAATATGAGTTGTCGAGCGAAGCACTTGAAAAGGAAAACGGAAGATGCTACAACATCGGTCGTGGCGAGTTCCCGACTTTGGGAGGCGGCGTTTTCCGGCGAAATCATATCGCCATTGACGACAATGGCAGCAATGAAGCCAACAAATATGTCAGTCGCACTCACGCCCATATCGGGTTTTCTGAGGTCGTGGGATTTTACCTGCAAGTGGAATTTGGCGGCAGCAGGCTGTCAGGAAACCGAACGAGGATATTCCGCGGCGAGGAAAAGATAGAAGTGGAGAATGTGGAGGTGAAGGAACCTTTGCGAGACGGAGATTTAATAGAATTGGGCAAGGCTGTAGTGCTGCAATTTGTTGAGATAGAATAATAAATGCAAACGAATTGATAAAAGAATCATGGGCATTATCAAGAAAGTATTAGAAGGCCTTCGTCCAGACCAAGGAAAGAAGGGCGAAAAAACGCAGGACAATCAAGGCCAAAGCAAGGTGACAAACAAGGTGCTTCATAAAGAACTTGTTGAGCACTTCAAAGCAGATATGGAGGAATTGTCGGTAGGCAGAATGACCCTCTTTCCTATGTCGTTCAATATCCTGCTGCATCCAGACGACTATGCCTGTGTAGGAGAATCGCTCCCGTTTATTCTCCCTGAGGTGATTGCAGGATTCTACGCTGCTATCAAGGCCAGAAATGACAGCATTCCTGATTCGTACGCCCAACCTCCAGCTACTTACTGGTTTTTCCAGTTTGCGTCGAGTAAGGTAAAGACCGAGGATAACGTAGATTCGTTTATTGTACCTGGTGAGATTGTCACAGTAGGTCATCTCTTCACGTTTGACATTAAAAAGGCGCAGCAAGGTGAACGAATGGAAAACGTGAAACTATCTGTCAAATGCCAAAACTCCAATGTCAACCAGAACAATATCAATCAGGAAGCCTTGCTGGGCATGGAAATTTTGAGCAACAATGCCTTCACTTTCAACTTTGACAAGAATATGAGCGGGAATTTGAGCGATATCCAAGCCTCGCAACGAGGCGGCAACAACACTTTGGCCACATTGACCTATTCCGATGGGACGACTAATGTCCACTTGAAGATGTTGGACGAGTTGGTGATTTTGTCAGGCCTAAAAGAGACACGCAAGATGGAGAACATCATGATCATCAACAGCGAAGCCGTTGAGGTTGGGCATGTCCAGATCCGCTATGTCAAGGAGAGCAACAAATTCCAGCTCTGCGCCTATGCGAAGACGCGACTCAACATGCGAGAGGTGCCTATCAGCGTGGGTGGCGTCCCGATTTGGAAGGACATGTCGTTTCATTCGGACATCTTCCTGAACGACGAGGTGAATGTGAAATTTAGTGCATCGGATGCCATTATATCTAGAATGTGATTATGAGTGAAAACATGAAATATCATATTAAGACTTCGATTGTCGGCAAGACCGACATGGGTCGCGTGAGGACCAACAACGAAGACGCTTTTGTCGCCCAAACATTATGGGACGAAAACACCTATCTCGCCATCGCCATTGACGGCGTGGGCGGCTATGAGGGCGGAGAGGTCGCTGCTGCCATGGCGCAGAAGACCATCCCGGAGTATCTGTCGGCCTCATCGAACGGCGAGCGCGTCGAGTTGCTGAAACAGGCGGTCACTGCCGCCAACAATGCCATCTTTGAAGCAAGGGAAGCCGATCCCGAGCATGGCCAGATGAGTTGTGTGCTCACTGCCGCCATTGTCGATGTGGAACATCGGCAAATCAGCATGGCCCATGTGGGCGATTCGCGCCTTTACAGTTTCCATGGCGGCCAACTGAAGAAGTTGTCCCACGACCATTCCTTGATTGGTTATCGGGAGGAAATCGGCGACTTGACGGAAGAAGAGGCCATGCACCATCCCCAGCGCAATGTGATTGGAAGAGACGTGGGGTCGCAAAAGCATAAGGCCAGCGACGAGGACTTTATTGAGGCACAGGTGTTTCCGCTGCTGCCGAACACCACGCTCCTGTTCTGCTCTGACGGTTTGACGGACCTGGTCACATCGTCCACGATTGCTTCGGTTTTAGGTCGGGAGGGGAGTCTGGAAGAAAAAGTGGATGCCTTAATCAAGGCGGCGCTCGAAGCGGGCGGGAAGGACAATGTCACAGTGGTGCTGTTCGAATACCAAAGCGACGAACCTGAATCTGTTCCAGTTGAACCTGAGATAAAAACGGAAAACACAACGTCACAATCAATGGCGGAAGAGACCGCCGGAGATGCTGGTGATCGACAATCTACGAAAAGGACTTGGCCTTTGGCCGTTGCTTGTCTAGTCCTTGGAGCGTTGGCAGGAACGCTTGTCGTTTTCTCAGGGATGAATCATAAGATCAACAAACTCAAAGAGGTCCAAAAAGAAGAGGTGAGTTGTTATAAAGACAGTCTGGCTTTTCTGTATGACTCGATAGAGAAACTCAATAGTCAAATTCAAGATACAATACCCATAATCGATTCCGTTTCGCTGAATGAATAGACGCTCGCCCATAAAAGAATTATTGCCGCCAATCATTGTCTCCTTGGTTTTGGTGGGCTTGTTCATCTCTCTTTTGTGCCATGTTGACCGCCGTAATGAATCGGTGGTGGACGACATTGAAAACAAGAGGGCGGTTGTGCTTTCGCCCGATTGCGACACTTCGCTATTGTCGGAAATCATCTACAATGACGGCTATGCCGAGACGAAAGAGGATGCCGATTTCATCGCGTCTGTCCTGGTCGAAAGGCAAAAAGAAAAAGGCCAGTTGCCCAGTCTCTATACTTTGCAGAAACGTGCTTTCGGGCAGGTGAAGGCGGATTCAGCGACTAGTGAAGGCGTCCTTCATTCGAGACTAAAAGCGTCATACGACAAACTGGGCCAGAACGATTCGGTGTTTCCTCTTGAGGAACCTGTTCGTTCAGGAAACGGGAAGATGGCGGTTAAGGTATATGAAAAGAAACCTTCCGAGAATTGGTTGAAAAGTTTGCTAAAGATTGATGACAAGGTCCCATGCAGGGTCGATACGGTGCTTTTGACCACTTATTATCGCGATTCGCTGAATGCGCCTTGTCCAGCTGTAGTCGGATTTGTCGCAACAGATTCTATGGGCGTAGCAGTCTTTGATGGGTTGGATACCGCGACTTCCTATAGCGTGTTGCCCATTAAGCACGGTTATGAGTATGGCATTTCAAAAGGAACGGTGGGCGGAAAATGGAAGATGCGCAATCCTGACAAGGGAATGGTCTTCTCTTTTGAGCAAAAGGAGCATTTGATTCCTTTATTTGGCAATGCCACACTCAAGCGCATCAAGGCTGATCGGACCATCTTGGTGCGTTCGCCTAAAGAGTTCAAGGATGTGGCCGTGAGATGGTTTGTTTATGTGATGCTGGCATGGTGGGTCTTGCTCTTATGCTTGATGATTAGAAAAAAGAGATTCAATGGGTGGTTGGTGGCCTCCTGCATGTTCCTTTCTGTGTTGTGCGTGCTGATGATGTTCTCGATGCAAGATTCGCTGAATGATGAATTGAATGGAATCGTCATGGGAAAAGGCGTTGTGCTGGGTTTGTTGGTTTGCCTTGCGCTGCAAGGTGTTGATTTTGTGAAGTTTTATCAAAACAACGGCAAGTTGGGCTTCGACATTCCGTCGAACCTGTTCCGATGGTTGTTCCATCCCTATCGCCAAAAAGTGGCTGGCTTGGCCAATACCTTGAAAGGCGATGCGAACGTGGCGAAAAAGATTCTTGCCATGGTCTTGGTGCTGTTCTCGATGCCGTTTTTGCTCCTCGATTTGTTGCAAATCACCCGATTGGGCAAGGCCGTTGACAGGCTGTGCGAAAAACTTCCCAAGGGAATAGGATGGCTCGTGTTGGCATTGCTTCTGACCGCCTTGCTATGGACGCCCTTCGGCCAGGCCATCGGCGGCATGAAGGTGAACTTGAAGTTGGCCAGTCTTGTGTTCCAACCCAGCGAGATTGCCAAATATCTCATCTTGCTATTCATGGCAGCGTTCTTCACCCAACAGGCTGACACCATCATTGCCTATTCGCAACCCCATAGAATGAACATGATGGGCAGCAAAGTGAAGACTTTGTTGTGGATTGTCATTGGTCTGGCGGTCTTGATGGCCATGTATCTCGCCTTGGGCGATTTAGGTCCCGGACTGGTCATCGGAATAACCTTTATCTTGCTCTATTCCTTGATTAAGTCGAAGGTGAACTTGGAGCATCTTGATGAAGGAAGTCGTTGGAAGCGTATCTTTACGTGCGACTTTGCCATGCTCGTATACGGGGTGCTGACTTTCGCAGGATTCTTGCTGATAGGGTATCAGATTGGTGGCAAGACGATAATGCTACTGTTTGGTTTGTTGTGGTTCGTGTTTTGGGTGGCCTTGGGTTATTTCGGCTTTAGGAAGCAATTGTTTGAGTCGGCCTTGTTGTTTAATGTGGTGGTTTTCGTGTTCGTATGTGGAGGTGACCTCATGCAGCGAGTGCCAGGCATGAAGAATAGCAGCGCAGTGGAACGCTTTAATGACCGCGTGGAGATGTGTACCAATACATGGGGCGATTTGGATATTGAACACTTGGGTGAAAATGCCAAGGATGTGTCGAATAGTCAGGTGGCCAATGGGTTGTGGGCCATGGCTACAGGCGGCATGACGGGACAGGGACTGGGTGAAAGCAGACCCAGCTTGATTCCGGCCTTCCATACCGACATGATTTTGTCCAGCATCGGCGAACAGATGGGATGGATAGGTTTGTTGATGGTGGTGCTGGCCTTGTTTGTATTGTTGCGAAAGATGGCGGTTGTGGGCTATCGGGTAGGGCATCCATTCGCCTTCTACCTGTGTTTGGGCTTCGCCATCGTCATCGGGGTCCAGTTCTTCATCATAGCATTGGGCAGTTCTGGCGTGATTCCTTTGACGGGTGTCACGGTTCCATTCTTGAGTTTCGGCCGTGTTAGCATGATCCTTAACCTGGCCGCATTTGGCGTTGTGCTCAGTCTTTGCAATAGCATTCGTGAAGAGGAGACTTTGGTTGAAAAAAACGTAAGGAAAAAAACAGTGGAGCAATACAGCTATCCTGTCGCCATGGTCACTTTGGTGTTCTTGGCTCTCGCCGTTTCTACCTTGCTCGTGTGGCAGTATTATCAGTTGTGGAACCGTGACAGCACCTTGATACGTCCAGCCTATGTCATCAACAACCAAGGCGCTCCCGAGGTGGACTACAATCCGCGCATCAACTTGTTGGTGAACAATATGTATGCGGGAAGGATCTATGACCGAAAGAATCGCTTGTTGGCTACTGGCGACAAAAAGGAGATTGATATCAACAGTTGTGTGCAAGCGGGCTTGGACAAGGAAAAGCTGACAAGGTTGCTGACGCGTCACCAGAGACGGTACTATCCTTTTGGCGAGTATCTCTTTTTCATGGTGGGTGACCAGAACGAAGGTCTCATGTTTGCCTTTGATGAGAACCATCCGTCGGGATACATGGCCGAGGCGCAGCATTTGGCGTATCTTCGTGACTTTAAGACGGCAATGTTGGACGGATCGGGGAAACCGATTAAGGTTGAATTGAATACGGACCGGTTCAAGGAGAATTCCTACCTTGCTCCGCGAAGTGCGAAGGTGACTGCTACATTGAGAGACTATTCGGATTTGCTAGTCTATTTGAAGGATGGCATTGACGGGAAGAAAGTGAAGGAGCACAACAAAAAGGTTAGGGAGGGCGATTTCGACTTGCACCTCACCGTGGATGCAGCCATGCAAGTGGATTTGCAGAAACAGATAGCGGATTTTGTGGAGAAAGAAAAATACAAAGGCAAAGCCTATAAGGCCATGAATCTGCTCCGTGTCTCCGCCGTGGTGCTGGATGCCGAGAATGGCGAACTGCTGGCATCCGCCAACTATCCTTTACCAGACTTTGACCGTCTGCGTGAAGAAGAGGACATTGCCAGGAGGAAAGGGAGGCCATACGCCGTATATTCCGACAATCTGAAAGATGCAAAATGGCCGACCTATACCGACAGGGATTTGGGAACCACCTATCAAACCCCGCCTGGTTCCACGGCCAAGGTGATGTCGGCGATGGGCGGTTTCAGGAAGTTGGGCGTTCAAGCAAGTCAGCAGTCCTATTGGATTACTGTTGCAAACCAAATTGAGAAGGGCATAGAGCCCACTGAGGATGTAAAGATGGATAAGGCTATTGTGAAATCCTCAAACTGCTATTTTGTCAATTTGGTCAATGATCAACAGTTGTTTGACAATCTTAAAGAGGTGTATACTTCGGTTGGAATCAACATTGGAGGCATCATGCCGTATTGTTATACAATCAAGGAAGACAAGGGATGGGAAGAGAAATACTATGCAAAGATTGACAAGAATAAGCAGAAAGCGTATGACAAGTATGAACTATTCAACAAAGGGAAGTTGCCCGACCCCAAAGATGGGAAGGTGAAGCCCAAAGCGTCTACCAATATGAGTGTGCCAGAATGGAAATGGGCATGGGGGCAAGGATACAGCGATGTGGTGACAGGCGAGAGTTTCGATTTCTTGGCTTCGCCGCTCAACATGGCCCGTGTGGCCGCTACGGTGGTAAACGGAGGTGAGATGCCCGTCACGCAATATGTCATGCAACGCAATGATTATGAACGGTCATTGCGTAAGGAACGGACGATACCGTTGATGAAACCTGGAGAAGCGAGAATCCTGAAGGGATACATGCTCGATGAAGCGGCCAATCAGAAGTCGAGGAATGGCGTCAAACTTCCTGAATATGTGGGGGGCAAGACCGGTACGCCAGAACGAGGCAGGATAAGAAGCGCATACCAGAAGAACGACAAAATCTGTTACACATACGACAAGCAAATCAATGACGGTTGGTACATGTTCTTCGTTGAAGGCGACGCCACCCACCATTCTCTTGCTGTAGCGGTGCGCTTGGAAAGGTTGTGGGTGATTGATGCAAAAGCAGGTGTTGGTTCGGGTGCGGCAGTGAGACTGACGGGGAAAACGATTCTCGATTGTTTGAGAAAGTATAATTATATTAGAAACGACTAAAAATATAGGAAAATGAAAACACTGAAACGAATTCTTATGGCCTTTGCGCTCTTGGCCTTCTCACAAGTCATGTATGCGCAAGATTACGACGTCTATCTCCAAAAGGCGCGGCAGCGTTTGGCTGAAGGCGACTGCGAGGGTGCTCAGAAAAACTATAATGTGTATAAAGAGCTTACCCATAAGGTCGACAAGTCTTTGGAACAGATGATTGCAGAATGCGGTCCAGATGCGCCATTGTCTCTTGATGAGCTGAAAGCGGCGGGATTCCGGTTCTTGGAACAATATAATGTTGTGAAAGTGATAGTTCAACCTGGCCATAAATCAAGTTGCATCTTTAATGTTATGCCTGATTTTATTAGCAACGGCTTTTTTGTGGACAATATGGAATGCTATGGAGGTCAAGTGTCGAGCGAGGGCCGGTTGAATGGGGTTGTGGTCATTAAAGGCAATTATGAGCGTAGGTATTTGGCGTATGTTTGCGAGGGGAAACTTGCTTTTCCCATACTGGAAATAGGTTATTATGAAGGGGGACTCTTCATGTCGCTACAAGAAGGAGCCACTTCCTACGGCTGCATTTTCCCATCTTGGGATGGGAACTATAGAAGTGAAGGCCTTTGCGAATCGGTGCGTGATGTATACGGAAGAGATTTCTCCAATCCAAATGTTCTTCGCGAGGTTTTTAATACTACGATTGATTTGACTGATTTGGAAAGCAATTTCAGGGGTTTTGTGAGAAGTGGCAGGCAATTGAATGATTCCTGGTCGGATGATCCTGAATTTACTGATATGTATGAAGGTTTAAAGGCGCCAGTCGAGGGTTATAAGGCTGGAGAGTTTGACGAGAAGCTGGATCAATATCGCCCCATAAGCAACGGTGTGCTGTTGTATTCCCAATCCTCCGAGTTCTATTGTGATGGCGTTTATGATTCATACGAGTCGCGTTTCCAGAACGGACATGGTCTTCACATCCCGCACACTGATTTTAATCCCAATCATTTTAGGGTCATCTTTTCCTTTAAGGCCTTGTCGAATCAAGGGTGGTGCCAAGGTCATGCGATTGGTGAGCAATGGCCTATCCTGATGGATTGTGGGAGATTGGGCGTCCGCTTGAACGAAGACGGCAGCATCATTATCAATACCCATGACTCTAATGGCAAAGACCACTTTTATGTCACTGGATACAATTATTCAGTAAACAGGTATGTGGATATTGACATGGAGTACGACCATGGACAATTCATCATCAACGGGCATCGGTTTAATATCAATGCTGATTTGGAACTAAATGACTATTGTGGCTTTGGGTTCCATTCTGTCAACTATTCTAATGGAAATGCCTTTAAAGGTTATGTGAAAAACATTAAAATCTATAGTTACCCTGATTAGATAATTCTTTAATTTCTAGGGTTAAACAAAGAACTACAAAAACTCAAAACAATGAAAACGATTGTTGCATCTGCCGTGGTCATGTTGTCGTTGCTATTATGTCAAAGTTTGTATGCCCAAGATGACTACAGTTCCTATTTGCTAAAAGCTCGCCAACGTTTGGCTGAAGGCGATTGCGGTCTTGCGCAGCAAAACTATAATGTCTATAAAGAATTGACGAAAAAGACAGACGCTTTGTTAGAGAAAGAAATAAGTGATTGTTGGGCAATCAACGGTGTGCTCGAACCTATAGATCCTTTTGCGATTAGCTATTATTTTAGAAAAGAATCGCTGGATGTGAATAGTAAAGAGAATAAAGAGGCAAAAGCAGTTCTTAGTGAAAAACTAGCAGCAGGTGGCATCATTAGGGGTTTTAGGTTAGAGGTTTGGGTCGGTCCAGATGCTAAACTGCCCCCTGAAGTGTATGCGAATGCAGTCGAAAATGACATTAGGTTTATGTTGAAGAAATTTGGGATGAACTCTGACTCCTTTGTGTTTGAGTCAAATATGCATGAAGTGGATTGGGATACTTTTCTGTTTTTTGTTGAAAGTTCTGACATAAAAGACAAGTATGCCATTATGAACGAACTGAACAATACGAATGACAGAGAAGCCACTCTGGAAACCCTGCTGGGCGTATTTCCTCAATTTGAGACGGAAATCATGCCTTTGTTGCGAAGAGTAATAGTCTATGTTTATTAAGATGCACATAAACATGTTGTCCCGTGTTAGGGAATTGCTGGTCGCTGTTTTGCTAATTTGTCTTCACTTGACTGCAGCGTCACAGGACTACGATGAATATTTGCAAAAGGCGAGGATAATGTTGGTCGAAGGCGATTGCGATCTCGCTGAAAAGAATTACCAAGTCTATATGAAGTTGGCTGGTCTTTCTGATGCAGAGGTTGAGAAAGGAATCCAAGATTGCATTGCGAAGAGAGATTCCTTGCTTCTGTTGCTGGAAAAAGGCGGTGAAATAGAAGATGGAGAAAAACAGATGTTTTCGGACTTCGTCATCACTGTTAACGGTGTCTCGTTTGTGATGAAAGCGATAGAAGGTGGCGAGTTCATGATGGGGTGTGTGGGATGTAGTGAGGATGAGTCTGACCGAGATGAACGAAACGTCCATGCTGTCACATTGGATGACTATTATATGGGGGAGACAGAAGTGACGCAGGCCTTATGGTATGCCGTGATGGGCAAAAACCCAAGCCATTTCAAGGGTGAGCAATTGCCTGTTGAAAGCATTAGTTGGAACGATTGCCAAGACTTTATCCGCCAACTTAACCAATTGACGGGCAAGAACTTTCGCTTGCCCACCGAGGCAGAATGGGAATATGCTGCGCGAGGAGGCAACAAAAGTCGCAACTATTCCTTTTCAGGGAGTAATGCCGCGAGTAGCGTTGCTATATATGATGTCGACAGTTTCAATAAAGGACGGAGAGACCCAGATTATGGGTCGCATAGGGTGAAAAGCAAGAAATCCAATGAAATTGGGTTGTTTGACATGAGCGGGAATGTTTGGGAATGGTGCAGTGACTGGTATGACAATTATCCGACTTTTTCGCAAACCAATCCTACAGGAGCCTCTCGTGGCATGTCCAAAGTGATCAGAGGAGGTAGTTGGAAGTATGACAAATGGTATAGTCGAGTATCATATCGGTACAAATACCTTCCTATCGTTAAGAAGTCGGATTGCGGACTGCGCATCGTGCTTTCTCCATAACTCTTTTGTAAAATCATAATAATCATATAGTTGTAAATTGTAGAATATTGTCTTATCTCATTGCTGTCCACTAAAAAATCGATATCGTTCTTTGAAATAGTAGTATAATCCGTTAATTCCAGAGGTTTTTCGAGTCAACGGATTTGAATTTTACTTGTGCCGAAACTCTCGGCAGATGAATAATGACAAATACGTTTTCTCCCAATTGGCCTCGTTCCTGGAACTAACCCTTGTTCCATTACGGGCAGGCACAGGCGAAGTAGTAAGCGGGCGGTGCGCTTGCGGAGCAAGCTGTCCAGCACCGTCCGGTTCCCGATTTGCTCTCTTAGTTGCTGATTTGTTCTTAATTTGTATATTTGCAGACCGAATCGAGTCAAAAACCGAAAATGAATAAATAAAATCAATAATTCCATGAAAAAACTAGCGTGTTTATTAGTCGTGGTGCTGTTTGTGTCATCCTGCTCATCGCCTGAAAGCGAGGGCGAGAAACTTGCGAAACGCAAGAATGAATGTGCGGAAACCTATATTAAGGAGAGGCAAAAAGCCGAATCTGCTTTTGTGAACAATTTCAATGCATCGGACTATTCCTCGAGGACAGAGGCGCTGGAAGCATACGACCAAGCCATGCTGAAGGTCTTGGACGATTACAATGCTCAATGCGATGAAATCTCGGTGCAGAAGAGCGAGATTGCCGGAAAACTGGCCAACGACTATGGGAAGTTGGCTGCATTTGAATCCGCCTACGGCAGCAAGCTTGATTACGAGTTGATTGATGGGCTGGCGGATGCCATAGCAGGAACCGGCTATCCTGATGCTGTGCTGGCAAAGGTGAAGACGGTAATGCCCGTGAAGCCAGATGCTGACCAAATCATTAAGGATTTGGCGGAACATCAGTTGACCGAAGGCTTTGACAGGGAAAAATGTTGGTTCCAAGAGGATATCCGTTGGGAACTCGCTGATTTCGACATCCGAGACTTCAATATTGAAGAGGTCTTGCGTGACAATGCGAGGGAATACATTTTCGTTGCCACAATGCGTCTTGTGGGCGAATACAACACTTATAATGCCCGAGCGAAGGTGTCTTATGTGCTTCCCGATGCGGAAGATTGGAAGATAGAGTTCGTGAACTCGATGGGCGTGACCATCGTGCCGACACACAAATACGATGATTTGATCAGGTGCGAAATCAAGGATGACGGATGGGGTGGCGTCAATGCGCTGTATATCACAAACAATTCCGAAATTGAATTGGGTGTAGGTGTGGAAGTTGAGGCCGGTGGCGACAAAAAACGCTATACCGTCCGGGTGACTCCAGACAAACCATCCCAAGTGGGAGGCCTTTTTGGCGGTGGCAATGTCACTTCGTATAGGATACAGTTTGTCGAAAGGTTTTAAATAGTTTGAGAATAAGATAAAACATGGTTTTGTATGAATGGTAAATTCATCTGGCGGTAAACAAATGCAATGATGAAACCCCAGAAACATAAATCGTTCTTGAGGTCGGTACTCCGGTGGGGCCTGATATGCGTTTTGGTTGTCGTGGTGCTGGTCGGGGTGTGCAACGCCATTGTCACCCATAGCGCAAAAGGCAGGACCTATGATAATGTGGAGGACATCCCCTACCATAAGGTGGGGGTCGTTTTGGGCACAACCCCAAAACTCCGCAATGGAAACGACAACTATTACTACAAATGCAGAATGCGGGCCGCTGCGGATTTGTATTTTGCTGGTAAAATATCATACATCATAGTGAGTGGCGATAATCACATAAAAGAGTATAACGAACCAGAATATATGCGTAATTCGTTGGTCGGATTAGGGGTGCCGGATTCCGTGATTTATCTGGATTACGCTGGTTTCCGAACGTTTGACTCGATGGTGCGTGCCAAAAAAGTCTTTGGGCAGGATTCGATAACGGTGATATCCCAGCATTGGCATAACCAAAGGGCTATCTATGTGGCAAGAAAGCAAGGCATGGACGTTGTGGGATATGACGCGAAAGATGCCGTCGTGCGAAAAGCGTATTTTAAGAATCACGCGAGAGAGGTCCTGGCCAAGGTAAAGGCAGTGGCAGATGTGTGTTTCGGCAAACAACCGCACTTCTTGGGCGAACCGGTGATAATTCCATAAACGCGAGATAATATGTCCCCATTATGAGGGTCTTTTAGAGGCGAAAAAAGGCGTGCTTTGACGGTCTGCTGCATTGGAAAAAGTCTTACCTTTGCACCCTCAATTGAAACCTAGTCATGTCAGAACTACCCGCACTATTCTCCGACCTTGCCTTGATTCTCGTTACCGCAGGACTGGCCACCGTGATTTTCAAATGGTTGAAGCAACCTGTGGTGTTGGGGTATATCATCGCTGGCTTTTTGATTGGACCTAATTTCGAATGGTTTCCCGTCGTCAAGGACCACACGAGCGTGGAGACCTGGAGCGAAATCGGCATGGTGTTCATGCTGTTCGGCATCGGATTGGAGTTCAGTTTCAAGAAGTTGAAAAAGGTAGGAGGGACGGTCGGCCTGACAGCGTTGACCGAACTGGTGACCATGTGTATAGTGGGTTTCCTGCTCGGAAAGATCTTGGGCTGGAGTCAGATGGACAGCATCTTCCTCGGTGCTATGCTGTCGATTTCGTCGACGACGATTATCGCCAAGGCCTTTGACGACATGAAGTTGCATCGCGAGAAATTCAGCGGCAACGTCATCGGCGAACTAGTGGTGGAGGACCTTGAGGCGGTGTTGCTGATGGTCATTCTTTCCACTTTGGCTGTGAGCAAGACCTTTGATGGCATGCAGTTGGTTTCCAGTATGCTGAAACTCGTTTTCTTCTTGCTGGTATGGTTCCTGGGCGGCATTTTCATCGTTCCAACGGTGTTGCGCTGGGCCAGGAAGTTCATGTCGGAGGAGACGCTGACGGTGTTTGCGGTGGGCCTGTGTTTCTTGATGGTCGTGTTGGCCAATCTGGCGGGATTCTCGTCGGCCTTGGGCGCGTTCATTATGGGTTCCATCCTTGCCGAAACCCTTGAGGCAGAAGCGATTCATAAAGTCACCACTCCCATCAAGAACTTATTTGGCGCGGTGTTCTTCGTTTCGGTGGGCATGTTGGTCGACCCGAAGATTTTGGTGGACTATTGGTGGCAGATTCTGGTAATCACCTTGGTGCTGCTGCTCTTCAAGCCTTTGAGCAATGTGGCCGGTCGCCTGATTGCCGGTTTGGGGTTGAAACAGGCCTTGCAAGGCGGTTTTTGCTTCTGCCAAATCGGTGAGTTCTCGTTCATCATCGCTACCTTGGGCATGAGTTTCGGCGTCATCGACGAATTCTTGTATCCCATCATCGTATCGGTGTCGATTGTCACGACCTTCATCACCCCATACGCCATCAAAGCGGCTTTGCCTACCTATCATTGGGTCTCGAAGCGTTTCCCCGAAAAATGGTTGAATAAGTTGGAAAGCAATGAGACGGGCATCAAGGTGAAGAGTGGAAAGAAGGTCAGCATGGCGAGTTTCATGACGAGGCAGTTCAAAAATCTCGTTATCTATTCGGCCATCGTGATTGCAGTGGTGCTGATTTCGTTCTTTATCTGCTCGTTTATCATAAAATATGTTCCTCGTCCGTGGAACGCCGCTATCAGCACGGCCTTGTCGCTAGTTATTGCCGCACCCTTCCTTTGGGCGATGGGTTTCAAGCATACCTTGGTGAAGACCACTCATAAGTTGATGGATGCCAGCAAGTTCAATAAGACCATGATTCTTATTGTATTCATCATGCGCACCGTCGTCGTTTTGGTGGCGGCCTATGTCGTTATCCAGCATTTCTTGAATGGCTTGTTCTGGAAAGACCTTGGTATCGGCTCGCCATGGTATCATCTGATTAATATTGGATTTGCTCTGGTTTACACCATTATGCTGAAGGCGTTGAGCCCGGCGATGAATTTCTACAAGCGCATCGAGGAAGGCTTTATGGACAACCTTAACAAGCGGCAGTCGGTTCAGGTGTTTGCCATTCCGGAAATCTTGCAGGAGAACTGCCACTTGCAGAAGATGACGCTGAGTCCCGACAGTCCCTATTCCGGTCATTTGGTGAAGGAGACGGACTTCCGCGACAACTACAATGTGAGTGTGGTGAGCGTTGAGCGTGGCAAGCAGATTTTCGAGTTGCCCAAATCGGATTTTCAACTATTTCCGTATGACAAGATTACCTTTGTGGGGCATGAGGACCATTTGCGGCTGTTGTTGCCCAAGGTGGAGGTCTTCGATGATGCGTTGATTCATGAGCATGCAGAGGGCGAGGTCGACTTGTATAAGGTGGAGGTTGAGTCAGACAGCCCTTTGATTGGCGTGGCCTTGATGGATTCGGGGTTCGCCGACAAGTATGATGCCATGGTGATTGCCATCGAGCGTGACGGACAGTTCATCTTGAATCCATCGGCACGCATGGCTTTCCAACCTGCCGATTTGGTTTGGTTTGTGGCGCAAAAAGACAAGGCGGAATATCTGATGAAGCTGAGGGCGGCGGATATAAAAACAGAAATAGCGAAATCCTAACCTAAAACAAAGCGAGTCGGCACAAGGTGCTGACCCCAATAGAGATGATTGTTTGCATCGCCGAAAAACCGGATGTTGCCCGTGGCATTGCCAAGGTGTTGGGGGCCAATGCCAAACATGAAGGTTACATGGAAGGCAATGGCTACCAGGTGACGTGGACTTACGGCCATCTCTGCACCTTGAAGGAACCGCACGACTACACCGACCAATGGAAGGCATGGGCGTTGAGTCGCCTGCCGATGATACCGCAGCGCTTTGGCATCAAATTGATTGCCGACAAAGGTTATGAGAAACAGTTCAAGATTATCGAATCCTTGTTTCAGAAGGCGGACAGCATCGTCAATTGCGGTGATGCGGGGCAGGAGGGCGAACTTATCCAGCGTTGGGTGATGCAGAAGGCAGCCGTGCGTTGTCCTGTGAAGCGTTTGTGGATTAACTCATTGACCGAAGAAGCTATCCGTGAAGGCTTCAATCATCTAAAAGACCAGTCTGATTACCAGTCGCTTTATGAGGCGGGACTCTCGCGTGCCATCGGTGACTGGCTGTTGGGCATGAACGCCACACGGCTCTATACCTTAAAATATGGCCAAAACCGGCAGGTGCTTAGCATTGGCCGGGTGCAGACGCCCACTTTGGCACTGATTGTCAACCGCTACCACGAAATCGCCAATTTCAAGCCAGAGGCGTATTGGGTGCTATCAACTGTTTATAGAGATACGACTTTCATCGCTACCAAGGGCAAATATGGTTCCGTGGAAGACGGACAAAAGGACTTGCAGAGCGTGGAAAGGAAGGAGTTCACTGTGACCGACATTTCTACCAAGAACGGCACTGAAGCCCCGCCGAGGTTGTATGACTTGACATCGTTGCAGGTGGAATGCAACAAGAAGTACAACATGTCGGCAGACCAGACGTTGCAGACCATCCAAAGCCTCTACGAGAAGAAATACACCACCTATCCGCGTGTGGATACCACATACTTGAGCGATGACATCTATCCCAAGTGTCCGGACATTCTGGCGAAACTGACCAATTATGCCGAATACACTGCGCCATTGGCGGGCAAGAAACTGTCCAAGAGCAAGAAAGTATTTGACAACAGCAAGGTCACCGACCACCATGCCATCATCCCGACGGGTGTGGTGCCACAGGGACTGTCGTTTGCCGAGCAGCAGGTCTACGATGAGGTGTGCCGCCATTTCATCGCCGTGTTTTATCCCGACTGCAAGTTTGCTACCACGACGGTCATGGGCAAGGTGGAGGAGGTGGAGTTCAAGACCTCGGGCAAGCAGATCCTGGAGCCTGGTTGGCGCGAGGTCATCAAGCCGGTGAAGCAGGAGGAAGAAAAGAAAGAAGGGGAGGACGAAGAGAAGACCTTGCCCATCTTCGAGAAGGGTGAACACGGACCGCACCAGCCACAACTGGCGGAGAAGTGGACCTCGCCGCCAAAGCCTTATACTGAGGCCACCTTGCTCCGCGCCATGGAAACCGCTGGCAAGCTCGTTGATGATGAATCGCTGCGTGAGGTGATGAAAGAGAACGGCATCGGTCGACCCTCCACGCGTGCTGCTATCATCGAGACATTGTTCAAGCGCAACTATATCAGGAAGGTGCGCAAGAGCCTGGAGCCCACGCCCACGGGTATCGAACTCATCGGTCTCATCCACGAGGACCTGTTGAAGAGCGCTGAACTTACGGGCATCTGGGAGAAGAAACTTCGTGAGATAGAGCAGCACAAATACGAGGCGCGGCAGTTTTTGGACGAACTAAAGCAGATGGTGACGGAGATCGTTACCACGGTGATGCTGGACAACAGCAACCGGCGCGTGACTGCGGTGGCGTCTGAGGCCAAGCCTAAGCAAGCAGCGCCAAAGAAATCTGCTGTTTCAAAGAAGTCCAAGGCGGCTCCAAAAGAAACCAATCCCGATGCCATCATCGGACAACCATGCCCGTTATGCGGCAAAGGCCACGTCATCAAAGGCAAGACCGCTTATGGCTGTTCCGAGTGGCGGAATGGTTGTGGGTGGCGGAAGTTTTTTTAGTTTACAAAGAAGAATAAGATCTAAAAGCTGTTATCACTAATCAAAAGTTGCGCCCGACACGAATCAGGGAAAAAGAAATGAAAAAGTTGTTTACAACCGCAGTTGTTTTGCTTGCCATGGCCTTGGCTTCATACGCAAGCAATAGTAATGCTTCGATATCCTATGATGGAGGCGTTAAACCGCATTCTCAACAGTACCAAGACTTAATGAAAATTCTTGATGAATACAGACAAGAATTCAAGAATGCCCAATCATGTTATGACTTTGAGTTGTCAGTAATGATGTATGAATCGCGATTGCATGCGTTTAACAATAATGAGTATGCTGAAGATGATAAGTTTACACAGGAAGAGGCGAGTGAACTCAATGATCAATTAGCACAACTGGCTACAGAGGCCGTAAAACTTCATGAGCAATGGGATGACAAGGACTGTTTGGGGGTGAGCATGGAGGAACTCGCCTTTAAGATTGTGGATGGGGATTTGGTTTCACATGAGATTTTTCAAATCGTGGAAGTGATGCCCCAATTTCCTGGCGGTGAGCCAAAACTGATGGAGTATATTAGCGAAAACATCCAGTATCCTCAGAAGGCTATTGAATCCGGTATACAAGGACGTGTGTTCGTTGGTTTCGTCATTGAACCCGACGGTTCCGTCTCCAATGTGAAACTGCTCCGTGGCATCGGTGGCGGTTGCGACGAAGAGGCCATGCGCGTCATCAAGTCGCTGCCGAGGTGGGAACCCGGGAAGCAGCGCGGCAAGGCTGTGCGGGTGGCATACCAGCTTCCAGTTTTTTTCAAATTAACGTATGATACAGAAAAGTAAAAGACAAACGAGGAATTATTTCTTATCTTTGCAGGCGAATTGTGTGAAAATCATGAGACGCCTGCCTTTTTTTGTTTGTGTGATAGTCGCAGTTTTGCTCACCGCTTGCTCCAAGGAAAAGCGCACTCACGACGTGGACTTCTACTACTGGAAGTCGAAGTGCGCGATAGGGGAGACGGAGCGTGAGTATTTCAACCAACTGGGAAGCAAGCGTCTGTTTGTCAGACTTTTCGATGTGGCTATGGAAGGCGCTGTGGCGGTCCCCGTGGGACCCATCCAAGGGTTCGAAAAAGACGTGTTGCCCAACGATAGTACCTCGGTTATCCCTGTGGTGTTCATCACCAATGAGACGTTCTATAACTATATCGACGACGAAGCTATCGCGCTGCTGGCCTCCAACGTCAATAACGGAGTCAAGCATTATATGGGCAAGGCAGGCGTCAATTACGATGAAATCCAGATCGACTGCGACTGGACCAATCGCACCCGCGATGCCTATTTCCGTTTCCTCCAGAAACTTGCTGAGCAGTCGGGTTGTGACATCAGTTGCACGTTGCGCCTGCACCAGATCCGCGACCGTGAGAAGACGGGCGTGCCACCCGTTGTGCGTGGCAGCCTGATGTGCTATGCCACATCCAACCCGATGGAAGGCGACACGCGCAACTCCATCCTCGACATGGAACTGCTGAAGGCCTATACGACCAATATCAACGACTACCCGCTCGACTTCGACGTCATCCTGCCCATCTACTCATGGGGCATCGTCACCAACCATCTCGGTCAGGTGAAGCTTGTCAACGGACTCACCGAGGCCGACTTGCAGACGTCCATGTTCGAGAAGACCAGCGACAACCTTTACCTCGTGAAGGAAGACGGTTTCTTGCAAGGCCTGTATGTCAACAGCGGCTTCACCGTGAAGGTCGAGACCATCACGCCGGAACTCCTTGCAGAGGCGAAACAATACCTTGACCGCCAGATTGACCGCGACTTCCCGTGGGTCTATTTCCATCTGAGCCAAGGTTTTCTGAGTCGATATACTATTGATGAACTAAAATAACAATTGCGGGTCTCGCGTCCCGATGTCCCGCGTCAATGATGAAATGATAATCTATTAAAACCTAATGAATATGCGTAAAAAACTCTTACTCGTGGCCGTCATGCTGACGGCATTGTGGGGCAAGTCATTTGCCTGCGGTTGGGACGAAGGGGATTGGTATTACTACAACCTCTTCAACCAAGAGATCATGAGCGACGAGCGCTATCGGCCTTTCCTGCTGATTTACGGCAGTCGCTATTACACCAACGACACGCTCCGAAATGGCAACGTCGAGGAGTGGCGCCAGTATCTCGGACTGAGTTACGACGAAACGAAGTATCTGGTCTTTAAGGCTTCGCGCAGCGACCTCCAAAACCTCTCCAAGGGCAAGAGGGCGGTCGATGACAACCTCTCGTTTGTTTCGGCAGAGTTCATGAAGAACCACAAGCAGGCTCTGCTCTATTTGGCCTATGCCAAATACCTTGAGCCTTACATGCGCATCATCCCTGGTGAGGATGTCGACTATTACTGGGACTTGCCTGAGTATGAGTTCAACGCTGGCGACTTGGACTACGAGAAGGTGAAGACCGTGCTCACCAAGAGTTGGAACGCCGAGAGCGACAACGAGTTGAAGTTGCGCTACGGCTATCAATTGGTGCGTTTGGCGCATTACACCCGTCGCTACCAAGAGGCGGTGCAGCTGTTCGAACAATATGTGGAACCGTTGAAGATGCGCACAGAGATGTATTACTATGCCTTGGCTCAGAAAGCAGGTGCCTTGCGTGGTTTGGGCGAGACCGTGAAGGCCAACCGCGATTTCATCCATGTGTTTGCCAACTCCTACGACTTGAAGACTATGGCCTATTCCTCGCTGACCATGGGTTGGGATAATGAAATCAACTTTGCCGACTTCGTGGCCGGTGCTACCGACAACAACGAGCGCAATGACATCTTCTTCATGATGGGTTACAGCGACTTCAACAACCCCGTCAACGAAATTGAGAAGATCGTGGTCACCGACCCCGATGCTATCCAAGCCAAGGTGCTGATGGTGCGTGCCATCAACATGCTTGAGCGTCGCATGCTTCTCTCTTATGTTCCTTGGGGAGAAGGTGACGACAGGTCGCGTTATCCTTACCTGGGCCAGGAAGATACTGAAGGCAGGGCTTTCTTCAACCAAGCCCTTAGGGTGAGCGATGTGCAACGCGACAAGGCCTCAGACAAGAACTTCTGGAATCTTGCCTCGTCCTACCTGCATTTCCTGAACAAGGACTTCGAACTCGCTAACAACTGCCTCGGCAATGTGAAGTCGACCGATGCCGACTATATGGCTATGGTGAAGAACCTGACTGCCTACATCGACATCTGCCGCCAACCCAAAATCGATGCCAATACAGAACGTTATCTTTTTGATAATTACGCCAATATGATCAAAGGAGAGGAGAGCTATAGCCTCAACATGGCCGATAACTCTTTCATTGGTATGGTGCTCTCCAACCGTTATGGCTTGCAAGGCGAGAAGGCCAAGTCGTTCTTGATGCTTCGTCATGTGAAAGCCATTGAAGACAACCCTGACGAGAGTTTGCTCGACGACATCCAGTCGTTCCTGAACAAGAAGAAGAAAACCCAGCTAGAGGAATACATCGCTGCTACCAGCACGACTGAAATGGCCAATACCAACAACTACCTTGCCTATGTAAAGGGCGTGTTGCGCCTTACCGAGGGCGACTTCAAGACTGCGAAGGGTCTCTTTGAAAAGCAGACCCGCCTTAAGATGTCGCGCCGAATCTTCGGTCACAACATTGATGTTTATTACAGTGGCGATGAAAAAGACATGATGCTTGACGACTACATCGCCGACTTCCCGTTCATCCGCGACTACATGACCGAGGTAGAGGTGACCGATGCTTTGATGCAGCTGGACAAGATTGGCAAGAAAGAGAAAGGTGATGAGTCGGCGAAGGCCAACTATCTGATTGCCAATTTCTTCTACAATGTTAGCAGGACGGGATACTATCGCCAATATCTCCGTTTCGACAACGACAATGGTTTCAGTTATTGGAAATATGGTCCCGATGCTAACGTCTATAAGAACACGTTGGATCTGTCGAGCGCCTATTTGGAGAAGGCCAAGAAGTCGGCTGCCGATCGTGAGTTGATGGCGCACATCATCTTCGCCCAGGCCAAGAACGCCCAGCAGTTGATGGAGCAGAACACTTCGTATTGGAGTTACCAAATGGTCGTCCCCCACGAGCAGCTCAACGAGCTCGACCAATATGCAGGCACCTCATACCAAAAGACGGTGTTGTCCAACTGTGTTTATTATCGGGATTATCATAACTAAATCGTAGATGCTATCTGTTGTAAGAGCAGGTCACTGGCGTGGCCTGCTTTTTTATTATCTAATGTGTGGTTAAAACCCCGCAATTTATCGCGGCTACTATAGTTTGTATAAAAACAACTGTTTGAAGATGGCTTTTGGCTGGTTTTCTGCATAAGCAAGTGCGTCATAATCGTCCACGAAAAGAAAAAAACGCGTTTCGTGGAGAAATAAGCGCGAAAAAGTCGGCAAATTGCCGCGCTGATACCTGACGTTTTATGTCAGAAATCAGCGAAATGTGGAGAAAAAAAGCAGATTTCGCTGGTTTCTGACATAAAATAACGGAAGGATTCTTGCTGCAAATCATGCAGTTGTTTAGCGTTATTAAACAAATTCTTTTAGAATTGTTAAGTGGCAATAAACAAATCATTTCGCAAAACTACAATAATCACGAAAATAAAACTCCTTTGTTTTGCTGCGAAAAATAATCATTTGCGCCGCAAATTTGCGGTGAAAATTGAATCACGCGATCTGTTTACTGGTCTTCTTTGGCAATTCGTTCATTGATCCAGCGTTTCAGCAGGAAAGTGACAAAATAGGGCAGGGTGTAGAAACTGCCATTGAAGCCGATGTTTTTGTAACAAAGCTTGATGCCGTATCGTATATCCTTGTATTTATTATCAGCAATCAACTTATTTAGCGACGTGGTAGCGTTGTCCTTGGCTTTCACTTCAACGGGAATCAACGATACGGCATCGCGGATGAAGAAGTCCATCTCAATGGTCGATTTCTCGTTTTTGTAATAATACAAAGGATAGCCAGACTTGACGAGCATGTCTGCCACTATGTTTTCGTATAGGGATCCCTTGTAGGTGTTGAGGTTGCGGTTATGCCGCAGATCGGTTTGCGACTCGTCGTCGAGCGAAGCAATGAGCAGGCTGGTGTCGCGAAAGTATATCTTGTATTCATTGGTCTTGGCGTTGCCTTTCATGGGAAGCTGGGGCTGGCTTAGGTTATAACAGACATTGATGATGCCTGCATCTGCTAGCCAATCTACCGTGCCCACATATTCTCTCGACCTTGCTCCTTTTGCGACTTTGGAGATTTGGAATTTCTTGTTCTCCATCGCAAGGAAATTGGGAATACTGCGGTAGATGTTCTTGATCTTTCCCTTGTCGAGCCCTAGGGCATATTTGGTGATGTCTTCCTCATAGTCGAGAAGAAGCATTTGCTGTTTCTTCAAAATGCCTGAAAAGTTGTTTTGGGTGACAAAGTCACTCACAACAGCGGGCATGCCCCCGACGAGCATATAATCCTTGAAATGTCCAAGCATGACATCCATTTCGAGTTGCGAGAACGGTTTTTGTTCAACAACATGTTCATACAGGTCCTCGATTTGGGCTTCAGAATACCCTTTTGCCCAAAGGAACTCCTCAAAGTCAAGCGATTTCATCTCATATTCTTCTTTGTAGCCTACGCTGTTCGACTCGATTTCCTGATAGTTGATTCCCATGAGCGACCCTGAACAAATGACATCAAACCTTCCGTCTATCTTAAAGAATTTCAAACTCGTGGCGCAATTGGGACAAGCTTGCATCTCGTCGAAGAGGATGAGCGTGTCGTGAGCTACAAACTTAGCATCGGGGTCGACAAAACTGATTTGTTTCAGGATGTCTTCAGTTTTGAAACCCGTGTCAAAGATGGTTTTGTATTGTGGTTCCGTCACGAAATTGATTTCTATGAAGTTGCCGTAGCTGTTGGCAAATTGTTCTATCGAAAAAGTCTTCCCCACCTGCCTTGAACCTTTGACGATGAGTGGCAATCTTTGTGGATTCTGCTTCCATTGCGTCAGAAATGAGTCGATTTTTCTTTTAAGTATCTGGTTCATAATGGTCTAAATATAGTAAATCACAAAATTCCAATATTTTTCTGCAAAAATATCACAAAATTCCATATCGTACAAGAGAGATTGTCACAAAATTCCAAAAATAGATGGATTTTGTTTAGTGTCAATAAACAAATGATGTTTTCATGTTAAAGATACCAAGTCGCAGACGACCTCGCTGACGCCCGTGCCTTTAACGCTAACCTTGACGGGACGCACTTTAGCATATTGGTATTCAACCACTACCTCTTATCCTTACGGTAGTTCAACGACAACCAGAGACGCCTACGGCAGAACCATCAGCACCAGCTCTTCTTCCTACTGGGGATGGTGAAAGACGAAAGGGGAAAGCAGGTAAAGTATGAATGTGAAAAGCCCGGCTGGGACAAGGGGTCCTGGTCGGGCTTGTTTTTTATCGTAGAATCATTCGATCTCCAGTGTCTTCTTGCAAATCTCAATCTCGACCGGGTCGCCGGTATATTTGCCAAGGTCGTCGCTGAGCTTGACCACCTTCTTCCAGGTACGTTTCTCGGTGATCTTGGCTGCCGTGAGCTTCACCACGATGTTCATGGCCTTCACGTTGTCGACGTCGCAGGTGAGGTGGGTGCCGATGCCGAAGGAGTCTTGCATGCGGCCAGCGACCGCCTCGTGGATGGCGATGGCCTCGTCCACATTCAAGCCGTTGCTGAAGATGATGGACTTCTGCGCCGGGTCGATGCCCAGTTCCTTGTATTTCTCGATGATCTCCTCCAAAGCCTCGTAGTTGTCACCGCTGTCGACGCGCAAGCCGTCAAACAGTTTGGCGTGCAGTTGGGTGAAGTTCTGGAAGAAGGCCTTGCGTGTGTAGGTGTCGTAGAGGAACACACCTAAGCTGCCGGCATACACGTCCTGCCAGTAGTCCATGGCGAGGTAGTTGGCCTCGTTGTAACCATACAAGGAGCAGGTCTCGATGAACTGGTGGCTCATGGTGCCGATGGGGGTGAGGTCGTACTTCATGGCCAACAGCACATTGGAAGTACCCACGAAACAGGTCTTGGTGAACTGCTTCTGTGCCTCGATGAAGCTGCGGATGACAAGTTCCTGATGCGCGAAGGAGAAACGGCGGCGCGTGCCGAAGTCGCTGAACTTGACACCGTTGCCGATGAGACGGATGCCCTTGGCGTAGGACTTCTGGTATTCCTTCTCGGCATCGTAAGTCTCAAACTCGCCTTTCAGTTCGTGCATGAGTTCGGAGACGGTGGCCAGGATAGGCATCTCCCAAAACACGGTGCGCCACAGCAAACCGGTCACCTGGATATGGAGATGGCCTTCCTCGTCTTGGCTTACCTCGACCTCGGAGGGACGCATGTGGAAACCTTTCAGGAAGGTGAAGAACCACAACGGGAAGTAATAGCATTTCCGCTTCATGAAACGCACTTCCTCGTCGGTAATCTTGATGTTGCCATAAAGGTCGAACTGTTCGCGCAATTTTTCCGCAAAACCCTTGGGATAGACCGTGTTGTTGCGGTCGACGAAGGTGTATTGTCCGATGGCGCGAGGGAATTTCTGCAGATAAGCATAGCACACGCTGAAGGTGTAGAGGTCGTTGTCTAACAGGCTGTTGATGATTTGTCGCATGGCGTATTCTTTTTTTGCTGTTAGCTATTAGCGGTTAGCAGTTAGCTTAGTCACTGCCTGGCTAATAGCTGACATGATTTTAATGTAAGGTTTCTATTAGTTTGTTAAGCATGGCTTTAATGTCATTAACTTCTTGGTTGAGTTTTTGATATGAAGCTTCATCCATAAATTCTAAATCATAAGAAAGCAAAAGCTCTTCTTCAACTTCTGAAGCAGAACCTGCTGCAATGTTCAAATAATGGGCGAATTCCGCATCGCTTCTTCTGCCACAACCTTCTGCTATGTTGAAAGGGATGGATGTGGCAGCTCGTCTGATTTGAGAAGTGATTCCAAAGAGTTCTTCCTTCGGAAATGACTTGGTCTTCCTATAGATGCTCAAAGCGAATTGATGGCCTTTTTCCCATACTTTATATTTGTGAAAATCTCTCATGGAACTTATTACTTCTTCTTATAACTTGGCTAAAAGCCGCGCTAATTGCTAACCGCTAACTGCTAATTGCCATCTATAACTTACTAATAATACTCCTAATCTTATCCGATATATACTTCACTGAATTCGTCGTGTTCTCCAGCACCTGCACCAGGTCTTTGCGCTTGATGATTTCCGTGAGCGAATAGTTGTTGTTGAATAGTTTACTGATGTAGTTTCCGTAGAGCACGTCATTCTCGTTTTCCAAGGTTTTGATTTCGTGGCACAAGCGAACAATTTCCTTCCCCTTGCTATTGTTGTCCAAATATTCCAGGTTGCCGATAATGGTGCTGAGGCTCTCGGCGGCAAACATGATGTTCTCCGCCATGGTGGTGAGGTCTTCGTCAACATCGGTGAAGCGGCGAGTGAGGATGATGTTGGCCGAGTCGTCAAGGCGGTCGAGGAAGGTGTCCATCATCTCGGCGAGTTCATGCACGTCATCGCGTTCAAAGGGCGTCAGCACAGTGCTGAAGAGTTGGCTGTAGAAGTCGCGCAACACTTCATCGCCTTTGGTCTCACAGACCTTGATGTCTTTTCGCAAAGCTTCGAGCTGGTCAAGATTGGTCTCCAAGAGCATCTGCCTCAAAAGCGTTGCAGCCTTGTCGATGTATGCTGCCTGCTGCTGGTAGAGCGGGTAGAACTTCTTTTCCTTGGGGACGAAGAATTGGAAGAAACTGTTGAGGCTCATGACATGATCTTGGCTAAGTAGTTAAACAACAGGTTGAGGAGTCCGCCGATGACCAAAGGCACGGGGATGGTGAGGATCCACGATAGGACGATGCGCTTGGCAGTGACCCATTTCACTGACTTCATGCCGTCGGTGAGGCCAACGCCGATGACGCCGCCCGTGATGGTGTGCGTCGTGCTGACAGGGATGCCGAGGAACGAAGTGGTAATCAGGGTAGTGGCACCAGCAAACTCGGCCGAGAAGCCGCGCACAGGCGTGATTTTGGCCAAGCCGCCGCCCATAGTCTTGATGACGTTCTTGCCTCCAATCAGGATGCCCAGCGACATAATGACGTAGCAAATGACGGCCAAGGTGTCAGGGATATGAAAGGCATGTAATTGCCCTGTCGCTGGATCTGCATAATTATAGTCGTAGAAGTTGCTGATGAAGTCTTGCATGCCTTGCCCTACGCCTTCGGTGGTGAAAACACTAGCCATCAGCACAGCGATGATACCCATGGTCTTGGGTGCGTCGTTGGAGCCGTGGCCGATGCAGAATGCTGCTGTCGAGAAGTGCTGCAGCACCTTGAAGATTTTGTCGACGCGTTTGCGTGGGCTGTTCTTGAAAAGTCTCAAGAAGATGCATTCCAGGAAGAAACCCAAGAACAGGCCGATGAGTGGCGAAAGGACGATGAAGGCCAGTGTGAGCAAGATGGGCTTCATGTGCAGCACTGCGCTGCCGTTGACGAACCATGCCGCACCGATGATGCCGCCGATGAGTGCATGCGAGGTGGAGATAGGCATGCCGTTGCGGGTGCAGATCGCCACCCAGATGGCAGCGCCCACCAAGGCCGACAGGATCAGGTAGGGGTCGATGACTTTTTGGTCAGCGAAGTTGGCCATGGTGTTACCCACGGCGAACTGTTGGTTGAACACCAACCGGATGATGATGAAGGCAGTGAACTCCCAAAACGAGGCCCAGAGGATGGCCTGCATGGGCGTCATCACCTTGGTGGCGATGATGGTCGAGATGGAGTTGGCCGCGTCGTTCATGCCATTGAGGAAGGTGAAGACGAAAGCCAGCAGGATCGACAGAATGACGGCTATAGTGAGGAGGTTCATCACGATTCTTTTATGATAAGACTTTTCACGGTACTGGTCACTTCCTTGGCGCGGTCGGTGGTGTCTTCCACCACTTGGGCAATCTCCTTGTATTTCAACAACTCAATCTCGTCTTTCTCGTTCTCGAAGAGGTAGGAGATGTAGTCGCCATAGATGTCGTCGACGGCATGTTCAATAAGCGTCACCTTTTGGCACAACTCGCTGATCTGCTGATGGTTCTTGCTGAGTTCATCCAAAAGGCCAAACACGTCCATGATGGTGGTGGCGTCTTCGTGGATGTTGTCCACAATCTCCTTGATTTGCTTGTCGATCTTCTTGGGGTTGTACATCAGGATGGTCTTGGCCGAGTGGTTGATGAAGTCGAGGAACATGTCGAGGTTCATGGCCAAGGCGTTCATGTCTTCTCGGTCGAAGGGCGTGATGAAGGCCTCGTTGAGCTCGATATAGAACTCGCGCAACAACTCGTCGCCGGTAGTCTCCTGCTTCTTGATCATGCGGGTGAGCAGTCGGCGTTCTTCAGGGTCGTCGCTTTTGACCAGTTCCTTGAGGTATTTGGCGGCAATCTGAGCAGTCTCAGCCTGCTTGAGGTAAGTGGGGAAAAAGTGCTTTTCGCGTTTTTCCCTCGTGAATAAATTGTTCAGTGCCATTTTTCGAAATGGTTTTTAATTTTGTGGCAAAGATAAGGAATCTTTTGTTTTCTTTTCGCTTCACCTGATAAAAAAGGTATTTTAGGGTTTTGACGCCACACCGCACAGATGGAACAGCACACGCGCTCCGACGTTGCCGTCCCAGTCGCCACCGTCAGGGGCGGGGGAGACCTCGCAGAGGTCGAAACCGATGATTTCCTTGCCTGCCTCGCGGATGCGGTTGAGGAGGTACATCAGTTCCTCGTATTCTAGGCCGCCTGGCACGGGGGTGCCTGTGTTGGGGCAGAGTTTCGGATCGAGGGCATCGATGTCGATGGAGAGGTATACCTTCTCGGGCAAGGCGGCTACCATCTCGCCCACAATGCTTTTCCATGTTTCGCCTTCGTACATCCGGCGACGGCAGTCACGGTCGAAGAACACCTTAATGCGTTCGGGTTGGCTCTCGGCCAAGGCTTTTTCCTGATGGCAGTAGTCGCGGATGCCGACTTGGACGAGTTTTTTCACATTGTTGAATTTCAGCGTGTTGAAGAAGATGGAGGCGTGCGAGTATTTGAAGCCTTCAAAGGTGTCGCGCAGGTCGCAGTGGGCATCGGCGTGCAGAATGCCGTATTCCAGGCCTTGTTCGTTCAGGTACTGGTGATAGGCGAGGGGACAACTATGGTCGCCGCCCAACAGACCCACCACCTTGCCTTGTGCCTTCCAGTAGGCAATGCGCTCGCGAAGCCATGTGTTTTTCTTTTCGGTGGCCGCTTCGATGCGGGCGTAGAGTTCGGCGTATTTCTCTGGTTCGTCGTCAATGGTGCCTTCATACAACGCGTTGATAATGTCTTCGCTTATCGGTGCCAACGTGTCGTGCAGTTCGCGAAGCTCTTTGGGAAACTCGTCCATCCAGATGCCTTTTTGCCAAAGGTCGGGGTAGTCGTGGTGGCATAGGTCGACTTGCAAGGATGCCTCCATGATGGTGGCGGGACCGTCGACAGTGCCGCGGTTGTAGCTGGTGGTGAGTTCCCATTCAACGGGTATGATGACGATTTGTGCTTCTTCGGCAGAGCAAGGAAGGCCGTAGATGCCAGAGTCGGCGACGGCAGCGGCGTTAGGGTCAAAAGTGTTTTCCATTGTTGATAAAATTAGATGACAAAAATAGACAAAAAACGAATAAATCATTACTTTTGCGCCCAAAATGATAAGCAATGGACTTGTTTTCCTTCCTTTCGCCTTTTGTCTTTTGCAGCTTTGCCTCTGGCAGTAGCGGCAATTGCTATTACGTAGGGAAGCAGGACGAAGGCGTGCTTGTGGACGCGGGTATCAGTGCATTGCAAATTGTCAAAGGTTTGGCGCAGAACGACTTGCCTTTGAGTAGCATCAAGGCCATTCTGGTCACCCACGACCATATCGACCACGTAAAGGGGTTGGAGGTGCTGACCAAAAACGCTCCCATTCCTATCTATGCTCATTCCGACTGCCTGGAGGGGCTTTTGGAAGGCAAGGCCACAAAAGGCGTCGATCCTATCTTGTTCAACGCGGTGGAACCCTACCAGTCTTTTGAGATTTGCGGCATCAACATTGAGGCTTATCCCGTCATGCACGATGGGCGAGGCGCGATGGGGTATTGCTTTGAATACGAAGGCCATACGTTGACTATCGCCACCGACATCGGGATGCTTGACAACATTGTAAAGGAGAGAATACGACGGGCGGACAATATTGTCATCGAAGCCAACTATGATGTGGAGATGCTTGAAAAAGGTTCCTATCCTTATGTGTTAAAGCAAAGGATATCAGGACCTTTTGGTCATTTAAGCAATATTGAGTCCGCGCGTTTCCTTGCAGAGATGTACCATCCACAAATTAAGAACATCATGCTTTGCCACCTCAGCGAGAACAACAATACCCCTGAACGGGCCGTGCAGTGCCTCTTCCAGCAGTTCAGCAAGAAACATGTCCATCTCGCCCCAACCACTTCAGTTTTTCCTTTGCCGCGCCACAAGTACACAGGATTCGTTTACCTCTGAGTCAACACAATTCCTCAAGTGTTTTGGGCAACAATCGCATAATTCCACACTTTTCCACAACTAATTGCTTGTGTGTTTCATCTATAATAGTTTGATATTCAACAAAGTAAATGAATCGTATTATTTAGGTATGAAATGTGCTGTAGAGATTGAAAAATTTAAAGTGATGAGAACCAAATTGTCAATTGTGTGCGCTTTCGGCGCGTTGTTGTTTGTCACCTCATGCAATGTCGAGCGTTCGGATAAATACCAAGCCTTGCTTGCAGAGCGTGATTCTTTGTACACAGAGGCAGTGGCTGCCAAAGGTGGTTTTGACCAGGCCTTGAACACTATCAATGAGATTGAGAATGCCTTGGAATCTGTGCGTGCCCAAGAAAACATCATCATGATGGAAAACCAGGAGGGCAACACCAGCAAGGCTGTTTCGGAAATCAATGCTATCCAGCAGACCTTGCAGGAAAATCGCCAGAAGATCGAAAACCTGGAGAAGCAACTGGCAGAGCAGGGCGCCAATTCAAAGGCCCTCAACCAAACCGTGAGCCGTCTGAAGAAGCAATTGGAAGAGAAAGACACTTATATTGCAAGCCTTAAAGACGAGTTGCAGCAGAGCAAGGAGCAAATTGCCACGCTGAACGAACAAGTTACTGACTTGAGCAACAACATCAATGAGTTGAACAGCAACATTGATGTGATGACGGTTCAGAACGCTGCGCAACAAGCCACTATCCAGAACCAAGATGCCATGCTTAACGCGGTATGGGTTTGCGTTGCAACCCAACAGACGCTGGTCGAAAAGGGCATCGTCAGCAAAGGCGGTCTCTTCAAATCCAGCGAACTCTCAAAGCAGGGCTATGACAAGAGTCAATTCGTTGAGATCGACAAGCGCGAGGTCGAGTCCATCCCGCTTAATACCTCTAAGAAACCCAATATCATGACCAGCCATCCAGAAGGCAGCTATCAAGTTGTTGACGTCGAAGGCGGAAACAAGGTGCTTGAAATCCTTGACAAGGAAGCTTTCTGGAGCATATCGAATTATTTGGTAGTATCCATCAAATAAAATCCGTTTTCTTAACGGAACTGCTCGTTTTCAATTTTTTTAAAAACGCCTCACATTTCCCCAATGTGGGGCTTTTTTTTGTGTGTATTTTTGTGGAATCAACGGAATTTTGTTATTTTTGCACCATGAAATGTAGAATTCTAGTTGTGGAAGACGACGCCTCCTTCGGCTTGATGATTCAGTCGTGGCTGAAGAAAAATGGTTATGAGGCGGTGCTGGCCTCGCGTTATGAGCAGGCAAAGATTGAAATCTCCAATGGGGCGTTCAATCTGATACTTACTGATTTGCGTCTTCCCGATGGAGACGGCATCCTGCTGATGACCTGGGTGCGCGAGAAACTGAAAAGCAAGGTGCCTATCATCGTGATGACGGGCTATGCTGAGGTGCAGACCGCTGTGTCAGCCATGAAGCTCGGCGCCTTCGACTATCTCAAGAAACCCATCAACCCAAGTGTATTAGAGGAGAAGATTTCTGCCGCACTGAGTTCGACCGAGGAAGAGGCCGAGGAGACTTTCCTGCCTTCCAGCAAGCAATGGGTCAAAGGGGACAGTCCCGCTATGCAAAGGCTCTACAAGCATGTGGAGTTGGTGGCTCCCACCAAGTTCTCCGTGCTTATCCTTGGCGAGAGCGGTACGGGCAAGGAATACATCGCTCGCATGATCCACGACCATAGCCAATACAAGGATGGCCCCTTCATCCCCGTCGACTGCGGAAGCCTCTCCAAAGAGTTGGCGCCCAGTGAGTTGTTCGGTCACCTAAAAGGTTCGTTCACCTCCGCCATTGCTGACAAGAAGGGCGTCTTCGAACAGGCCAAAGGAGGCACGGTGTTTCTTGACGAGGTGGGCAACCTGCCCTACGAGGTGCAGATGCAACTGCTTCGTGCCTTGCAAGAGCAGAAGGTGAGACCCGTGGGGTCGGCCACCGACATCCATGTCGACGTGCGAATCCTTGCGGCCACAAACGAGAATCTTGAACAGGCCATTGAAGAAGGTCGGTTCCGTCAAGACCTGTTTCACAGGATTAACGAGTTCGCCATTGAGGTGCCGCCATTGCGCGACCGTTTGGAGGACTTTGATGAGCTGACGGCGTTCTTCATCCGTCAGGCCAACGAGGAGTTGGGCAAGAACATTAAAGGCATTTCCGATGATGCCCTCCAGCGCATGAAAGAGCAACGATGGAATGGCAACCTGCGTGAGCTGCGCAATGTGTTGCGCCGTTGTGTACTCTTCGCCGAGGGCGAGAACATCGAGATGGATGACCTGCCGGTGTTCAGTCCCCCCAACAAGAAGACACTCATTGCCACCGTCGAGGATGACTGGGCATTGCGTCCCGATCATGAAAAGGAACAGATAGAGGCCGCTCTCCAAAAGGCGAGGGGCAACAAGACCGTGGCGGCCAAACTGTTGCAGATTGACCGCAAGACCTTGTACAACAAGATGCATCTGTACGGTATAGAACTATAATCTATATTAGTAACTACCATGAGAAATACGGTATTATTGATTTATGGCATGATAGTCATGCTTTTTGGCGTGGAAGCCAATGCGCAACCTTACAATAGGGATGAGTTGTACGAGCCAATAGGAAAGCTTTCAAAGGGTTCCATCTCTGATTTTGTCTCCTGGATGCTGGCAGAACCAGAGGATGAGTTGCACGGACCTTTAAGCGAGGCGTGGAATCTATATCGGAAAAACAAACCGTTGGGCAAGGGCACGACTATTGTCTTGGATGAGAAGAACGGCTATTTCAGGTATGAGTTGGATTTTGACAAGAAGTATGAAGGTGAAGAAGGGGATCCTACGGAGAGTGTAACTATTGTTGAGATGTGCGTGTGGAATTGTGCCGATGAGAAGCATAAATTGTTTGCAGAGTACATTTATGGTACCGTAAAAGGGAAACCTCATGTGGATGGACAATTTGATGGCCTTCAGTGTTTCGTTTATGACAAGGCAACCCATAAGTTATGTGGTTTCAATGATGCTGTCAATTGGGAGGAATTGTCGAGTTTGGCGCCCTATGAGGACTATGAAACCGATGGAGAGCATTGGTACGCCAATGACCATGTCACGGGTGAACGGAAACAGATGAACGATGATGAGTTTTTCCAATGGATGGAAGACCGCACTGTAGCAGTTTTGTCATTGCCTCGCACAGGCAAAAACATCAAGGTCACGATTTATTCTGTGAAAGGAAAAGAGGAGAGGGAGTTCGTCTGGGACGGTTACCGTTTCCACCTTGCAAAGTAAAACGTTTATCCTATTCCGTACTTTTCGGCCAACAGGTCCATCAATTCGTCGGTTTGCGCCATGAACTGACGAGCATCGTCTTTCCATTTGCGGTAGTGCTTCTCTTTCTTTCCCGTGCCGCGCATGGCATTCATCTTGGCAAGGAAGGTGGTGTCGCGTTCCAGTTGGGTGAACATGGGCAGCATCTTATGGCAAAGACTCTGCATACCAATGAAATCCGATTCTTCAATTAAAGTATTCATTAAAACTAAATCGTCGGCAGTCGACTGGACGAAGACATTGAGAATCGTGGTCATGGCTTCCTTGTCGTTGCCCATCATCTCGCTGAAAGCTGGGAAATCTGGGTAGGCTGTTTCGGTTTCGTCTTCGCTTAAAGCAACACTTCCAAACAAGTTCTCTAACTGCTTCAGATTAAAAGGTTTCTGCAAGAATCCGTCAAAACCTTCTTCCTTGGCTTTCTCGGTGGTGTATTCGATACGGCCGGTCATTAAGATGATAGGTTTCTGTGGGTCGACCTCCTTGACCAAGAAAAGGACATCGTTACCCGTCACAGCGCCCATTTCGCGGTCGGTGAGGATGTAGTCGTAGTCTTGGATCTGTTGCAAGGCATTGTCTAAGTCATTCATGGAACGACAAGGGATGGCTTGGTGGCCAAGACGGTGTAGCATGTTGTCGATGACAGAGAGCAAAGTGTTGTCATCGTCGAATACTAAAATATTGAGACTCTTTTTGTTGCTTTCTGTTATTTCGCTTTTTCCTTCAATAGGTTTTTCAACTTCTTCTACAGGAATTCTGATTTCAAAGTGCGAACCTTTGCCCACTTCCGACTCGGTGTGGATCTCGCCGCCTAGAAGGTCTACGAGACCTTTAACGACGGACATGCCATAGCCGCTGCCTTCAGCGAATTGGTTGTAGGTTTCAATGCGAACGAAGGGTTTGAACACTTCCTCCAACTTGTCTTGCGGGATGCCGACGCCGGTGTCGGTGATGTCGAAGACGATGAGACTGCGGCCTAGCCTTGCCTGGAAGGTGACGCTGCCTTCCAAGGTATATTTGATGCCATTGGAGATGATGTTGGTTAGTATTTGCCTGATTTTCAGTTTGTCAGTTTTGAGCAGGGTCTTGGGTGCAATATCGTTTTCGAAATGGAACTGTAAGTTTTTGTGCTTGGCGATTGGCGCAAACATCTCGGAAATCTCCTCGCAAAGCTGCCCGATGTCGAAGGTCTCCTTGCTGGTTTGCAGTTTTCCTTGCTCCAGGCTGGAATATTCCAGTAAGTTGTTGAGTAGGTTGAGGATATGGTCTGCCGACTGCTTGATAGATACGATGTCTTTCTCGTTTTCTGTCTTGTCCATGAGTTCGACATGGCCCATGATGGAGGTCAGTGGTGCCTTGATGTCGTGCGAAACAGAGAGCAGCAGTTTGTGGCGGCTTTCCATGATCTCTTCCGTCTTCCTCTTGGCTTCCTCGGCGGCGCGTCGGGCTCGGTAACCTTTGTTTACATCGCTGATAATCAAAATTATGAAAATAATGATCAAAGCCAAGGTGGCGGCGCCAATGAGAATGGAGGTCTTGGTGTTCTCTTTGATGATTTCCTCGCTCTTCTCGATTTCGGCCACGGTGCTGTCGAGGATTTCTTGGTTGAGGCGTATTAACAAAGTGGAGATTTGCTCAGAGAGTTGGTTGTCGGCCTTCACCAGCTCTTGGGTCTTCTTTCCGTATTGTTCTATCTTGTTCCAGTATTCGGTCTTGGCTCTGTCGGACAGAATGCGTAGGTCGGCGAGGATGTCGACAGTGTCGGCGCGTTGCTGCTGGATACGCAGCGTGTCGGAACGCTCAATGCTGATGTAAATAATGCTGTCTTCTTGTTCCTCGTCCGGACGGAAAACTTTGCCTACACGTTCCCAGAAACTTTTCTTCTCTTCTTTCTTCGGCACGTGGAGGACGGTATCTTTCGATACGGTGGTGATGACGATTTCTTCTTCAGGTGGGGGCGGCGTGTATTCGTCGATGGTGCGGTCAAATTCTGCCAAAGGGTTGAAATCATGGAACTGTTTCGACAACTCGTTGCTAATTCGACCTTTGCTTTTGATAAGGTCTTCTATCTCATTTACCATCAGTTTGTTGTCTTCGCTAATTTCAAACTGCATAAGTGAGTCGGTCAGCGTTTTGATTTCGTCGCGGTAGGCGTTGAATTCGCGCTTGTATTTCTGTTGCTCCGTAAAGGCGTATAGGTTGGCTGAGTTTTGTGCGCCATGCACGCTTTTGGTGAATTCGTTGACCCAGCTGAGGGCATCGTGTTGTGAGTTGATGTTGGAGCGCTGGTTCTCGATGCTCTTGCGCAAGTTGAAGATGTAGTAGAACAACGCCCCGCAAAGTGCAATGACGAATAGGTAGGTGATGACCACCTTCCAACTCGTCCTGCTTCCACTTGGGTAATTGTTTTGGCTTTTCTTCGACATGACGGGGCAAAGATAAGAGTTTTTTCGTAAATTTGCACTCAAATTATGGTACGCTCTACATAGTTTGCATTGTTTTTATTTGCAAGGTGGAATCATGTTGTTTGCTTGCTCTCGAAGTAGGCATATTGAAGGTTACTGAAAACGTCAAGAAACTGATATAGATTTATGAAGAAGAAAAGACTATTATTGCTGCTTGCCCTTGTGGCAGTAGTCCTGTTCCTGGTGCTTCGCCCCCGTAATGATGGCGAAAATGAACAAGCAAAACCGGCGAAACAATCTGAAAACCAGTCGACAGGCGGTGAGGGCGAGATTGTAATCCTGTCGGTCAACGACATGCATGCCAGCATTGACCAGTTCCCCAAGTTTGCCGCCATGGTCGACAGCCTGCGGACCGTTTATCCCGACCTGCTGCTTTTTTCGGCGGGCGACAACCGCACGGGCAACCCTGTCAATGACCAGTATGACCCCGTCAACTATCCGATGATAGAGTTGATGAACCGCACGGACTTTGACCTCTGTACCGTGGGCAACCACGAGTGGGATGCTGGTGTCACGGCTTTTCATAATGACATCGAAAGAGCCAAGTTTCCCTTTCTCTGTGCCAATGTTTACGACTTTCAGAAGGTCGGCCTCGATTTCAAGCCTTTTGTGACCATGGAGCAACAAGGTGTGAAAATGGCCGTGGTGGGTCTGATTGAGATACGCCACGACGGCATCCCAGGGACGCACCCTGATAGGGTGAAAGACGTGAAATTTAAGAATCCCAAAGTGGTGCTGCCTGAATGCAAATATCTTAGGAATGAAAATGATGTGGTGGTTCTGCTTTCGCATTGTGGCTTAGAGGACGACATGGAACTTGCCCAGGCCAATCCTTGGCTCGACGCCATCATCGGAGGCCATTCCCACACTTTGATTGAAAAACCGTCTGAGACCAATGGCGTGCTGATCACCCAGTCGGGTTCGCATTTGAAGTACGCCACCTTGGTGAAGCTGAAGGTGAAAGACCATAAGGTGATAGGAAAGGAGGCTGTGGTCCTTGATGTCAATAAGGTGCGCAAGGAGAAGCCTGAGATCAAGAAACTGGTGGACGAATTTAATGACACGCCCGCCTTGAACGAGCCTCTTGCCATGGCAAAAACGAAGTTTGAAACACCTCAGGAGGTGGGTTGTATGATGACCGACGCTATTCGCGAGGTCAGCGGTGCCGATTTTGCCTTCCAAAACACTGGTGGTGTGCGTATCAACTTCCTGAAGAAAGGTCCCATCACCGTGAAAGACGTCTACAGCATCGACCCGTTCAACAACGATGTGGTGGTGTTTGAGATGACGGGTGCCCAGGTGAAGAGGTTCATCGTGAACAGTTTCCGCAAAAATGGCGGATTCCCTTCTTTTGTGTCGGGCATGACTTATTCCGTCGACGAAGATGGTCGCAACGTTTGGATTGAGATGGAAGGGGAAAACTTCTCGACGAAGAAAGTATATAAGGTGGCGATGAACAGCTACATGGCCTTGACGGTTGAGATTGAAAGCGAGGACGATGGCCAAAGCATGTTCATGACCTCGGAGGAGATGATGATCGAGTTTTTGCGTAAGCATAAGGAAGTTGATTATCAAGGCGTTGTGAGAACAGAATAAAAAATGTATTTGCAGGAAAAAAAGAGTTTTTGTAATTTTGCGGTTCGATTTTTGAAGAATTGATGTCAAAAAAGATGAAAAAAGCATTAGTTGTTTTTGCAATTGCCTTATTATTAGTCGGTTGCAACCAAAAGAAGGAAGTCAAGTTGATTCCTGCCGAGAACTTCAATAAGGAGGTGGAAGGCAAACAAGTGTCGCTTTATACTTTGCACAATGGCTTTATGACGATGCAAGTCACCAACTATGGTGGCCGTGTGGTCGCCCTTTGGATGCCCGACCGTCGTGGCAGTTATGAGGATATCGTGTTGGGTTACGACCATATTGACAAATACCTGAATAATGAGGGTGAACGCTATCTTGGTGCTGTGGTGGGTCGTTGCGCCAACCGCATTTCCAATGGCACGTTTACCTTGAATGGCGTTGAGTATCAACTCTCAAAAAACGATGGCGAGAACACTTTGCATGGCGGTATCGTGGGCGCGGACAAACGAGTTTGGGACGTGACTTCGGTCAACGATAGCGTTATCGCAATGCACACCGTGTTTGCCGATGGCGAAGACGGGTTCCCTGGCAACCTTGATGTGACGATGAGTTACACGCTGACTCATGACAACCAGCTCCAGATTCGTTATGCTGCCACTACCGATGCCCCCACCTTGTGCAACTTCTCTCACCACTCCTTCTTCAACCTGAAGGGTGAAGGCAACGGCAACATCCTCGACCATGAGCTTCAAATCAACTCGCGCTATATGACTACCATCGATGAGCATTTGATTCCCAATGGCAAGTTCTCTGGCGTGAAAGAAACCCCGTTTGACTTCCGCGAGAAACATCGTATCGGTGACAATATTGCTGCCGATGATGAACAAATCAAGAACGCGAAAGGTTATGACCATAACTGGATTGTCGACAAGAATGACGTCAAAGCCTACACTTGGAATGCTACCTTGACAGAACCTCAAAGCGGACGCGAAATGCAGGTGTGGAGCGACCAAGTAGGCCTGCAGTTCTATAGCGGCAACTTCTTCAATGGCAAGGCAAAAGGCAAGTGTGGCAAAGCGTTGGGCTATCGTGAAGGTCTGGCTCTTGAGCCTCAGTTCTTCCCCGATGCCATCAACCACGAGGCCCTGGCACCCCGACCGATTCTGAATCCTGGCGAGGAGTACCACCAACTATGCATTTACAAGTTTGCTGTTTTGCCTAAGGATAAGAAATAACCCTGTTGAAGACAAAAAGTTGAAGCCTCGTGTCTGTGGATGCGGGGCTTTTCTTATTTTTGCGCTATCAAATCAAAGACTTATGCTGAAATTCAAATGCCCGTTATTGGTGGTTACTGACATGGAGAAATCCATTAACTTTTATGAAGAGGTGATTGGCGATCGTGTCGCCATGGACTTTGGCGAGAACGTCCAATTTGAAGGCGGTTTTGCGTTGCAAGAGATGAAGAAATGGCGCTCGATGATTCATGACGCGAAGGTGCGCAGGAATGGCAATGACGCCGAGCTTTATTTTGAAGAGAAGGATTTTGATGATTTCATCGATTATTTGCGTGGCTTTTCCGAAATCCTGTATGTCCATGGTGTAGAGGAAACACCTTGGGGACAACGCATCGTCCGCTTCTATGACCCAGACTTCCACATCATTGAAGTTGGCGAGCCTATGGATGCTGTCATCAAGAGATTGTTCGAATCGGGCATGACTGTGGAACAAGTGTCCGAGAAGTCGCAGTATCCCATCGAATACGTCAAGCGCTTCGCAAAATGAATTATCTGTCGGTCAATGCAATAGCCAAGTCGTACGGCATTAAGACGCTGTTCGAGGATGTCACTTTTGGCATTGAGAAAGGCGACAAGACGGCCTTGATTGCCACCAACGGGTCGGGCAAGTCGACGATGCTGAAGATTTTGGTGGGGCAGGAGTCGCCCGATTCAGGGACCATCACCTATGCCAACGACATCAAAATCGGCTATTTGGAGCAATTGCCAGTGTATCCAACAGGGACGCTGATTTCAGACTTGTTGGCTGATTTGAATGAAGAGCAACATCTGAAAGCTCGCCAATATCTGACGCGCTTTGCTCTCAACGATTTGGAGCAGTCTGTCGACGAACTCTCAGGTGGACAGGTGAAGCGGCTTGCCTTGGCTTTGGTGCTGCTGCACGAACCCGATTTTCTCATCCTTGATGAACCCACTAACCACCTTGATGTGGAGATGGTTGAATGGTTGGAGAAGTTTCTCACCCAGTCGAACATGACGCTTCTCATGGTAACGCATGACCGCTATTTCCTGGACCGTGTGTGCAACAAGATCTTTGAACTCTACCAGGGCGTGATGTACACCCACAATGGCAATTTCGACTATTACGTCAGAAAGAGTCGCGAGCGCGAAGAGGTGAAACGCGCCACGGCCGAACGCAACAGCCAATTGCTGAAATACGAGTTGGAGTGGATGCGCAGCACACCGCAAGCCCGAACAAGCAAGTCGAAGAGTCGCATAGATGCATTCTATGACTTGAAAGAAAGGGCGAAATACCAAGAACAGGACGAACGCTTGGAGTTTGGCCTGCAAATGCAGCGTTTAGGCGGCAAGATATTGGAACTCAGCAATGTGTCGAAATCGTTTGGCGATAATATCGTGCTCAAGGACTTCGACTATGTCTTCAAGCGCGGCGAACGTATCGGGTTGATAGGAAAGAATGGCGTCGGCAAGTCAACCTTCCTTAACCTCATCACAGGTGCTATTCAACCGGACCATGGACGAGTAAAGACTGGTGAGACAGTGACTTATGGTTACTACCGTCAGGAAGGCATACAGTTTGATGAGAGCAAGACGGTGCTGAGTACAGTGCGTGACATTGCAGATGTGATGTATTACGGTAAGGACAAAGTCTACACCGCCGACCAATTGTTGGCGCATTTCATGTTTCCTTATAAGATGCACCGCCAACCTGTAGCCCTGCTCAGCGGCGGCGAGAAACGGCGGCTTTACCTGCTGACCATCTTGGTGCAGAATCCCAATTTCCTTATCCTCGACGAGCCCACCAACGATTTGGACTTGTTGACTTTACAGAAGTTGGAAGATTTCCTGCAGGGCTATAAAGGATGCCTTTTAGTGGTGTCGCACGACCGTTTCTTCATGGACCAAGTGGTGGACCAACTCTTTGTGTTCCAAGGTGATGGCATGGTGAAGGGCTTTATGGGCAACTATAGTCAATACAAGGACTATCTGGATGCCAAGCAGCGCGAGGAACGCAAGGAGAAGTCGGTGCAGAAGAAAGAGGAACCACGACCTGCCAAACAACGCGAAAAAGTGAAACGCAGTTTCAAGGAACAGCGTGAGTATGAGACTTTAACGCAAGAAATGGCTGAACTTGAGGCTGAAAAGCAGTCTTTGACTGAAGCCTTGAATACCGAGACGGACTACCAAAAACTGCAACAGATGGGCAACCGTTTGCAAGAGATCAAGGATTTATTGGATGAGAAAGAATTGAGGTGGCTTGAGTTGGATGAAATAGGAGGATAATATGGTTAAAATAAAGAAAATCAGGAATATAATACTTGTCTTGGCATTGTGTTTGGGTTTGTGCGCATGCGTCCCAGGCGAAACAAATTATCAAATCGCGGTGATTTATCTCGGTAATGCCGAGGGCGTTAACTTTTTCTCGCAAGGCGATGTG
>JAEEGG010001896.1_pt1 | contig 55227 bp, 49 predicted proteins | sample 9134161 | NCBI WGS metagenome assembly JAEEGG01 (sample SAMN16246543, study PRJNA631951) | gut metagenome | biome: gut microbiome; feature: rumen; material: CR-attached | host: Bos | place: Iran: Karaj | collected 2018-10 | reverse complement strand
GAAATATTCAGGTGAAAGTTGCGTCGGACAAAACCGTTGAATATAACGGGGAGCAATATGCACTTTCGCGCTTCTGCAAGCTATTCATGCCATCAGAAAACAGTGAGGAAAAAGAGTACCAAGGCCCCGCACATTTCACGCTGAATGGCAAGACGCTCGATGATATAAGAAAGGAAAAGGAAGGAGGCAAGCCCCAAGCAAAGAGTGAAAGTAATTCACGGAACCTACAACTTGACTTTTGGACGCGATTTAGGGATAAACTGAAGAGCACGGGCAAAATAGCGTCACTACAGACTCCTCAACCACACTATTGGTATGATGTCAGGATTGGAAGGTCGAATATCATGTTGTCCGACGTATGCAACACTCAGGAGAATTTCGTTGGTGTGAAACTATACATCAGAAACAAAGTGGCAGATGTGTATTATCCTGCTCTGGTTGCCAGACGAAATGAGATAAATCAGGCACTTGGCTGTGAACCTGTGTGGGATGCCAACCCCAAGGCCAAAGACAAGACGGTTGCATTATATCATCAGACAGAGCTTACAGACCCCATTAAAAAGGAAAAGGCGTTGGACTGGTTAGTAGAGCAGACCATCATCTTCTATCGCGTATTTTCGGAAGAAGTTAAGCGAATTACGTTCTAAACGGTACGTATATCAAATATAAGTTGTATCTTTGTACGCAGAAACCCCAAAAGCAACAAGTCTATGAAGTCGGAAAAGGAAAACGAGAAGGTGAATGTCAACGAGATGGGAGTCGCCATCGGAGTGGATAGTGGAGTGATTGAGAAGGTACGTTCGGGCGAGATAACACATATCCTTGTTGACATCAACGAGGACAACCAAAACATGTTTCTTGAGAATTTCGACGGGAATCTGGTGCTGGTGACCAAAGAACTGCCCAATACATTCCACGGCTGCTATTTCTATAATGGCGGCGAGTTTCCGTATGCCATCAAGGGTGTGCTGGAGTTCTTGGATCTCAGCAGCGATGCTGACCATTGTCTGGCACGAATCATTGGCGTAGATACAGAGCCCGGCACACGATTCAATTATCAGGGCGCAGGCAAACCCATCGTGGAAGACCCAGACGGCGACAGTTGCGTGTGGGAGGTTGCGTTTGAGGTGGTGCCAATGCTGATGGAGGCGAAGACTTACCTGATGCGCTGGAACCCAACTATCAGTTCGTTTACGGAGAAGGACTTCGAGGCATGTATGGAAAACCGCGTGCATGGCATGTTCCGCTTGAACTGGAGCATCTATGACTGGCAGGAGGCTCGCAGGGGCGACTTCTTCTATATGATGCGCACGGGCGACGAGAAGGCAGGCATCGTGTTCAACGGCCAGTTCCTTTCCGACCCTTATCCTGCCGACGACTGGGCTGGCAGCACCAAGCGCAGGATGTATGTGGATATGATTTGCTACGATGCTGAATCAGGGGCAGTGCCTCATATTTCGCTGGAGAAGCTGCAAACCACCATCCCCACCATAGAATGGCAGAAAGGCCACTCCGGCGAGTTGCTATCAGAAGAAATTGCAACGCAGTTGGACGAGATAGCGGATAGCATGTTCAAGGGGAATAACGATTAGCGCTATATTGAGATATTGAATATTGAGCGTGATTCTCCCTCGGCAGGTTCCCGCTCGCCCGAAGGTATTTTTGACCTAAGTTAGTGAGCGGTTGATGTCGTCAATGTAGTTCAGGACGTCGGACAAAAGATGTTAATTTTCGTACAGAAAAGGAACGTTTTCTTTCTTTTCTCTTCCGAATATTATAACTTTACTGCATCATTAAATGTATAACGATGAAGAAGTCACCACCTCGTTTAAACCAGCTAAAGCCACCTGATGAGGAGGCTTTTTTATACCCCTCTTAATTATTTAAATTCACTGTTAGTCGTAACAGACCGATACACTGGGTTTTATTATCGCAATTCATAATGTGGAGCGCGGGCTTAATCGACAGATAATCATTGAGTTCGACATTACATACCAACTCGGTGTTCCATTCGTTGATACCCAACACGCGGACATGGTCGGAATAAAGTCCAAATCTTAGTTTTCCCAATAGATATTGTGCTCCCAAGCCATAGTAGTTACGAGCCAGATCGTCACTACTGAAAGAATGACCATAGGCTGCTATCAGCATGCAACGGGACGAAAGTGCTTGTTCGGCGTAAGCCCACATCGTAGGGTACGTCTTCCGCCTGATGGGTTCCCCTTGAAGTTCTTCACCATCGATATTGATGTCGTACTCATAGCCATTATAGAGACTGCCTCCCAAGAAATAGTGGCTGTTGCGATAGCGGTATTCTGCCTGGCCTAAGGCGAAGATGCCATCGCTTTTGGGACAGATACGGAACACATTGTTGCTACCTGTAAAAGCCTGACTGGCAGTACCATTATAAATGGAAGCCTGCATACAGAGACGGTCCGTTTCGTAGGCGTAGTGTAAGCCCATAGCAGCAAACGGATAAGTAGCAATGAAGTAGTTAAAGCTGATGGTAGGAAAGATGCCGCACGAAGGATTGGTATAGAGTGACATGCCGTCACTGCAAAAGTAGTCTTCGTCCATGCGACGAACGCCAGCAAAAAGCGTATGGCGGTCATTGATGTTCCATTTGAAACCTGCCACCATAAGTGCAAAGGACTTGTCATAGGCATCAATATTCGAATAGCCCATCATAGTATCAAACAGCAGGTCTTCTTGCGTAGAGGCAACACTGAGTGATGCTACATGAAAGGATAGTGACCGCGACAAGGGCAGTTCAGCACGAAGCTGAAGAAGATTGACCTGGCTTGTTGTCTTAAAGTCGGTTTGCAACTCACCAGTATATTCCAGTGCGAACTTAGGTTTCAGTTTAGTACTATCGGCACCATCAGCCATTACAAGCTGACAGCATCCTAAGATGACCGAAATCATCATGATCTTTGCTTTCACCATATCATTCATGTGCACTTTCTATCAGCCATCTTCAACGCTCTATTGCTTTATTTCGATGTCGCGCTTCACATTGTTTCGGATCTTCGTGAGATAACCCTTCATGCCCTCGGCATCCTTGTTGTCGATGATTTCCAGAAGTTCTTTCAGTTCTGTACGAATCTGAGCAACCTGGTCGTGGGTATAGGGGTTGAACAGGATTTCCTGCAGCAGATAGTCGTCCTCGTTGAGCACGCCTTTGGCAATGCGCATGTGGCGTTTGAACGTCGTACCAGGTGCGTCCTGATGCTTCATGACAGCAGCAAAGACGAAGGTCGAGACAAAGGGAATGGACAAGGAGTAAGCCACCGTCTTATCGTGTTCCTCGAAGGTGTACTCATAGATGTTCAGCCCCAGCTTCTGGTAGAGGTCCTTGAAGAAGATACGTCCCATGTAGTCGCCCTCACTGATGATGATGGCATTCTCCTCGGAGAGTTGCTGCAGATTGGCAAACGTTGGGCCAAACATGGGGTGTGTCGATACGTAGCGACGACCCGTCTTCTCGTAAAACTCCTTGAGGTCGGTCTTTACCGAAGCAATATCGCTGATGATGCAGTCCTTGGGCAAGTAAGGCATTACCTGCTCGAAAACGGGAATGGTGTACTTCAGCGTCACAGCGTTAATCAGCAGTTCGGGGGCGAAGTCACGAATTTCCTCAAGTTCAGTAAAGCGTTGGCAGTTGTATGTAAAGCGCATACGCTTGGCATCGCGCTCATAGACGGCAACCTCATGTTCGAAACTCAGCAGGTCGATGAAGAATGACCCCATCTTACCTGCACCTAATACTAATATTTTCATAAAACATGTTTATGATTATTTATTTACGATTTCTATTTGCTGACGGACACTTTCTTCGTGGATACTCTCGAACACCTTTGCAACGAAATCGGGCGACATGCCTGTCAGCGAGCCCTGCACACCACGCTTCTCCAAAATCTCGTTGTAACGTGAGGCCTGCAGAACGGTCATGTTATGCTCCTTCTTGTATTCACCAATCTGACGACAAACATTCATGCGCTTAGCCAGAATGTCCATAATCTGGTTATCCAGTTCGTCAATCTGCTTTCGCAACTGTTGGATTCCCTCGGTCGTGACGTGCTCGTCACGGATAATCAACAATGAGAGAATGTAGTCGAGCACATCGGGCGTCACCTGCTGCTTAGCATCGCTCCAAGCCTTGTCGGGATCGCAGTGGCTCTCAACAATCAGACCATCGAAGCCAAGATCCATAGCCTGCTGACAGAGTGGAGCAATCAGTTCACGACGGCCACCGATATGTGAAGGATCGCAGATAATAGGAAGCTCAGGAATGCGACGATGTAACTCGATGGGAATCTGCCACATAGGGGCATTGCGATAAATCTTCTGTTCAAAGCTGGAGAAGCCGCGATGGATGGCACCCAGACGCTTCACACCAGCCTGGTTCAGACGTTCCATAGCACCAATCCACAACTCCAAATCGGGGTTCACTGGGTTCTTCACAAACACGGGTTTATCGACACCTCGCAACGCATCGGCCAAAGCTTGCATGGCAAAGGGATTAGCCGTCGTACGGGCACCAATCCACAGAATGTCCATATCGTATTTCAATGCCAACTCGACGTGTTCGGGCGTTGCCACCTCGGTAGAAATCAGCATGTGCGTCTCGTCCTTCACCTGCTTCATCCAGGGCAGCGCCTTCTCGCCATTACCCTCAAAGCCACCTGGTTTAGTACGGGGTTTCCACACACCGGCGCGGAAGTTATGACAGCCCTTCATGGCCAGTTGGCGGGCTGTTTCCATCACTTGCTCCTCAGTCTCGGCACTACAGGGACCTGCAATGACGAAGGGGCGTTCGTTGTCACTCGGAAGATTCAGTTTTTCTAATTCCAGTTCCATATTTTTTAGATTTTTATTATTTACAATTTATTTTACAATTTGATTGATACGTTCGAGAGCCTGCTGTATTTTGTCTTCCTTGGCACAAAGGGAGATGCGGATGTAGCGCTCGCCATTCGAGCCGAAGATGAAGCCTGGGGTGATGAAGACACGAGCTTCGTGGAGTACGCGTTCCGTCAGGTCTTCAACGTTCTGAATGCTATCGGGAATCTTGCCCCAGAGGAACATACCCACCTGATTCTTGTCGTAGGTACAACCCAGCACGTCCATAATCTGTTCAGCAAAATGGCGACGACGGGCATAGGTCTCGATATTGAACTCACGATGCCAAGCCTCATCATTCTTGTAAGCCTCAGCAGCGGCGAGTTGGATGCCGCGGAATGTTCCGCTCTCGATATTCGACTGAACCTTTAAAATCCACTGGATAAACTGTGCATTCGAAGCACAGAGGCCTACACGCCAACCAGGCATATTATGCGACTTCGACATCGAATTGAACTCAATGCAGCAGTCTTTGGCTCCAGGTACCTGAAGAATGCTCAGATGCTCCTCGCTGAGAATGAAGCTATATGGGTTGTCGTTGACCACCACGATGTTGTGGTCTTGTGCAAAACGCACCAAACGCTCGTAGGTCTCCATGCGTGCACGTCCACCAGTCGGCATATTAGGATAGTTGGTCCACATCAGCTTTACACGCGAAAGGTCCATCTTCTCCAACTCCTCGAAATCAGGCTGCCAACCATTATCCTCGCGTAGGTTGTAATTCACAATCTTGGCACCAAGTATCTTAGATAAAGAGGTATAGGTGGGATAGCCAGGATTGGGCACCAGCACCTCGTCGCCAGGATTGACAAAGGCCAGCGTGACGTGAAGAATACCCTCTTTGGAACCAATCAGTGGCAGCACCTCAGTTTTGGGGTCGAGGTCAACATCGTACCAACGCTTGTAGAAATAAGCCATTGCCTCGCGCAACTCAGGCGTACCCATAGTGGGCTGATAACCATGGGCGTTGGGCTGCTTGGCCACCTCACAAAGTTTGTTGATGGTCTGCTCCGATGGGGGCATATCGGGACTACCAATAGCCAAACTGATAATATCCTTGCCTTCGGCATTCATCTGTGCCACTTCCTTCAGTTTGCGACTGAAGTAGTACTCTTGTACTAAACTTAATCTATCTGCTGGTTCAATTTGTTTGTTTGCCATCTTTATATTCTCCTAATATCTTAAAATCTTTGGTTAATGGGATAATTGCGTCAATAGACTGACGGTATCGTGTCAGGTCGTCATACATCACATCGACATAGAAGAGGTATTCCCATTCGCGTCCGATAATGGGCAGCGATTGTATCTTGGTCAGATTAATCTTGTAGAACGAGAGTATTGCCAATACATGACTTAAAGAGCCTTCTTCGTGAGGCAATGAGAAGACAATGCTTGCTTTATTGGCCTCCGTCAGGGGACGCAGCAAATCGGCTTTGTTGGGATTACTGACTACAAGGAATCGCGTAAAATTGTGCTTATTGTCCTCGATATGGTCTTCCAACACCTTTAGACCATAGAGCCGTGCGGCCTCAGCATGACAGATAGCTGCCCAACCTTTATGCTGACCCTCGGCAATCATCTTGGCAGAACCTGCGGTGTCCTCAGCTTCCACATTCTTCAACTGCGGATGCTGGGACAGGAATTGACGACACTGCATCAGGGCCACGGGATGGGAATGAACTTCTGTTATCGTGCTCCAATCGTCGTCGGGCAGACAGCAGATGCAGTGGGTGATATGCAGTTTATGTTCGCCAACGATGGTCGTACCACTATCACGCAACAGTTCGTAGTTATGCAACAGCGAGCCTGCAATGGTATTCTCGATAGCCAGCATACCAATAGCCGTAGGATCCTGCTTCATGTTACGGAACACCTCTTCGAAGGTACTACAACAGATCAGCTGAATCTGTTCGCCCTCGAAGTAGAGATGAGCCGCTATGTCGTGAAACGACCCTACCAGTCCTTGTATCGCTATTCTCTTCATTATCTTCTTTATCTTCTTTAACTTCTTAACTTCTAAAAAGAAACCCCACTTTCACGAATGTGAAGCGGGGTTGTATTTTTTTTCTTATCCTTTTCGCTGAACTTATACGCAACGACCCGCTTCACAATTGCTTGCAAAGTAAAAGTAATAGCCGTAAAAGTACTTATTCAACGTGTTCATTGTCTCTATTTTTTTGTTTATCGCTTGCAAAAGTATAACTTTTTCAGGAAACAGCCAAACATTTTGATAGAAAAATTGTGTTTTGCCTTACTTTTTTCCACTTTCACCTTTGTAAAGCATCAAATTAGCTGGTGCTCGACCTGCTTCCAGCTCATTTTTCATATAATCCATATCGGCAGCTACATGCCTGAAGAACTGACGATAACCTTCACACAGATAATTATGATGAGGCTCTCCGTAGCAGTCGTCAACGAAGCGGTTACGAGGACACTCACCGTGACAGGCAAACAGGTAAGGACACTCACGGCACTGGCGCGAAAGTAACGCAGATTTGTTACGTCCAAACAGTTGCTGGCGCTCACCATAGAGCATAGAGGTCAGCGTGCTGGTGCGGATATTACCCAAAAAGTATTCTGGAAATACAAAATGGTCACAGCTATACACGTCACCATTCGACTCCATAGCAGCACAGCGTCCACACATTGGCGACATCGAACAAAGGCCAGGAGCCTCCCCTACCCAATTGGCCAGCGTAGCATCAAACAGTTGGACATAAACCTCGCCTATATCCTGTTGGACCCACTCGTCATAAACACCACAAAGGAAGTTGCCCCACTGACGAGGCGACACAGAGTAATCGGCCACCTTACCTTGATGACGCTCGACGACAGGCGTAAACTGCAGGAACTGACAACCTATCTCACGAAAGAAATGGTAGAAACGTTGAGGCTCGTCAGCAGTCAGATGATTGACGGTAGCCATCGCATTCCACATGACATCATACTGGTTCAGCAATTCGATGGCACGCATGACCTGCTGCCACGAGGATTGTTGACGGTTGTTACTTACCCGATAGGCATCATGTAAGTCCTGAGGGCCGTCAATACTGATACCAATCAGGAAGCGGTTGTCATGAAAGAACTGGCACCACTCCTTAGTCATCAGCGTACCATTGGTTTGCAGACAATTATCGATAGTACGGCCATGGGCATAGCGCTGCTGTATCTGCAAAACCTTCTCATAGAACGAAATGGGTCGCAACAGCGGTTCGCCGCCATGCCATGTAAACAGCACCTCGGGTTGCGTCTGTGCCTCCAAATACTGACGAACAAACTCATCGAGCAATTCTTCTGTCATCTCTTCGTGATGGCCCTTGTCAAGATAATAGCAATAGCGACAAGCCAGATTACAGCGTGAGCCAACGGGCTTGAGCATCACATAGAGTGGACTTCCGAAGGGAATGGCGGTATGAGTCACTTTTTCTTCTTACGTGATTTGACAACGGGCTTCTGATTATCCTCAGGAATAGGATAATTAACGGAAGGTTTGTGCATGCGATGCATCACCTCGTCAAGTTCCTTCACCATCTTCGGATATTGTCCGGCCAGATTATGTTGCTCGTTAGGGTCCTCACTGATATTGTAGAGTTCCAATGGGGCATCCTTTTTCACTGTGACACACTTCCACTCGCCATAGCGAACGGCTCGCTGCTTACCAGGGAACTCCCAATAGAGATAGCGATGATCCGTATCGACACTGCCTCCAAAGAATAGCGGAGACACGTCAATACCATCCGTCTGAGGCAAAGCATCTGTACTGCCAGTGAGTGCTGCCAACGTGGGCATAAAGTCAGGGAAATAGACCTGATTGGAAATTTGACGGGCAGGAACACGACCAGGCTGATTCACTATCAGAGGAACCTTGATACCACCCTCGTACAACTGTCCTTTACGTCCTTTCAGGCCTGCATGGCAATTGAGTTCGCTGATAGGCGCCATGACAGCAGCGCCATTATCGGAAGCAAAGATAACCAACGTATTCTCGCGCAAGCCCAGATTATCGAGTGTGCCAAGAAGTCGTCCGATATGATAATCCATATGGGTAACAAGAGCAGCATAGCGTTTGGTATTCAGTGACCACTCGCCATGTTCGTCATACCACGAGGTATCGTCGATATTATAAGGCTCATGAGGTGCATCATAGCCCAAGAACAAGAAGAAAGGATTCTCCTTGTTACGATGGATAAAGGCGATGGCGTCGTCAGTGGAAATCTCTGTATTATGGCGCACATGGGCATCGTGGGCATTCTCGTTGATATGTATCAAACTATCGCCCCACAGACGATAGTAAGGATAGTAATAGGGCGAATTACTATGTACCGTGCTAATGGTCCAACCATAGAATTCATGGAAGCCACGATGATGAGGTGCAGAACCTGGGTCGTAGCCGTCAAGATGCCACTTGTTAACCAGACATGTCTGATAGCCTGCCGTGCGAATGACGGTAGCCAACGTTGTATCCTCTGGCAAGAGATTGGCACGACGGACAATTGTCGTATCACCACGCGGATTGATTTTCAAACCCGTCAGACCGCCAGCATAGCATTGGTTATCACGAATACGCGTATTACCACTATTACGTCCCGTCATCAATGAACAACGAGAGGGTGAACTAATACCACTACCAGCATAAGCTTGTGTGAAACTGGTGCCTGTAGCGGCCAAACGGTCGATGTTTGGGGTCTTGATATATTTGTTGCCATAACACGACAAATCACCATACCCCATATCATCAGCCAAAATAAAGATGATATTGGGGCGTACGGGTGTAGCCTTACGGTTTTGAGGCTCTGCAGCATCAGCCTGTTGAACCAACAAAGCGCCAGCAGTCAGTAGTAGTTCTTTTTTCATATCACTTATTTCTGTTCGTTTGTACCTTCATTTAAACATTTTGAGAGCGGTCATTAATGGGGACCGCTCTCAACCAACACAAAAACTAAACTAGACTTAACTAAAGCATATTCCGATTTTCACAAACCCGAATAGCACTGCAAAGATAGTATAATTATTTTAAACTGCAATACTTTTTTGGCTTTTTTTTGCATAAAACGTCATTTTTCTACATTTTTGCGGTCTTATTCTGTAAAAAATGGTCAAATATCGTCATTGCAGTCATCGATTCAACAATAGGAACGGCACGAGGCAACACACATGGGTCGTGACGTCCGCGGGCGGTCAGAGTAGTAGCCTGACCATTTACGTCAACCGTATCTTGAGTCTGCAACAAAGTCGCTACAGGTTTGAAAGCGACACGGAAATAAATGTCCTGCCCATTGGATATTCCACCTTGTATGCCTCCACTATGATTCGTCTTGGTAACCAAGACACCATCTGCAGAAGGCATGAAAATGTCGTTCTGCTCAGACCCGCGTTGAGTGACCCCAGCAAAACCTTCCCCATATTCAAAGCCCTTGACGGCATTGATGCTAAGCATTGCTGCACCCAAATCGGCATGCAACTTGTGCGCCTCTGGCTCACCTAAACCTGCAGGACAACCCTTGACGACACACGTGATGATGCCACCAATTGTATCACCTTCAGCCTTTACACGTTCTATTAGCGCTATCATCTGGGCAGCTTTCTCTGCATCAGGACAGCGCACGATATTGGATTCTATCTGTGAGAAGTCGTACTGATGATAATCGCAATCCAAAGCAATATTACCAACCTGCGATGTATAGGCATAAATGCTAACGCCCAATTGGCGAAGCGCCAACTTAGCCAGCGCCCCTGCCACACAACGGCTAATAGTGATACGGGCAGAGGAACGACCACCGCCACGATGGTCGCGCGTTCCATATTTATAATAGTATGTGTAGTCTGCATGTGACGGACGGAACAGCTGACGCATATTGTCGTAGTCATGAGAATGTTGGTTCTGGTTGCGAACAATAAAGCCGATAGGGCAACCAGTAGAACGTCCTTCGAACAAACCGCTAAGCAGTTCCACTTGATCAGGCTCTTGTCTACTCGTCGTGATAGAACTCTGACCAGGACGTCGACGTGCCAATTCCTTTTGGATGAAGTCGATATCAATCTCGATACCTGCCGGCATACCATCAACGACTCCACCGATGGCTTCTCCGTGACTCTCGCCAAACGTGGTCAGTCTGAATATCTGTCCAAACGTATTCATAACTTAATGGCAATGTCCACAACCACAACCACTATCATGATGATGATCGCAACCTTCATGGTCATGGTCGCAACCACCTTCACAGTCACCGCAATGGCCACCACAACCGCCGGTCAGATGCTTCATGAGATGATTCACCTCTTCTTCAGTAGCCTCGCGGTTTTCCAACACCTCGCCTTTGAAATAGAGTGTTTCGCCTGCCAAGGGGTGATTCAGGTCAACCTTGACCTTCTCCTCGCCTATTTCAACCACATGACCATAGAAACGGTTGCCTTCCTCGTTCTGCATCTGAATGATGGCATCCTGATAAACATGCTCATGATCGAAATGACCATTAATACTAAACACATCACGATCCAATTCCATCAATAACTCGTCGTGATAATCACCATAAGCCTGGTCCTTCGTCAATGCGAAGTCAAAAGAAGCACCTTTCTCCAATGGTAACAACTTCTGCTCGAAAGCATCAAGCGCAACACCAAACCCACTGATAAACTGAAATGGCTGACCATCATTTGTCTTCTCAACCAAACGTTTTTCTCCATCTTCATCTACATACAAACTGTAGGATAAAGACATAAATCTATTCTTAGAATTCTCCATAATCATTGTTTTCTTTCATTTTGCCTGCAAAGGTACGAATAAGTGAGCAAAATGCCAAATAAAAGCTATAAAAATCATACAGAATGATTAAAATCAAGAGTTTGATGAAGGTCAAGAATTCAAGCTGTGTCCGCAAACAAACAATAAAAAAACTTGGAATTTGTTGGGGAACGCTCTACCTTTGCATCGTCAATCAGCAAGCGAGCTGACCCTGACAATAGGATAACATTATATAGTTTAACATTAAAGATTTTTAGAAAGGGTAACAAAAATGAAAAGATTGTTTTTAAGCATTGTAGCCGTGCTGAGCATGACTATGACATTTGCAGAGAACGAGAACGCCGCCAGCCTGAATAACACTGAGGCCTATAATATGACGGTTAACATGAAGAAGCTGGCTCAGACTCTGGGACTGACCAAGGATCAGTTTGAAAGTGTTGAGGAAATTCACAAGACTTTTGCTGCTGAAATGATGTTCGCAGCACAGAGCAAAGGTGAAGAGCGCAACAAGATGGTAGAGAAAGCCATCAACAAAGATTTGGCCTATATGGATTATATCCTTAACGACGACCAGTATCGTAAGTATGTCATGTTGCTCAACATCACGCTTCTGAATCGTGGATTGCGTTAAGCAAATGTGAATAAGATGTAGAATTTGATAGTTTAACATTTTGAAGTAAGCCGCTGTTTCATACGAGAGAAACGGTGGCTTCTTTTATGAAAAAGCCTCAATGCCCTATGTTTTTACGATAATTATTCCAAAAAGTTTGTTTTTCTCGTAGAGAAATTGTACCTTTGCACCCGATTTATGTACATTACGGAAATAAAAAACAAGAGATAATCACACAATGAAGAAATTTCTATTAGCAACAATGTTATGCTTGGTAACCACACTAAGCATCAATGCGCAGATGTCTGATCAGCAGGTTATAGATTTTATAGCCAGAGAGCAGAAAGCTGGCACGAACCAGTCACAAATTGTAACGAAGCTCATGCAGAAAGGTGTCAAAATCGAGCAGATTCGCCGTCTGCGCAACCAGTATGCCAAACAAATAAACAAGGCTGGCAAGGGTGCACAGGCAGATGCTGCAGTTGACGAGGCTTCATCACGTATGCGTCAAAACCAAAGTAGCAAAAATGCCCAAGAGACAATAACTGCAAAAATGGATGGTGAAAGCGAGGCTCAAAATGTGGCAGAAGAAGATTACGACAAAATCCAGGATAATGTCAATACTCAAAGACAGGAAGAAGCAGGAGAAAAGAAAACAGTCTTTGGTCACGACATTTTCAATAACAGGTTGCTGACCTTCGAGCCTAACATGAACATCGCCACCCCACAGAACTACGTGTTAGGTCCTGGCGACCAACTGATTATTGAAATTTATGGTGCTTCTCAGAGGACTCAGTCACTAGAGGTAAGTCCAGAGGGTACAGTCACCATTCCCGGCTATGGTCCCGTAAAAGTCAGTGGTATGACTGTAGCTGCTGCCCAGTCACGCATTCGCAGCACCGTAGGTTCACGCTACAGCAGTTCACAAATTAGTTTGAGCGTTGGAAATACCCGTTCTATGCAAATTAACGTGATGGGTGAAGTGAAAGTGCCTGGCACCTATACATTGTCAGCTTTCTCCACCGTATTCCATGCACTCTATAGGGCTGGCGGTATTAACGATATTGGTACGCTCCGTAACATCAAAGTATTCCGCAATGGTCGTCAGATAACGGTTGTCGACGTTTACGAATATATCCTCAACGGTCGTTTGGCAGGCAACATCCGTCTGATGGAGAACGACGTGATTGTTGTGGGTCCTTATGAGTGTCTGGTAGGTATTGAAGGTAACATTAAACGCCCGATGTTCTACGAGATGCGTCCAACGGAAAGTGTTGGAACCGTGCTGAAATATGCTGGTGGATTCACAGGCGATGCCTATAAGAAGGCCGTACGACTGACACGTAAGAGTGGGGATCGCTATACCGTTCACAATATTGAGGAGTTCGACATGAGCACCTTTAAGATTGCAGACGGCGACGCGATAAGTGTTGACGGCATTCTGAACCGTTATGAGAACATGGTAGAAATCAAGGGTGCCGTCTTCCGTCCTGGCAAGTTCCAATTGGGTAAGGACATCACTTCCGTCCGTAGCTTGATAGAAGCAGCTGATGGCGTAACAGAAGATGCTTTTACTGCCCATGCCGTACTTCATCGTATGCGTCTGAACCGTACATTAGAAGTTATTGCCGTCGATGTGGCTGGCATCCTGAATGGTACCGTTGCAGATATTCCTTTGAAGAACGAGGACGTACTCTTTATTCCTACAGAACAAGACCGTCTTAACGAACGCATATTGACTATTGAAGGTGAGGTCATGTCACCAGGAAACTATGAATTCGCAGAGAACACCACCATTGAAGACCTTGTGTTGCAGGCTGGTGGTCTGACAGATGCTGCATCAACTGCTAAAGTCGATGTATCACGCCGCATCATGGATCCCAAGGCTAAAGAAGGTGGCAGTACCATTTCAAAGACATATACTTTTGAACTGAAAGACGGTTTTGTCATTGACGGACAGCCAGGCTTTGTATTAGAACCCTACGACATTGTACAGGTTCGTCGCAGCCCGACCTATATGGAGCCTCGCAACATCACCGTTGAGGGTGAAGTCCAGTTTGGCGGCATCATCACGCTGAGCACCAAGAACCAGCGACTCACTGATGCCATCAAGGCAGCAGGCGGATTCACCCAGGAGGCTTACGTCAAAGGAGCCCGTCTGATACGTACCATAACCGATGACGAAATGGAACGTGCCAGAGACCTGATGAGACATGTCAGAACATTGGGCGACAAAACAGACTCCATCCAGACTAACCAATTGAGTTTGTACAAGACCTACACAGTCGGTATCTATCTCGACAAGGCAATGGAGAATCCTGGTGGTGACTTCGATATCGTTCTGCGCGACGGTGACCGTATCATCGTACCAGAATATAACGGTACGGTTAAGATTTCTGGTAACGTCCAGTTCCCCAACACCGTTGCCTACACAAAGGGCAAGAATTATAAGTGGTACGTCAACAAGGCTGGTGGTTTTGCCAACCACGCCAAGAAGTCAAAGACCTTCATCATCTACCAGAACGGTACGATGGCTGAAGTTGGTCGAGGAACCAAGGTGGAACCTGGTTGCGAAATTGTTGTGCCCACTAAGGCTCAGAAGAATATGGCTGCTATTACCCAGTGGCTGTCTATCGGAAGCAGCATAACCGGCTTGGCAGCCATGATTGCTACAATTGCGAATATGGTGAAATAATAAACGACAGATATGAAACATTTAAAGCTTTTCCTCATGTCGATGGTAGCTGCCGTATTGGTCAGCTGCGGAACGACGAAGACTGTGCCCATCACGGGCAGAACCCAAAGTCTCATGGTGAGCGACGACCAAGTACTCAGTCTCTCTTTCCAGCAGTATAGCGAGTATATGCAAAGTGCCAAGCCTTCTACCAACAGCACCAATACTGCTATGGTGAAACGCGTAGGTCAGCGCATTGCTACAGCTGTGGAGACCTTCCTTACCCAAAATGGTATGGCAGAAGACGTCAAAACCTATGCCTGGGAGTTCAATCTGGTACAGGACAACCAAGTCAACGCATGGTGTATGCCTGGTGGTAAGATTGTCGTTTATGAAGGTCTGCTGCCTGTCACACAGGACGAGTCGTCACTGGCTATTGTGATGGGTCACGAGATTGCACATGCCGTAGCCCGTCATTCGGCTGAACGACTGAGCAACGCCTATAAGGAGCAATATGGTGCAGCAGCCCTGAGCGCATTGCTGCAAGGTGCTGGTGTCAGCTCCGGTTGGCAACAGTTAGCAAGTCTTGTTCATCAATATGGTGGTGCGCTGCTCACATCCGGATTCTCTCGCAAACAAGAGAGCGAAGCCGACCATATCGGCCTCATCTTTGCTGCAATGGCTGGTTACGATCCTGAAGTGGCTGTTTCATTCTGGCAGCGTATGTCTTCAGCTACAGGTGGTGGTTCCAATTCTCTTTTTGCCGATCACCCCTCCGATGCTCAGCGTATCCAGCAGATTCAGGGTTGGTTGCCAGAGGCTAAGAAATATTACAAGCCTGTGACGACTACCACTTCTACCACTACCAAGAAGTCGACAACCAAGAAGAAGACTACCACAAAGAAAAAGAAGTAAGCATGAGAAAAGCATTAGTCTGCCTGACATGTGTGCTGAGCCTTAGTGCTATGGCACAAACCAAAGACGGTGGTATCTCTCAGCAGATGCTGCAAAAGATACAGCAGCAGAACACGCCGACAGCTACTGACAGAGCCTTGCGCAATGCTTTAGCTGCCAATAGCATTGACCAGCTTTCACAAAACCAGAAGAATGCTGGCGAGTTAGACACCTACTTCAGCGTAGAAACAAAGAAGCAGTCGATTACCGACCAAAAGTCGAGCGGACGCTGTTGGATGTTCAGTGGCCTCAACGTGCTGCGTTCTAACTTTGCCAAACGCACAGACTCGTTGTCTGTTGAACTGTCGCAAGACTATCTGTTCTTTTGGGACCAGCTGGAGAAGTCGAACCTGATGCTGCAGGGAGTTATCGACACTGGCAAGAAGCCCATTGACGACCAACGTGTACAGTTCTTCTTCCACTATCCGCTCAATGACGGTGGCACGTTCTGTGGCGTTGCCGACTTGGCAGAGAAGTATGGTCTGGTACCTTCAAGCATACAGCCTGAAACATTCTCGGCAGAGAACACTTCAAAGATGTCGTCTATCATCAAGTCTAAATTACGTGAATTCGGACTGGAGTTGCGTAAGATGGTAGCAGAAGGCAAGAAAGCAAACGCCATTCAGCAGCGTAAGACCGAGATGCTGGCTGAGGTTTATCACATGCTGGTCATTACTTTGGGCGAACCCGTTAAGGAGTTTACCTTTGCCTTCAAGGACAAGAACGGCAAAGCCATCTCTGCTCCTAAAAAATACACACCCAAGGAATTCTATCAGGAGATTGTCGGTGGGCCTCTGAATGGCACCTTCATCATGGTCATGAACGACCCGCGTCGTGAATACTATAAAACCTACGAGGTAGAATACGACCGTCACACCTATGACGGACACAACTGGAAGTACCTGAACCTCCCGATGGAGGATATCGAGACATTGGCTATCGCCTCGCTGAAGGATGGTCGCAAGCTCTATTCCAGCTACGACGTAGGCAAACAGCTCGACAGGAAACGCGGCTATAGCGATACGGAAAACTTCGACTATGCCTCGCTGTTCAACACCACGTTCAATATGACGAAGGCCGAGCGCATCTCAACTTTCGACAGCGGTTCTACACATGCTATGACACTGACGGCAGTGGACCTCGACCAGAATGGCGAACCTATCAAGTGGAAGGTAGAAAACTCATGGGGTGCATCATGGGGACAGCAGGGCTGTCTCATTATGACAGCCCGCTGGTTCCGCGAATATATGTTCCGTTTGGTTGTTGACAAGCAGTATGTCAGCGAAAAACTGCTGAAGGACTACGAGCAGAAACCTGTGATGGTTATGCCCGAAGATCCTTTATTCCAAGAGGATAAGTAAACAATACGTGAGCGACACGTTCCAACTTAGACGCTTCTTGCATCATATCGCTGAGCAGGAAGCGTCCTTCTATTTCTAAGGGTTCGAAAAGCATCTGCTGCTTGTCAAGCTTCATCGTTTCCTGCAACATCCACATCACACCACGTGCAAAGCGACGAACGCCCCAGGAGTCCAACAAGCCTCCACCTTTCAGCGTTTCATATTTGCCATTAGACCGACGTAATACATTGTAGTAATCCAGCAACAGGCGCATATCCAAACGATGTTGCAGGTATTGCTGGTAAATATACTGTATTGTCAAATGTGAAGCAGTCTGCAAATCGTTATCGGCACGACGTCTCAGGTTCTGCAGCTCTTCGTCATAGCAGAGTGCCAACGCAGATGGCTTCACAGCCATCTCGTTGGTTTCTCGTATACTTTCTGCTTCAGCCATCCAGTCAAGACTGATATCCTGTGGAGCACGCAAGCCAAACTCAAACAGCTTCATCACACCTTGATAGCAAATGCCTTCTACGCATTGCTGCTTTGAAATATCATACAGCTTCTGCCACTCCTCTGGCTCTGGGCCGCGTGTCAGACAGTCGAGCTGACCGACTGACACCTGTAATAGTTCGAAAAATAACGGATCAATCTTATTCATTGTAACATCGTCTACTTTCGTTACTAATTTCTCATTCTCTCATTTTCTCAATATCATCTCAAAGGCTTGATGACGAATGTAAAGTCCTTATCGCCATAGCCAAGCCTATATTCAGAACGAGGCCATGCGCCCCATGAGTTCACACAACCCAGACCGAACTGACGCTGCTGGATATGTACCTGTGTCAACGGACGTTCAATAAGGTCACCTGAGTGATGTCCCCACTTCTTATCCTTGTTGGGACCGTCGTCCAAGTCTTCCAACAGGTAGTTCAATGCCGAACACTCCATGGGCACACCAGCATAGAACTCCAGTCCCCTGCCCTGCTTGTTCTGCACACGGAACCAGCGCACATCAGTATGGTTGCCACTCTCCTGCGGACGAACGTATGGGAAATACTCGTCAGCAACCTTATTGCGATAGTATCCGATAAACTCGCTGTTGTTACGGTCTATGTAGTTCTCAATAGGTCCACGACCATAGTAATACACCTCATCATACGCCTTAGGCATCTGCAACTGCATACCATAGCGGAACATATCGCTCTCCTTGGCAGCCTTGTCGGTTGTCATCTGCTCACGTATGACCACCTCGCCATTCTCCTGCAACGTATAGGTCATTGTGAGTTCTGCCTTGACGCTAGGCATTTCAAACTTGGCGACAACCGAATTATCACCTATCTCAAATCCTTTCAGTTTCATTTGCGGATTGCGCCACTTGCCAAAGCGCTGCTGCAGACGTGCACCATAGTCGTTGTCCGTTGCCGCGCGCCAGAACTCAGGCATGATAGACTGACGATCTACCAACATCGGCTCACCATCCACATCCAGATAGTCTATCCATCCACTCCACTTGCCAATGGTCAGCGTCGTACCAGCAGCATCGAACTTCACGTAGCTCTCCGTCTCTTCCTTCTCCACTTTGGCAGTCTTGGCCTCAATGGTTGGGAACTGATAAGGATTCAGCACAAACTGCTGACGAGCCAGCACCTGACCTTTCTCTATCAGCGGCTGGGCCTCCTTGCTACGCACCTCGAAGTTCAACAGAATCTCCTCATCACCATGATGCGAGAATGCTTTTGTCATCATCTTCTTCAGGTCTTCGTCGACAATGGTCTTGCGCTGTTGCGGAGCAATGCCAGAGATATCAATCTTACCGCTATGCTTCCTGAACTGCCACACCAGTTCCACATCGTCCAGCGACTTGAAGAAGTTCTCGTTATACACCTCAAGCTTACCGTCCTTCAGGCCTAAGTCCGTCAGCCACACATTCTGATAGCAATAGCGCACCTCGTAGGCATGCGGATTCAGACGACGGTCTGGCGCAATGATACCATTACAGTTGAAGTTATAGTCAGAAGCAGGATAACGGCCATAGTCACCACCAAAGGTGAAGATTTCCTTACCCGTCACAGGACTCTTGTCGCGCAAGCCCTGATCTACGAAGTCCCAGATATAGCCACCCTGATACTTCGGATATTTGCGTATCAAATCCCAATACTCTTTCAAACCACCCATCGAGTTACCCATAGCGTGGGCATATTCGCACTGAATCAACGGGCGCTTGTTATCACCTTTCGCATATTTCTCGCAGTCCTCATAACCCATGTACATCGGGCAGAAAATGTCCGTCTTACCCCAATGTCCAGCCTGTTCGTACTGCACAGGCCGACTCGTGTCGTACTTCTTAATCCAGTCGTAACATTTCTCGAAGTTAGGACCATAGCCAGCCTCGTTACCCAACGACCAAACGATGATTGATGGATGGTTCTTATACGTCAGCACATTGGCCTGATTGCGTTCCATGTGCATCAGTTCGAAGTCCTTGTTCTTAGCCAGCGTCTTGTCGCCATAACCCATACCATGACTCTCCGCATTTGCCTCTGCTGTCAGATAGAGACCATACTCGTCGCAAAGGTCATACCAACGGGGATCGTCAGGATAGTGACAGGTTCGTACGGCGTTGATGTTCAGCTGCTTCATAATCTTAATGTCCTGAATCATGCGCGCTACGGATACTACATAACCGCTGTCTGGGTCCAGTTCATGACGGTCGGCACCCTTAATGAGGATAGCCTTTCCGTTGACCAACAACTGTCCGTTCTTGATTTCAATATGACGGAAGCCGACGCGCTGGCGAACGACCTCAAGCACCTTGTCGCCCTGCTTCAGCATGACGTAGAGGTTATACAACTGAGGGGTCTCTGCCGACCAAGGTTTCACTTGTGTCAAGTCCACTTCCTTGCCCTTATCGTCAGTCAGCTGCTGCTCGATAGTCGTACCCTTGGAGGCAATCACGTCTAACTTCAGCACGCCCTTACCGTCAACGTAGTCCTGATGTACGAAGATATCTTCAATATGCTGTTTCGGACGGGCATACAGATACACCTCGCGGGCAATACCCGTAAAGCGCCAGAAGTCCTGGTCCTCCAGATACGAGCCGTCACACCAGCGCATTACCTGCAGAGCTATCAGGTTCTCGCCTTTCTTCAGATACTTGGTGATGTCGAACTCAGCTGCCACCTTCGAATCCTCTGAGTAGCCCACCAGCTTGCCGTTCACCCACACCTTCAGATTGCTCGTTGCCGAACCCACATGGAAATACACCTGCTGCCCCTTCCAATCATCAGGCAACACGAACGTCCTACGATACGAGCCCGTATAGTTGTTGGTCTCGCCAATAAACGGAGGGTCGGTCTTGAACGTCGTACCCCAGGCATAGCCGATATTCTTGTAAATGCGGTCGCCATAGCCATTGATTTCGAAGAGACCAGGCACGGGGAAGTCTACCCATTTCGAGTCGTCGAACTTCAGCGCAAAGAAGTCCTTCGGCGCATCCTGGTGGTTCTTGACGAAGTTGAAGCGCCACTTGCCCTCCATCGACATGTAGCGTGCCGACTGTTGTTTCTGGCCTTTGGCTGCCAACTCCTGCGTCTCGTAGGCAAAGAAGTGGGCCTTGCGTGCCTCACGATTTATTTGGTTCACTTGTGGATTCTTCCACTCTGGGGCCTGCTGAGCTGCAACACCCATCGTCGCCATCATCATTGTGGCTAATAACAGCTTTCTCATATCTTTTTCACTTCTCAATTCTCAATTCTCAATTCTCAATTCTCCTTAAACGCCACAACGCCCGTCATCTCCTTGTCCATATAGAACGTTGCGCTGCATGTGTCCTTATCCATCAAGTAGCGGGTACGCAGCAGCCACAGCGTCTTTCCGTCACGCTGCTGGTAACTGATGTTACGACTGAAGTGGGCTGGTGTCCGTGCGTGCAGCACTTGTATCAGGGAATCGCTGATGTTGCGCGTCGAGTCAACATCGTAGAACTCCAGATAGCTTACCTTCGAATAGTCCTCAACGTTAGCCTTCATGAAGTCCTTGATGATTGACTTGGCCTCCTGTCGCCGTCCGCACGAAGCCAACAGCAACACGCCTATACCTATTATTATATATATACGCTTCACTTATCACTTATCGTTTATCAATTCTCACTCCTTTGTGGGAATGTGCTTCAGAACATCGAGCAGGTGGTCCCATACCATCTGAACGGTGGGAATGTGCAGGCGCTCGTCAGGTGTGTGGACGAAGCGCAGTGTAGGACCGAACGACACCATATCGAGGTTGGGATAACGCTCTGAGAACAGGCCGCACTCCAGTCCTGCATGGATGCCACGCATAATGGGTTCCTTGCCAAACAGTTTCACGTACGACTCCTTCACGATACGCTGCAATTCGCTGTGTGAACGCATCTTCCACGCGGGATAACCGTCCGAATGCACAACCTCAGCACCAGCCAGACGGAAGCAGGCTCCAACGGTGGCACACATATTGTCGAGGTTCGACATCACGTTCGAACGCTGCGACGAGACAATCTTGATTTCCGTATCCGTCGTCTCGATGCTGGCAATATTGCTCGACGTCTCTACCATACCGTTCAGCGCAGGGTCCTGACAAATGGCGTAGATGCCATTGTCCACAGCCTGCAGGGCGAAGATGAAGTGACGCCCTACCTCGGTCTCAATGACGGGCTCGGCGTCCGTAGATTCCATTGTCCAAACCATTTGGGTGTCCGTCACGCAGAACTCTTCCTCTACCTGCGAGGCAAACACGTTCCAGTCAGCCTTCACGTTCTCCTTCACATCGTGAGGAACAGCAATTACGAACATGCCGTCGCGAGGAATGGCGTTGTGCATCTTACCTGAGTTGAATTGAGCCAGACGCACGCCGTCATACTTATTGATGGTCTGATACAGGAAGCGACTCAACAGCTTGATAGCGTTTGCACGCTGCTTGTTGATGTCGTCGCCAGAGTGACCGCCCACGAGGCCTTTCAGCTGAGCACGCAAGAAGAACGAACCCGCAGGTGCGTCCTCTTTCTTGAACGCGAATTTAGCCGTTGTATTACGTCCGCCAGCACAGCTGATAAATATCTCGCCTTCGTCCTCAGAGTCGAGGTTAATCAGGTAGTCGCCCGTCATGAATCCTGCCTTCATGCCCTCGGCACCCGTCAGTCCCGTCTCCTCGTCGCGAGTAAAGACGCACTCAATGGGGCCGTGCTCGATATCGTCCGAAGCCAACAGCGCCAGTTCCATAGCACATCCGATACCGTCGTCGGCACCCAGCGTCGTACCCTCGGCTGTCAGCCATTCACCGTCGATATACGTCTTAATAGGGTCGTTGTCGAAATCTATCTCGTAGTCCACCAACTTGTCGCACACCATATCCATGTGGCTTTGCAGGATGACGGTCTTACGGTTCTCCATACCCTTCGTGGCACCCTTGCGGATGATGACGTTACCCGTCTCGTCCACTTTCGTCTCCAACCCGTGGTTTCCGCCCCACTCTTTCAAGTACGCAATCATCTTCTCTTCACGCTTCGACGGACGTGGAATCTGGTTAATCTTCGCAAACTCCTCGAACACCGCAGCCGGTTTCAGTTCAATCTTATTCATATCTTTTGTTTTATTTAGTTTGTATTTATTCGTCGATTTTGTGCAAAGGTACAAATAAGTATGCGAAAAACCAAATATAGTTCATCTTTTCTTCGTTTTTTTCATTATTTCTTCGTACTTTTGCAAGTGTATTCACATAAATGAAAAACTAAATCACTATGCCACGTAAGACAGACGGAGTACTCTTTGAACTACAACCGCGCCCCACGAAGGGTGAGGACGGGAAACCATTGCTCTACGCACAACCCGTCGTAGAGTACAAATACAATCTCGACGACATCGACGATTTCTGCAATAAATACCGCCACACCAGCAAGGGTGAGATGAAGCGTTTCTTCGACCTACTGGAGGAAGTCACCACCATGTGGCTACGTGAAGGCCAGCGTGTAGAGACGCCTTTCGGCTCGTTTGCCCCAAAGATAAAACTGCTGGGCGAACATACTGACCCTGCAAAGGTGACAGGTCGCGACGTAATATATGGCGGCATTGAGTTCATACCCGCCAAGCAGTTCGTGAAGGATGCCGATTGCGGTCGTCATGGGTTCCGCTGTCGCAAGAACAGAGTCGGCAACAGCCAGATGTACGACCAAAAGGCAATGGACGAGGCCCTGCGGAAGAGTGTACGTCACGGATACATCACCATCAAGACCTTCCAGATTTTCAGCGGACTGAAGAACAAGTCTGCCCAGCGCTATCTGGACAGCCTTTGTCAAGGGGAGAATCCGCGTCTGAACCGCTACCGCGAAGGCCGCACTTGGCACTACATATTTGTCAACCCTTCTCCGGCTGTATAGAAACAGAGTAAGCAAAGTATAAAAACAGGTACGCAGCGAACGCTGCCGACTTCAGCCACGCCCGCCGCCGATATCAGCAGCGGGCGCTGCTGATTAAAGACACGCCCGCTGCTTTCTCGCAACAAACCGGTTCTCTCCCTGTTCCCACGGCACTTTCCCCCTGTTTGCCCGGCACTCTTCCCCTGTTCCTTACGTCCGAACAACCGTAAAGCTACATCCCTTTGACGACGATCATGGTTCTTTCCGTGTACTTTTCTTGGAGTTAACATTATAAAGAGGACTAATAAATGCTAAAAGGTGGGCTGAGGTTTGGTCAGTTCACTTTTTTTGTGTACTTTTGCAGTCGCTTATATAAAAATTAATATGGTAGAGACGCTGGTTGTCAGTATAGTCATCATTGCAGCGGGTATGTTGCTGCTGTTGGTCAAGGTACTGTTGCGCAGGAACGGGACGTTTTCGTCGCAGCATATCCACGACAGCAAGGCGATGAAGGAACGGGGCATCCACTGCGTCATGGACCAAGACCGCGAAATGAGACGGACGGCAAGGACGGCTGTCAGCGAGCGGTCGAAGTAACGACATAACGTCATAACTGAATAACGATAATCATAAAGAATAAAAGAAAAGAAATGAAAAAGTACATGTTTATGGCCGCAGCTGCTTTGGTAGCTCTGGCATCGTGCAACAACGAGAGCCCTAAGATGGATGAGAAACCTGCAGCAGCCGAGGCTGGTCAGGAGGGCGGTGTGAAGATTGCCTACGTCGAGGTTGATTCGCTGATGACTCAGTATGAGTTCTGCAAGGAGTTCACGCTGATTCTTGAGAAGAAGAGCACCAACGCCCGCAACACGCTGAACTCGAAGGGTCAGGCCCTGCAGAGCGCAATGGCCAACTTCCAGCAGAAACTGCAGAACAATGGTTTCACCAGCCGTGAGCAGGCCGAAGGTCAGCAGGCAGCCATCCAGCGCCAGCAGCAGAGCTTGCAGGAGTTGCAGGCTCGTCTGGAGAACGAACTGGCTCAGGAGACTCAGAAGTACAACGCTGGTCTGCGCGACTCGCTGAACCACTTCCTCGAAGCTTACAACAAGGACAAGAAGTTCGACCTCATCCTGACCAAGCAGGGCGACAACATCCTGTATGCCGCCAAGCGTTTCGACATCACCAACGACGTCATCAATGGTCTGAACAAGCGCTACAAGTCTACGCTGAAGACTGCTGAGACCAAGAAGGAAGAGAAGAAATAAGAGGTAAGAAGTAAGAAGTAAGATGTGAGGGATGGATATACAGAAGATTCTGACTAAACTCCATATCTCAGAACTGAACGAGATGCAGCAACACGCCGCCGAAGCCATCACGGGCTCCGACGGTGATGTTGTTTTACTCTCACCTACCGGGTCGGGCAAGACGCTGGCCTATCTCTTACCCCTCGTACAACTTCTGGACGGCAATAGCGAGCAAGTTCAGGCCTTGGTGATTACGCCAGGACGAGAGCTGGCCCTACAGTCGGACAACGTGCTGAAAAGCATGGGTTGCGGTCTGCGCTCAACGGCTTGCTACGGTGGACGTGCAGCGATGGACGAACACAAGGTACTGAAAGAGTTACGCCCGCAGATTGTCTTCGGAACACCTGGTCGACTGAACGACCATCTGGACAAGGAGAACATCCAGCGCTACGGCATTCGTTGGCTCATCATCGACGAGTTCGACAAGTGTCTGGAAATGGGATTCCAGGCAGAGATGCAGAAACTCATCAAGAGTCTGCCAGGACTGCAGCGTCGCATCCTGCTCTCGGCCACCAATGCCGAGCAGATTCCGCAGTTTGTCAACATGTCGAAGAAAGGTACGCTGATTGACTTCCTGCCTGAAGAGGAGCAGACCTCCGAGCGCGTGACACTCTACGAGGTACGCAGTCCGCAGAAGGATAAACTGGAGACACTACGTCAGTTGCTGTTGGGCTTTGGCAACGAGAGCAGCATTGTGTTCCTGAACTATCGCGAGTCAGTAGAACGCGTCAACAGCTATCTCGTCGAACAGGGCTTTACCACCAGTTGCTTTCATGGCGGACTGGAACAACGCCAGCGCGAAGACCAACTCTACCGTTTCAGCAACGGTTCGGCCAACGTGCTCGTAGCCACCGACTTAGCTTCGCGTGGACTCGACATCCCCAACATTCAGAACATTGTCCACTACCATCTGCCCGAAAGCGAAGACGGCTATATCCATCGTGTAGGTCGTACGGCGCGCTGGGATGCCAAAGGGCGTTCGTTCTTCATCCTGAACAGCGAGGAGCACATCCCTGAGTACGTCGAGGGAAACGTAGAAGAGTACGACATTTCTCGTTCCTCCATCCTCGTTCCTCCTTCCTCGAAGAATGCTACCCTCTACATCGGTAAAGGCAAAAAGGACAAGATATCGAAAGGCGACATTGTGGGATTTCTCTGCAAGAACGGTGGACTGACGGCCGACGAGATAGGACGCATTGACGTCAAGGATCGCTATGCCTACGTTGCCATCCGTCGCGAGAAAGTGAAGCAGACGCTACACTTGGTTCAAGGACAGAAAATAAAAGGCATCAAAACCATCGTCGAAGAGGTGCGATAGTGGTCAATCGGTCAATATTTTGCCACTTTGACTTGACAAAAAGCAATCAAAACAGCATATTTTGCTTAATTATTGCTCAAATATTTGGTCAATTAAAATAAAAAGTGTAATTTCGCACCACGTTTCTTAAGAATAACAGTAAAAAGTATATAAAACATATAACCAAATCAACATTAGAACAATGAAGAAGTACAACTTTAACGCCGGTCCATCGATGCTCCCACGTGAGGTTATCGAAGCTACCGCAAAACAGTGTCTTGATTTCAATGGCTCAGGTCTCTCTCTGATGGAGATCAGCCACCGTGCAAAGGACTTCCAGCCCGTTGTCGACGAGGCTGTGGCTCTGGTAAAGGAGCTCCTCAGTATTCCCGAGGGCTACTCAGTCATCTTCCTCGGTGGTGGTGCCTCTCTCGAGTTCTGCATGATTCCCTACAACTTCCTGATTAAGAAGGCTGCCTACCTGAACACTGGTGTTTGGGCTAAGAAGGCCATGAAGGAAGCTAAGCTTTTCGGTGAGGTCGTTGAGGTGGCTTCTTCAGCTGATGCCAACTACACCTTCATCCCCAAAGACTGGAGTGTTCCCGCTGATGCCGACTATTTGCACATCACAACGAACAACACCATCTACGGTACTGAGATTCGCAAGGACCTCGACGTGAATGTTCCCCTGATTGCCGATATGTCATCAGATATCTTCAGCCGTCCTATCGACGTAAAGAAGTACGACGCCATCTACGCTGGTGCTCAGAAGAACCTGGCTATGGCTGGTGTGACCATCATCATCCTGAAGGACGAGAAGCTGGGCAAGGCTCCTCGTGAGATTCCTACCATGCTCGACTATCGCACACACGTCGACAAGGGCAGTATGTTCAACACACCTCCTGTAGTGCCCATCTACAGCGCCCTCGAGACTCTGCGTTGGATCAAGAAGAACGGTGGTGTTGAGGCTATGGACAAGCTGGCTCAGCAGCGTGCAGAGATCGTCTACGGTGAAATCGACCGCAACAAGATGTTCGTAGGTACTGCTAAGGAAGAGGATCGTTCGCTGATGAATATCTGCTTCGTAATGGCCGACGAATACAAGGAGTTGGAGAAGGACTTCCTCGACTTCGCCGTATCAAAGGGTATGGTTGGTGTTAAGGGTCACCGTTCGGTTGGTGGTTTCCGCGCTTCTTGCTACAACGCCCAGACCATCGAAGGCTGCAACGCCCTCGTAGCTTGCATGAAGGAATTCGAGGCTAATCACTAATATATAAATAAGGTATATGAAAGTATTAGTTGCAACAGAGAAACCATTTGCAGCAGCCGCCGTGAATGGTATCAAAGCAGAAATTGAGGCAGCAGGCAATGAGCTCGTGCTGCTTGAGAAATACACAGAGAAGGCACAGTTGCTGGATGCCGTGAAGGATGCCGACGCTATGATTATCCGTTCGGATAAGGTAGATGCTGAGGTTCTGGACGCAGCCAAGCAGTTGAAGATTGTGGTTCGTGCTGGTGCAGGTTACGATAACATCGACCTCGCCGCCGCTACCGCTCACAACGTTGTAGCAGAGAACACCCCTGGTCAGAATGCCAATGCCGTAGCAGAGCTCGTATTCGGTCTGCTGGTGATGGCTGTTCGTGGTTTCTACAATGGTAAGAGCGGTTCAGAGCTACTCGGTAAGAAGCTGGGTATCCTCGCTTTCGGTAATGTAGGTCGCAACGTGGCACGCATTGCCAAGGGCTTCGGTATGGACGTTTATGCTTACGATGCTTTCTGCCCTGCAGAGGTTATCGAGAAGGCTGGTGTTCACGCTGTCGCTAATCAGGATGCTCTCTTCGAGACCTGTGACGTTGTGTCTCTCCACATCCCTGCTACACCTGAGACCAAGCAGAGCATCAACTACGCTCTCGTTGGTAAGTTGAAGAAGGGTGGCGTGCTGGTGAACACAGCCCGTAAGGAAGTCATCAACGAACCTGAGCTCATCAAACTGATGGCTGAGCGTGAGGATCTGAAGTTCGTGACAGACATCATGCCCGATGCCAACGACGAGTTCCAGAAGTTCGAAGGTCGCTACTTCTCAACACCGAAGAAGATGGGTGCTCAGACTGCTGAGGCCAATATCAATGCAGGTATTGCTGCCGCCAAGCAGATCAACGCTTTCTTCAAGGACGGCGACACCAAGTTCCAGGTCAATAAGTAAATTTTGTAGGCCGAAAATTTGTAGGTCTCACAAATATTTAGTACCTTTGCAGCCGAAATTCGGGATTTCTCCCCTATTTCGGCTCTTTTTATGGTCGGTCTGGTAGCTCAGCTGGATAGAGCAACAGCCTTCTAAGCTGTGGGTCTCGGGTTCGAATCCCGACCGGATCACCAAGGAAAAGTCTCAGAGTGATCTGAGGCTTTTTGTTTTCATACCCACTGAAATCTAATGGATATTTACAATTTAATCATCCGTCAGAGCACTGGCCGACATTTGTTCACGTTCAGACTCGACGAGTTTACCGTCCTTCCACTTGTAGCGTATGATTTCCACATCATCATCAAGCCGCCAGACACTTACGATACATTTATGCTCAGAGTCGATAGACGGGCTGTAAATCTCACCATCGTACTTCAATGCCTCGAACTTGTGCTCTTTGTCGTTCCAAAGCCAGACATCGTAAGTGTAGTTACCAAATCCGTTCATCGGTCCCGTACACACCTGAAGGTCGGGAATGCCGTCAAAGTTCCAGTCATCCTCCAAGATTTCCCCAATGCTTTCCCTGCTCCAATTCACAGTATCGAGCGGTAGCGCCTGACTATACAGTTTCTGCGTATGCCCTTTGGCATCAGTCAGATAGACAATGATAGTATCCCAGCGCACTTCGTCATCTTCTTTGACAGTACGTACTTCCGAGCGGAAAGAATAGTCGGAACGCTGGGGTATATAGTTCATGTCCTCAGCATTAATCTGAGCGACAGTAGCACTGTCTATACCAATACCGTGACCACCATCCTGAGGTATCTTCTGGCCTTTACAAGAAAACACGGTCAGCAGTACCGACATGAATAAAACTGTCTTTTTCATAATTTCACTATTCTTGATTAATCGTTGCTATCCCACTCTTTCACCCTCTTTTGAGTACCATCGTTCTGAATGGTAAAGGCTGTGTAATGTTTGGTCTTGCCATCACGAAGCAGATAATGGGCCTTGACGTACTTATTGACAGCATCCACTTCAGGATTGCTGATGTCGCGGAAGCCCTCATGATGTTTGAACTTGCCCGTCTGCGGATTATAGAGCCACGCGTCATAGTAGGTTATGGTCTGATCGCTGGCGGGCATCATACCCAGACAAATCATGATGTCAGTATGTCCGTCGAAGTTGATATCTGCCTGCCATACATTGCCGAATGGCTTCAGCATATCCTGTGGATAATCCACCGTGTGACCCTCTGCCACTTGAATGGTAGTGCCACTGGCATTTCGGATGATGGCCTCGTAGCGAGGTTCCTGCTCCTCCAAATCGGTGGTGCGCACACTAACGTCCCATTCCTCAGCCGTTGAATCATCGCCCTTGGGTGAAGCAATCCCCTCGTAGCTGATGCCATGCTCTCCGGCAAAGTTCTCCATCATCTTCAGATAGCCACCAGGGCCGAATGCTTCAGGTTGGTCGAAGTTCTTTACGCGCCACTGACCGTTCTCGAAGTCCAGTTCCAGACGCATAAACCCGTTCTCCTCGTCTGCGCCCTTGAACCTGACCTGTGCCTGAGCCATATCACCTGTCAGCAGGTCGGCCTTAATAGTCTCAATCACCAGCGGTGTGCCCATACCTGCGAGGAATCTGTAGCCCTCCTCATCGCCAAAGAACACCTGGTCACCCTGGACGTTCTGCATCGCTTTACCGATGGCATCTCGTAAGCCAAGATAATAGGTGGTACAGAATTCGTCTTCAAGTTCACGAATATTGATAATGCCGTTTTTATCCATATCATTCAGACGGTCGTACATCTTTCTGACCTGAACTTCCACAGCCTCTGTCGTCCATAACTCGGCAGGAGTCGTAGCCACTGCACTGTCGGCTATTGCCGTAGAATCGTTGTCACTTCCCTTAGCGGTCTTGTTGCCGCAAGAAAACATTGTCAGCAGAACTGACATGAATAAAACAGCCTTTTTCATACTTACTATGTCTTTAAATCATAAAGTTTCTGAATATTGTTTTTGTATCATCGTGCCATGAGCCATTGGGCACACATCTCGGCACAACGTTCACCATCGACACCTGCAGAGACAATGCCTCCAGCGTAGCCGGCTCCCTCGCCACAAGGGAAAAGTCCTTGAATACGCACATGCATCAAGGTTTCGTTATCTCTAAGAATACGCACAGGACTGCTGGTGCGTGTCTCCACGCCAATCATCGTGGCCTCGTTAGTCAGGAAGCCATGACTCATGCGTCCAAAGGCCTTGAAGCCCTCCTGCAGACGATGGCTGATAGGTTTAGGCATCCAGAAGTGGAGAGGCGACGAGATAAGTCCAGGGGCATAGGAAGACTTAGGCAGGTCGTATGACAGACGATTATTAACAAAGTCTGCCATACGCTGAGCTGGCGCAGTCTGTTTTCTGTTGCCTTGTTGCCAACAGTCGCGTTCCAACTGTTCTTGAAAAGCCATCACGCGTAAGGGATCTGTGCCTTCGACATCCTCAGCACGCATCTCAACCACCATACCGCTGTTGCTCCATTGTCCACCACGATTCGAAGGACTCATGCCGTTGACCACAATCTGTTCTTTGTCGGTAGCAGCGGGAATTACGAAACCACCAGGACACATGCAGAAAGAGTAGACACCACGACCGTCAACCTGCGTGACAAAAGAATACTCGGCAGCAGGAAGATACTTCCCCCTCCCCTGCCTGTTATGATACTGTATCTGGTCTATCAGTTCTGACGGATGCTCCAAGCGCACACCAACGGCAATGCCCTTAGCCTCGATATCTATTTTGGCTTCTGAAAGATATCTGTACACATCTCTGGCAGAATGACCTGTCGCAAGAATCACAGGTCCGAGATACTCCTTATCAGCCATGCATCCAACTACACGATTCCCTTGCAGAATCAGCTGCGTCATCTTGGTTTTGAAATGCACCTCACCACCTGAACGGAGAATAGTGTTGCGCATGTTCTCAATAACACGCGGCAACTTATCCGTTCCGATGTGCGGATGAGCATCAGCCAGGATATTCGTCGAGGCTCCATGCTGACAGAACACGTTGAGAATCTTCTCGATGGAGCCACGCTTCTTGCTTCGCGTATACAGCTTACCGTCCGAGTAGGCTCCTGCCCCACCCTCGCCAAAGCAGTAATTGCTCTCGCTGTCCACCTGCTGAGTCTTAGCTATCTGCGCCAAGTCCTTCTTACGTTCGTGTACATCCTTACCTCGCTCCAAAACGATGGGACGTAAACCTAACTCTATGAGACGCAAGGCGGCAAACAAACCACCAGGGCCAGCCCCCACGACAATGACCTGTGGGGCCTCAGAGACGTCAGGATAGTCGGTATGAGCATACTCGTCCAGCTGTGGTTGTTCGTTGATGTAGACGCGCACTTTCAAATTGACAAAGATAGTACGCTGACGGGCATCGATACTACGACGCAGAATACGCACAGAAGTCACCATACGGACATCGAATCCATACTCGTCAGCCAAATAACGATACAATGCCTGTTCATTGGCTGCAACGTGAGGCTGCACGCGAATCTGATACTCCTGTGTCATTCGCCCTTAAAGAGGTCGTTAATTTCTTCTATTTCGTCTTCATCGAACCACTTCGACAGACGCTTTTTGGCCTTTACCTGAATATCGGGATCGACATCGGTCCACACCTTCTTCAGCACAAAAATAAGCACACCCAAGTCGTCAGCCAAACCTGCTATGGGAATGGCATCGGGAACCACATCGAGCGGACTAATCAGATAGCCTAACGCACCGATAATCATGGCCTTGTTGGTGGCACTTACCTTCGGGCTCTGCAACGTATAGTAGAGAATGAGGGCTGCATATACGAGCTTAGCACCTGCGCCCTTGGCAATGCGGGCAATCTTCTCAACAAAGTCCTGCTTAGAGAACCTGTTGCCATAGTTCATAAAATCGGGTAATTCCATATTCTGTCTAATTTTTATGTTTTTATTCTTTAATTCTTATCACACGAATGCCTGTAAACGTCTTGTGCTTCTGCATATACTGCCATAGCGTCATAGACTCCTCGACCACTTTCTTATGGAGCATCGAGGCATTGAGCAGATGAAGCCCGTCCTTTCGCCATACTGCGAAACCCAAGTGAGCAATATCAAGGCCCTTCTTGTTACATGTAATGGCCAATATGTCGCCATTCTTCACCACTTTACGCAACGATGCGCTATTGAGAAGTTGACGTTTAGCTATGTAACGAACCTTTAACCCCGTCAACGACTGTTCCTGCGCACGGATTTCAGGCACCAGCGTCGGATTGGACTTCAGCGCCTTATAGGCATCAGGATGAGTTGACATATAATTGACACTGACTGTCTGTACTGCAGTAAAAGGTGGATTGGGCTGCTGAATATCAGTAACAAGTTGCATCTCCACCTTGTCACGAATCCAATCGGAAAAATAATGCAGACGCGAAGGATAACCGTTCAGTCTGCCCTGACGATAACGCAATTGGCTCAACGTGTAAAGATAATCAGACCACTGTTTTTTGCCCAACTGGGCACAAAGTTTCAGGGCAGTCACAGTCTCTACTAACGTGGTACAATCCAGCTGACGCGTATTCACCACCAGTCGTTCATCATCGTTTACCTCGAGCGTATGAGCCACATAAGGCACACCAAGGAACTGACGAGCGAGCCAAAGCGTTGTTGTTTCTCGATTAGACTGAGCAAGCAATTGGCAGATTTTAACGCTGTCAGCACGCAGATACGTGGTCTGAGCTGTCACGCTCTGCACGAGCAATATACCTATTATATATATAAAGATTCGTTTCATAACTTTTTCTTTTTATATGCACTACGCGCTCCAAAGTTATAACCCACATAGATGTTGAGATTGCCAAAGATGTTGTTGGCAGCGAAACGCGACTTGTGATAGTTGTAGGCACGCACGATGGCTGAAGCACCAGCATACCAGCGATTGTTATTATAGACAAGGGCAAAACGCCCGATACCGTCAATATTGAAGTTATTGATGTCGAAACCTGTCTTGTCCTCATCAGCCGTCTGACCACGAGATTTTTTATAGGCCAGAGCCAGCGACAGACTGGAACAAAACAAGAAGTTACGAGCAAATACCCAATTATAGGCATAGCCCCCAGTGATGTTGATGTTGTAGTACTTCACGCTGTTAAACATCAAACCACTGTCCAATGCCACGACCTGACTGGAGTGCTCCTGCAAGGTCTGCTGCATTTTATTATAGTCAAAGTCCAACGAATTGCGCATATAGCCGAAACCAGCCATCCACGAACCACAGCTGATTTTCTGCATAGTGCTTTGGGCAAAGGCTGCAGGATAGGAGAAACGTTGATGGTTGAAGATATAATAGACATTGAAGCCTGTAATGCCCACGCTAAGTCCGTCGAACGACAAATCGTCAAAATGTTCTTTCTCCATTCCTTTACCCAAATCCACATCACGAATCTTATAGTCAGAACCCGTACGGCGATAGTAGATATCTGCACCCAATTGAGCAGCGTAAAAGCTGAAATCGAACTCTTGCTTTAAATTGCTCACATCCACATTCTTAATATCAAAAGTGTAGCCGGCAAATATCCAGCGCCATCCGAAATAGGGTCCGAACTTGAACGTTGGTGCAGGAGCAAAGGTAACGGTCTGCCGATTCGCACCTGTAGAACTCAGACGATAGTAGTCGTAGTTATACGTGCCTTGAAACATAACCGACCAATTGTAGTGCTGCGGCTCCACATAGTTTGTGTCAATATAGCTGAAACCTCGGATAGTACGGCGTAACCAGCTGAGTTCATGCTTCTCAGGCTGTTCAATCTGGGCAGAATCCTGTTCAAAAGCCTGTATCGGCAGTACAACTATCAGCAATATCACCAACCACAACTTTCTCATAAGCCTCAGAACTTTCCTAACACACGGTCAAGTACCCAGTTGACGGGAGTAGCTGATATACTGGTACACTCGCAAATACCCACGCCCTGCAGATGTTCACAAACGTTCTTAATAAGCGGGAACTGTACATAAGGCGGATTGGGTACTGCAATACTTTCTTCGCCATAAATGGTATGCAGACGGATGGGCTGATAGTCGAATACAGAGAACGACACAGAACCACGGTCGCCTATCAAATCGATGCGATCCTCACGGGCAGACTCATGAGCTACGAAGCACCACGACCCTGAGCCCGGCAATCCGTTCTCGAATTCAAAACAGGCACTGACTGAGTCCTCAGCCTTATACAAGCCGCCACGATTAGCACAGATACCTCGTGCCTCGATAATCACACCAAAAAAATGTTGCAGAAGGTCAAGTTGATGGGGTGCCAAATCATAGAAATAGCCACCGCCGGCAATGTCGGGCTGAAGACGCCAAGGAAGATTCTCGGCATTCGTATAGTCCAACTCACGAGGCGGAACAGCAAAACGTATCTGAACATTTACCACCTTACCTATGATGCCACGGTCCAAGATTTCCTTTACCTTGTTAAAATAAGGCAGGTAACGACGGTAGTAGGCCACGAAACAAGGCACACCTGTCTGCTCTGAGATGCGATTAATACGTGCACAATCCTCATACGAGGCTGCCAACGGCTTCTCGACATAGACAGGTTTACCGGCCTTCATCGCCATAATGGCATAGGTTGCATGACTGGAAGGAGGTGTGGCAATATAAACGGCATTGACGTCTGGATCGTCTATCAGTTCCTGTGCGTCAGAATACCAATGAGGGATACCGTGACGCTCGGCATAGCTACGTGCCTTACGCTCGTCACGACTCATCACAGCCACCACTCCTGAATCTTCCACCTCAGAGAATGCAGGACCGCTTTTTTTCTCAGTCACCTCACCACATCCGATGAAGCCCCACTGCAATATTTTCATAATCGCGTGCAAAGATACAAAATATTTCTTAATTCTTAATTCATTATTCTCAATAAATTTGTACCTTTGCACCACAAAACATAAAAAAGGACAATGGAAAATAGCTTTAAATTCCGCAAACTGCTCAAGGCTCCACTATGGAGCGACATCAAACATAAGCAGTGTAACTGGCGTACGCTGTGCCTCGTCATATTCGTCTCACTACTGATTATTTTGCCCATCAACGTCATCGTCTTGATGCCTGCAGCAATTCTTTGGTTAGCGAATTCGCAGGCACAACATGGACAAATGATAGGTGACCCCTCTGGCATACCGGGCTATATGCTGCCAGTAGCCATCATCACGCTGATACTGACTGTAGCCATTGAGGTATATTTGCTATTAGTAGTTCTTGTCAACGTTTACGACCGTATTGTTGCAAGACGAAAGAAAACAGACTTTTAAAACTTTAAAAACAACTAGATAATGAAAAAGATTCTCTTCATTGACCGTGACGGCACCATCATCCAGGAACCCGCTGACGAACAGATAGACGCCTTCGAAAAACTTAAATTCGTACCAGGTGCCATCCGTAATCTCATTTTCCTGCGACAGCATACTGACTATCAGTTCGTGATGGTTTCAAACCAAGATGGACTTGGGACGGATGCCTTCCCTGAGGGCACCTTCTGGCCTGTCCAGAATTTCATTATCAATACACTGAAGGGTGAGGGTATTGAGTTCGAGGACATCCTCATCGACCCCCACTTTCCAGAGGATAACGCCCACACACGAAAGCCCAATACTGGCCTGGTAGAGAAATACATGAATAATCCAGAATACGACATCCGTCACAGCTACGTTATCGGCGATCGTGACACCGACCGACAATTTGCCGAGAACATCGGCTGTGGATTCCTACCCATTGGCAGTTGGGACAAGGTAGCCGAAATAGCCTATGGCGGTGAGCGTACAGCAGAAGTGAAGCGTACTACCAAGGAAACTGACATCTATATCAAGTTAGACCTTGATGGCAATGGACACTGTGACATCCAGACTGGCTTGGGATTCTTCGACCACATGTTAGAACAGATTGGCAAACACGGTATGATGGACCTCACTATCCGTACCCGTGGTGACCTGCACGTTGACGAACACCATACCATCGAGGATACAGCCATTGCTTTGGGTGAATGTATTCTCAAGGCGCTCGGCGACAAGCGCGGCATTGAGCGTTATGGCTACTCATTGCCTATGGACGACTGTCTTTGCTCCGTAGCCCTCGACTTTGGCGGGCGTCCCTGGCTCGTATGGGATACAGATTTCCATCGTGAGAAGATTGGCGAGATGCCCACCGAGATGTTCCTCCACTTTTTCAAATCGCTCAGCGACGCAGCAAAGATGAATCTGAACATCAAAGCCGAAGGCAACAATGAGCACCACAAGATAGAAGGCATCTTCAAGGCATTGGCCCGTTCATTAAAGATGGCAGTCCGCCGCGATGTCTACCACTACGAACTTCCATCCACAAAAGGCTTACTATAGTCAAGGCTTCAAATCGCTCCACTTGGGTGGCTCCACCCCCATCAGATGGCGCACGAAGAAATCGTGGCGCTTATGTTCTCCGTAGACATCACCCATTGTATGACGGGCTCCAGGAAGTACGACAAGCTCAAAGTCCTTGCCAGCTTTCTCAAGGGCAGCCACCACCTGCATAGTTGAAGCGGGATCTACGTTGTCGTCCTGCTCACCCACAACGAGCATTAGCGGGCGTTCCAGCCTGTAAGCATTCTCGACGTTAGAGCAAGCAATATAGCTCGAATCAACGGGATAGCCCATCCATTGCTCATTCCACCAGATTTTATCCATTCTATTGTCGTGACAGCCACAGGCTGCGTATGCGGCCTTATAGAAGTCACCATGCCACAATACGGCTGCCATTGCATTCTGTCCGCCAGCCGAACAGCCATAGATACCTACACGATTGATGTCAATATAGGGATATTTCTCTGCTGCAGCACGCAACCAGGCGATGCGGTCGGGGAATCCACCATCTTTAAGATTCTTATAACACACCTCTTCAAAAGCACGGGTACGAAACGAAGTAGTCATGCCATCCACCTGAACAACAATAAAGCCCAACTCAGCCAATTCAGCCATCCCCCATATCCAAGGCGTAAACGACTTAGGCACATACTGATCACCGGGACCGCTATAGATGTACTCAATGACGGGATACGACTTTAAAGGGTCGAAATATGAGGGACGCATAATGATGCCCCACATCGGTGTGACGCCGTCGCGTCCTGGAGCAGAAAACACCTCTGGTGCATGCCAGCCTTCAGCCTTAAGCCGTGTAATGTCTGCTCTCTCCAATGTACGAAGAATATGTCCGTCCTTAGTGCGTCTCAACACTGTAACGGGCGGCATCTCCACAGTAGAATACGTATCAATCATATACTGCATATCTGCTGTAAACGTTGATTTATGATGTCCCATTTCTGGCGTCAGGCAGACAAGATGTCGTCCATCAAGTCCTATCTTATAATAATGAATGAGGTATGGATCTTCCATTTTATTCATACCGTTGGCCGAAAAATAGACAACTCCGGATTTTTCGTCCACATATTGTATCTCACGCACATAGAATTCGCCCTTCGTCACTTGACGAACCAACCGAGTTTTCTGTCTATCATACAGATAGATATGATTATATCCGTCGCGTTCACTAGTCCACAGGATGCGGCGACCATCGTGGAAGTCGTAGCGATACAGACGGTTATAGTTTACATACTTCTCATTGGTTTCCTCGATAAGTGTTCGTACAACTCCCGTCTCAGCATCCAATTCCAGCAGCCGATAGGTCTTGTGACCACGTTCATTGAAGGTAAAAGTTAGCGTACGGCTATTACCGTCCCATTGAGGAGCCGATACATAATACTGATGCTGAAACAATTCGGTAGTGGGTCTGACAACGCGTCCAGTTGCCAATTCTACCACAACAGGTACACGATAGTTCAGCGAGTCGCCAGGCTTGGCATACTCCTGCTTGTGCAGCATGGGCACAACTGCCCCATAATCAACCTGCAGATTATCATTGAGCGGCATAGCCTCAACATAGTACACGTAACGTTTCGGGGCAGGAGTGATGCACACAGTAGCATAATAGCGACCATCAGGTGAGAATGTTCCCCATGCCGAATAGTAGCACACCGAATCGCCATCAGTGGTAAGTGGTTTTTCTTCTTGTCCACTACGTATCCAAAGATTGTTTTCGCGATGGAACACGACCAGCGTGCTGTCCACTGGCGACACCTGCCAACCATGCTTCTCATCGGGCACCTCCGACCAATAGCGCTGAGGTCTGCGCTGACAACGAGTCGGTTGCTGACGTGGCTTTTCAGGACTCTCAGGTAGTACTCTAACCTTGTTACTGTCAGCATCCACCTCCTTATACACCATCTTCTCGCCATCCCACACGGAATACCAGAACTGGTGACCGTTATCCATACGATGGACATTGACATCACCATTGGTCATCTTCCACGAATACTTCATTCGTACAGCCTCAGCCCGCCTATAATTCTCTATAACACCTTGTCCCAGAATGCTGCCGTTTACCATAGCCAACAGCACGACTATCATCATGATTTTCTTATCAATGTGCGTCATTTTCAGCAATTTGCATTATACTTGAAATTTCTTCTTGCGCTCGCGCTTTGCCTTCTGAGGCATGGTGTTAGGAGAAAAGCCGGCACGGATGGTCTTTACGCCACGATAGCTGTTCCAACGTTCATGAATCTTGCGAACATAGTCGGCAGTCTCTGAACCACGCATATAACCATATTTTACCACTGGGTCGTTGTAATACTCAGGACGGGCAAGCCCCAGCACATAAGGCTCAACATCACCCCAACGACGGGGATTGCGCCCGTTCTTTTGTGCCAAAGCCATCGCATCGCGAATATGGAAGTGACCGCCATTATAGGCACCAAGTACAAATTTGATACGCTCCGTTCGGTCGCTTATGTCGCTGAACGTACGGTCGAGTTCACCTAAATAGCTCACACCGGCAGCAATATTTTTCTCAGGATCATACATATCCGATCGGACCAGCCCCAAGTGGTCGGCGGTACCGGGCATGATTTGCATCAGACCGCAGGCACCTGCCCACGAGTGCGCCTGAGGGTCGAACGTCGACTCTTGATAGCATAGGGCGGCAATGAGCCTCCAATCCCAACGGATAGTCGAAGCATAGCGTTGGAAGAAACCATCGTAGTGGGATATGACGCCACCAGCCCGATTCAACATCGGTGCAAACACGCGACGCGTCACTGACCGCGACGAAAGCAGGAAATCCTCTTCTTTCTTCACCTCAGCCAAGAGTGTCGGTTTCCACCATGCATGCAATTCTCGAGCCAGATCGTTTTTATCATTTCCAACCCGCCAGCCGGAGCTTTTCTTATCTAAAGGATAGCAAATAAGGTCAGCATCGCCATCGGCTAACCGTTGCAGCATTTCAGCCGTATCGCGACATACCTCCATACGCAGCATAACACCAAGTTTATCTGCAAAGCGCTGTGCCAAGAGATACTGTGCGCCGAGGTGCTTGCCATGATAGTCGTAGTAGGTTTCAGGTCCCGTCAGCGTCAAGGCTATCAGTTCACCGTTCTGCTGAATCTCGTTGAGATCAAAATTCTCGCTTTGGGGTATTGAGTCTTGTATCTCACCCCACGGCGTCACCACGGGTTCCTGTTTCTTCTGACCACAAGCCGCAAACATCAGGAGAAGCACGAAAAAATGAATATATATGCCGTTTCGAGTCAATTTCTTTCCATTTTGGGTGCAAAAGTAATCATTTTCTTGCAAATATCAACTATTTTGCGTAATTTTGCAGCTTTAAAAGCGAAAAAAATAGAAATATGTTAAGAATTGCCGTACAATCGAAAGGTCGTCTCTACGAAGACACCATGAACCTGCTGGCTGAAGCAGACATCAAGATAAGTGCATCGAAACGAACATTGTTGGTACAGTCTGGCAACTTCCCTTTGGAGGTGCTCTATCTGCGCGATGACGATATTCCACAAAGCGTGGCCAGCGGCGTGGCCGACATTGGTGTAGTGGGCGAAAATGAATTCGTTGAACGTGGCGAGGATGCTGAGATCATTTCACGTCTGGGTTTCTCGCAGTGCCGTCTGTCGTTAGCCATTCCCAAAGAGATTGAGTATCGCGGCGTCAATTGGTTCAATGGCAAGAAGATTGCTACCTCGTACCCCAATATCCTACGTAAGTATATGAAGGAACAGGGTGTCGACTGCGAGATTCATGTCATTACAGGAAGCGTGGAAATCAGCCCGGGTATTGGTTTGGCCGACGGAATCTTCGATATTGTCAGCTCTGGCTCGACGCTGGTCAGCAACAATCTACGCGAGGTGGAAGTGGTAATGCAAAGCGAGGCATTGCTCATTGGCAATAAGAACATGGGCAAGGACAAACGTGCCACACTTGACGAGATGCTGTTCCGTTTCAAGGCTGTAAAAGATGCTGAAGATAAGAAATACGTCCGTATGAATGCTCCCAAAGCTCGATTGCAGGAGATTATCAACGTACTACCAGGCTTAAAGAGTCCGACGATTATTCCCTTAGCTGACGAGGAATGGTGCTCCGTTCACACCGTGCTGGACCAGAAGCGTTTCTGGGAGATTATCGGCAAATTGAAGGAGATGGGTGCTCAAGGCATTCTGGTCACACCGATTGAAAAAATGATTCTATGAAGATATACAAATATCCGAAACAGGACCAGTGGGCAGAGATTGTGGCTCGTCCACGACTCGACCTCACGAAGCTGAACGAGACTGTCGCAACAGTTCTCGCTGACATTCGTCAGCGTGGTGATGAAGCTGTACGTGAGTACGAACTAAAGTTTGACCAGACAGAGTTGGGTAATCTCGCTGTCACTGAACAGGAGATGGATGAGGCTGATGCATTGGTGAGCAATGAACTACGTGACGCCATCATCCTTGCACACCATAATATTAAGGTGTTCCACATCTCTCAGCGCTTTGTTGGTCAGAAAGTGAAAACGCAGGAAGGTGTTACCTGTTGGCAAAAGAGCGTGGGTATCGAGCGCGTTGGCTTATACATCCCCGGTGGCACTGCCCCACTCTTCTCGACCGTATTGATGCTCGCAACGCCTGCCAAGATTGCCGGTTGTAAGGAGATTGTACTCTGCACGCCTCCAAATAAAGAGGGTAAAGTGAATCCCGCCATCTTAGTCGCTGCCCGCATTGCCGGAGTAAGCAAAATCTTTAAGATTGGCGGTGTTCAGGCTATTGGAGCGATGGCTTATGGCACCAAGAGTGTACCCAAGGTCTTCAAGATTTTCGGACCTGGCAACCAATATGTGATGGCCGCCAAACAACATGTCTCACTTGACGAAGTTGCAATTGACATGCCTGCCGGCCCCAGTGAGGTCTGCGTATTGGCCGACGAAACAGCCAATGCAGAATTCGTTGCTGCCGACCTATTGTCGCAAGCTGAGCACGGTATCGATTCACAGGTACTGCTCATCACAACATCGGAAGCAAAACTCAACGAAGTGCAGGCTGAGGTGAATTGTCAGTTACAACTGCTTTCACGAAAGGAGATGGCCGCCAAAGCCCTCGACAACAGCCGAATGGTGCTCGTTGATTCCGTTGACGAGATGATTGACCTCTCCAACCTCTATGCCCCCGAGCACCTAATTCTACAGGTAAAGGACTACGAACAGTTGGCTGAACGCGTCGTCAATGCCGGCAGTGTATTTCTCGGTCCCTACGCCTGTGAGAGTGCCGGCGACTACGCCAGCGGTACCAATCATACCCTGCCCACACACGGCTATGCCACCGCCTACAATGGTGTCAACCTCGACTCCTACTGCCGTAAGATTACCTTCCAACATCTCACGGAAGAGGGTATCCGCCATATTGGTCGTGCCGTAGAACTGATGGCAGAAGCCGAACATCTGGACGCACACAAGAATGCTATGAGCGTAAGAATACGTTCCATAGAAAAATAAAAATGAATATTGAGATTTATGAAGTCTTTAGAACAACTGGTCAGAAAAAACATATGGAGTCTTGCACCATATTCGTCAGCTCGTGATGAGTATTCGGGCAAGGAGGCCCATGTGTTTCTTGATGCCAACGAGAACCCCTACAACACTCCATACAACCGCTATCCAGATCCTTTGCAGCGTGAATTGAAGAGCAAGTTGAAGGCGGTGAAGGGCGTGCCCGAGGAAAATATCTTCCTTGGTAATGGCAGCGACGAGGCCATTGATTTGGCCTATCGTGTTTTCTGCAATCCGGGAACAGACAATGTTGTGGCTATTGCACCAACCTACGGAATGTACCAAGTATGTGCAGATATTAACAATATTGAATATCGCACAGTATTACTTGACGAATCTTTTGACTTTAAAGCAACAGACCTATTAGCAGCTTGCGACGAGAACACCAAGATTATATGGCTCTGCTCACCCAACAATCCCACGGGAAACTCACTGAATCGCGACGAAATACTGAAAGTCATCGAAGGTTTTGATGGTATTGTCATTGTCGACGAGGCTTACATCGACTTCTCGCAGCAGATGTCTCTGCGGAAGGAACTACCCAACCACCCTAATCTCATCATTCTCCAAACAATGTCAAAAGCATGGGGTTCGGCTGCTATACGTCTGGGTATGGCTTTTGCCTCGAAGGATATCATCAACATTTATAATAAGGTGAAGTATCCTTACAATGTCAATCAACTGACACAGGAACAGGCATTAGAGATGTTGAGCGACCCCTTTGAGGTGGATAAGTGGGTGAAGATTTTGATGGCAGAACGTACCCGCCTGATGCAAGCCTTCGTGGAATTGCCCATTTGTGAGAAGGTCTATAAGACGGATGCGAACTTCTTTTTAGCAAAGATGACTGATGCGAATGCCATATACAGCTATCTGGTAGACAAAGGGGTCATTGTGCGCAACCGTAACAAGGTGCAGCTTTGTCAGAATTGCCTGCGCATTACAATTGGCAATCGCACAGAGAATAACGAATTGCTTAGCGCTTTAAGACAATACTAGATTATCTAGAATACCTAGATATCTAGACCAAGTCTCATGGAACGTCTGTGGAACAGCAACTATATTAAGGTGATGATAGCGAACTTTTCGCTATTCACCGCCTTTTATTTGTTGACACCACTTTTGCCACTCTACCTGCATGAGACATTTGGTGCTACAAAGGATGTCATCGGACTAGTGCTCTCTGGTTACACCATCACTGCCTTGTTATTCCGTCCCTTCAGTGGATACTTTGTTGATTCATTTCCACGTAAGATGGTGCTGATGGTGTGCTATACAGCATTCGCCATCTTCTTTGCAGGCTATTTAGCAGCATCCACGCTTCTACTCTTTACCATCGTAAGGACACTACACGGAGGGCCATTTGGTGCACTCACTGTTGCCAACTCAACTGTTGCCATTGATGTTCTACCATCCTCCAGACGCAACGAAGGTATTGGCTATTACGGCCTAAGCAACAATTTGGCAATGGCCATTGCACCATCATTTGCCATTTTCATCTATTCACAAACACATAACTTCCATCTGCTATTCTGGCTGGCTCTGCTTGTTGCCACATTCGGACTCACCGTCGACTCAATGGTGAAGTTAACATACAGGGAATCCAAGGAAACCAAACGGAAATTGTCGTTAGACAGATTCTATCTTAAGCGAGGATGGTTGATAGGCATTAACATGATTTTCTTCGGATTCTGCTTTGGTGTACTCAGCAACTATCTGGCAATCTATGGTAAACAGGTAATGGGTATCACTGGGGGTACAGGCACTTGGTTCATGCTCTGCTCCATAGGTTTAATACTGTCCCGTCTGCAAGGAGGCAAAGCGCTACGTCAAGGACGATTGACTCACAATGCTGGTGAGGGAATGATTATCTCACTTGTAGGCTACACTATATTTATTTTAATGCCAACGCTTTCTGCTCATATCTTACATCTTCCATCAGGCATATTACATCACGTTGGCTACTATGGTTCGGCACTACTCATAGGATTGGGCAATGGCCATTTATGGCCTGCCTTCCAGAATATGATGATATGTATGGCACATCATAACGAACGGGGTACTGCTAACTCAACGATTCTCATCTCATGGGATGTCGGTATGGGGTTGGGGATTTTGCTGGGTGGTATATTGGCAGAAACATTTGGTTATTCAACAGCATTCTGGACAGTGGCCTTAGTTAATCTGATTGGGGTAATGCTATATTTCATACGTTCCCAAAGATTTTTCCTAGAACATCAAATAGGAGAATAAATATGCACAAAAATAAAGATTGGTTATCTCACGACAACCAATCTTCAAATTAACCTTAATAATCTAATACCATGAAAAACACACTACAAAGATACGATTATTTCTTTGTTCTGCAATGTTTTTCTATATTTTAAGCATACTATTTAATACTATTTAAACATTACCCCATTCCATTTAAGCAACGTTAACGTTTTGTTTATAGTCTTTTGTTCATCATCTGCAGGAATATCCATACACGTTTCACGTTCAATAGTCAATTCAGGAGCATGAGAACTAAGCACGATATAATGCATATAAGGAGGCAACGTTATGCGCTGTTCATACGGAAGTAGTCGCCATTGAACAGAATAGAATTCAATCGTACTTTCGCGCATGTCAGTTCCAAAGGTGCGTACCATGCAAATTATCTGCCGGGCAGCATCAATGGTTTCTTGAACATCAAGCAAACGCAACTGGACTTGAGAGGCAGCATTCAACGTAAACGAAGCATAATCATCCGTAAGTTCTGTCAACTGGCTCTTGCCTCCTAACTCATTGCTGACCTCAGCCTTCATACCAGAATCCTTAAAATCAATGAAGTCAAGACGGGCATTTTGGTTGAGATAAGGTACCAACGTATCAGGCATCTGTTTGATGACGTCACGCATCTTAACTTGTGCTTCCGCAGCACAAGTCAAGAGCAACGATAGTATGATAAAGAATACCTTCATCAATTATCAATTTGTCAATTAGGTCAGAGTCTGCCTTAGCCTCTACCCGGACGGAGATCCTTTACTCGAACGGCCTTACCCTCGCTAACAGGCAACGTACCCTTCTTCACAAGTTTGACACGAGGAGTAAGCAGAATCTCATCCTTCAAGGCACGCTGAATATCCTTGGTCATCTTCTGCAGTTCGGGATATACATCTGTATTCAGGCCATCAAGCTCTACCTCAACGGTCATGATGTCATTATCGTCCTCGGTATCAAGCGTGATGAGGTAATTACTGCCTAAACCAGGATACTGCACGAGAATCTTCTCTACCTGCATGGGGAATACGTTAACACCTTTGATGATAAACATATCGTCGGTACGTCCTTTGATGCGATCAATACGACGATGAGTACGTCCACACTTGCACTCACCAGGAATGATGCGAGTAAGGTCGCGAGTACGATAACGCAGGATAGGCATCATAGTACGGTCAAGTGTTGTCAATACCATCTCACCAATCTCGCCATCGGGCACCGGCTCGAGGGTATCAGGATCAACAATCTCAACAATATAGTTGTCTTCCCACAAGTGCATACCATCCTGATACTTACATTCGAAAGCCACACCAGGACCATTCATCTCCGTCATACCAAACGAGTTGTAGGCCTTGACACCCAACATTCGTTCAATACGCTGACGTTGCTCCTCGGTATGAGGCTCGGCACCGATACACAAGGTATGAAGTTTGGTGTTACGAGGATCTACGCCTTCTTCCTGGAATACCTCAGCCAAACGGATGGCATAAGAAGGGATGGCGTGAAGGGTGGTAGTACCAAAGTCCTTGATGAACTTAATCTGACGCTTCGAGTTACCTGCAGCTGCAGGTACCGTCATAGCACCCAGCCACTCGGCACCATACTGGAAACCGAGACCTCCCGTAAACATACCGTAGCCGCTGGAGTTCTGGAACACATCACTCTTACGACAGCCTACCATATAGAGGTTGCGGGCAATCATATTGGCCCATGAGCAGATATCGTGCTCTGAATAGACAACGACACATGGATTACCCGTCGTGCCACTGGTAGAATGAATACGAACGGCATCGTCTAAACTACCGCCTACCAATCCGTAGGGATAGTTGTCGCGCAGATCCTGCTTGGTGGTAAATGGAATCTTACGCAGGTCCTCAAGGCTATTAATAGAATCAGCCGTAATCCCTAACTCACCCAAACGTTTCTTATAGAAAGACGATTGCAGACAGACTTTAATCGTGTCCTTCAGTTTCTTTACTTGCAGCTCCTCAAGCTGTTTACGAGGCATTTTCTCCAGTTCCGGCTGCCAGCATTCCCCATCGGGTTTGATGGTAGCCATAATTTTTTCATCAGTCATATCTAATTGTTTTTATTAATAATCATATTATTGTTCTTTAGCTAACTGCATCATCATCACAGCCGAAAGGCCTGCAGTCTCTGTACGCAATCGACTCTTGCCAAGGTGTACTGAAACATAGCCTGCTGCTACAGCTTGACGTACTTCCTCAATAGAGAAATCGCCTTCAGGACCTATCAATACCGTAGCATCATCGCTATTCGAAGGCTTTCTCAGTTCTTCAAAGAGATAGGTACGTGGCACCTCCTCATAGCAATGTGCAATGTATTTACGACCTTCACGGGGCTGTTTGATGAATGTGTCGAATGTGACAGTATCGTTCAGTTTGGTTGCCCATGCCTTATGACTCTGCTTAACGGCAGAGATCATAATCTTCTCCAGGCGTGGAATCTTAACCAGACGACGCTCAGAAAACTGACAGTTAAGGAAAGACAACTCGTCGAGTCCAATCTCAACAGCCTTCTCCGTCATCCATTCGATACGATCCATCATCTTCGTTGGTGCAATTGCAAGATGAATATGTCCTTTCCACTGTCGTTCTTGAGGCATCTGCTCTTTGATTTCATATAGGCAATGCTTGGTATGAGCCAATGTCACTTCAGCACGATAGTAGTTGCCCTGACCATCCATCAGTACCATTTCGTCGCCAATCTTCATACGCAATACACGCAAAGCATGCATAGCCTCGTCTGTTGGCAGTTCGTTAGCTGTCAAGGCATCAGGGACATAGAAAGTTCTGATTTCTTTCATCAGTGCTTAATCTCCGTAATAGGTTTCTTTTCGGGTTTGAATACGACGGCAAAGGTAATACCAACTACCAATGCAAAGGCTGCAAATGTAAACCAGCAGGTCTGCCAGTCACCGACTAAGTATCCGCCTTCCCACTGACAATAAGCATTCACTATTTCACCAGCTGCTAATGTGCCAATAGTAGCACCCAAGCCGTTAGTCATCATCATAAACAGACCTTGGGCAGAAGCTTTGATTTTTGGATCACACTCCTGATCGACAAAAATACCACCCGACACATTGAAGAAGTCGAAGGCGACACCATAGACGATACAAGAGAGAATAAAGAATATAACGCCAGGCATTGCAGGATCACCGATACCGAAGAATCCGAAACGGAACACCCATGCAAAGAGTGACATCAGCATCACAACCTTAATGCCAAAACGCTTCAGGAAGAATGGAATCATCAGAATGCACAAAGCCTCACTCATCTGCGAAATGGATGTCAGCATCGTTGCATTGTTAGCTGCAAAAGTATCGGCAAACTCCGGTGTGCCTTTAAAACTAGTGAGGAACGGACCAGCGAAGCCGTTGGTTACCTGCAGACACATACCCAGCAACGCTGAGAAGATGAAGAAGAGGGCCATCTGACGACGTTTAAACAATTTGAATGCATTGAGTCCAAGGGTTTCTGCCAACGACACCTTGCCTTCCTTCTTCTCCAACTTGCACTCTGGCAATGTGAAGCAATAGGCAAAGAGTACAAGGCTCAGAATACCAGATACCAAGAACTGCAAATAAGTATATTGGAACTTATGGGCATTCTCACCCAACGTAAAACCAAAACCGCTATCGTCGATGAATGCACAATTGACAAACCACATGGTAGCAATGAAGCCAACGGTTCCCAACACACGGATAGGTGGGAAATCCTTGACGGTATCCATACCATTATTCTTCAGAATAGTAAATGCGGCTGTATTAGTCAACGCGATAGTAGGCATATAGAAAGCCACACTCAGCGTATAAAGAGCGATGAACAGCGACTTGTCAGAGAGTTCATTGCCAAAGCCAGCCTGCTCACCCAGCCACCAACAACCTATCATAAAGGCGCCAGCCACCAAATGGCATAAACCTAACAGGCGCTGTGGCTGTATATATTTATCGGCCACTATGCCCATCAGCGTAGGCATAAAGATACTGACTATGCCCTGAATGGCATAGAACCATGAGATTTTGTCACCCAATCCGGCTATTCCCAGATAGTTTCCCATACATGTGAGGTAGGCACCCCATACGGCGAACTCCAAGAAGTTCATGACCGCTAAACGTACTTTTAAGTTCATAGTTGTCTATATTTAATAATTATTGGATTTATTTTACGAGTTTATTATTATAATATACACGCCTGCACCCGTTCTCATTTCTTACTTCGAGTCGACCCTGCATCCATTCGGTGAATGCCATTTCTTGAGTCAATGGGTATAGGGCGCAAACCGTGCTGTCCTCCGCCAATTCTACCACGTACCGTGTCAGGATTTGTCCCTCGGGTGTCGTCACCTCGTTGGAGGCTATCCTTCTCGGGTGTCTCTGTGCTGGGCTCGTCATTTGTTGTTTCTCCATCTTCTATCGTATTATCGTGGAATCGTATCAACTGTATCTGACTGACAAACAACATCTTTCGTGTATTGCTGTCATCACCGCCACTGCTCAGATAGATAAAGCCACGCATGTCCTTCAGCTTCTTCTCACGATAGGCAGGCACGCGTACCTGATTCGTACCATCAACCGATACATGGTTGACTGTTTGAATAATGCTGTCACCCTCGTACTTACATACAAAGCATACCGTTACATCCTTAGAACCGCTTTGCCAGATGTATTCTGACATAAACTGGAACATAAACGAGTCGCCTCTCTTGAACGTTGTGTCCACCTTCACCGTAAAGTCAAAGCGGTTCATCGTGGGACGTGGAATGAGCAACAAGTCAGTCTGTAGTTTCCAAATATTAGCCGTATCACCAGTGGTGCTATACTGCGAATAGCGGTTGATATCACCTACGGCAATACCCATAGTGGCAGCTTCGTCATTCAACCGTTGGTTGACTTCCGAATAGATAGCCTTCAAACGATAGGCATGCGAATAGTAGTACACGAGGGATGAATCGAATTCAGCCTTTGTTACGTCATATTTCTTCAAGACCGACTCAAAATATAGCATTCTGTTATAGTCCGTCTCGCTGCCTCCCTTTTGTCTTGACATTGCCAATGCCAGATGATAGTCGTACAAAATGTCCTCCATATCACCGGGTTGGATATATTCCGATGGCACGGAAGGCTTACAAGCCACAACGAGCATCAGCACCAGCAGATATGTCAGACTACGCTTCATTCTTTGTTAGACTCAGGGATTTCTTTCTTCGAATCGTTACCAAACTTTATTTCGCTGATTTCCTTGCGATAGAACAATAGCAGCAGCACCACACCGACAGAGATGCTGGAGTCTGCAAAGTTAAAGATGGGTGAGAAAAACACATATGGGTTGCCGCCAACGTAAGGTACCCAATCAGGCCACGTCGTAACGATAAGCGGGAAGTAGAACATATCCACCACCTTACCCATCAGGAAAGGCGCATAACCCGTTCCGAACGGCACAATGTAGCTGGTATAGAACTCCGACGAGGCATTGAAAATAAGGCCGTAGAACATCGAATCGAAGATGTTACCTGCGGCACCAGCCATTATCATCGACAGGCAAATGATATACCCCCAGCGGGCCTGCTTTTTGACCTGACGGGAAATATACCAGCCTAAGAGGCCGATGGCCACGATGCGAAAGAGACTCAATACCAGTTTCGAACCGATTTCCATACCGTAGGCCATACCGTTGTTCTCGATGAACACGATTTTAAACCACGACAGTACTTCTATCTGCTCGTGCAGCATCATATGGGTTTTCACCCAAACCTTGATAGCTTGGTCAATGATGAGGACGGCCAGCACAATTGCTGCTGCCAGCCATCCCCGTTTTGCTATGTTGCCTTGAGCGCTCATTTACTTTTTGCCTGCCATCTTCGACTCGACGCTCAGTGTGGCGTGTGGCACAGCCTTCAGACGTTCCTTAGGAATCAGTTTGCCGGTAATGCGGTCAATACCATAGGTTTTATTCTCGATACGCACCAGTGCAGCTTTCAAACCCTGAATGAACTTCTGCTGACGGGCAGCCAACGAGATAATCTCCTCTTTCGACTGTGTAGCACTACCCTCTTCCAAGGCTTTGTACGTAGGTGACGTATCATCCACATCGTTCGAGTCCTTATTCATTAGGGCGCTCATCATCTGATCATAGTCACGCTTGGCCAATACCAACTTTTCTTCGATAATCACGCGGAACTCCTCGAGTTCTTCATCCGTGTAACGTGTTTTGTCTGCCATATTCTGTTAGATTTTTGTTATTTTAATATTCAGATTAAAGTCATCAAATTCCACCGTCTGACCATCGTTAGCCTCCAGCTTCAAGTCGTCGGCCAGCACCTGACGGGCAATATAGTCGCCAAAGGCCTCGACAGCCTTCGTGGATGCCTCGTTGGGTTCGATGCTCACACGGATGTGGTCTGTTATTTCCAGTCCGCTCTTCTTACGCATGTTCTGGATACGATTCACCAACGTACGGGCCATACCCTCGGCACGCAGCTCATCGGTCAGTGTGATATCGAGGGCTACAGTCAGGTTGCCGTCGTTGCCTACCAGCCAGCCAGGAATATCCTCGCTGATGATTTCAACGTCCTCAGCTAAGATTTCATAGCTACCCAGTTGCAGCTTGCCGTTGGTCTCAAGTTCAGCAATCTGCTCCTGCGACATCTCAGCAACAGCAGCAGCTACGGCCTTCATGTCCTTGCCGAACTTCTTACCCATTGTGCGGAAGTTACACTTCACCTTCTTCACCAGAATGCCGGCACCCTCAACGAACTTCACCTCCTTCACGTTCACCTCTTGCAGGAAAATCTGCTTGACGGTCTCGATGGCCTCACGCTGAGCCTGGTCAACAGGAGGAATCATCAGCGTCTGCAGAGGTTGCTTCACGGCAATGCCTTCCTTCTTACGCAGTGACAGTACGATGGTGGTAATACGCTGAGCAATGTCCATACGCTCTTCGAGGTCTTTATTGACGAGAGCGGCGTTGAATTCGGGGAATTTATCCAGATGTACGCTATCCAAGGCGCCACCAAGGTCTTTATACAGCTGGTCGGCAAAGAACGGAGCGAACGGAGCCAACAGTTTGGCAACAGTCATCAGGCACTCATACAAGGTCTGATAGGCAGCCAACTTGTCGTTGTCCATCTCCTTGCCCCAGAAACGTTTCTTGTTCAGGCGAACGTACCAGTTAGAGAGGTCTTCATCGACAAAAGCATCGATGAGTCGTCCGGCACGTGTGGGGTCATAGCCGTCCATTTCCTGCTGAACACCCTGAACCAGCGAGTTCAGACAAGAGAGAATCCAACGGTCAAACTCAGGACGCTCGCTGACTGGAATCTGTGGTGTCTGCGGGTCAAAGCCGTCGACGTTGGCATACATCGCAAAGAGCGAATACGTATTATATAAGGTGCCAAAGAACTTACGGCTGATTTCAGCGACACCCTCTGGGTCGAACTTCAGGTTGTCCCAAGGTTCGCTATTGGTCATCATATACAGGCGCACAGCATCAGAACCGTACTTGTCAATCATCTCAAACGGATTCACCACGTTACCCACATGCTTTGACATCTTGTTGCCCTTGGCATCGAGCACGAGACCCGAGGAGATAACGTTTTTGAACGCTACGCTATCGAAAATCATCGTAGCGATGGCGTGCAAGGTAAAGAACCAGCCACGCGTCTGGTCAACACCCTCATTGATGAAGTCGCAGGGGAAGGCAATATTCTTGTCGATGAGTTCGGCATTTTCGAACGGATAGTGTACCTGCGCATAAGGCATCGAACCAGAGTCGAACCACACGTCAATCAGGTCGGTCTCGCGCTTCATGGGCTTGCCACTCTCGCTGACCAGCACGATATAATCTACATACGGACGATGCAGGTCTATCTTGTCGTAGTTCTCCTTCGACATGTCGCCAGGCACGAAGCCCTGATCCTTCAAAAGGTTCGATTTCATCACACCTGCCTTGACGGCCTTCTCCATCTCATTATAGAGTTCCTCTACGCTACCGATGCAGATTTCCTCACCGTCCTCCGAGCGCCAGATAGGCAGCGGAGTGCCCCAGAAGCGCGAACGTGAGAGGTTCCAGTCGTTCAGATTCTCAAGCCAGTTGCCAAAGCGTCCTGTACCTGTTGACTCAGGCTGCCAATTAATGGTCTTGTTGAGTTCACTCATGCGCTCCTTGCAGGCTGATGACTTGATAAACCACGAATCCAACGGATAGTAGAGCACGGGCTTGTCGGTACGCCAGCAGTGAGGATAGTTGTGGACGTGCTTCTCAATCTTAAACACTTTGTTCTGAGCCTTCAAGTCCATGCAGATGCTGATGTCCAGCGTCTCGTCCTTGTCAGTCAGTGTATCGTCGTAGGCATTCTTCACATAACGGCCTGCAAACTTATTCCATTCGTCCTTGTTTACATAGTGCTCGACGAATTTTTCGTCGAGATCCTCAATGACGAAGTACTTACCCTGCAAGTCAACAACCGGACGTTCCTGACCCTTCTTGTCAATCAGTACAATCGGACAGATACCGGCTTTCTTGGCTACAAAAGCATCGTCGGCACCAAAGTTAGGAGCGATATGTACGATACCAGCACCATCGTCAGTGGTTACATAGTCGCCAGGAATCACCTTGAAAGCATCGCCCATGGGTTTGATGGCGGGCATCAGCTGTTCATACTCCATGCCTACGAGGTCAGTACCTTTGTAGCGGGCCACGATGCGATAGGGAATCAGCTTGTCGCCACGCTCGAACTTAGGCAGTTCACCACCGTCGGTGATAGCACCCTCAGCGGGCAAGTAGGCATTCAGACGAGCCTCGGCCAGCACGATGGTGATAGGCTCGGCGGTATAGGGATTGTAGGTCTGCACAGCCACGTAGTCAATCTTCGGACCTACGCAGAGGGCTGAGTTGGCAGCCAGCGTCCACGGTGTGGTGGTCCATGCCAAGAAGTATGGTGTACCCCACTGAGCCATCTCAGGCTTCGGATTCTTCATCTTAAACTGAGCGGTACACGTGGTATCCTTCACGTCTCGGTAGCATCCGGGCTGGTTCAATTCATGGCTTGAAAGTCCCGTTCCTGCGGCTGGCGAGTACGGCTGAATGGTGTATCCCTTGTAGAGCAGGCCCTTCTTGTAGAACTGCTTCAACAGCCACCACAGCGTCTCGATATACTTGTTGTCGTAGGTGATGTAGGGATTGTCGAGGTCTACGAAGTAACCCATCTTCTCCGTCAGTTCACGCCACTCCTGCGTGTACATCATCACATTCTCACGACACTTCTTGTTGTAGTCCTCCGTCGAGATATACTTGTCGCTCTCCTTGTTGTCAATGTCGGCCTTGGTGATGCCCAGTTCCTTTTCGACGCCCAACTCTACGGGCAGTCCGTGGGTGTCCCAACCGGCCTTACGCTTGACCTGAAATCCCTTCATGGTCTTATAGCGGTTGAAGGTATCCTTGATGCTGCGCGCCAGCACGTGATGGATTCCGGGGTGACCATTGGCCGATGGAGGACCCTCGAAGAATACAAACTGCGGACAACCTTCACGTTCCGTCACGGAGCGCCAGAAGACGTTTTTCTCCTTCCACATCTGCAGCACGTCATTGTTCGTCTGCGTCAAATTCAAGCCGTTGTGTTCGGCAAATCTCTTACTCATTACGTACGTATTTTTTATTCGTTGTTTTCAATTGACGTGCAAAGGTAAGCATTTTTTTCCAAACCACCAAATATCACATGCGCCTAAAATGTTAAAAACAGCAAAAGCACATCAAACTTCAAATATGCCACATCGCCACTTTGCCACTTTGCCACATTAAGGTACTGCCAATAGCAGATAAGTATATAATAAATTATTATATATTATAATATATAATAATTCTATAGCACCTCTACCCTACGGTAAACTGTCAATTTTGACGTCTTGTGTATGAAGTGGGAAAATGATACCTTTGGGCTCGTTTTAAGAATGAGACAAATGGTATATAGTAGTAAAGATTTTGAGAGCCTTTGGTTTTTGTACCAGGCTGAGGGCCTTCCGAAGAATATCTCGATAGAGGAATTCTGTACAAAGCACGGAGTCGATTTCCCGACCTTCGACAAATGGTACCGCAAGACGCATAAGAAAGTTTACCCTATCACAATCACTGGTCGTCCAGAAGAAGACGAGGCGATCCAGACTGAGGCGGAAAAGGTGAGTGAAGAGAGTTGGGTGCATGATCCTGTCAGACACCCCTTCAAGTACCCCACTGACAAAGTGGCCAACATTAACAAGAAAATCTCCATCAGCATCAAGTTCCCTGACGGGATGAAGATTGTGAAGACGGGTATAAGTTTCACTGAGCTCAAGCATCTGATTGAGAGATTGGAGGTGGTATGCTGACCATCTCAGGACTGAAGAAATTCTACTTCGTACCCGATATAAACGATATGCGCTGTGGCGCACACAGATTGCTCCAGATAGTAAAGCACAAGCATCACCTGCAAACCGACAATGGAGATGTATTTATCTTCATGTCAAAGAATCACAGGACGGTAAAGATGGTGAACTTTGAGGAGAATGCCTACTATGTGCATCAGAAGA
>JAEEGG010001893.1_pt1 | contig 55286 bp, 56 predicted proteins | sample 9134161 | NCBI WGS metagenome assembly JAEEGG01 (sample SAMN16246543, study PRJNA631951) | gut metagenome | biome: gut microbiome; feature: rumen; material: CR-attached | host: Bos | place: Iran: Karaj | collected 2018-10 | reverse complement strand
CATTATCCAAAGCTTGTGTGGTGGCCCAAGTGCTACCGATCCGGTCGGCGTGACGAACGGCGTCAGCCTTGTCAATGGTCCGACGTTTGTGAACACGATCAATGAGGCTTGTGGAAATACAGGCATGCAACAGACTATTTACCAAACCGCCTCCAAAGGTAGTTATTGGTGGTCTTTCTGCTTTGATTCCGGACGGAATAAAATCTGGGATTATCCCGACAATGGCTTCCGGGTGCGTGCGGTATTCGCCTATTGATTCAGGAATCATAAGCAACTCAACCGCATCCCATACAAATCTTCGACCGATTATTATATCCCGATCGCCCGAGGGTGTCGCCGAGGGTACCACGGCTGGACCCTCAGGATCAAAAACGCCCTGAAATGACGCTGAGGGTACACCGAATGTACCCTCAGTATCAGTCACCCTAGCTTTCTATTTCCTATACTTGTTCTTCTTGCAGAACACAAAGAACACAAACCAATAGAGAATGGGAGCGGCTGCGGCGCATCCCATAAGAACCCAGGCCAGAACAGGATGATCCCGGGCGGTCAGCCCGACCGGGAAAAGGCAGACGGCCTCGACAAGAAGAAGAGCGATGGTCGCAGACCGGATCTTCTTCTGGTTATACTTGGAATAGTCGATACCCAGCAGATTCCTGTCTGCCTTCAGCAAACGGATCCAGCTCCTTTCGGGCATCCTCCAAGTCCAAATGGCGAGAGCCAGAAACATGGCGGACAACGCACACAATATGATGACAGGGCTCATATGCAACCAAACTGGGTGCAAAGATAGTAATTACCCGACCGCAATTATCTTTTTACTGAGAAGAATCCTCTCTTTCCTCTCCCATCACTCCGAAGAAGCACAAGATAAGGTATAATGGCAGCATCCCAACAATCGCACTGATGATGATCCCTCTCCAGGTTGGAGTATTCCTGCCATTGTCTCTGGTCAGGTAATATAGAAATACACATACTCCAACGATTAGGAGCAACATAACCCCAAACGAACTCATTTCTCTACAAAGTCAAGATAATACAGCTTCCATTAAGGCATCCTTGAAGCGTGTACTACCGCAGAGGGTTATGACTGGGTATTTGCCGACCATAGTTATAACATCCCGTTTTGTTCAAGTTCCTTCTTTAGCCTCTCTTTAGAAACAGTAAAAACATGTCCAAGGATGCCGACGGAGACAGTGTTGCTCTTTCCTTCATACTCGAACTTCCCAATACTGAAGAGGATATAATCCTTCACGTCAACGCAGTTGTTGACCACGTACTTTGAAATGGAGCCTCCGAAAAGTGAGCTCAGAGCCAGCATAACACTGTCATCTCCCATCTCATCGTTGATGATGGACGTAATCCTGTCGGCAAGAACCTCGGTGTGGCTTGACTTCTTCGGGCAACTAACCATCATCGCAATAAGGAGTCCAACAATGATGACCAGTGTAACGATAGGTCCCCATTTAATCCTGACGTTAACTGCCTTGCGTTCCAGGAGGTAGTCATCTACGGCTTTATGGAAGGTCCGCCCCTACACCGTCCAGCGCGCCTGCCTCGACTTCGAGATCTAACTGAACCTACGCAAGAAGAGCCGCGAAACCGGCCACCGCGAGGAAAGCATAGACGACTTTCCTCAGTCTTTCCGCACGAAGGCGGGCATAGACTTTCTTCCCCAGCCAAAGCCCCAGGAACACGCCGGGCAGGGCGAAGCACCACATCCGCAGGACGGTAGGTGTGACCAGCCCATTTCCTGCACGGAACAGCGACATCGCCGCGTTACCGATCAGGAAATACCACTGCGTAAGCGCGATATACTCATCCTTGCTGTCTGCGCAGCCGAGGAAATAAATGACCGCCGGAGGGCCCTGCATCGCGAAAAGGCCCCCCATCAATCCGGACAGGGCTCCCATTCCCGCCTGTACATCCACGCGGGGCGGAAGATGGATCCGGCCGCTGATAAAAAAGAAATACAGGCTGACCGCGATCAAAACCCCGCCCAAGATGTGGCGCAACAGGTCACTGTCCACGCCGGTCACCATCCGAACCGCAAAAAAAGACACGGCCAAGAACACCGGCAGGATCACGGCCAGTTTGCGCCAATGCAGCAGACCTCGCATCCGGATCGCCGGGATGAGTGCCGTGAAGATTGCCAGCAAGCCCGACAGGGCCGTCGCCTCACCATACGACGGGAGCAGGTAGGGGAGCATCGTCATCGCGATGATGCCGAAGCCAAACCCCGTGACCCGTTGGGTGAAACTCGCGGCTGTCACAAAAAGGAAAAGGAGAAACAGCGTCCACGTCAGCATTGCGACTGCAAAATTAAGAAATCTTTCACATTATCATTTAGATTAACCGGATACTTAAATGACAACGATTCAAAAAGGTCGAAAACATGTTTTTAGGGTAATTGAAAGACTCCGCGATATGTAAATGAGCTTTTCAAATAACTGGAAAACATGTAAACGAGGTAAAAAAATAACCCGGATACAGTGTTTCCTAGTAATAAAACTACCCAAAACACTACTTCACTGGTCATTTATTAAGAAGAAAAGATGGTTTAGGGGTGATTATTTGACCACCGCATTAGTTTCGCAAAAGAAAAATGCCCCTGGATTTTGTCTCCAGGGGCCATTCTCAATAATCAAGAGTGCAGGAACAGCCTGTAATTGGCATTTACCAGATCCAGGATTTCCTGATGATGTTCAGTGTGGGTGTTGCACGGACCGAAGCACTGGAGAACCTTTCCATCTTTGAGGGATATCTCCACGGTCTCAACCGGTTTGTCCGGATTGTCACGCATCCTCGCAGAAAGCACCAGTGATTCTTTCTTCCCGTAATAGGCATTTGTGAATACGCAATGATGCTGTTTCTTGCCTTCAGCCATGTAATCCTCAAGTGATTTGAGAACCAGGACGAACAACCTGTCGTTTCCGAATGTGATGTCGAAATACTTTGACTTGGATTCCAGGATTGCGAGCTTATCCCTCTGTTTCTTCCGTATTTCTTCCAATCGCAGACGTTCCTCGATAGCCATCTTCTTACGTACAAGCCTGTCATGCTCTTCACGTATTTTGGATATGCAGGGATAATAGTATTGATTGGGAGACTTTTGGAAATACTCGAGAAGATCCATGTAATCAAGGAGGATGAGAGTGTCCTCTTTAGGTAAAGGTGGACACCTGATGAGTGCTTTCCAGTATTTGACGATCCTCTCCCGGCCTCTCTTCAGGTAGATTTCTGCCAAAGCAAAACTTCCTGTCTTCCATATCGTTTCGAACCTGTTGTCTGACAGTAGCGAAGAGAATACATCCTCCGGGCAGAATTCGTGGAAATCCTTCTTGAATCCATTACGTCTTAAAAGTGAAGAATAGTTCATCCTGGGATAATACCCATGCGGCACGATGTGATAGTAACTGTTCCGGTTTCACACGCAAGAGGTCAGCAGTTCGAATCTGCTAAGTCCCACACGCATGACACAGCCCGCCCAAAATGGCGGGCTGTTCGCGTGTGGGACTTCGTCCTTCCTCCCCCCTCGGTGCTTCGCCGTCTCAAGATTCCCCTTTTCAAAACTCTCTGCACTTCCTGCTAGGACATGATGACTCGTACTTGAAATGCGGTGGTTTTGAAAAATGGTGCAGTGGTTTTGAAAAACAGTATAGCACTCAATCTTTGATTATTCGTCCTTCGGAGCCGCCCAAAAACGATTGGCGTCCGTCGTGACGATATTACCTTCTCCTTCAGCAATTGTTTCAATCCCTGACGGAACAAGATTGATGTAATGGTCTCGGTTTACATCGTTATGGTCAAAGTCTTCCTGATAGTAGGAGAGTATTTCCCAGCAGGAGAACCAATAGGTATTCTTGGCCATATATGCGTAGTACCAATCCTTCTTGGTGCGACCATTACGGAACTTCGGATAGAGCATCATCTCTTTGCCGGAGATAAAACGCTCCCTTATTTCTTTGAGCGAAAGCGGAATCCCTTCCATGTCGGAAATGTAATGCCCACCCATATCCGTATCAATCATCGCCCACTTGCCCAATTCGGGAAGCCAGACCTCGTTGACGACGTGACAATCACTGTCATTATTGTCTTCTGGCATGCAGGTAATGAATTTTGCGTCCAGCCCGGCAGCGAGAAAAAGTTCGAAGGTCAGGAGACTGTGCAAGCGGCAATTGAATGCCGGTGCCACGTTCTTCGTATATTCCCACAACCCAATGGCATTGACCGACTCGGGCCATTCCTTCTGATTGTCATGCGGGATGTTCGAGGCAACAAACTTCCCGATGGCGAGGGCTTTCGTCCAGGTTTCCGCATCCGGAGCATACAGCGTGTCCAGCCGGAAATACTCCCGAATCTCTTTCGCTCGGACGGAATCTTGAACGATTTGAATCCTGAAGTTTGTCGTATCTTTTACATAAGGGCCGGAGGCCCGCAGTGTATCGACGTAACCATCCAGCTGGGCCAGGCGGCTTGGATAAACATCCACCTCAAAATAAGGCTTGCAGCAAATGAATAGAATGACTAGCAACGTAGCGATAACTCCAATGACTGCAAATACATTCCGACAGATATTGAAAGGCTTTTTCATGCTTTTCGAGTTATTTGAATGCATCGATAATACCTTAATTGCTTAACGCCTGATTTATGATATGGCTTCAAGTACTTGCCTCCAATCAGTTTCGGGGTCGAAGCCGAACCTGTCATCTATGCCAACATTGAAGTATAGTTTGTCTTCGAAACACTGGAAGGATGTGTTTAGGACCTCGGGGTTCTCGTTTACGTAATCGAAGCGGATGCCGTCTTCGGAAAAGTGCTGGCGATACTCCTCCAGACGGTCCTTGTAGCATCCGCTCCAGAGGATGAGGCAGATGTCATCACGGTTGGTCATAAGTTGGAGGGCGGGCTTTGCATGTGGCATGTAGTCATAGATCTCTTCCTGATCATAACATGCCCTCAGAATGGTGTCATGAATGTCTACGACAACATATATCTTTTGCCACCCCTTCTCGTGCTTGCGCTGGAAGGCCGCTTCAAATGCGTTTGCTATACTCATGGTTATGTCCGTTTGTGAATGAAGCGCAACGACTTCAAACCCAAAGATAATGAATTTCATATAATGCAAACATAATCAGTTGTTTCAAATACTAGAAAAAGGAAGAATCATATCATTAAATTACCCTGATTACATGTTTTAAGGTTATTCAATTACCTCGTACAACACTATTCAGGGTAATTAAATATCTTGTTTGATACTATTCGAGTTATTAGAATACCTCTTTAACGCCAACCATGCTTAATTGAAGACTCTGTTTGATGCCTGCTTGGGTTCTTCTCTCTTGTTTTGGAAACACGCAGAAATATGTCTATCTTTCATACCGACAAATCGAGTTTTTTATGGCTATTCTGATTATTGTTGCCGCCCTCCTTCTCGTTATGGGCATTATCATCATTATCGGCAAGGGTGACAATCTGATTGCCGGTTACAACACCGCCTCGAAGGAAGAACGGGCGAAATACAACATCAAGCGTCTCCGTGGCTTGATAGGTGGTCTGCTCATTGTTATGGCTCCCATGACGGCCTTGATGCTTGGAGAAGAGACAATGACGGCAGTATGGTCCTTCGTCGGCCTCACATTCTTCATGTGCATCATTGTGGTCATTCTGGCTAATACTTGGGCCAAAAAGAAATCCAAGTGAATTCTAATTTAACGCTTTGAATATGAAACTTGACAATGAACAAAAAAGAGTGTTGAAAGCGGCATTGCCAGCCATCCTTGTATTCCCTTTTGCCAGCCCGTTGTTTTATTGGTTGTTTGGCAAATTAGACTCTTGGAAGGAGACCCTTCTTCTTTTCGTCGGCAACCTCGTCGTTGCGTTCTTATTGGGCCTGTTTTATATTCTCGGTTCTAAGATTCCAAAGAAAGACGAATAAATTCCAGTTTATCGCTCACCAATTCGGTGGGTCTATTATGACAACCTGAAGAATCGTCCTCAAGGCGAAGACTTGTAAAGATAGTGTTCACGTGTATTCTATCCAATGAAACGATACATCATTCTTTCTGTAGCCTCGGCAGTTGTGTTTGTCGCTCTTATGCTGATTCTGAATGCCCTTTTCGAAAGCATTCAGTCATTTAAGTTTTACATTGTTACAGGTATTCTTTTCGGGCTGCTGTTTGGAGCATTCATCTTTCTAAAAGAAAGGCGGAAGAAAGACAAGAATAGTAAGTAGAATCCAATACATCGCTCACTTCGGTTGGCGATACTATTATGTGTACTAGGATATAGATTTGTTAGTTGTCGCTTACAGATAAATCGTGATTTTTTGTAGTTTTTCCTTCGTTCCGTTGTCTAACGGGTGAGAACGAATAAGAAATGGAAACAAAAGAGCAAAGATTTTCAAGAGTCGTTGAAGAATATAAGCGGACAATCTATACGGTCTGCTATATGTTCTCCAGGGATGAAGACGAGGTGAATGACCTGTTTCAGGAGATCCTGATCAGACTCTGGCAGGGATTTGATTCCTTCGAGGGGAAAAGTGATATCAAGACGTGGATCTACCGCGTCAGCCTCAACTTCTGTCTCAATTATGACAAGAAGCAGAAGCGGGCTGGAGAGCGAGTGAACCTCGATATGGATATCAAACCCTATGAGGACAATTATGAGAAATCCTTGCAGGTCAAACGCCTCTACAAGAGAATCAATGCTCTTGGTCTTGTGGACAGAAGTGTCATCCTGTTGTGGCTCGAAGGCCTGAGCTATGACGAAATTGGCGCCATCCTCGGCATTTCTGCCAAGAACGTTTCCATCAAGCTCGTTCGCATCAAAGAACAGTTAAAGCAAATGTCTAACATCTAAATGAGCAAAACAATGGAACCCGTGGATATCAACTCTAAAGAACTGCAGGAACTCAAGTCTGAATTCAACGACTTGAAAGAGACGCTCAGTGAGCAGAGGATCGTCAATAAAGGTCTTCTGGAGCGTATTCAGAAACAAAAAGCATCTTTCATCGGGAATGACCTCAAAACCAGGATGATGATGGATATTACAACCATCCCTATGATTGTGATAATCTGCAATGCAATCGGATGGCCGATGTTGTTCGCCGCCGCTGTGGCCGCCTGGGCAATTATAGACTTGATCTTCGTGCTTTGGATGAAGAAACGATTCAACAATCAGAGTCTTCTTGAGAGCGATGTCCTGACCGTGGCCAAGAATGTCAAGGGATACAAAAGGTTTTATCATCTGTCAACGGTGATTGGGGCAATCCCGGCCGTGGCCATGACTGCCTATATCATTCTCCGAATCTATTCGCAAGGGACCTCCGGAAATGATATGCTGTGGGTTTTCGGATTGCTCTTTGTCACTTATTTCATCGCGGTCCTGGTTACTGTCAGAAAATACAAGAAACTGATGTCTTCCTGCGACAGTCTGATTGACTCACTGGAGAGTAAGTAGGAATCAGTATCTTATCAAAAAACAACTTGTAGATTGGAGTATCAAATGAAAAAGTATATTTTTTCCGCTATCCTGCTGTTTTCTATCGCTTTGTTCTCGCATGCCCAGACCGGAACATGGTCCGGTAAACTGGATGTTCAAGGCACAAAAATATCCCTTGTTTTCCATCTGGACGAGGAGAATCCAACGATGGATTCGCCGGACCAGGGCGCAAAAGGGATTCCCATAGAGGTTACGAGGACGGCTACCGGAAGTATTACCATCAAGGTGCCTTCCATCGGAGCTACATATGAAGGCCTTTGGTTGATCAAGCAAATTGCGGGGACATTCAAACAAATGGGAGCTTCTCTACCTCTGACACTTACGCCGGGTGAAGAAAAGCTCAATCGGCCGCAGACTCCGGTGGGACCGTTCCCCTATGCAACGGAAGAGGTCGCCTTCGCCAACGGAGACGCTGTGCTGAAAGGGACGCTGGTGCTGCCGGAGGGATATGGCCGCAAGACGCCGGTCCTGATTATGGTCACCGGCAGCGGCCTCCAGAACAGGGACGAGGAAATCTATGAGCACAAGCCTTTTGCGGTGATTGCCGATGCCCTGGCCCGCGCCGGGATAGCAACGCTGCGGTACGACGACAGGGGCTTTGGCGAGTCCACCGGAGACCTCGTCCATTGCCCGACGGAGGATATGAAGAACGACGCGCTTGCCGGCATCGGCCTACTGCGGGAGCGCTTCGACCGGGTGGGCGTCATCGGCCATAGCGAAGGCGGTACCATCGCGCTGATGCTGGCTGCGGAGAAAAAGGCCGATTTCATCGTTTCGCTCTCCGGGATGGTTGTGTCCGGCAAGGAAACATTGCTCTGGCAGAACCGCGTCTCTCTTGCAGAAGCCGGTGTCCCTGCCGAAACCATCGACAGCTATTGCAAAGCACTGGAAACGGTGTTTGATGCCAGCACGGCCGGGATGCCGCTGCCTTCGACATCTCAATTTAATCTCCCTGCGGCTCTGTCGCAGAATCTCTCCGCTGTCATGCGGCAGCTCAGCATGCCCTATCTGAAGCATTTTGTGACGCTGGACGTTCGCCCGCTGCTGGGCGGCATCAGTTGCCCCGTACTGGCCCTGAATGGGACCAAAGACATGCAGGTGGAAGCCGAGAGCAACCTGGGAGCGCTTCGGAGCGGCCTGCCTGACAACCCTTGTAACAAGTTCGAAACGGTAGAAGGTGTAAATCACATGTTTCAACATTGTCAGACAGGGATGACCACTGAATACCGGGACATCGAGGAAACCTTTGCACCGGAGGTGCTTGAGACGCTGGTCGAGTGGTTCTCTAAATTCAAGTAGTGAGGTAAATTCTAATTTAACGCTCACTTTGGTGAGCGTTTTTGTTTATCACAGAATACTGTTCCACCACTTTACCTTCCTTATAGATAGCGAATCCTTTCTTGCCACTGCGAAGTGTTATACCACCGTAGTAGCAGCCTGGTTGTTTGCCGGCGATCTTGGCTCTGCGCAGAGCTTCTTCAAATGAAATGCAGTAGTAGGTGACCATGCCCCCAAAGATAACTGAAGCATGGGCCAAGGTATGACACAGAAAAATAGAAGCCTCGCACATCTCATTGATATACGAGGTTTTTCAATTCTTTTCTATATTTGTATCTGTTAGGCAAATAGCTTAACGGAAGTATCCCTGCTTCCATAGATAACTAAACTATTCATTTCCCAATGCCTCATTGAGATTTGTAGAGTTTATTGTTTTATTTGGACTAATGAAGTGCATTGCACTTTGAAATTGAATTCACCGATAATTAATCAACTGGATAATGAGTAAAGACAGGTTTGATATCAAGGAGCGAGAGGGCCTCAGCTTGATGACCGATGCCGTTGTTATTGTTGATAAGGAAACTGGAGTAAACTATCTGTATGTTTGCCGCGGCTATGGTGGAGGACTTACGCCTCTTTTGGACTCGGAAGGTAAGCCTATTATTACCAAGTAAACATGTTTTATACGCTTACTTCGATAGGCGTTTCTATTATGTGTGCGAGATATGTGATATAGATATGTTGGATTGACTAATTCTTCAATTATCTAATTATATGGATTACCGAGAAGAAGCCATTGAATGCGTTAAAGATAGTGTTCTCCCGATCCATCAGCAAATATATGCCAAGTATGGTGGGGATTTCGACAGGATCTACTCGGAAGGATACAATAGCAAGTCGTATCAGGGCAAGGTGATTGAGCCGGGGAAGGTTTACGAACTGAGTTATCTGGAATGTTCCTGCCCCAAGGTGAAGTTCGGGCTCAGGAGCAATCCGGAGCAATGCGAATGTTCCCGGCAAAGCATATTATTCATCCTTTCGCAGCTTGAACCTGACAGTCGGTTCGATGTCCGGATAGAGAATACGATACTCCGAGGGGGCAAACGTTGCACTTTCAGGATAACAAGACATGCCGGTATGAAGCGATTGATTGCCATATGCGGGCTGGACTGCGAAAAGTGTGACGCCTACATCGCTACGAAGAACAATGACCAGGCACTGCGGGAAAAGACGGCCAAGCTATGGGCGGAATTGAACAATGCGCCCATTCTTCCGGAACACATCAACTGCGAGGGTTGCCGTATGGATGGGGCCAAGACCGTATTCTGCAGCTCTTTTTGCGAGATCCGAAAGTGCGCTGTCGCAAAGGGATTCAAGACCTGCGGAGAATGCCCGGAGAAGGACATTTGCCCGAAGGTCGGCGCCATCTGGCAGAATAATCCTCAGGCGAAGAAGAACCTGGAAAGGTGAAACACATCCCCAACACAATAACTGCCTTCAGATTTCTAGGGGCCGCCTGTCTGTTGTTCTGTAATCCGGCAGGTGTTGCATTCTGGGTAATCTATGGTCTATGTGGGATAAGCGATATGCTGGATGGTTTCCTGGCGCGAAAACTAAACGCCGAGAGCAAGACCGGCGCCGTGCTGGACAGTGTGGCGGACTTCTGCTTTGTCTACTCCACAAGCCCTCCGGGTATATAAAGATCAGCCAGATTAAGCATTGCAGGCTTATAACCAGCATAAATCAATTCCTTGGCTGCCAGGACACAATCCTTGTTCTCCACTCGGATCCTATCCCAAGTCGGCGAAGATAATCCAGTCTGGCGAATTGTATGTCAGATAGCCGGTAAATACGATGACTATGACGGCAAGGATTATCCATAGTGGCCACCACTCTCTGATAAACCGGTTATGCATCCAACGTTTTGTCAGGTGTACGGCCCCCATAATTACAGAAATGTAAATGATCATATCGACGGCCATCAGTTCGTGGCGTACGAAGATCCAATATGCAAAGAAAGAAACGATGACCACAGGCATTACCGCCAAACTGCCCAGAATGGGGGCGCCCACCTCTCGGATATCCCGTCGGCTTATCAGAAGGTAAATGCTGAGCAGAAGCATTGGGTAGATAATCATTTTCATATGGGCCATCACGCTTTCCTTTACTGGGAAAATATACCCTAGAAAATGGTTGAAAAACGGCACATGGTGTACGAAATGCATACTGGTGCCAAAGAGGATTAGCAGAATGGTGGCAATGAATGTTTCTTTGCGGGTCATAAGAATTGTGCTTCTTATGACAAAAATAATACATCAATATTGCAAACCGGTTGCAATATGCTGCCAGGCAAGAAAAACAGCAGATGCTTTTAGAAGGATAGGAGGTTATAGTTGGCGCTGATGCCGACTCCGGCATAGATGCCCGGTTTGCTGTTGATGACATCGAATCCGAATCCAAACTGGGGGCCTATGCCGACCGAGAACTTGGGTTTTTTCGGCTTCGGGATCGTAACGCCCTGGATCTCATTGTACAATACATATGGGTTATCGGACGAGAGATACACCCGGCCGTCTTTGATGGCCAGAGTATAATCGGCGCGTACGACATCCCTTGTTATGTTCAATCCGAGATTATTGTTATTCAACTCCATGAATCCTTCAAGGTCCCGGAAATTGTTGCTGAAGCTGAATTCCTTCTTCAAATACTCAAGGTTCCGGTCGATGATATAGGTCGTGTCGTGGACTTCGTTCACCACTTCGGTTTCGACATAAACGACTTGATCGGCATTCCTAATCTTCATGTTGTCCAGCTGCTCCTGCAACTCCTTGAACCTCTCCTCGAATGCTTCGTTGATAGGTCCGACCCAAATGTCCTTATTCGCAACGTTGACGCCGTTTTTGCCGGTATAATAGTGGATGGTGTCGCTCAACGCGCGCATGTTGTGCTCGTAAGTTTTCTCCATCTGCTTGTTGGTGTGTATGCTGTAGCCTAAACCGGCGAGACTTCCGGCGAGGGCGACTCCGAGGATGATGGTTGATGCGCTCTTTTTCAGTGCTTGTGATAATTCGCTCATAGTATTAAACTCTTGATTGGAATAACGGGAATTAAAGATAAGGAAAAAGAACAGAAAACCTTATTCATTTATACGCATAAAAAAGGCTTCTCTCGATTAATTCCGGCAGGAAGCCAGATATTCTGAGAATGCGGGCCGGTAGAGCTCGCCTACGGTGAGCGTTATGCCGTTGTCCAGCCGTACGCTGGCACGGGATGCCTCAGCGATATGAGACAGGGAGATGATGTAGGAGCGGTGGATGCGCATGAACTTGTCTGCGGGCAGTTGTCCGATCAGATTCTTCAAACTATACAACACGACAATGGGCTCATCTGTATCTGTCAGATGGAATTTGACGTATTCGCTCATGCTCTCGACATACACGATCTTGCGAGCGTCGATACTGATGATGCGTCGGTCTGCCTTGAAGTGAAGGATAAGGTCTTCTTCCCTGGGTGAAAGAGATGCCAGCATCTGCTGGGACTCGAGCCTGTGCCTTGCATTCTCCTCCAGCAATGCTTTTACCCTTTTTTCTCTGCGCCGGTTTTCAACATAATAGTACGCACCGAGGTCCACACCGATCAGGAGGATTCCTATTATCAGTCTAGAAAACTCTGGCCTAATAGGCCTATGGCCCTTTTGAGGCTCGGGGCCCCTCTCACCCGGAACAGGAGGCGGAGGCGGAACATTGCCGGGAGGCGGTGCCATTCCTTCCATCCACGGCGGGGGCGGAGGCCCTTGTGGACGGCCTGATGGTAGGAAACACCAGACACCGAAAAGGATGAGGAGAAGAGTGGTGAGGCATAAATACAAAGGAAACTTCTTCCTGATGAGGCGCGCCAGGAAGAAATGATGGATCAGTAAAAGGATTAGGAATGGAAGAACCAGTAACACTCTTCTTTCGTTTGTTCAAAGTTACTTTCTTTTTTCATAAATTGTACCTGTTCGCTGAAGAACACGCGGCGTTCGCTGAATTCCCGCCATTTGGGCTTGCAAGTGGTTTGATTGTTGGAATATGGGATGGCCAGTGAACTAAAATCAACAGTATATGAAAAAGATTTCCATAGTATTGGCAGTAATTGCCGTCGCTGTCACTGCGTGTGAACACGACGATTCCCCTTTTGAAATGGGCGGCTTCGGGGATATCCCGGGTGACCAACAGACCGTCTCTGAACTAAAGGATCCCTCCCTTGCCTGGAGCGCAGATTCTTTCGAGGCCTCCATCGGGGCCGAGAACACATTTCCCACGCTGGTCAATAAATATAGTGTAGGGGTTACATATGAATCCTCCAAACCGGAGGTTGCCACCATCAACGCCGGCGGTATCATTACTCTCGTATCTGAAGGCTCGACTCTCATCTCCGCGTCATATGCGGCAGACGGGACTTACTCTGCATCCAGCGATTCCTATTTGCTGACAGTTCTGGCTCCTTCCACCGGCGAGCCCGACGACGCCTCACTCAGTTTTGAATCTACCGGTGACCCTTCGTCCGACGATGATATCTCGTCTACGACGTTCAAGGGAAAGATAATCATTACCTATTCCGAGGATGGCGACGCGTCAGTGAAAGGGGACAGCTATGGCTATGTCTCCGTGGACGGCAACAAGGTCACGGTTAACAATACCGGAGGTGAAGTCCTCATTTACGAGCTCACCGGAACAACCACTGATGGCTTCTTTAAAGTGTACGGTGCAAAGAAACAGGCAATCGTTCTTAATGGCGCCAGCATTACCAATCCGGACGGCGCTGCAATCAACAACCAGAACAAAAAGCGTACGTTCGTGGTGGTAAAAGGCACCAACACCCTCTCGGACGGCCCGTCCGCGGCTTATGAGAAAGTGAATGATGAGGATCATAAGGCGGTAGTATTCAGCGAGAGCCAACTGATCTTCAGTGGCAGCGGTCTGCTTACAGTCAATGCCAGGAATGCACAGGGTAAAGCCGGAATATCGTCAGATGATTACATCAGGCTGATGGACAGCCCAACCATCAAGGTGAACTCCGGAGCCAGTGCCGGTAACGGCTTGAAGGGAAAGGACTATGTCCAGCTTTCGGGCGGCGCACTCGCGGTTTCCATCGAAGCCGCCATGGCAAAGGGCATATCCACCGACGATTACGTGCTGGTGGAAGGTGGAACACATATGGTAACATCATCGGGTGGCGTGGATTATGACGAAGAGGACGCCGAATATACCGGTACCTCTTGCGTCAAGGCGGACAACTATTTCGCAATGACGGGCGGTTCCCTCACCTTGAAGAATACCGGCGATGGCGGAAAGGGTATCCGTGCCGGAAGCTATGATTTCGATGAGACGAACCATACACTCTCCGACAGTTTCATTTCAGGCGGCGTCCTGACTATAACCACTACCGGTCGCGAAGCCAACGACGTATCAGCAAAGGGAGTCAAGATCGGCTGGGTGACCAAGGACGGCAATGGAGACAATGCAAAGGTTACGGGCAATGCCGGCAAGCTCGTCGTAAGCGGTGGAGCCATCTTTGTCAACAGTACCTACGGAGAAGGCCTGGAGGTCAAGGGAGACCTGACTTTCGAAGGTGGCGAGACCTGTGTTTCCTCTACGAGCGAAGATGCCATAAACTGTCAAGGAGACTTGACTGTGAACAGTGGATTTGTTTATGCTTACTCTTCCGGGAATGATGCGATGGACTCCAACGGCAACACCAATCTCAACGGCGGTTATGTGATGGCCATTTGCACGAAAGGAAGCCCTGAAGTCGCGATCGATGCCAATACGGAAGGAGGGAAGAAGTTGTACATCAACAACGGAGTCACGCTGGTAGCCTACGGCGGCTTGGAGAATGGTTATTCCGCATCGCAAAGCGTATATTCGATGAGCGGAACGGCAGGCTCCTGGAATGCCTTGCACAACGGTAAAACTTTCATAGCCGCTTTCAAGTCCCCTTCCAACATTTCGAATTTCATAGTTTCGGCACCTTCGCTTTCAAGCGGATATAAGGGTGTAAATGTAAGCGGTGAAGCCAGATGCAACGGAGTATGGGCCGTTGACGGAATCTCCGGAGGTTCGTCTGTATCGCTTTCCAACTATACCGGCGGTAACGGAGGTCCCGGCGGTGGCGGTCCCGGCGGTGGAAGGCCGGGAGGGTGGTAGTTCCGGAGTCCGTTGGATTATTGTATATTATTTTCTAACTTTGGCGGCCGTAATCGTTGACTTAAGTAGGATTTACCAGTATTATATATCAATGAAAAAGCTTTCGATTTTCGCCCTCATCGCTTCAGTAGCATTGATGAGCGCATGCGGTCCCAAAGACCCGGGTCTCAAGGACGCTTACAAGAACTATTTCAAGATCGGTGTCGCCGTTACCGAGCGTAACGTGACCGATTCCCTCCAGGCAGCCATCATCCTCAAGGAGTTCAACAGCGTTACCGCTGAGAACTGTATGAAGCCTGGTGAGATCCACCCTCAGGCAGGTGTCTGGAACTTCGAGAAGGCAGACATCATCGCTAACTTCTGCCGTGAGCACGGCATCAAGATGCGCGGTCACAACCTTGTGTGGCACAGCCAGTTCGCAACCTGGATGTTCACCAAGCATGACGAGAACGGCAACCCTGTCGTCGAGCTTGACGAGAAGGGCGATACCGTTTGGGTGGAGAGGCCTGCATTCGGCCGTTTCGGCGGCTTCCCCGGCTTCGGCGGTCCGCGTCCCCAGGGCGCTCCTGCCGTTCAGATGACCAAGGTCCCCAAGTATGTCCAGGCGAGCAAGGAGGAGTTCTACGATTCCCTCAAGTCCCACATCTACACCGTGGTCAACCGCTACAAGGACGTCATCTACTGCTGGGACGTTGTCAACGAGGCTATGAGCGATTCCGACAACATCGATGCTTCTTACGAGGATTCGTTCCGCAAGTCACAGGCATATCAGCTCTGTGGCGACGAGTTCATCAAGAACGCATTCATCTGGGCTCACGAGGCTGATCCCAATGCCGGTCTGTTCTACAATGACTACAGCGCTTGGACTCCTGCCAAGAGGACCTATATCTACAATATGGTCAAGAAGCTCCAGTCCGAGGGCGCCCCTATCACCGGTATCGGTATGCAGGGCCACTACAACATCTTCGACAACCCTACCCTCGAGGACTTCGAGACGGCCATCAAGATGTATCTCGAACTTGTCGATGACATCCAGATCACCGAGTTCGATATCCGTATCAACGAAGAGGCCGGTGGCGGACTTCAGTTCAGCCGTGGCGAGGGCCAGGTCTATACCGAAGAGATCCAGCAGCAGCAGGAGAAGAAGTATAAGGATCTCTTTGAGATCATGCGCAAGTACAAGAACAATATCTCTTGCGTGACCTTCTGGAACCTCGGTGACCGTGATTCATGGCTTGGCGCCAACAACTACCCGCTTCTTTTCGACAGCGAGTACCAGCGCAAGCCTGTTTACTACACCGTCCGCGACTTCAAGAAGAACAGGTAAACTACTTGAAACATTAAAGAAAAAAGACAGCGTCAAGCTGTCTTTTTTTGTTCTTCCTCCGCCTTGCTTTTCTCTTCCTTCAATTCTTCGAGGTAGCTGGCGGTGATGACACCGGAAGGCAAGGCGATGATCGCTACTCCGAACAGTGATGAGAGCATGCTTATGAATCGGCCCAGGTCGGTTACGGGGACCATGTCTCCGTAACCGACGGTGGTGAGGGTCACAGTCGCCCAATAGAGTGCGTCGAAGAAATCACGGAATGTAGGTTCGCCGGTCAAAGGGTTGAAGTGGGGTTCGGTGTTGAACATTATCAAAGCCGTAACGAAAACATAGAATACGGCTATGCCCATTACGGAGAACAGTACTCCCTTCTCTTTTCTGATGACACGGCCCAGGACCTGAACCTTGCTTGAGTACCGGAAGAGTTTGAAAAGGCGAAGAATCCTCACAAGTCGGGTAACCCTCAGGATCTTGAACCCGCGACCGATCAGGCTCAATCCCGGGAGAATGGACAAAAGGTCTATGATAGCCCATCCGGTGAGGGGGTACAGGGCAAAGGACAGCTCCTTCTTATGTAGCCGGTAGTCACTCGTTATCCAGCGGAGCAGATAATCAATGATGAAGATCGACACCGTGACCATCTCAATTATACGGAAAGTGGTATTCTCCTTGACGAACATCAATGGGAATATACTCGCGATGATGGTGATGAGCATCAGTATGTCGTAGATCAGACTGACTTTGTCGCCCTTTCGGGCGGGCTCGATTATGCGGTAGATGCGTCTTCTCATGAAAAGGATGGCTCGTAATGTTTCGTACCGAAGGTAGTCATTTATTTAGATTATTCCAAAGCCGGAATCTGCATTAAATGATTACCTTTGTCGTAAGGGCCGGATTATGAGCATCATCAGGTGAAAGACAGAGTCAATACCGGAAGGCAGCCGGAGCTGGATGTAGCAAAGGTCGCCGCCATACTGTATATGGTGGTCATACACGTTTACGAAGAAATGAGCGTGGTGAATTACTGGGTCCGTCCCGACAGTTTGTTCCGTACCGTCCTCGAGTTTCTTGGGGGACCGCTTGCGGCTCCGGTGTTCATGTTCGCGATGGGAGTCGGGATGGTCTATACCCGCCACAGCAGCCCGCGAGCGTTCGCTCTACGCGGGCTCAGGCTTCTTGGGGCGGCGTATTTGCTCAACGTCATCAGGATGACGATTCCATTTTTCATCGCAAAGATGTCCGGAGATTCATGGGGCAGGTGGACAGTCGTCGATACGATAGGGCTCGTGGACATCATGCAGTTCGCGGGGATGGCATTCCTCCTTACGGCCCTTCTGAAGAGATGCAAGGCCGGCAGGTGGGGAATCCTCGCAACCGCGTTGCTTCTTCAAGGCATAGGACTGTTGTTTCTCCACAGTTTCGACTCGCTGCCATCCGCGGCACAGTACGCTCTCGGCCTTCTTTTCCATACCAATTCCAACGTCTGTTTCCCGTTGACGCTATGGTTCGTTTACCCGGCTTTCGGGTATTGTTTCGGGGAGTATCTGCAGACGGTCCGGGACAAGAAAACCATGTACGGCCATATCGCTCTATTGTCTTTGGCCGGTTTGGTGGCCATCAGTGCAGGAATGATTGTTTTAGGATGGAATTTGGTGGACAACTTTGCGCTTGCGCAGGATGCATATTACATACAGCGTCTCCCCGTGACACTATGGACATTGTGCGTCATCGGTATTCAGCTGTATGTGTGTTTCCATATCTCGCAGAGGCTTTCGAAGCCCCTTGCGGATGGGGCTGTTTTTATTTCTCGACGCTTGAATACGATCTATCTGATCCAGTGGGTGGTGATCCCTTACTCTTTGGCCGTGATATCGGCGTTCGGCTTACCGATGGTTCCCGCCTGGGCCATTGTCCCGGTCGGCATTCTGATAGCGGCAGTAAGCATCTTTGCATCGAAATATATCCATATCAAGTTCTGAATGCCGATGTTGGAGGCGCTGGAAATGAAAAAACCTCGCACTGTGCGAGGTTTTTTCAATGATTATTCGTCGGCCTACTTGAAAAGAAGCTGGGCGAACTGATAAAGGCTGCGACGCCAGGTATGCCACTCGTGGGCAGTGCCCTCCGAGACATAGCCGACGGCGTTGATGCCGATCTTCTTGAGCTCGTCGGCCGCCTCCATCACTCTGGGGTTCTCCTTGCTTCCGCTGCTCATGAACACGACTTTGTTGGTCTGCTTGAAGCCTTCTGCGCCATTGATGTCATCGACACTCATGACGCCGCCGCTGAACATTCCGACATAGGCGAACTTGGTGGGGTTGGCGAGAGTGATCCTGCGAGTCTGGCCGCCGCCCATCGACAGGCCGGCCATGGCGCGGTGCTGAGCGTCTGCGATGACGCGGTACTCTTTCTCAACCATCGGGATGATGTCGGTGAGCAGGACGACCTGGAATCCGTCATTGTTGGCGCGCTGGCCAGGCTGAGGCTGGGGAAGCTGCTTGGCATACTCTCCGACGAGGTGGATGTTCTGGCCCTGGCCGTAGTCCATGACTACGATGAAAGGGACGGCCTTGCCTTCGGCGATGAGGTTGTCAAGGATCTGGCCGGTGTGGCCCTGGGCTGACCAGCCCTGCTCATTCTCGGCATTTCCGTGCTGGAGATAGAGGACGGGATACTTCTTGTCGGGGTTCTTCTGATACTCGGCGGGAAGATAGACGAAGCAGTGGCGCATGCTCTCGGTGGCCTTGGACCAATAGTATTTCTCCTCGACCGCACCCTGGGGGACATTCTTGACCTGCCAGAAGTCCATGTCGGCTGAAGGAATCTCAATGCCGCTGCCCCAGCGGCCTGCTCCAAAGAAGTAGATGGTTCCGGGATCGGGAACCGAAGCTCCGTCGACGTTCAGCTGATAGTAGTGGAATCCAACATCCTGAGGATCGGAAGTTCCGGTCCATACGCCGTTCTCATCCTTGGTCATCTCGTATCTTCTGCCGCCGATGTCGAGTTGGACGGAATTGGCCTGAGGCGCACGGAGCTGCGCGCGCACGGCGCCCTGGGAGTTGACCATGGGATACTGATGTCCCAACTGGTTGGTTACGTTGGGTTTGAAGTCTTCAACGGCTCCGGCGAATGACGGAACGACGTTGTTTCTCTGCTGTGCTGATGCGGAAAATGCCGCAAGCATCATGAATAAAAAGACAATCCTTTTCATCGTTTGTGTTTATATGGTTAGGTAATAATGTCCTGAAGGTTATGCCCCTTCCGAATCCAAAGATAATCAATACTATTCATTATCGCTACAAAACGTGGAATCAGCCTAAGTTTTTTTAAATACTATCTACTATGAAGAGTCGTTTTCTTTGGCTCCTTGCAGCAGTCTGCCTGCTTGCAGTGGCATCATGCCAGAAGGAGCCACAGCCTGTTAATGTGACGGGTGTAAGCGTGAATCCCACTACGCTTTCATTGATAGAGGGTGATACGGCGGATCTGACCGCAACCGTTTCCCCTTCGAATGCGGACAACCCGGCTGTCACTTGGGACAGCAGCGACAAGTCCGTCGCGACTGTCAGCAACGGAAAAGTAACCGCCGTAAAGGCGGGGTCCGCAACGATAACGGTCAAGTCGGTCGACGGCGGATTCACTGCATCGTGTGCCGTCACTGTCGCCGCCAAGGTTATCGACGTAAGTTCCGTCTCTCTCTCCAAAACTGAATTGACCCTTACGGAGGGCGATTCGGAAACCATCACTGCCACTGTCAAACCTGACGATGCCACCGACAAGACTGTTACCTGGACGTCATCCGATCCTGCTGTCGCTACTGTGGAAGGCGGGAAGATCACTGCCGTGAAGGAAGGTGAGGCGACCATTACCGCAAAGGCCGGAGACAAGACTGCGACTTGTAAGGTCACTGTCGAGAAGAAGGTCATTGCCGTAGAGTCGGTCGAGTTGGACAAGAGCGAGCTTGAACTTACCGAAGGTGACTCCGCGACCCTTGTCGCTACAGTCAAGCCTGATGACGCTACGGACAAGACCGTTACCTGGTCTTCTTCCGATCCTGAGGTTGCAACGGTCGAGAACGGCGCGGTTACTGCCGTGAAGGAAGGTACCGCGACCATTACCGTCAAGGCAGGTGAGAAGAGTGCGACTTGTGTCGTGACCGTCAAGAAGAAGGTCATCGCCGTCGAGTCGGTCGAGCTGGACAAAGCTGAGGTCGAGCTGATCGAAGGAGAGTCGGCCACTCTTGTCGCTACCGTGAAGCCTGACGATGCTACAGACAAGACCGTCGCCTGGTCTTCTTCCGACCCTGAGGTCGCAACTGTCGAGGATGGTGTGGTCACTGCCGTCAAGGAGGGTACCGCCACGATAACTGCGTCAGCCGGTGAGAAGACTGCGACCTGTGCGGTTACCGTCAAGGCCAAAGAGCCGGAACCGGAACCAGGTCCTACCATCTCAGACCTGTACGGCACTTATACCATTACCGCTTTGTTCTTTGCCGAGGACGGTGATGTGCATTATGCTTCCTGGGATTTGTTGATTAATCAATATGAGGGCAGCGACAACCGTGTCTGGATCGACAATCTTACTTTCATCCAATATGCCGGAGAAGAGCTTTTCCCTCACGGTGAAGTCTATGCCGAAGTCTCCGAGGACCTGAAGACCATAACTATCCCTGTGCCTCAGGAAGTCGAGTCCACCGGTGAAGCCTTCGGAGTCGACGAGCCGTTCGTGCTGTATAAGTTTGATCCCGTAACCGACGAAGCCGATACCAAGAAAGGTGTCATCACCTTCACTCAACAGGAAGACGGAAGCTGGCTGACGATGAATGCATACGGATTTGCCACCGAGTCTACAGCCGAGTCGGGCTATCTGTTCTGGTACTATTTCAATACTTTCGGAGGGTTTGACGCCGAGCATCCTACTTTCTTCGTCAGGAAAGAGGCTTCAACTGAGAGTAACATGAGTGCCTCGAGGCGGATGTCGGCAACGAAATCCCAACCCAAGGTAAAGGCTGTCCGCCCCCCGCTTCGCATCGATACGCTTTAGCGTTTGCCACTCTTCGGGAAGATCCTGTTCTCGAGGAATTCTATGAGGAATATGCCGGCGGCCAGTCCGCCGGCTATTGCTATAGAGCGGGCGCAGTTCCAGGCCTGGGCAGCTTCGGGGCGGGTGATGAGGATGAACGGGATGAAGAGCAGCAGCTGCCAGGCAAAACCGGACAGGAAAGAGAAGGTGAAGATATATTTCCCCTTCTTGTCGAATTTGCTTTCGATAATCTCGAAAGAGAGGAAGAACAGCACGCAGAATGCTCCTATCCAGCACCAGCGGGAGATTCCCTGACAGTTGGAAAGGTCGAACATCGAGGCCGCGACGACGGGGCCGAACAGGACAAGGAGGAAGAAGGCCAGTCTGATGAACCGGAGGAAGGCCCCACCCTTGTTTCCTTTATTGATTTTGTTGATTATTAGTGACATGGTCGTACCGCAGGTCTTTATTTGATTTAGCCGGGAACAAATATCAGCAAAAAAACGTACATTTGTACATAACAATAACACTGAATACTATGGCAGAAGAGACAAAAAATCCCATGGATCTCAATGGTGACGGCAAGGTGACCCTCGGCGAAAGGGCCCAGTATTATGCCGGAAAGGCGGGCGAAAAGCTCGAGAGCGCGACGAACAAGGTTGCCGCCGAGCTGAAGGAAGACGCCAAGGAGCTTGGCGCCAAGGCTTCAGCCAAGGCAAAGGATGTCGCGGCCAAGGCTTCCGTCAAGGCCAAGGAAGTAGCCGCAAAGGCGGCAGTCAAGGCAAAGGATGTCTATGCCGAGGCCAAGGAAGAGGTCGCCGAGGTGGCCGGCAAGGCCAAGGCCAAAGTCAGCGAGCTGAAGAATAAGAAAGAGGCTTAGGCGACTGTCCTAAAGTTCGAAGTGCAGGACCTTGTCGTAATCGTTCCAGTTGCGCAGGTCCAGCGTGAGGTTCGCCTGGTCGTAGACACAGGTGTACTGGGTGTCTTCCACTGTACCTGTTTCCCATAGCAGGTCTTTCCAGTGGACCATGCCCAGGATTTCCATTGCCTCATCCAGGGTCAGGGTGCCGTTCCTTTCATTCAGATAATTATCCACTGTCTCGTATCTCCACCAGCTCTTGCTGTGGATGTTGCCGACGGATATGTCCGGTTCGGCTGAATAATACTTCTCGGACAGGAGATGATTGGTTACGAGCATATACTTGTCATCTGCACCTTTGCGTACGACCATTGATTTCCAACCGTCCTCCCTGTCGAACTCCAGGACGGCGCAGTCGCCGTTTGCATCGGCGATCATGTAGTGATAGCCCGAGCCGACAACGGCGTCATGCCGGATGTCGAGCGAGGCGGCAAGGTCCAGGGCCTCCTGGACAGTGGCGCAGCGGTCGAGCCACAGGCGCATGATGATGGTCGTGCCGACCTTGTGCTTGCCGCTCTCCTGCTGCGCCGCCATCTTCGGCACTGCCATGATGGAAGTGCATAGGCCTTTCTCGTTGACCCCGTCCAGCGGGGCGTAGATGGCGGCCAGGCTGCTGACCTTGTCCTTGAGAGATGTGGGGAGTTTCTCGAGGGAGTACCCGAAATGGGACATATCGCTTACCGCTATGGAGGAGTAACCTTTCTTCGGGCGGGAGATTGTCACCATTGTGGGGTTCTTGTAATAATCATAGTTGCGTCCGTACCAGAAGCCGTTTCCATCGGATTTTCCGGCCTGGAAACTGGTGCAGCTGAAGGTGGCCAGTTCGCCGTTTTCGTCGGCGACCTGGGCGCTTTTCATCTTGATGGGGATGCCTTTGCCAATCTTCCCTACGATGTATTGGAGCAGTTCGGCATTGGAGTCTATGTCCTTGGAGATCACGTCGTCAAGGTCGTAGGAGGCCTTGTAGTCCATCTTGTAGAGGTATTCATTGCCTTCGACCGCCTTCAGCGAGCGGATGGTGGCTATTTCGCCATGCCAGATGGTGGCTATGGTCAGGCAGATGATTGCCAGGATGCCGATGACCTTGAAAAGAATCTTTTTCATATCAACGAATTGTTTTTCCGAATGGGAATATTGCATTCAGTGCCATTTTGAAATGCTGAAGGCCCCAAGGGATGCCGATGATGGTGACGCATAGGAGCAGGCCGAAGAACAAATGGATGAGCGCGATCTCCCACCAGCCTAAGAGTATCCAGATAAGGTTCATTACAATAGACAGGCAGCCAGGCTCGCCGGGGCCGTTCACCAGCTCGTGGCCGAAAGGCCAGAGCGCATAACCTCCGAGTTTGAAGAGCTGGATGCCGAAGGGGATGCCTATGATCGTGATGCACATCAGAAGGCCGACGGCAAAGTAGATTATGGCGATCAGCAATCCGCCCAAGATGAGCCAGATAATGTTTCCAAGAGATTTCATAATGCGTCAAGTTTCAGGAATGAGTAAATGCCGGAGGGTGGCGACGTCCGGAACTATGCAAGGGGAGCCCGCGAAGGCGGCCGCGAGGGCGTCGGCGGGGCGGTAGCCCCAGGCGACGCCGATGGCGGCGATGCCGCCGGCCAGGGCGGTCCGGATGTCGGTCCCGGAGTCACCGACCATCACCGCCCGGCTGCCCGACGCGATACCTGCGGCGCGGAGGATGCTCCGCACCACTGCCGCATCGGGCTTGAGCGGCTGTCCCGGCCGGTCGCCAAGGACCGCCACGAACCGGATATCCGGAAAGAACTCCTTTATGAGGGCGTCCGCTCCCTCCTGGAACTTGTTGGACGCCACGGCGAGTTTGACACCCCGCCCGTCCAGGTCTCGGAGCAGTTCAGGGATGCCCGGAAACGGCCTGGTCAACACGTCGATATGCGACTCGTACCACTTTCGGAAGTCGGATAGGGCTGCATCGACGGTCGTCTCGTCGCGATGCTCCTCCGGCAAAGCGATGGCCACCAGGTTCCTTACACCATGTCCGACCATGCTCTTGTACTCTTCGACCGTGTGCGTCGGGAATCCACGCAATTCCATCGCGTGGTCCACCGCCGCTCCCAGGTCGCCGATCGTATCGAGCAGCGTCCCGTCCAGGTCGAATATCACAAGTTTCCAGTCCATTAATCACAAATCTAATCATTTTTTCCGTTATCCCGTCTATCTTCTCCATCTCCCGGAGGTGTGGGGCGATGGAGAGGGGGATTGGGGAGGTGGTGAGGGGATAATCGGTGAAAAAGAGTATCTTTGTGACGGAAATGAAGATAGGAAACGTAGATTTGGGAGAGAGGCCGGTGCTGCTGGCGCCGATGGAGGACGTGACGGACGCGTCCTTCCGCATACTCTGTCGTGAGCAGGGGGCGGCGATGGTCTATACGGAATTCGTGCCCTCGGACGGGCTGATCCGGGATGCCGTCAAGGCCAAGGCCAAGATGCGGACTATCCCGGAGGAGGCGCCCGTCGCGATCCAGATCTACGGCAACATCCCGGAGTCGATGGTGGAGGCCGCCCGGATGGCGGACCACGCGGCGGAGATAGCCGGAGGCTATGGCTGCGACGTGGTCGATATCAACTTCGGCTGCCCGGTGAACAAAATCGCCGGGCGCGGGGCGGGATCCGGAATGATGCGTGAGCCGGACAAGATGGTGATGATCACCAGGATGATCGTTGACGCCGTGGCCAAGCCCGTGACCGTCAAGACGCGTCTGGGCTGGGACGAGCAGTCCAAGATCATCGTCGGGCTTGCCGAGCGTCTGCAGGACGTCGGCATCAGCGCCCTTACCATCCATGGCCGTACCCGACAGCAGATGTACAAGGGCGAAGCGGACTGGACCCTGATAGGGGAAGTCAAGAACAACCCCAGGATGGCCATTCCCATCATAGGCAACGGCGACATCAATTCCCCGCAGAAAGCCAAAGAGTATTTCGACCGCTACGGCGTGGACGGCATAATGGTGGGCAGAGCTTCCTTCGGACATCCTTGGATATTCCGTGAGATCAGACATTATCTGGATACCGGCGAGCTGCTGCCGACGCTTGGCGTCAGGGAGCGCGTGGCGCTCGCCAAGCGTCACATGCAACTCTCCCTCGACCTCAAGGGAGAGGTTCGCGGAGTCTTCGAGATGCGCCGTCACCTGTCCTGCTATTTCAAGGGACTTCCGGACTTCAAGGAGACCCGTATCAAGCTGGTCACCACCACTGACATACCCGAAATATTCGCTACTTTGGACTACATAGCAGAAAAATGGGGAAATGTAGAAATGGAGGGGGCAGAGAGCGTCTATGGTCTCTGATTTTTTTCTATTTTTGTAAAAATTCCGCCAGAGGCGCAATATGATCGACAAACTTATACTGTTCCCATACTATCTCATCCTGGGCATCCGTCACGCCCTGTACAACAAAGGATTCATCTACAAGTCCAAGGAGGCTGAAGTCCCCACAATCTGCATAGGCAATATCACGGTCGGCGGCACAGGCAAGACTCCGCATACGGAGATGCTCCTGCGCGTGCTTCAGCGCAGCGACGACTGGGGCTTCCGCAACGTCGCCGTGCTCTCGCGCGGTTACAAGCGCAAGAGCAAGCGCTTCCAGCAGGTAGTGAGCGGGGCCAGCGCGACCCTTTACGGCGACGAGCCGGTCCAGATCAAGAAGAAGTTTCCCGCCGTCACCGTGGCCGTGGACAAGGACAGGATTGAGGGATGCCGTTTCCTATGTCATCCCGACGAGGTCCAGACTTCCAAGAAAGCCCGCAAGTGTGTTCACAAGGAGATGGAACCGGCGGAACTCATAGTCCTTGACGACGCTTTCCAGTACCGCAAGCTGAAGGCTACGTACAATATCGTCCTGGTGGACTACAACCGTCCGCTTGACAAGGACATGCTGCTGCCGCTCGGCCGCCTGCGCGACCTGCCTTCGCGGCTTCGCGCAGCCGATGCCATCATCATAACCAAGTGCCCGCACTACATGGAGGACGAGGACAAGGCACAGTTCCTCGCCGGCCTCGGGTACAAGGACTATGATCCGGCAGTCTGCGAGGCCGTGAACAAGAAGGGCGGGAAGCAGAAGGTTTACTTCACCTGCATCAACTACCAGCAGATGGAGCAGATTTACGAAGAGGGAGATCCCAGGTACATTTACACCAAGAAACTCATCCTCTTCACGGGAATAGCGAAGGATACTCCCTTGAGGATGTTCCTGAGCGACACCTACAAAATAGTCAAGCATCTCTCCTTCAGCGACCATCACAATTACACCAAGGCCGATGTCCGCACTCTGGAGTCCGCTTCTCGGGCCTTCCCTACGGCGGCCATCGCGACGACGGAAAAGGATGCGCAGCGTCTGGTGGATTGCCCGAAGGTGACTCCGAGGCTGAAGGAACGCCTGTTCCAGGTACCCATCGAAGTCGCGTTCCTCTCCGAACTGGAAGAGGCCGTGTTCTCCGCCACTCTCATCGAACATCTCAGAAACTACCAACAGCAGAAATATGTCGAGTAAAGGAAACCGCGGGAAAGGTTCCCGCAGCGGGCGCGGCGGAGCCGTCCGCAAGTCCCGGCCTTCGGCCGGCCCGCGGAGCGGCAGGGGCCGCGGCACCAAGTCCCTCCAGAATTATCCCCAGTTCATCGGCAAGGTTCAGATGAGCCGCGAGGGATTCATCTTCGTAGTGGTGGAGGGCGAGCAGGACGACATCTTCGTCAAGGCCTCCAAGACCAAGAACGCCCTGAACGGCGATACCGTCCGCGTCGCCTTGACCAAGGAGAAGGTTGGTATGAAGCGTCGCGAAGGCGAGGTGGTCGAGATCGTAGAGCGTTCGAACCGTCCGCACGTCGGCATCCTCCATTTCGTGGGATCCCAGGCCTGGGTGCTCATGCAGAGCAAGTCCATGCCCTACGACATCGAAGTGGACCAGCAGCAGGCCATCGCCATGGGCGGCAAGACCGGTATGAAGGCCGCAGCCGTCGTGGACCGCTGGGAGCGTTATGACATGGGCCCGAAGGGCCACGTCGTGGATGTCCTCGGAATGCCCGGCGACAATGAGACCGAGATGCACGCGATACTTGCCGAGTTCGGCCTTCCTTACCGTTTCACCAAGGAGGTGGAGAACGCCGCCGACAAGATCTCCGACAAGATTACTTCCAACGACCTGAAAGGCCGCAAGGATTTCCGCGACACCCTTACATTCACCATCGACCCCGCAGACGCCAAGGACTTCGACGACGCCCTGTCGTTCCGCAAGCTCGAGAACGGCAATTATGAGGTCGGTGTGCACATCGCCGACGTCTCCTACTACGTCAAACCCGGCAGTCCCGTGGACAAGGAAGCCCAGGAACGCGGCACTTCAGTGTACCTGGTGGACCGCACGGTCCCGATGCTTCCCGAGAAACTCTCCAACAAGCTCTGTTCGCTGCGCCCCAACGAGGACAAGTTAACGTTCTCCGCGGTCTTCGAGATTACGCCGAAGGCGAAAGTCGAAAGCCGCTGGTTCGGCCGGACCATCATCGACTCCGACCATCGCTTCGACTATGACCAGGCCCAGGCCGTCATCGAGTCTGGCAAGGCTACGGAGCCGGTCGAGGAGGCACTCCTCATACTCAACAAGCTCGCGCTGATACTCCGCGACCGCCGCTTCAAGGCCGGCGCCATGAACTTCGAACGCCCGGAGATGAAGGTGGAGGTGGACGAGAAGGGCAAGCCCCTCAATGTCTATGAGAAGATATCCAAGGAGGCCAACTGGCTCATCGAGGAGTTCATGCTTCTCGCCAACCGCAGCGTGGCCGAATATGTCGCCACTGGCGGAAAGTTGAACGGAGTCCCTTCCAAGAAGGCCAAGACTTTCGTTTACCGTATCCATGACGAACCGAACATGGAGAAAGTCGCGGGACTGCGCGACGTAGCCGGCAACTTCGGATTCAAGATGGGCGACATCGGCAATCCCGACGCGGTGGCGAAGTCCATCGGCGGCCTGCTTGCCGAGGCCAAGGGCTCCCCGTCCTACGAAGCCCTCCAGATCATCGCCCTCCGTTCTATGGCCAAGGCCAAATACAGCACCGACAATATCGGCCACTACGGACTGGCCTTCAAGTTCTATACGCATTTCACCTCCCCTATCCGCCGTTATCCCGACCTGATGGTGCACCGCCTCCTGTCGATGTACCTCGACAATGGCGACAGCCAGGACAAGGGATACTACGAGGCGCAGTGCGTCCACGCGTCCGAGCGCGAGATCGTCGCGACGGACGCCGAGCGCGCCTCCGTCAAGTACAAGCTTGTGGAGTTCATGCAGGACAAGGTCGGAATGGAGTTCGACGCCCACGTGTCCGGTGTGACCGAGTGGGGAATGTACGCCGAGATTGAGCCGACCAAGGTCGAGGGAATGATTCCGCTGAGGACCATCCGTTCGGACTTCTTCGAGTTCGACGAGAAGAATTTCCGCATCGTCGGCCGCAGGACGCGCAAGGTCTATACTCTCGGCGACCCGGTCCGCATCCGCGTCAAGTCCGCCAATCTCGACCAGGTCCTTCTGGACTATGAGCTGGTCGAGCCGGAGCACGTCGCGGAGGAGAAGCCGGTCAAGAAAACCACCAAAAAAAGATAACCTATGAAACGGACTTTCACCACCATCATCCTGGCCTTGCTCCTAGCCTTGACGCTGGGCGCGCAGGACAAGGTCACCAAGACCGTCCTTGAGCTCGGCCGCACCGACAACCGCACTATGGAGCATGCGGGCTATATCGCCCAGAACATCGGTGGCCGCCTGGTCGGCACGCATATGCTGCATCACGCCGAGGATTGGGTGGTGGAGCAGTTCCGCTCCTGGGGCCTGGAGGTCACACTTCAGGAGGCCGTGGAGATCGGAGTCGGCTTCGACCGCGGTCCCTGGTCCGGAAGGATGCTTTCCGAGGACGGGATGATACTGCATTTCGGCACGCCGGCATATACGGCGGGCACAAAGGGCCCGCAGAAGGGCCGCGTGTTGCTGGAGCCCAAGACTCAGCGGGATTTCGACCGCGTAAAGGGCGCGCTCAAGGGCGCCTGGGTCCTGCTGGAGACCGGCCCGACCAGCGGTCTGGCCATCGACTCCAGCCCCAAGGCGGACTCCACGCGCGCCGCCAACCTTGCCGCCGGCAAGGATGCCACGGTGCCGTTCTACCGCCAGATGGTCGATGCCGGGGTGCTGGGATTCATCCGTCCTTCCAAGATGCCCATGCAGGTGCTTTACAACCGTGCCACCTGCTTCGACATCACCATGGACAACCTCCCGAAGGCCTGTGACATCCTTCTTGACGAGCACCAGTTCGAGAAGATCAAGCAGAAGGTCGTCGACCGGCAGGATTTCCTCCTGGAGTTCGACATCCGCAACCATTTCTTCCCCGGCCCGATGAAGTACCACAACATCCTTGCGGTCATCAAGGGAAGCAAATATCCCGACGAGTATGTGATGATGGGCAGCCATCTGGATGCCTACGACATCGCTACCGGCTCCACCGACGACGGCCAGGGAGTCTGCGTGACCATGGAGGCGGCGCGCCTGCTGGCAGCCGCCGGTGCCAAGCCCAAGCGTTCCATCATGTTCTGCATCTGGACTGCGGAGGAGTATGGACTGCTGGGGTCGAAGTATTTCGTACAGAACAAGACCATCCCGTGGGACAAGATTTCCAACTACTTCAACCGTGACGGCGGTCCTCTGGCCGCTGTGTCGATCACCGTTCCGCCTGCGATGTACGATGATTTCGTGGAGGTCTGCAAGCCTCTTGAGGACTACAATCCCGATATCCCCTTCGAGGTGATCAAGCGCGAGGGCGAGCCGCAGGCCAGGCCCACCAGCGCCGGCGGTTCTGACCACGCCTATTTCGCGATGAACGGAATTCCTGCCATCTCCTTCCGGGAGCAGGACATCTTCGGCTACGACTTCATCTATCGCGATATCTGGCACACCGAGGACGACCTCTACGACAAGTTGATCCCGGAGTACATGGAGCACTCGGCCGTAGTCCAGGCAGTCACTGCCTACGGCCTCGCCAATCTCAACCATCTCCTTTCAAGGGAAGGTCTCTATAAGGATTGAAAGTGGCGTTCGATGACGTCGCGCCTGTAGCGGAAGGTGAGGACTAGCGTCCTCGCCAAAAGGTGTGCGAAGTAAGCGACCATCAGGACGTGGATGGCCAGCTCCTGGAAGCGTGAGCTGTCGTGCGGTAGCGGTGACACGGCGTCGAGTATGCCGATGCCGGCAAACCAGCATGCAAGGAAAGCTGCCGCCGCCCATAGCATCGCGTCGCGGATGCCTTTCGATGCCGTTGCGCCGAGGTAGATGCCGTCCCAGGTGAATGCCGCGCAGCCGGTCAGAGGCATCAGTACCAGCCAGGGGATGAACTTCCGGCATGCGCCCATTACTTCCGTGTCGGAGGTCATCAGGCGTACCATCGGCATTCCGCCGAACCAGTAAATGGCCATGAATCCCAGCACTATGCTCATGCTCCAGTAGAAGACATAGCGGACCGACTTCCGCGTCATCCCGAGATCCTTTTCACCTATGAAACGTCCGGTCAGCGCCTCCCCGGCGAAGGCGAATCCATCCGTGAAGAACGAGAATATCATCAGCAGCTTCATCAGGATGGTGTTGGCCGCGAGCATAAGGTCGCCGTAGTGGGCGGCTATCGCCGGTATGCTGATATAAATGGCCGTGAAGCAGAGGGAACGGATGAAGATATCGTTGTTCATCGACATGAATCCGCGAAGCTCCGATCCCGCAAAAGACTGGCGGATGTCATCGGAGTTGAATCCTTCGAAGACGTATCTGTAGCGAATGCCTGTTTTCAAGACGGCATACAGCAGGCCGGAGTATTGGGCGAGGGCGGTACCCAGGGCAATGCCCGGGAATCCCATACCTTCCCATCGGCCTATGCCGAGAGTCAGGATAATGCTCGCCACTATGTTTACGCCGTTGACCACCAGGTCCGTCATCATCGAACTGAAAGAGTCCTGCATACCGATGAACCATCCCCTGAAGGCCATCAGGCAAAGAGTGGCGGGCGCGGCCCAGATGCGTATGAAGAAGTATTTGAGCGCCAGCTCCTTCACCTCCGGAGAGCTGTCCACGACCAGGAATATGAGCTTGGTGAAAGGCCACTGCACCAATATGATAAGCGCGGCGCAGCCAAGCGCGAGCAGCAGGGCCCGCATAAGGATGCGGGCGCATTCGCGCCGGTCGCCCCGGCCGAAGGCCTGGGCGGTCAGCCCGCCGGTCCCCACCCTCAGGAAAGCGAAGTTCCAGTACAGGAGGTCGAAGAGCATCGAACCTATGGAGATGCCGCCGATGAAGGCGGCGGCTGTGAACAGTTCGCTTCCGTGCAAGTGTCCCGCCACAGCTATATCCACCATTCCCACGATGGGAACGGTGATGTTTGCCAGGATGCTGGGTATGGCCAGGCGCAGTATTTCCTTGTTAAGGGAGTTCATACGGGAGGACTAACGGAATTTGGTGTCCTCCTCGAGCATTCCGAGGTAGGAATTGTACCGCTCCGCGCTGATGCGGCCTTCATCTACGGCAGCCTTAACGGCGCAGCCCGGCTCGTGAGTGTGCGTGCAGGGAGTGAAACGGCACTCGCGCGACGCTTTGAGCATCTCGGGGAAATAGAGCGCGATTTCTTCCTTTTTGAGATCCACCAGGCCGAAACCGCGAAGGCCGGGGGAGTCGATTATGCAAGCTCCGTCGGAGGTCCTGTACATCTCGTATAATGAGGTGGTGTGTTTACCCTGAAGGTGCGCTATGGAAATGGTTCCAACCTTGGGGTCCAGTTCCGGGTCGAGAGCCTTGATGATGGAGGATTTGCCCACGCCGGACTCTCCGGACAGCAGGCAGACTCGTGTGCCGATGGCGGCTCGCAGCGCGTCGATGCCCTCGCCCGTACGGGCCGAGGTCTCGATGACGCGGTAGCCCGCCCCTTCATATATCCTCTTGAAATCCTCTATCTGATCGGCGGCGAACTCCCGGTAGAGGTCCACCTTGTTCAGGACTATGGTCACCGGAACGTTATATACCTCGCAGGTGACGAGGATGCGGTCGAGGAACGGCAGCTTGATCTCAGGGAAATACAGCGACACGATGATAAAGGCCTCGTCGACGTTGGCGGCGATGATGTGGGCCTGCCGCGAGAGATTGGTCGAGCGGCGGATGACGTAGTTGCGCCGGTCGTGCACCTGCGTGATGGTGGCCGGATGCTCCGGCGTCGGCCGGGAGCCTTCCGCGAAGGCCGCGCCGACCCCCGCCGGCTCAGCCCCTTCGGGTCCGCCGGCGCCGTCCCACTCCCAGCTCACGCGGTCGCCGACCGCCACGGGATTGGTGGCGGTGCTCCCCTTGAGCCGGATGCGGCCGCGCAGCACGGCCGGAAACAGGTCCCACTCCGGCAGGCAGCTCAGCAGGTAGTGGCTGCCGGCATTCTTAACAACTGTCGCTTCTCCTTTCATCTCCGCAAAAATACGGAAAAATACTTATCTTTGCAGTACAAATCTCAGACTTGCATGATTTCCGAAGCATACATCAACAGGACGGTGAAGGAGATATTCGAAGAGATCGAGTTCCCGGCCGCTCCTGCAGGGTTGTACGACCCTCTGCGCTATATGATTTCGATCGGGGGGAAGCGCATCCGGCCCAAGCTCTGCATCCTTACCTATTCCATTTTCAAGGACGACCTTTACAATGAGATCGTGGAACCGGCGCTGGCGTTGGAGGTGTTCCACTCCTTTACCCTCATCCACGACGACATCATGGACCGTTCGCCCCTCCGCAGGGGGATGCCGACCGTTTGGAAGAAGTGGAACGAGGACACCGCCATCCTCTCCGGAGACGTGATGAACATCGACAGCTACCGTCGCATTGCGATGACGCCCGAACGGGTGCACGGGAAGGTGATGGAGCTTTTCACCAGGACTGCGATGGAGGTCTGCGAAGGCCAGCAGATGGATATGGACTTCGAAAAGTTCCCTCAGGTCCCGATGGAGGACTATATGAAGATGATAGGGCTTAAGACCGCCGTTCTGCTGGGCTGCTCGGCCAAGATCGGCGCCCTGATAGGTGGAGCTTCGGACGTAGATGCAGATTTCCTGTACGATTACGGTTACAGGCTCGGCCTGGCGTTCCAGGTCGCCGACGACTACCTCGACGCCTACGGCGACGAGAAGGTCTTCGGCAAGCCTATCGGCGGCGACATCGTCAACGGCAAGAAGAGCTGGCTGATCACCCGCGCCCTCGAGAAAGCGGAGGACAAGGAAGAGATTTTCGAGGCCATGGCCATGCCGTCGGGCACCGATGAAGAGAAGGCCGCCAAGATCCTTGCGGTAAAGGATATCTATAACCGTCTGGGTGTGGATGACGACGCCCGCGACGAAGTCGCCCGTCTCACTACCCTCGCGATGGATGCTGCCTTGAAGGTCAATGTCAATGCAGTTCGGATGGAGATGCTGCGCCGCTTCGCGGACTCGCTCGTCTCCCGCGCAAAATAGTACTCTATGGAAAGGTCCGAGCTTGAGATAATGGCCCCTGCGGGCAATTTCGAGTGCCTCGCGGCCGCAGTCCAGGGCGGTGCCGACTCGGTCTATTTCGGTATCGGCCACCTGAACATGCGCTCCCATTCCGCGAACAATTTCAAGGCGGAGGATCTGCCGGAGATAATGCGCATCTGCCGTGAAAACTGCATCAAGGGTTATATGACCCTGAACATCACACTTTACGATGAGGAAATGGACGAGGCGCGGAGGGTGCTGGACCTGGCGAAGCAGGCCGGCATCGATGCCGTCATCGCCTCGGACATGGCGGCTATCCTTTATGCCCGACAGATAGGCCTGGAGGTGCATATCTCCACGCAGTTGAGCATCTCCAACGTCGAGTCGCTGCGCTTCTATGCGCAGTTCGCCGACGTGGTCGTACTGGCGCGGGAGCTGCGTCTCGACCAGGTCCGCGCGATCCATGACTTCATCGCCCGCGAAGGGATAACCGGCCCGTCCGGAGAGCTTGTACGCATAGAGATGTTCGCTCACGGTGCTCTTTGTATGGCCGTCAGCGGCAAGTGTTATCTGTCCCTTGCCGAGTACGGGACTTCCGCCAACCGCGGCGCCTGCCTGCAAGTGTGCAGGCGCGGCTACCATCTCACCGACGAGGAGACCGGCTTCGACCTCGTGGTCGACAACAAATACCTGATGTCCCCCAAGGACCTTTGCACGATCGATTTCATGGACAAGATCGTCGAGGCCGGGGTGAAGGTGTTCAAGATTGAAGGTCGGGCGCGCAGCGCTGAATATGTGAAGCGCTGTGCGGCCTGCTACCGGCGCGCCGCCGATGCCGTCTGCGACGGCACGTACACGCCGGAGCTCGCCGCCTCCCTCAAGGAGCAGCTCGCCGACGTGTTCAACCGCGGCTTCTGGGACGGGTATTATCAAGGGGCGTATATGGGCCAGTGGAGCGCCGTCTATGGCAGCCAGGCCAAGCGCAACAAGGTCTATTGCGGCAAGGTCACCAACTGGTTCGCCAGAATAGGCGTTGCCGAGATCCAGGTGGAGTCGGCGCCTTTGCATTCGGGCGACAGCTGCATCGTGATAGGCCCAAGTACGGGCGTAGTGGAGTTCACTGCGGATGACATCCGTGTGGACTACCAACCCGTGAAGGAGGTCGCAAAGGGTGTCGCCTGCTCGGTCGCCCTTCCGGGCGGAGAACGTCTCCGCCGGGGCGACAAGCTCTATCTATGGGTGGAAAGGGAACCTATCGTTCCAGCGTCTTCAAAGGAAAATTGAAGTAGGTGTCGGGATAAGGCTCGTCGATGAGGGTGAAATGCCACCACTCGCAGTCGTATGGCTTGAAACCGTGATTGAGCATTGCCCTGCGCAGGATCATCCTGTTGCAGAACTGTTCCCTGGTGATATCGGCATCGCCGGTGTATTCTCCCGTGTCGGGATTGCCGCCGTAATCGGGGTGGCTCTCGATGCCGAACCAGTCGTGCACTCCTCCCATGTCAAGTTCCTTTCCCGAAGCCATGTCGAACAGGGTCAGGTCTATGGTGGATCCGCGCGTATGGCCTGAAGTCTCGGCTATATACCCGCGCTCGAACAGATAAGCTTTCTCTTCATGGGGGTAGAAATACTGTCTCATCAAGGTGTCGGCAATGTCTTTTCCCCACCTTACGAAATGGTCCACCGCGCGTTGCGGGCGATATGCGTCATAGACCTTGAGACGGTACCCCTGCCTTACGACTTCGTCGCTGACGGCCCTGAGGGCCTCTGCCGCTTCGCGTGTCATCAGGGCGGTCGGCTCCAGGTAGCCGTCGATGCGTGCTCCCACGAAGTTGTATGTGCCGAAGTATCGGGCCTCGATGATGGCGTCAGGGACGACGTCGGTGAGGTTTACGAACCCGCTGCTGTCCTTCTCAGGCGCAGTCTTCGGACTCCTCATCAAATTGATGACAAAAGGAATGGCGAACAGGATGCCCGCCGCCAGCCAGAACCTGTAACCGAGTCTCTCCATAAATGGGCTATATCTGGATAAGAGGTTTTTCCAGGGCTTCCTTGAGCTGCTCGTCGGTGCGCAGGCGTACCTCTATGCCGGCTTCCTGGAAATAATAGCGGACGACGATCTCCTCCTCGATGAAGGGGATGATCTCATCCTTCTTCAGGTTCAGGAATGTCTCCTTGTCCATGTCGATGGCCTTGTCCAGGGCCTCGATCTGCTCCTTCATGCTCTCGGCAAGTCCGTCTGATTCGAGCTCGCGCTTGACCTGGTCGAAATAGGTCTTGGCGCTGGAGCGATAGTCGAATTCCTTGCCCTTGGCGAACTCCACGAAGTCCTTGTAATCGGCATCCGTGAACCGGAACTCCTTCAAGGGAGCGATGGCGGGGTGCTTGCGGACAAACTCCAGCGCATACTGCTCCACGATGCCGCTCATTACGACGGAGTAGGTCAGCCGGCTGTACTCCTGGTTCTTGAGGGTGACGTCCGGAGTTATGCCGCCGCCGTCACGGACAGTCCTGCCGTGGGCGGTCTTGAACTCGCGCGTAAGCGAGTCCGGGATGTGTCCTACGGACCCGTCCTCGTTGCGGCGCGAGTAGTCGATGGCCTGCACGCAGCGGCCGGACGGGGTATAGTACTTGGCAGTGGTGACCTTGAGCTTGCCGTTGTAAGGGAGCGGGCGGATGGACTGCACCAGACCCTTTCCGTAGGTGCGTGAGCCCATGATGGTGGCGCGGTCGAAATCTTGCAGCGCGCCGGCCACGATCTCGGAAGAGGATGCCGTGCCGGAGTTGACCAGCACCACGACGGGCAGCTGAGTATCTACGGGGTCCGTCGTGGTCTTGTACTCGAGCGAGGAGCGGTCGTCCTTGCCCTTGGCGGTCACGACGACCGAGCCCTTGGGAACGAAGATCGAGACGATGTTGACTGCCTCCTGGAGCAGGCCGCCGCCGTTGTTGCGCAAGTCCAGGACAAGCTTCTGCATGCCCTGGGCCTTGAGGCGCTGCACGGCGGCCTTCACATCGGCGGCCACTCCCTCGGTGAATCCCGACTGGAGGATATAGCCGGTGGTGCCGTCATCGAGCATCCCCGCATATTCCACGTCGGGAAGCTTGATGCGCTCGCGCACTACGGTGACGTCCTTGATTTCTCCGGTATAGACCTTCTTGACGGTAAACACCACTGAAGTTCCCGGCTTGCCCTTCATCTTCGTAGTGCACTCGGCGGCGGTCAGGCCCTGGACGGGCACGCCGTCGATGGCTGTGATCTCGTCGCCGCAGCGGAACCCGAGCTTGTCTGCCGGAGATCCCTTGTAGGGCTCGTTGACTATCACGTTGGATTCCTTGTCCGGCTTGTAGATGACGGCTCCGAAACCGCCGTAGGACTTGTTGAGGAGCATCTCGAGGTCTTCCTCATCCTCCTCGGGGATATACTGGGTATAAGGATCGAGGTCGTCGAGCATGGCGTCGATGCCCACCCGCTGGATACGGTCCAGCGGCAGCGAGTCGACGTACACGCGGTTCAACTCCTTGAGTATTCCGTTCTGGATCTCGACCCACTGGCCGAGCTTGAAGCTTTTCGAGCCTTCGGACACATTTGACTGTCCGGAAACAGTGCCGGCGACCATCAGCGCCGCCAGCGCAATGCATATGGTTTTTCTCATAATTCTCAGCTTGTCAGTTCTTGCTTCCCCTACGCTCTCGCCCTCATTACACTCCCTCCTTCCAGCAAACAATGTTCCACAAATGTACGCATTTTTAATCATTCCCCGTAGAGCTCGCGCAGGACTTTGAGGGAGTGGACGTTGAGGGAGGACTCGGAATGGTGGGCGAGGTACTTCAGCAGGATCTCCGAAAGGGCGTTGCGCACTTCGCCGTTCATCGGGATGAGCATAGACTCTGCGAAGGGGGCCTGGACGAACTCCGACAAAAGGGAATAATAGCGCCCCGCGAACGGAGCGAGTGCGTCGGCTGACGGGCTGAAGCCCATCGCCACGGCGAGATCCGTCAGGAAGCGCAGCGGGTAATTGGAGAAATCCCTTTCCATGGCGTCCAGGGTCAGGATGCTGCGCTCGAGCCACTCGAAGAGTCCGGGCTCGAGCACGCCCTCCTTGATGGCCCTGTATAGGACCTCGCTCATGAAAAGGGTCATCGTGTTTTTGTAGATGTTGGACCTGATGCCGGTCAGGGGGTATTTGACGGTTACGCGCCCGGCACGCCACAGCGTTGTGCGCGTGCTCTCCGTCACGTCCGCTTCCAGAATGTTGAGAGGCAGGTACTGCGACATCGGGGTCTTGCGTGAGACCTTGATGACGAAACTCTTGCGTCCGAAGTCCCGGCTGATCGTATGCAGGACTACGGAATTCTCTCCCAGTTTGGTGAGGTTCAGGACGATCAGGTCGGAATCCATCTTCAGGCCTCTACGGACATCTCTCCGGCCGCGTTTTCACGCAGCCATTCCGCCATCGCGCGCAAGGCTTTGCCGCGATGCGAGATGGCGTTCTTGGTATCGTCGTCCAGCTCCGCCACGGTGTTGTCAGGGAACTCGTCAGGGATGAACACGGGGTCGTAGCCGAAGCCGTTGCCGCCACGGCGTGCCGGGGCGATGACGCCCTCAAGGGTGCCCTCGAAGAAGTGATGCTCACCCTTGAAGATAAGGGTGACGACACTGCGGAAGCGGGCGGTGCGGGGCTCGCCGGGATGCTTCGCCAGCTCCGTCAGGAGTTTGTCGATGTTGGCCTCGAAGTCGTGCCCCTCGGTCGCGTAGCGTGCGGAATGCACGCCAGGCGCGCCCCCGAGGGTGTCCACTTCGAGCCCGGTGTCATCTGCGAAGCAGTCCAGTCCCGTCCGTGCGTAGATGTAGTTGGCTTTTATGACGGAGTTCTCCAGCAGGGTATCCCCCGTCTCCGCGATGTCTTCGGTGATACCCATGTTGGCGGGGCTCAGCAGGGCGAAGCCCCCGCCGAGGATCTCAGCGGCTTCGCGGAGCTTCCCTTTGTTTCCCGTAGCGAAAATGATTCTCATCTTGATGGGCTAGCCGGGGAAGAGGCCGAAGAGCTTGGCGTCGATCATGTCGGTGACCTTCTCGAAGTCTTCGGGACGGTTGGCGAACTTGACGTTGTCGGCGTCCACCACCAGGAGGTTGCCTTTGTAGCCGGCGATCCACTCGTCATAACGCTCGTTGAGACCGGTGAGGTAGTCGATGCGGATGCCTTTCTCGTACTCCCTGCCGCGCTTCTGGATCTGGGCGACGAGGTTGGGGATCGAGGACTTGAGGTAGATCAGCAGGTCCGGCGGATTGACCATCGACATCATCAGGTCGAAGAGGTCGGAATAGTTCTCGAAGTCGCGGGTGCTCATCAGGCCCATCGCGTGGAGGTTCGGCGCGAAGATGCGGGCGTCCTCGTAGATGGTCCTGTCCTGGATGATGATCTCGTCGGTCTTGGAGATGTCCACCACGTCCTTGAAGCGCTTGTTGAGGAAGTAGATCTGGAGGTTGAAGGACCATCGTTCCATATCCTCGTAATAATCGGCAAGATAAGGGTTGTAGTCCACCGACTCGAATTTCGGTGTCCAGCCGTAATGGGCGGCGAGCATCTTGGTCAGCGTGGTCTTGCCGCTTCCGATATTTCCGGCGACTGCGATATGCATGTTGTCAAGATTTAGATGTTTTCACAAATATACGATTATTCGGGGAAAAGCCCGAACAACGCGGCGTCGATCTTGTCCGTGATGAAGGAAAAGTCCTCGGGACGGTTCTTGAAATCGAGGTTGTCCGCGTCGATGACCAGGACGTTGCCCTTGTAACCGGCTATCCACTCGTCGTAACGGGCGTTCAGGCCGGCCAGATACTCCAGGCTGATGCTCTGCTCGTAATCCCTTCCCCTCTTCTGGATCTGCGACACGAGGTGCGGTACGGAGGATTTGAGATAGATCAGCAGGTCGGGCAGTTTGACCATGGACATCATGAGCTGGAACAGCTCCATGAAAGTGTTGTAATCCCTCTCCGAGAGATTTCCGAGAGCTTTGTTGTTGGCGACGAAGATATAGACTCCCTCGAAGATGGTACGGTCCTGGATGATGGTGTCCTCGCTGTTGGCGATTTCGAGCACGTCCTTGAAACGCTGGGCGAGGAAGTAGGTCTCGAGATTGTAGGACCAGCGGGGGATATCCTTGTAATAGTCCTCCAGATAAGGATTGTAGCTGACGGCCTCGTATTTAGGGGTCCAGCCATAGTGCTCGGCCAGCATGCTGGTGAGAGTGGTCTTGCCGCTGCCGATGTTACCGGCTATTCCTATGTGCATGTCGGGAGGGTTTTTCGGTTATCAGCACAAATTTACTAAAGGTTTTTCTTATTTTTGTGAGTTAGTTTTGTTTTTCGATGCTTAAGCTTGAATATTTCCGCTGCAACCCCGTGTTCCACGAGAACTGCTGGGTAGCCTATGAAGGAGGCAGCGCAATTGTGGTGGATCCCGGTTTCATTGACGGGCAGGAGTTCGCGCCTTTCGCGGACTTCATCGGCAGGGAAGGGCTCCGTCTGGAAGCGATCTTCATAACCCACGGACATTTCGACCATATCTTCGGCGTGAACCGTTGCCTGGACGCTTTCGGAAATATCCCAGTGTACATGCACCCCGAGGATGTTGAGCTCATAGGGATGGCGAAGGAGATGGCCGCGCCTTACGGCGAACACCCAGACCCGGCGTTCGACACTGTAGATGCGGTTGACGGCGACGTCATAGATGCTGTGGGAAGGAAGTGGGAAGTTATAGCCACTCCGGGGCACACCAAAGGAGGGTTGAGCTTCTACTGCCGCGACGAGAAGCTCCTTTTCAGCGGAGATACGCTTTTCGCGGGTTCGATAGGGCGCACGGACCTCCACGGAGGGGATTATGGCAAACTCATAGTCTCCATCATGGACAAGCTTATGGGTCTGGACGGCGACACGACGGTCATCCCCGGCCATGGCCGGCCGACGACCATCAGCGACGAGCGCACTCACAATCCTTTCCTCGAGCCCTGGGGGGAGAAGGAACAGGACGGCATCGACTGGGACGCAGACGGGATAGAGTTGAATGGATAAGGAGGACTTTATAGTCATAGAAGGCGCCAAGGCGCACAACCTCAAGAACGCGGATGTCACCATCCCGCGCCGCAAGTTCGTGGTCGTAACCGGCCTCAGCGGCAGCGGCAAGTCGTCATTGGCGTTCGACACTCTCTATGCCGAGGGCCAGAGGAGGTATATGAACACCCTCTCCCCTTATGCCAAGCATTTCATGGGGATATTGGAGAAGCCCGAGGTCGAGAACATCACCGGCCTGAGCCCCATCATCGCCATCGAGCAGAAGACCACGGTTGGCAATCCCCGTTCCACCGTCGGCACCATCACCGAGATTTACGACTTCCTGCGCCTGCTGTACGCCCGCGCCTCGCGGGCATATTCTCCCGTCACCGGACGGGAGATGGTCAAGTACAGCGACGCGCAGATAGTCGATCTGATAATGTCCAACTACGAGGGGCGCAAGTGCATCCTGCTGGCTCCGCTCGTGCGTGGCCGCAAGGGCCACTACCGCGAGCTCTTCGAGCAGCTCCGCAAGCGCGGATTCGCGCAGGTGCGCATCGACGGGGAGATCGTTCCGCTGAACGAGGTGGACGCCCTGGATCGCTACAAGGGGCATTTCATCGAGCTTGTCGTGGACAAGCTGAAGCCCGGAGCCGGGGATGCCAAGCGCATCCGCGACTCCGTAGTCAACGCCCTGAACATGGGCAAGGGCGCCTTGGCGCTGCTGGACATGGAGACAGGAGAGCTCCAGCATTATTCCAAGCATCTGGTCGATCCCGACAGCGGCATCTCGCTGCAGGAGCCGGCGCCGCACTCATTCTCATTCAATTCGCCGGAGGGGTACTGCCCGCACTGCAAGGGCCTGGGAATGATCGTGGACGTGAACATGGACACGATCGTGCCGGACCGCAGCGTGAGCATCGCGAACGGCGGCATAGTCCCGCTGGGCAAGCTCCGCGAGAACCGCAAATACGATGTCGTACGGGCCATTGCCCGCAAGCACGATTTCTCCTTGTTCGTTCCGATAGAGGAGATCCCGGACGAGGCCGTGTCCCTGCTGGTCTATGGCTCGGACGAGCTCTTCCGCATCGGCGACGGCGCTCAGAGCGAGATGGTGGGCTGGGACGGAGTCGTCGAGGATATCGACGACAAGATCGTGTGCCCTGTCTGCCACGGGACCCGTCTCAATGAGAATACACAATACTTCAAGATAGACGGCAAGACCATCTCGGAAGTCTCCGCGATGGAGATCTCGGAGCTGCAGCGATGGCTGGCTTCCCTGCCGGAGAAATTCTCCGACAAGGAGCGCGCCATCGCCCGGGACATCCTGAAGGAGCTGACCGACAGGGTCGACTTCCTGATGGATGTCGGCCTGGAATACCTGTCCCTGGACCGTCCGACAGGTTCGCTGTCCGGCGGCGAGAGCCAGCGCATCAGGCTGGCGACGCAGATCGGTTCCAAGCTGGTCAACGTCATCTACATCCTGGACGAGCCGTCTATCGGCCTGCACCAGCGCGACAACCGCAAGCTCATAGCTTCGCTGAAGACTCTGCGCGACGAGGGCAATACCGTCATCGTCGTCGAGCACGACCTCGAGACTATGCTTTCGGCCGACTGGCTCGTCGATGTCGGCCCGGGCGCCGGAGAGGAGGGCGGCCGCATCTGCTACAGCGGCCCGGTCTCCGGCAGCGGAAGCCTTCCGGCTGAGTCCACGACGCTGAAGTATCTGGCGGGGGAGGACTCGATACCGGTTCCGAAGATGCGGAGGCGCGGGAATGGCCTGACGCTCGGCGTGCGCGGCGCGAGCGGCAACAACTTGAAGAACCTCGACGTCGACTTCCCTCTGGGATGCTTCATCGGCGTCGCCGGCGTCAGCGGCAGCGGCAAGTCCAGTCTCGTGAACGAGACTCTCGTGCCTGTGCTCAAGAACAAGTTCTATCGCTCCAAGCTCAAGCCGCTGCCGCACCGAGAGATCGTCGGCATAAAGAATATCGACAAGCTCATCGAAGTGGACCAGGGGCCTATAGGACGCACTCCTCGCTCCAATCCGGCCACTTTCACCGGCGTTTTCAACGACATACGGGCTCTTTTCGAGGACACTCCGGACGCCAAGGTCCGCGGCTTCAAGGCCGGGCGTTTCTCGTTCAACGTTCCCGGCGGACGCTGCGAGGAATGCAAGGGCGCGGGCATCAAGGTCATCGAGATGAACTTCCTACCTTCGGTCAACGTCGTCTGCGACCAGTGCCGCGGCCACCGCTATAAGGAAGACACCCTTGCGGTCAAATACAAGGGAAAGAACATCAATGACGTGCTCGAAATGCCCATCAGCGAGGCCTACGAGTTCTTCAAGGGCATCCCGCGCATAGCGCAGAAGCTTCAGGCCCTCGTGGACGTCGGCCTCGGCTACGTCCACCTCGGGCAGTCCGCCGTGACCCTGTCCGGCGGCGAGAGCCAGCGCATGAAGCTTGCCGCCGAGCTCTTCAAGAAGGGCACCGGCAACACCTTGTACGTCCTCGACGAACCCACGACGGGGCTGCACTTCGAGGACATCAAGGTCCTGCTCGACGTCCTGGGCAAGCTCGTGGAACAGGGCAATACCGTCATCATCATCGAACACAACCTCGACGTCCTGAAGAGCGTCGACTACTTGATAGACATGGGGCCGGAAGGGGGAGCCAGGGGAGGCACCATTGTCTCCTGCGGCACGCCTGAAGAGGTGGCCGCCGACCGGGACTCCGTAACGGGTAATTATTTAAAGGAAATACTATGACAAAGATTGAAGCCGCCAGGCAGGAGTACCGCGACTGGTGCGAGGCCATAGGCATCGACAACCTCGACAAACTCAACCAGACCCTTGCCGAAGGCAAAGGCATCGAGCTCATCAACCTCTGCGAAGCCCGTCAGGAGCGCAAGTACGCCGGAATGGCCAACCAGATCTACTGGCGCCGTCACGTGTCGCGCATCGTCATGATCTCCGGACCGTCGTCCAGCGGCAAGACCTCGTCGTCGCTGCGCATCGCGCAGCAGTGCCGGGTGCTCGGCCTTTCTCCGAAGGTCATCGAGTTGGACAACTATTTCGTACCGCGCGACCAGACTCCGAGGGACGAGAAGGGCGAATACGACTTCGAGTCGCTGGGGGCGATGAACATCGAGCTGCTCGACTCCAACCTGAACGACCTCCTGGCCGGCAAGGAAGTCATCATCCCCAAGTACAACTTCCAGGAAGGCAAGACCGTGATGGACGAGAGCCGGAGGATGAAGCTGGGGGACAATGACATCCTCTTCATGGAAGGCATCCATGCGTTGAATCCTGCTCTTACCGCTACGGTCGACCAGGACCGTATTTTCCGTATCTACATTTCTTCACTCTCCGCCCTTCCCGGGGGCGAGAAGGTGCACAATTCCACCACCGACAAGCGTCTGCTCCGCCGCATCGTGCGTGACAACCGCACCCGCGGCATCTCGCCCGAGCGCACCCTTATGCTCTGGCCCGGCGTCCGCCGCGGCGAGACCCTCAACATCTTCCCCTTCGAGGAGAATGCCGATACGGTCTTCAACTCTTCGACACTGTACGACACTCCGGTGCTAAAGTATTTCGCGGAGCCCCTTCTGTACGGCATCGCGGAGTCTTCTCCGGTTTATGAGAAAGCCCAGGCGCTCTTGTCTTTCCTCACGCATGTCAGGGCCTTCTCCCCGGCTGAGATAGCAGCCATCCCTCCCACCTCCATCATGAGGGAGTTCATCGGAGGGCAAACACTTTAGACCTTCAGTACCATGTGGCTGGTAATGACACTCGGCTCGGCGCTGCTGCTGGGCATCTATGACGTTTTCAAGAAACAGGCCCTCAAGAACAACGGTGTCCTGTGGGTGCTGCTGGCCGCTACGGCCATCTCCACCATCCTGCTCATCCCTTTCTTCTCATCCGGACCGGTCGACGACCATATCCGGCTCCAGTTGAAGGCTTTCCTCGTGACTGTCTCGTGGGTGAGCGGGCTCATCGCACTCAAATTGCTTCCGGTCACTACGGCCAGCACCATCAAGGCTTCCAGGCCTTTCTTCGTGGTCCTGTTCTCTATCGTCCTGTTCGGAGAGAGACTCAACGTCTGGCAGTGGGCGGGTGTCGCGCTTGCCCTGCTGGCGATGACCCTGCTCAGCGGCGCCAGTAAGAAGGAAGGCATCGATTTCTCGAAGAGCAAAGGCGTCCTGGCGATGGCCGTCTCGGTCCTTGCCGGAGTGGCCAGCGCCCTCTACGACAAGCATATGATCGCGGACATGGAGCCGTTGTTCATCCAGTGCTGGTGCAATTTCTATGTCACGATAATGCTGCTTATCTGCGTGATTGTCAAGGCACTGCATGACAAGGAGAAACGCGAGCGCTTCAAATGGGACTGGATGCTCCCGGTGATTGCCATATTCATCGTCGGGGCGGACATGCTCTACTTCTATGCCCTCAAGCAGGAAGGCGCACTGCTATCCGTCGTGTCGCTTATCCGCCGCTGCTCGGTGGTCGTGACCTTCGTGCTCGGCGCCATCGTCTTCCACGAGAAGAAGATCAAGGAGAAGGCGGTCGACCTTGCCATCCTCCTCGCAGGTATGGGCCTGCTTCTTTACGGCTCCAGCCTGTAGTCATCGAAATGCCCTTATCCTTCGACCGTCGGTCGAAGGATATAAAAAGAATAGGACCGCGCCATTCCCCAAAAGCGCGGTCCCGTATATAAAACGAACTTAACAAATAGACACGAAATGAAATTTCGAATGTCCGGTGCAAAAATAGCTTACATATTTTAATATTCCAAGCAAAAGGCCGGAAATTTTTAAAACGATTTATCTCTTATTTCCGGTAGTCGCTGGGAGTCAGGCCCGTATGCATCTTGAAAAACTTGTAGAAAACCGACTGGTTGGGGAAATGCAGCAGGTAAACTATCTCTTTGACCGGCATGTCCGAATACTTGAGCATGTTCTTGGCTTCCATTATCACGAATGCGTCGATCCACTCCGGAGCTGACCTTCCGCTCGCATTCTTGACCAGCCTTGACAGGTATTTCGGGGTCAGGCAGAGCTTGTCAGCGTAGAATGCGACTTTGCGCTCGGAGTTGTGGTGCTCGGCCACCAGTTTCAGGAAACTGTCCAGTATGGTCTGGGAGCGGGGACTCCTGCGGGGGTTGCGCTCCTGCGCATCCTTGATCTGGCTGGTCCAGATGGACCCCAGCAGATAGAAGATGGATGACGCCAGGTATCGCAGGGCGTCGCGCGACGCGGAATTCTCCGAGTGGTACAACGCTTCAGCCAGTTCGAAGTAGCGTTTGCAAATGGAGTGATTCTCTTCGTCCAGCGTGATGCAGGGGGTGTCGATGGCGGCCACGCTCTCGTTGAACAGGGAGTTGAAGTCGAATCGTATGGTGGACATCAGCTCCTTTGATACGGCTACCACCACGACATCCAGCCTTCCCAGCCTGTCCATATCCACTTGCGACACCCGGCATATCGATCCCGGAATACAAATCACCAGGGAATTCTTGCGTACGTGCACGGGCTTGAGGTTGATCTCGATGGTGAAATCTCCGTCTATGCAGAACAGCGCCAGATAGCAGTTGAAGCGGCACGGTTCCTTCATAAACGCTCCCATCTTTTCTTCATAGCGTTGCTCGGAAATGAAGAAGGCATCGGAGAGGTTTTCGTTGTCCTTGGCAGCGAAAACGCTTCTCAGGCTCCGTATGTCAAGTTCGTGAAATGTGTTTGTCATACTGTTTTTCTTTCGTCTTCCGCAAAGATGCGAAAAACGGACAAATAAAGATTGTTTAAAAGTCGAATAATTTGATAAAATCGCCTATTATTCGACCTTTTGACATAAAATACGGTCCAAAAGGTCTAATTTTGGTCTGTAATCTCATCCTTTTTGGCTATGTTTTTGTTCATTTCCGAGCCCCGGAAAACAAAGAAACAAAACAATATATGAAAAGGATTTTGATGACATTTCCGGCGCTTGCCTGCCTTCTGATGCCGCTTGGAGCGGCTGCGCAGCAGACACTGACACTGGAGGACTGCCACCGGATGGCAGTCGGGAACAGCAAGACACTGTCACAGGCCCGTACGCAGGTCGAGATGGCGGGTTACGACCGCAAGATCGCCCTGGCGAACTATTTCCCCAACCTGTCGGTATCGGGTACCTATCAATACAACAACCGTGACATCGCGCTGATCAGCGACGCGCAGTCGGCGGCCCTGACGAGTATGGGCACGACGGCGCAGGCGGCGCTGGACGGCGCCTTCGCCGCCGCCGGCGCGCAGATGGGCGCCGCCGCCCAGGACGCGATGACTCAGCTGCAGACTGCGATCATGACCAACCCCGCCCTGGCGGCCGAGTATATGGGCAGCCCTATGTGGCAGACAGTCCTGGGCATGTTCCAGCAGATGGATCTGAACGGACTGTCCGCCCCCGCCATAGCCGATCCCATCAATGCGATAGGCCGGACGATAGACGAGGCGCTGCATCCTGACCTCCATAACATCTATGCCGGGGTGGTGTCGGTCCAGCAGCCCGTGTTCATGGGCGGAAAGATCGTCTATTCTAACCAGATGGCTGCGCTGGCAGAAGAGCTGGCGCGCAGCCGCTACGACCAGGAGTACGCCGATGTCATCATTGACGTGGACCAGGCCTACTGGCAGATAGTCAGCATCGCCGCCAAGGAACAGCTGGCCGAGTCTTATGCAGGGCTGCTCCATCAGCTGGAGCACGACATAAGGGTATCCGTGGACGAAGGAGTGATGACAGAGGCTGACGCCCTCCAGGTCAAAGTCAAGGCCAACGAGGCCGACATGCTCCTGACCAAATCCCGCAACGGTCTGACGCTGGCCAAGATGCTGCTCTGCCAGCGCACAGGCCTGCCTCTCGACTCGCAGATCGTCCTTGCGGACGAAGGCTCCGACGTCATCCCGGTGCCGGCAAGGGAGCCCGACAAGGACATCGAGAGCGTCTATTCCGACCGTCCGGAAACCCGCAGCCTGTCGCTTGCCTCCGGCATCTATGAGAAGAAAGCGAAGATCGTCCGCGCGGATATGCTTCCCCATGTGGCGCTGACCGCCAACTACCTGGTCGCCAACCCCAATTCCTTCAACGGATTGAGCAACTGCTGGAACGGTGGCATGTTCAATGCCGGCGTGATGGTGACCGTGCCTCTCTTCCACGGTTTCGAGGCCACCAACAAGTACCGCAAGGCGAAGGCTGAAGCCACTCTCTACCTGGACCAGTACAATGAAGCCCGCGATCTCATACTCCTGCAGGTAACCCAGCAGGACAAACTCTATGACGAGGCCCTCGAGAAGCTTGGAATGGCTTCCTCCAATCTCGACAGCGCGGAAGAGAATCTCCGCAGCGCGACCGTTGGCTTCGAAGCCGGAGTGATCGACGCCGACACCGTGCTGGCAGCCCAGACTGCCTGGCTGCAGGCGCATTCCGAATGCATCGACGCCGGCACCGAGCTGCAGATGGCGGCCTCCAACCTGCGCAAGGCGCAGGGTGAATTCACTGATAACAAATAAAAAGGATAATGATATGGAAAAGAAGAAGAATTACAATCTCGTCATAGGGCTTGCTGCCCTTGTGGCCATTGTGTTGATCATAGCTTTCGTAGGCTATCTGGTAAGCAAACCTAAACCTCACATCATCCAGGGCGAGGCCGAAGCCGCCGAGTACAGGGTGTCATGCATGGTGCCCGGACACGTGACGGAACTCTACTGCCGCGAGGGACAGGAAGTCAGCAAGGGCGATACTGTCGCATTCATCGACTCTCCTCAGGTCAGGGCAAAGCTGGCTCAGGCCGAGGCCGCGCGCAGCGCCGCCAGGGCGCAGAGCGCCAAGGCGCGCAATGGCGCGCGCCAGGAGCAGATAGCCGGCGCCTACGAGATCTGGCAGCAGGCTCTCGTCCAGGAGGACGTGATGAAGAAATCTCTGGACCGCGTACAGAACCTTTACGACCAGAAGGTGATAGCCGCCCAGAAGTATGACGAAACCAAGGCGAAATACGACGCCGCGGTGGCCCAGTCGAGGGCTGCAAAGAGCCAGTACGACATGGCGGTGAACGGCGCCCGCGACGAGGACAAGGCCGCCGCCGCAGCCCTGGTCCGCCAGGCCGAGGGCGCCATCCAGGAGGTTGACTCCTATCTGGAGCAGCTGTACCTCGTCTCCCCTGCCGACGGCATCATCTCCAACATCTATCCCAAGCAGGGAGAACTTGTCGGCGAAGGCTCACCCGTTTTGACCGTGACCGACCTCTCCGACATCTGGTTCACTTTCAACATCCGCGAGGACCAGCTCCACGGGATGAACACCGGCGATGTCCTTACGCTCAGCGTTCCCGCCCTTGACGGAGCCAAACTCCAGGCCACGGTCAACTATATGGCCGTGCGCGAGTCCTATGCCACCTGGAAGGCTACCCGCGAGACCGACCAGTACGACGCCAAGACCTTCGAGGTCAGGGCTGTCCCCAATGAAACCGTCGAAGGCCTGCGTCCCGGTATGACAGTACTTGTAGTGAAATGACATTCATAGGTAAAATATGGAACGTCGTCCGGCGCGAGGTCCGGATCTGGGTCCGCAGGCCTGTCTATATCGTCGGGTCCGTGTTCGTCATGGCGTTCTGCACAATCTTCTACCTGACCTTCCTCAGGGACGGAGTCCCTTCCGACGTCCCCATCGCCGTGGTCGATCTGGACAATTCCAGCACTTCGCGCGAATTCTGCCGCCAGCTCGACGCCACGCAGCTTGGCCGGGTCGTCCGCTATGACGACTTCGCCCAGGCGCGTGCCGATATGCAGGGCGGCCGGGTGACCTCGGTCTGCGTCATCCCCGAAGGCTTCAACCGCGACATCCAGGCCCAGCGCCAGCCCACGGTCAGCTTCTACGTCAACGGATTGTACTTCCTCGGCGGCTCGCTCGCATGGAAGGATCTTCTGACGATGGTCAACCTCACTGGAGGAGCCGTCCAGAGGGAAGTCCTGAGGATGCGGGGAGTGCCCGAGAGCAGCATTATGAACCTGCTCCGGCCGGTGGACATCGATGTCCATCAGATAGGCAACCCCACGATGAACTACGGAGCCTACCTGGCCAATATGATGATTCCCGGAATGCTGCAGATGGTCGTCGTCATCCTGCTCATCTATTCGCTCGGTACCGAGCTTAAATATGGCACGAGCCGTCACCTCCTGCAGTCGGTGGACGGCGACATTTACGCCGCGGTCAGCGGGAAGATAGCGCTTTACACCGTCCTGTTCACGCTGATCGGCTGGACCCTGGAGGTAATCCTGTACAAGTGGATGCATTTCCCGCTTGCCGGCCGGCTTGGCCAGATGCTGCTGGCCTGCTTCCTGCTGGTGCTTGCCTCCGAGGCGGTGGCGGTGTTCATCATCGGCCTGGTTCCGGTGTGCCGCTTCGCGCTCAGCATCGGCGCGCTGTACAGCGTGCTGGGCCTCTCCCTGACGGGTTTCACCCTGCCGGTCGAGGCTATGCCCGCGGGCCTGCGCGGCCTCGCCCTGATGTACCCGCTGAGGTACTATTACGGGATGTACGTACAGGTGGGCGTATTCGGAAGCGGCTTCGGCCACTGGTATTTCTATGTGGTAATGCTCCTGCTCTTCTGCTTCCTCCCGTTCCTGGTGATGAGGCGGCTGGGCAATGCATACGAACATCTTGATTACGGGAGGAACTAGAAGATGAAAGAGACTTATGTGAGAAGCTGGCTGAAGGATGCCCTGGGCATCTTCAACCTCGAGCTCGGAAGGCTGCTTCGGGACGGGGGAGTGATGATAATCTTCATCGCCGCGGGATTCCTGTATCCGATACTCTACAACTTCGTTTACAGGAACGGAGTGCTTGAGGATACCCCGATAGCCGTGGTGGACAATGCCGGATGCAGCGACAGCCGGCGGATGATCCGCGAAATGGACGCCACACGCGAGATAGAGATAGCGTACAGGTGCACCGATATGGAGGAGGCCCGCGAGCTTTTCCGTGACAGGAAAGTGAACGGCATCATCTATTTCCCCTCCGATTTCGGAGACCGTATCGCGAACCGGGAGACCGCCGTGTTCAGCATCTATGCGGATATGAGCAGTTTCCTGTACTACAAGAACTTGTTGATGGGGTCCGAGTTCGTGATGCTGCACGAGATCAACGGCATCAAGGTCGAACGCTACCGCTTCGACGGCCTGACGGACCAGCAGGCGGACGCTGCCGTGAACGCCGTCCTGTACGACGACGTCAATCCCTACAACCACGCATTCTCCTACAGCATCTTCCTTATTTCCGCCATACTGATGCTCATCATCCAGCAGGTGATGTTCTACGGAATGAGCATGTCGGTGGGAACGATGCGCGAGGAGAACCGCAGCTTCGCTTCGCTCCCCGATACCCTCAAGGGTCGCGGCGTCGGCCGCGTGGTCCTTGGCCGCGGGGCCGTTTACTGGCTGATCTTCATGATCATAGGCATCTATGTGACCATAGTGGTCCCTGCGATGTTCGGATTCCCTCAGCGCGGAAGCTTCCGGGATATTATGACACTGCTGGCCATATTCGTAACGGTATGCGTGTTCTTCTGTATGACGTGGAGCACTCTGGTGACGCGGCGCGAGTCCGCATTCATCCTGTTCCTGTTCATGTCTCCGGTATGCATCTTCCTGACGGGGTGCAGCTGGCCGACGACCGCATTCCCGGCATTCTGGAAGTGGTTTTCATACCTGTTCCCGTCCACTTTCGGCTGCCAGGCCTTCATCGATCTGAACACTGCCGGAGCGGATTTGGAGATAGTAGCTTCGCAGCTGAAGGCGCTGTGCCTGCAGGGCATCGTCTATTTCGTCCTGGCCTGCGGCGCGGTCTATGTGGAGAACTTCGTTCTCAAGCGCAAGGACAAGATAGATGAGGTGCGTAGGGAAGTGGAAGGACGCATAGAGCGCAGGATAGGCGCGGAAAAGATTCAAATTTGACGAAAAACGCCACTTTTCCATTATTTATTCGTAACTTCGTGGGCTATCGGACTTTTGTCCGGCAGTCCATGATTTTTATTGAGAAACTATATGGCAAAGAAAAACACTAATCTAGTAGCGATCATCACGATGTGCTTCATCTTCGCGATGATTTCCTTCGTGACCAACATGGCCGCCCCGTTCGGCAACATCTGGCAGGTCAAGTTCGCCAATGCCGGAATGCTCGGCAATCTCATGAACTTCACCGCATACCTCTTCATGGGTATCCCTGCCGGCAAGATGCTGATGAAGATCGGTTACAAGAAGACCACGCTCATCGCACTCGCCGTCGGATTCGTCGGCGTGTTCGTGCAGTGGCTTTCCAGCAAGGTCGGCGGCGATGTGTTCGCCCTGGCCGTCTATCTCCTCGGAGCTTTCATCTGCGGCTTCTGTGTCTGCATGCTCAACACCGTGGTCAACCCGATGCTGAACATCCTCGGCGGCGGCGGCAACCGCGGCAACCAGTTCATCCAGATCGGCGGTACCATGAATTCCCTTGCCGGTACACTCACCCCGTTCCTCGTGGGTGTCCTCATCGGCACGGTCACTGACAAGACCGCGATGTCCGACGTGGCTCCGCTGCTCTTCATCGCCATGGCCGTCTTTGCCATCGCGTTCGTCATCATCTCCCTGGTGAAGATCCCCGAGCCGGCTCAGGAGCGTAAGGCCGTCAAGTATGAGGCCAGCCCTTGGAAGTTCCGCCACTGCGTACTCGGTATCCTCGCCATCTTCTTCTATGTCGGCATCGAGATCGGCATCCCTTCGCAGCTGAACTTCTTCCTGTCCGATCCCACGGGTAAGGGTGCGTTCGCTGCCGGTACGGCCGGAGCTGCCGCCATCGGAGGCGCCATCGCTGCCATGTACTGGCTGCTTATGATGGTCGGCCGCCTCTGCAGTTCGCTCATCAGTGGCAAGGTCAGCACCCGCGCACAGCTCATCACGCTGTCCTCCCTTGCCATCCTCCTCATATTCCTCGGCATCGTCCTGCCCAAGACCGTCATGGTCTCCATGCCCGGCTACATCGCCGGTCAGGGCTTCGTGATGCACAGGGTCCCGGTCACCGCTCTCCTGTTCGTGCTCTGCGGCCTTTGCACCTCAGTCATGTGGGGCGCCATCTTCAATCTTTCGGTCGAGGGTCTCGGCAAGTACACCGAGCAGGCATCCGGCATCTTCATGATGATGGTGGTCGGCGGCGGCATCATGCCTCTCATCCAGGATTTCATCGCGAAGCATGTCGGCTACATGGCTTCCTACTGGCTCGTGATAGCCATGCTCGCCTACATCCTCTACTATGCCCTCCTGGGCTGCAAGAACGTCAACAAGGACATCCCCGTGGACTAATAGCCAACCAAAGATATGGAAAAGATCAAAGATAAACAGTACGTCGTAGGTATCGACGTGGGAGGCCAGACCTCCAAGCTCGGAGTCGTCGATGCGCGCGGAGACGTCCTCGCGCAGACCGTCATCCGTACGGACACATACGGTGAGGACGCCGACGCGTTCATCTCCGCTCTTGCCGCCGCCGTCAAGGGCGTCGTCAAGGACGCCGGAAAGGAAGGCGAGATCCGTGGAGTGGGCGTAGGCGCCCCCAACGGAAACTATTATACCGGAGAGGTCGCGTTCGCACCCAATCTCGCATGGGCGGCCAAGAAATCCGTCAAGTTCTCTGAGCTCCTGTCCAAGAAGCTCGGCGGACTCCCCGTCAGCCTCACAAACGACGCCAATGCCGCTGCTGTCGGCGAAATGACCTATGGCGCCGCCAGGGGCATGAAGAATTTCATCATGATCACCCTTGGCACCGGTGTCGGAAGCGGCATCGTCATCGACGGCAAGGTCGTTTACGGCCATGACGGATTCGCCGGAGAGCTCGGTCACACTACGGTCGTCCAGCACAACGGCCGCACCTGCGGCTGCGGCCGCACCGGCTGCCTCGAGGCCTATTGCTCCGCCATCGGCGTAGCCAAGACCGCGAGGGAGTGGCTGGAGATGAGCGATGAGCCGTCCCTGCTGCGCGAGGTGGAGAACATCACGTCCAAGGACGTGTACGAGGCCGCCAAGGAAGGAGACGCCCTCGCCCTTCGCATCTTCGAATATACCGGCACCATCCTCGGCCGCAAGTTCGCCGACTTCATCGCGTTCAGCGCCCCCGAAGCCATCGTCCTCTTCGGCGGCCTCGCCCGCTCCAAGGAGTTCCTGTATGAGCCGATGGTGAAGGCTATGAACGACAATGTCCTCAAGATATGGAAGGACAAGGTCAAGATCGTATTCTCCCAGCTCAAGGAATCGGACGCCGCCATCCTCGGCGCATCCGCCCTCGCCTGGGAACTGTAAGACAACCTTAAAAAATGCATGATAAAATGAAAGCAAGAAAATTCCTGATCGTGGCCCTCGCTTTGAGCATGGCCACCGTCGCTTGTTCGCAGAACAACGCAAAACTCCCTGATGGCAGCAGTGCAAAGGATTACCTCCCGACCAAAGGCCAGGTCGATTCCGTCAGCTACCTCCTCGGTATCAACTTCGGAAGCTTCCTCAAATCCTACAATTTCGGTGGTGACCTCAACTATGCGCTGATGAAGCAGGGTATGACCGATTTCCTCAAGGCAGAGGGCGACCAGACCGATACCAATTTCGTCAAGCAGTTCAAGGTCAATCCTGAGCTGATGAACGACCTGTTCAACGATTTCCTCGAGAAGAAGAGCGAATACGAGTCCATCCTCGCAAAGGCGGAGGAGAGCAAGTTCTTCGATGAGAACGGCAAGAAGAGCGGTATCAAGACCACCGAGAGCGGCCTGCAGTACAATATCATCGAGCCCGGCAACGAAGTGAAGCCCGGCCCGAAGGACACTGTGCTCGTGCGCTACAAGGGCACTCTGCTCGACGGCACCGTGTTTGACGAGGTGCCTGCCGGCGAAGAGCCCATCGAACTGACCCTTGACCGCGTCATCCCCGGATGGACCGAGGGTCTCCAGCTCCTTGGCGAGGGCGGCAAGGCCACTCTCTATATCCCGTCCGAGCTTGGATACGGTGCCCGCGGTACCGGTGTCATCACCCCCAACTCCACCCTCGTGTTCGATGTGGAGCTTGTGAAGGTCAAGCCTTTCGCCGATCCCAGGATCGACCTTGAGAACTAGGCCATGACGCTCGAACTCGAAGGAAGGATCAAGACGAAACTGCCGGCCCAGGGCGGGACAAGCGCCCGCGGAGCCTGGACCCGGCAGGACTTCGTCGTCGAATACCAGGAAGGCAGTTTCCCGGCCGAGGCCTGTTTCTCCGCGTGGGGACAGGAGAGGGTCGACGAACTTGCCAGGTATAACGAGGGGGATGCCGTGAAGGTGTCCTTCAATGTGCGGGCCCGCGAGTACGGCGGACGCTGGTACAACGACCTCCGCGTCTGGAGGCTGTCGGCGCCCGGCGCGCAGCCGCAGGCCGCCGCGCCTGCGCCGGCGGCACCCGCT
>JAEEGG010001892.1_pt1 | contig 55287 bp, 58 predicted proteins | sample 9134161 | NCBI WGS metagenome assembly JAEEGG01 (sample SAMN16246543, study PRJNA631951) | gut metagenome | biome: gut microbiome; feature: rumen; material: CR-attached | host: Bos | place: Iran: Karaj | collected 2018-10 | reverse complement strand
TCATGAACCCGTTAAATCCATAATTAAACGCAGCCATCGCGCTGAACATATTGGCAGATTGCTTCTTTGAAATGATGTTGACAATGCCGCCGGTACCCTCGGAATCATACTTGACATCCGGGCTGGTTACGATCTCGATACTCTGCACATTGGCCGCCGGGATGCTTTCCAGACCCCCGAGGGTGGTGGGAATCCCATCCACCAGGATAAGAACGTTGCTATTGCCACGGATGGAAATGCCGCCGCTGCCATCGACACTGACCGCCGAAGCCTCGCGGATTACCTCCAGCACGGACCCTGTTGCCGCCGCAGCGCTGGATGCTGTATTGATGCGCGTCTTTTCCACGCTCACACTCTTGGGCGTCTCACCGGCAACAACCAACGCCTCGTTCAAGACCGTTGCATCCTGGGTCAGGATGATATCACCCAGATCCAACATTCCCTTGTCGGTGCATGCGATTTCCCGCTTCAAGTCTTTATAACCGATGGAACTGATCTTCAACAGGTATTGTCCATTGAACGCACCCCGAATCAGGAAAGATCCCTCCTCGCCCGTCATGGCACCCGCCACCGTCTTCCCGGCCGACTCCAGCACCACGGCCGCATAAATCACCGGTCCCCCATCGACTTCCACCACGCGTCCTTTCACCCCGTTCTGGGCAAAAGAAACAAACGTATCGGCCAAAAGGACAATCAATACAATAAATCCGCGCATGCGTACAGACCCCGATTTGACGAATTGATTCAGTGCTCATGAGGATGCCCGCCGCAGCCGTCGTGGTGGCAGCTGCCGTCGCCATAGGCGATGGACCCGTCCAGGAACATCTTCAGGACTTCTTCCACCTCGATGGCGGGGGCGCCGGCGTGGAGCTTGATGCCCAGATCGTCAAGCAGGGTGACGGCTCCGGCGCCGAGACCGCCGCACAGGACATCCGTGCAGCCCTGGGCGGCCAGGAAACGGGGCATCGCGCCGTGCTCGTGTTCGGGAGCTTGCAGTACGACGGAGTCGATGACCCGGCCGTTCTGGATGGTAAAGATGCTGACCTGAGGAGCCTTGCCGAAATGGGGCCACAGTTTTCCCTCGTAGGTGGGGAACGGCGATTTTCTGTAAGATTTGCATGAGAAATGTGTGTTCAATCGTTTTAAATATTGTCGATTTGCATGCCGCAGGCGAACTGCCGCAGTTGGGAGCCCATGACGGACTGAAGTATCCTGAAAGCCCCGCCTCCCGTGCAGTGGCCGGTCAGGAAAGAAACCTGGGGATAACGAGCAACCAGGCGTTCTGCCAGTGCCGTGAGCTGTTCCGCGGATTCAAAGGAATGTACGCCATTCGGGTCCAGCAAATGGAACCCGCCGATGACGGTGTCCACCGGCCATGGACAGGCTTCCAGGATGTTCTCCAAGCCGTTGTGCGCGCAGCCTGTATAGAGCAGGCCATCGACATAGAGGGCCATCTCGTGAGAGAAATCATCCGGGACCAGGCCTCCTTCCCGACGGATGGAAAGAAGCCGGTTGCCTAAAGGCAGCGGATGCCTCTTTGGAATGCCGGCAATCACATGCATCCCGTCCGCAAGGGGCATCGTCTTGTCCACGGACAAGGTCCGGTCCCGCATTTCCTCCAGCGGCCAATTGCAGGAGATAGAATGCAACCCGCCCCTTTCTGAATAAAAGCGGCCGGATACCGCACATGGCGAAACAATGACTTTCGCCTTGCTGTTCATGTCCAGGAAGGTCTTCAAGCCGCCGACATGATCGGCATGGCCGTGGGAGAGGAAAACATAGTCCACGTCGGAAAGGTCGATGCCCATCCGGGCGGCAGTGACGGAAAAAAGCCCGGAGGCGCCGGTGTCCATCAGGATCCTGGCCGACGGAGTACCTACCAACACGGACAGGCCATGCTCACATCCGAAACGGCCCGGATCGGCCGTGCGGTTGTCTGTCAGGATGCTGATGGTTCGGACCATATTACAATCAAATCACTGATCTCTGTTCGAGGAATCGGTTCGACCGATTCCGATTGGGCGGAACAAACATACAGATTCTACGGCACAATAACAAACCCGGCGAGAGACTGTGTTTCAAATAATCTTAGAGGCAGGTTTCTTTAGTTAACCTATCATCCACCTGAATACCAAATAGATACACCTCACAAAAATCATCAAAATTGGTTCGATAATTGTTAACGATTACGTACAAATCTACTTAGCTAATTGATTTTCAGAGATTTAGATTTCTGAGAAAAGTCAATTTCTGTGAGAATTCCGAAGCAAAACCCCGGCAATCTTCCAAGACTGTCGGGGTTTGTATCTGTCTGTCAGATAAGACTACTTCCTTCCTAAAAGAATGGCCGATCCTGAGAGGGCTATCCACTTTGCTTCCCAGGGAGACATGAACCGGCCGTTGTCCGTGGGGATGAGCTCCGCATGCTCATAGCCGAGGTCCTTGAGCTTCTTCACGAAGGACTGCATGTCGCCGTACTTATCCCTGGAGAAGATGTCGTGGATGGCGAAGGTTCCACCTTTCTTCAGCACACGGAGTGTCTCCAGCAGGATGGCCTGGCGGTCACGACTGGGTATGTTGTGATATACGTAATTGGACGTGACGGCGTCAAAGATCCCGTCCGGGAAGTCCAGTTTCAGGGCATCTCCTTGGGCAAAGGCAGTCCTCTCCGCCACGCCTTCTGCCTTGGCGTTATCCTCACAGAGCCCCTTGCTGAAGGAAGCGTACTCCGCACCCCAGCGATCGATGCCGGTCACCGTGCCCTGCGGGTTCCGCTTGGACACGGCGATGGTAAGTGCACCGCTACCGCAGCCCACATCCAGGCATCGGCCTCCCTCCGGCAGCTTGACATACTCCGCCACGCCGTCAATGATCTGGCGGGACATCTGCCGCTTCCCGTCATAGGAGAAGGCCCGGTACATCAGCACCGTCCAGACGGTCACACCTGCCAAGACAAGAGTCAGGATGAGAAAGAGGATTTTCAACCAGTTGGCACCGACAATCAGAGTCAGCGCCAGCGCCACGGCGGCCCCTGCCGCGAAACTCCAAATCATGCCTTTCGGCATCCAGCTTTTATAGTTCGGTTTCATATTCGATGATGCTTAGATACTCTTGGTACGCTCCCAAACCTCCCCTCTGCGGTGCCTCACGAAGCGGAAGTCGCAGCAGTCGCCGCCCTGGCAGAGGGTCCGGGTGCGGATGAAATCGATGTTGTGAAGATTTCCGTAGTTGATGATGTCGCTGCGGCAGAACATCGGCCCGAATCGAGCCAGCACCCCGTGTTTGGCGAACACGTGCTTGTACAGGCACTCCAGCGTCTCGAAGTGATAGAAGTCCTTCGGGTCTTCCGGATGCCAGACGTACTTCCAGCCCTTTCCGGAGCCGTACTTGAAACCCAGCGGGATGATCTTCCGCATCACTGAAAGGAAGAAAGGAAGCCTGGACAACCTTTGAAAGGTAGTGGGCGTCAATGCCGCCCACATATGGATGGAGATGAGCTCTAAGGCTTCCTCGGGCGACTTCCCGTTCCGCTGCAGCACTTCGTCGATGGCGATGGTCGGGAGGATGTTACAGAAATGGCCGTAGTTCCCCTTGTCCTCGTAATCCCTTTCTTCCTCAATGAGTTCCGCCATTCTGGCAAGGACTTCCCGTTGGATGGACGGGGTGAGTTTTCCATAGAGAACGGCGTAGCGGCCGTTCATGATCATGTTCAGGGGTTCGTATGTTTTCCTCATTTTACCGCCGTCACGCAAAGCCAGTGCTTGGGTTCGTTCCGATGGACGGTGACGCCCCTGAACCCTGCCGCCGTGAGATGGCGCTCCAGTTCTTCGGGCGTATAGGTGTGCATCCCCTCGATCATCTTCTCCCATTTCTCGTTGTTGCCGGACAGACCGTCGTCCTCGTTGACGATGAGGAATCTTCCTCCGGGAGAGAGTACGCGCCGTACCTCCGCAAAACTCTTCTCGATGTCCGGCCAGAAATAGACCGTCTCGAAGGCGGTAGCCATCCCGAACGTGTTCTCCTTGAAAGGAAGGTTCGAAACGCTCGCCTCCAGCACCTTGCAGCGGCCTTTGGCGATTGCGTCGGCATTGACCTTGCGGGATTTCTCCACGGAGACGGGAGAATAGTCCACGCCCGTTACTTTGGCACGGAGGCTCCGGTCCATCAGGCGGGCGAGGTTGGCTCCGCCGCCGCATCCGATATCGATGATTTCCCCTTCTGCGGGGACGTTGGCCAGGTCCAGGCCCCAGGAGGCCATTGCCGCATGGGAACCGCCGTTCATCCCGGCCACCATCATGCGCCCCCAGAAGCCTTCCGGCTTGCGGGTATTGCTGAAAATCTTGGAAAGAAGGCCCATCGCTAATTCTCCTTGCAGACCTTCACGGAATCAATGGCCATCAGGAGCGCCAAGACGAACATCATCGGCATGATGAGGAGTTGGACCGGGTTGAAAGCCTCGAACAGTTCGCTCATGTGCATCAGCGTGAACACGGCCATAAAGCAAGCCAGCACGGCATTGATGATTCTGGCGGTTTTGCCTCCGTACACTAGCAACAGGATGCCAATGACCGGCACAAGATAGGTCAGGCAGACCATGAAGGCCATCATGCCCACGGGGGCAGGGCCCGGCTGGGCAGCAATGCTCTGTCCCCAGAAGGCGGGAAGTGCATCGGTAAGGGAATGTGCCAGGAAACCAAGGATGGTGAGGATCCAGAAGAGGATGATTCTGTTTTTCTTTTCCATAGTTTTGCAGTCTTGCGTTACACGACTGCAAAATTACGGAGCTTTCCTTTCGCACGAAATCCCCATTTATGGCGATTTATCGATCATGATCTCCCAATCACCTTCAGGAAGCGCTTATCGTTCATCTGCTCGTTCGTGACGTATTCGCCGTCCCGGAAAAAAGCATAGGTAGTGATAGGCGTCGGAGCGTTCTGTGCCTCTTCTTTGCTTTGCAGATGTATTGCCTTGAACGGCACGCCCTTCTCCTTCGCCACGGCTTCAAGGACGGGAACGTATTTGCCATTGAAAGGACATTGACTTGTATAATACAAGACATAGCCCGGTTCGTCTGTATGGGGATGCTTCGCACTTTCCCTGAACTTGGGAGCGATGGCATCGGCACAGAACGGCAGATACCAAAGCTGGATGCCGTTATCGGCCTCGTCGCATACCTTAAAACCCTTATACGCCAAGTATTTCGGATCTGAAAGGAAAGGTTTCTTCTTGGCCGAGGAAAGGATGCAGAGCCCGGTCTTTCCCTTGTCCTTGCTATCCTTGATACATTCCTCCAATAGGTCGTTGGAATAACCATGCCCCTTGAAGGAGCCGGATACCCATAGACAGTCAATGTACATATAGTTTTCAGCCACGATAGGATTCCAGGCATTCTCGGCAGGGATATACTCGATGAAACACTTCCCCCGCTCGACGCTCTTCAAGAAAACCAGACCGTCGTCAAAACGGTCTGCCAGCCAGGCTTTCTTGGACGATACCTGGACGTCCTTATTGTTTGAGATGGCGCAACAGATATGCTCCTGTTCCAGATTGTCTTTTGTAACCCTGATATATTCCATGATTCTGCCCATTTACTTATGAATATACATCCTGGACATTTCCGGCTCGCCGTCACTTTGCACCAGGCACAGGAACTCCCATCCGTATCGCTCGTAAAAACCGGTATGGTTCGTCACTAGATAGAGCGGAGTGATTTCCTTCGACCTCATATCCTCAACAACCATGTTCAATAATTCACCGGCAATACCCTGACAGCGGTATTCTTCTTCGGTATAAACGGCACAAACATTGGGCGACAAGTCCTTTCTGTCGTGGAAGTCGTTCTCGATAACACCCATACCACCGATGATGCGGGAGCCGTCAAGACAGAGATACCAGCCATATTCCGTTTCGTGGTCCAGATACGCCTCCATACATTCCAGATATGCCTCTTTGGGCACGTTCCATTTGCCATGAAACCATGTTGCCGCCGCATCCTTCAGGTCCGGTCTATCCCGTAAGGTCACATATTGATATCGTTTCTCTCTCTTGTAATACATGCCCACTTCCAGATTCTTCTTCGCCTGAGGATTGTTATGCCAGAAGACGCCCACCTTCGAGCAAGTATACTTCTCTGTGCAGTCGCCGCAAGTCTCAAATCCCTTGGCCAATGCGCATTTGCGAATCTCACAAAACGAGCTGCAGAAGACGGTTTTGGCTCCGTCCATGCGGCAACCATCGCAGTTGATATGCTCCGGCAAGATGGGCGCATGATTCAACTCGGACCATAATCGGGCCGTCTTCTCCCGAAGAACCCGGTCGTTATCCTTCGTGGCAATGTAGGCATCGCACTTCTCGCAATCCAGCCCACAGATGGCAATCGACTGTCTCATCACTTGATTCCGCTGCAATATCTGAACAAACATACGAATTCCACGGCATATTAACAAACCCCGGCGATCTTCCAAGGCGGGCGGGCCTTGGTGACGAAGGCGGGCGAAATGCCCAGAAGGATGGCCTGTTCGGAGACGGAGAACTGCAAGGCCTGATTGTCCACAAATTTGTCCATATCTTTTGTATTTCGGAACGCAGGATGTGCTAACTTTGTAGCAGAAATAATGTGGACAAATAATGGAACAGAAGTTTTGCCAGAGCTGCGGGATGCCGCTCACCGATGAAATCCTCGGCACGAATGCCGACGGCAGCAAGAATGAAGATTACTGCATATATTGCTACAGGGATGGACAATTCTTGCAGGACTGCACGATGGAAGAGATGATCGAACATTGTGCGCAGTTTGTTGATGCGGTAAACGAGGGGTTGGAGAAACCCATCACCAAAGAGGCGTATATCGGCCAGATGAAAACGTATTTCCCACAGCTGAAGCGTTGGCGCCAAACGTTGAATGTCTGTAACGATGAAGTCATGCATGTCAACCCTGCCTTGGCAGGCGTCAAAGAACTCATTGCCCGGATGGCCGACAAACTGCCCATCGCTTACATCTCATCAGTCGACCAGGACGGTTTTCCCTGGACCAAGGCCATGTTGAAGCCACGTAAGCGTGAGGGTGTCAAAACCTTCTACTTTACGACCAACACCTTCTCGATACGTGTGGCTCAATACAAGGCCAACCCTAAGGCTAGCATCTATTTTTGCGATGCCAAAGGATTCAAGGGCATGATGCTCAGGGGTACGATGGAGGTGCTGACCGATGCCGCATCGAAGGAGATGATATGGCGCAAGGGTGACACACAATACTATCCCGCCGGTGTAACTGATCCAAACTACTGTGTGCTGAAGTTCACAGCGATCGACGGCCGCTTCTACAGCGATTTTTATCCCCGCAGTTTTTTGATTGACTGATGCCGGCATTCTCTAAACTATGCTATCGATTGGGCTGTAACTAGAGAAGTGCCGAAAGCGTTTTGGCTATGCCCTTGGAAGAAGGTCGCTCCGCGTCGACATCAACGAGTTGGCCACGTCTTTGGAAACCTATTTCTTTTTCTTTCCATCAAACTTAATACCAGTCATATAGACCTCAAACAAGTCCTCCTGAAAAGTTAGATATAAGTTAACGACCCCCTTGCGGCCTTAAACCCTTTAAACTTTCTCACAGGGGTCTGCAAATAACGGGTTTGTAATTCATTGATTGACTGCACATTGCGATATTCCAAACTGCCGGCCTCCCTTTTTTCTGGTGGGTCTGCAGAAGTGTGTTTTTGAATCGTTTGGCTACCAGTTAGTTACAAATCGACCTTCTGCAGGCCTCTTGTAAACCTGACGTATTTGCCATTGAATGGACACTGACTGGTGTAATACAAGACATAGCCCGGTTCGTCTGTATGGGGATGTTTCGCACTTTCCTTGAACTTGGGACTCAGGACTTTTCCGGCTGGCCGTCACCTTGCACTCGTCCCTCCTGAATGGCCGCAAAGGTCGCAACAGCGGACACGACGGCGACGGGAATCACGGTCCAGAATAATGACGGCACGGCCAGGAAAAGCAGGAAGCCGGTCAGCTTGTTGGCTACGGTATGAGGGAAGCAGAACCTTTTGAAGACGACCAAGGCCCATACCTGATTGACAATCTTGATAACGACGATGATTCCGGCCCAGATCCAAAGCCACGAGGGAATCGACAGGAGCGGCAGCAGCCGGATGGCGCAACAGACCACGAATGACAGATCGGCCACGCTGTCCAGAATGGCCCCGGCCTTGGTTTCCGCATGGAGCTTCCTGGCCAACCAACCATCGGCCATGTCACTGATGCCGCAGAGGGCATATAGCGTCCAGAACGGCCATCCGGCCACGTTGCAGAACAGCAGGCCCATGGAGCCCGCTATCCTCAGCGCCGATAGGATATTCGGTCCATGTTGCCGGAAGGCAATCCGTCGGTTCATGCTGTTTTAATGGGATGCCGGATCACCGTTTTCCAGTTCTCCGGAGCGACCTTACGGGCGTCGGAGAGATAAATCTCATGGTGCAGGCGCGTTGCCGAGAGATCATTCATATAGCCATTCTCCGCCAGATACTGGTCCATAAGTGCAACCGATGCCGGCTCATCGTCGTAAGGGCCGATGTGCATAATCTGCACGCATAAACCTTCGTCAACCGTCAGGAACTCCGCCTTGGAACAATCTACCTTTTTCTTTTTGGATGCGGTCTGGACCGCCCAGTCAAAATCGGCCTTGGTGATGAAATCCGGAAGACGGATGACAGAAATCCAGCAGAAGGTCGATTTGTCGCTGTAATCGACGCCGTCAATGCCCTCCTGCCACCAGAAACCCTCCAGCGGCGGCACCACATAGTCGTAGAAACCATCGATTCGATGGTCCGTCTTGTAACTCATTTTCAGGGTATAGGCAACGGCATACAGGATGCCGATGGCCTGCTGATAGGCGCCGCCTTCCTCATTGGGATCGCCCTTTCCCCGTACCGCAATATAGTTCGCCTTCGGGACAGTCACAACAACCGGTTTTGCCGGCGGCAGGTAAAACTCTTTGTATTCTTTCTTGAAATCAAACGGCATCTTTCTGAATCATTTCTTTGTTTACAAAGATACGCCCTTGCGGCCATTTCCGCAAGGGCGCGGATGGCAAGGACAAACTGCTATGCCTTCTCTACCGGCACCTGGATGATGGTGAGCCATTTGGCAGGGTCCTCCTGGTTCCAGATACCGTCGATGTAAACGGCGCGAGGAGCACCGACAATCTTGTAGCCCTCCTTCTCCAGATAGGCGAAGAGCTCGACATAGTTGTCATAGAGTTTCTCATACGGGCCGAAGACCTTCAGACAGGCAGCCATCGGCACGGCCGGGATGTCCTTGAACTTGATGACAGCGGAGTCCGTGCCTTTCTTCGTCACCTTCTCGCAGTACTCGATGTCGATGTCCTGCGGCTTGTACCCGCCGTGCTCAACGGTGTAGCAATAGCCCGGTTCCGGACATTCGCAGCCCAGACGGGCCATCTCCGGACCAATCACCTCATAGCAGAGGCGACCGAGGCCCTCGAAAGAAGGGATGACGGTACGATGGCTGGCCACCGTGATGGCCGGAAGCGATTCAAAGTAGACTTTTTCCATTTTGTGCAATTTCTTTTGGGAAGCCACCACCGCCTTAAGCATCCGTTTCCGTTCCTTGAGCACGGCCAGTTCATCCTCACACTTCCGAATCTTCTCCTCCAGCGATTCCACCGTAGGGAAATGCTGGTCATCATCCCACAGGTTCCGAATCTCCTCCAGCGAATAACCCATACTCTTGAGCTTGGTGATACTGAATACCCTCTGCAACTGACCTACGGAATAATAGCGATACCCGGTATCCCGGTCCACGATCTCCGGAGTGAGCAGGTCAATCTCCTCGTAATGCCTCAGCGCCCTCACGGTCACTCTGCCCAGACGGGAAAACTCCCCGATTTTCAACTTGTTTTTACCCATAACAATTCGTGCACATTTGTTATCCGTCGGCAAAGATAATACATGCCGTAGGGTACGAGTCAAGAAAAAAATGAAAAAGTTTTCGGACCAGAAAACAGGGTTGGCACCGAACTTCCAGCAACGCTCTATGAATCAGTCATTTACAAATCAACAAGTTCCAAACCTCCGGTTTTTCCAAGGGGTTTGGAACCACGTTATTTCTATCATACTGATAATCAATGGGCTACAGAAAACCTGGTGCCAACCCTCTGTAAACCCTATTACAGGACAAGACTCTCTGAGAATTCCGATTCAGTTATCAGAGATTACTTTCCGGAAGACGAACATCTCATCGTCCATGCTCCAGTTGCCCCCCTCTTCCTCGGGGACGGCTGGGCCGTGCTGATACTTGTTCCAGAATTCGACGATGTGGAAGCCGCAGCGGTTCACGTAGAAGTGGATATTCCGCTTCTCGAAATACGGGGTGATGGTTTCCCAGACCTTGATTTCCGGATGCATCGCTTCCACCGCCTTCCAGGCGGCCTGGCCAATGCCCTTGCTATGGGCCTCCGGCAGCACGAAAAGCAGTTCCAGTTCACCATGGGCCGCCTCCTTGTCGATGCGCAGGACGACACCGCCTACCTTCTGGCCATCCAGGACGATCCGGTAAGCCTCGGCATTTTCACCGTCGAGGGAATCCTCGATGGTCTTGCGGGAGATAACCTCTTCACCTTCCTCACATCGCTCGTCCCGCATCCCGAACTCCTGCTGGGCGCCATACTTGAACGCCCATTGGTTATCCTGGATGAACTGCTCCCGGTCATCGGGTTGCAAGGGGATGAGCATGATGTCTGATTGTCTCATGGGATTCCGTTCGTCCATTACCCGAGAATACGTTCTGCCATCTTCTTTCCGGCATCGAAGGCTTTCTGAAGGTCCTCTGCCCAATGCTCGTCCCGCCACTGGCGCTTCGCCTCTTCAGAGAAACTGGCCAATTCGAAGCGGTCGTAATTCTTTACCTGATAGGTATTGTAGGCAATGATGCGCTCCGGCTGTCCAAGAGCCGATGACAGACAATGTTCCATGGAACCGTAACCATTGCTGTTGTTCCTTTCCGGCGTTCCGTTCATGGTCTCGACCAGCACGACGGGCATTCGCTTGGGAGCCGTCAAGCTGTAGTCGTTATAGGAAAGCCAGGGGAAGGCAAGCCGCTCCAGGAAGGTGCGCATCTGGCCGGTCACATCGCCGAAGTAGATCGGAGAGCCCAGCACAAGCCCATCGGCCTGGGCAATCTCTTCCAATACTGGCGTGAGGGCGTCCTTGAACTTGCAGATATTGGACGCCCTGCCTTTTATCTTGCATGCCATACAGGACATGCAACCCTTGTAATCCAATTCGTACAGGCGCACCGTCTTGACTTCGACCTCCTTTCCGGTAGATGCCGCCCCTTCGGCAAAGGACTGGAGCATTCCGGCCGTATTCATGTTCCGGCGCGGACCGCCGTCGATGATCATGATTTTCTTCATATCGCTTTTGTTATGGGTCATACTCTTTGTCGCAGCTGTCAAGGCGGGCAATCCAACCAGGCCTGCTGCAGCAACCCCGCTCACACTGGTGGCGGATATCTTCAGGAAGTCTCGTCTATCCAACACAACTGGAATTATGAACAAACATACGAATTCTACGGCATAAATCAAATCCGACGATGGTCAAGGGGATAAAAACAACGCCCAGCGAATTCCGCCGGGCGTTGTAACCTTGAAAGTCAGATATTACTTCAATCCCTCCGTCTGTTTCTTCAGCGAGCGTTCGGCAAGGCGCATGGCGAGGATGGCGACGGGAATGGTCAGGACCAGTACGATGATGAGCACGGGGATGTTGTCGATGACCGGAATCATCAGCTGGTCGTATCCGGCGCGCATTTCCTCCACGGCCGCAGCCAGCGAGCCTTCCGTGTCGAACCACCAGTGGGCAGTATAGGCAAAGAAGGAGAAAGCGAAGGGAATGAAGCTCCAGCGGATGCCCTTCAGCGTATCATACTTGCAGAGGTAGCGGATGATTTCGGCCAATGCCGTCAGGATGACGAAGCCAATGGCGAGCGTCGTGTCCGCCTCGCCCGCAATCAACAGCATGATGAAGACGAATCCATTCAGGAGAGTCGCCGCGCCGAACCCTCGGATCGTCGTGCAGGTCAAAAGATAGATGAACGCGGTCAGCAGGGGCAGAAGCGCCCCGACATACGCGTAACACGCCGGGTGGATGAGGCCGGTACATGAGCCCAAAACGTAGGTGAGAAGATAGGCTGCCGCCAGCAGGATGAGTTTGAAAATGGGTTTCATAGTTTTACAGTCTTGCGTTTCACGACTGCAAAATTACGGAGCTTTCCTCTCGCGCGAAATCCCTATTTATGGCGATTTATCATCCCCGGTCCTGCAGTCAATCCGACAGCCAGGCTACAATCAACGCCAGGGCCTCCGGCGCAATGGTCTCCTCGATCTGGCGGTATTCAGAAACGGCACCGGTGGTGCAGTGCTGGAACAAGTGGTTCAGGCCTTCCATCGCTTCGATCCGGTTCCGGGGATTGGCGGGGAGACCTTCCCGGAGCGCGCTAAGGTTGCTTTCGCAATCCACCTGGATATCGTTGGTGCCGTTCAGGGCCAGGACAGGACAGGTGATGTCACCCAGCCGCGGGCGCATGTCCAGCGAGAGCAGTTTCTGCATCCACGGAGACTGAATCTGGGCCAGGATGCCTTGATAGGCCTGCTTCAGGTCATCCGGGAGGTCCAGTTCGTCGACGAAAGGCATCCGGCCGCCGTGGACGCGCACGTAAGCGGCTTCGCCGACGGCTTTGCAGAAAGTATCAACCTGGTCTTTCGGATATCCGGCGGATTCGAGGGATGTCCGGCTCTGCGCGACAATCAATTCGATGCCGGAGACGGCGACGCCGGCCAGGCTTACGATGAAATCGGCCTGCTTGTCGGCGGCCAGCATGAGAGCGATGAGGCCGCCTTCGCTATGGCCGATGACACCCACCTTGTCGAACCGCTCCCGGAGCAGTTTGATGCCGGCGAGGGCATCGTCCCTGAAGTCTTCCGTGGTCGCATTGACGACATCCCCGGTAGAGCCGCCCACGCCGCGGTCGTCATAGCGGAGCGTGGCGATGCCGGCGCGGCCGAGGACATCGGCCAGGACGGCGAAGGGCTTGTGGTCGAAGATGGTCTCATCCCGGTCCTCCTGACCGCTGCCGGTAACCATGATGAGGACGGGTGTCTTGCGGGTACACCCTTCCGGCAGCACCAGCGTGCCCGTCAGGGTAGCGTCCCCATTGGAAAAAGTGACTTCCTCCTGCGTGTAGGGGAATGGCTCCTTGGGCGTCTGCGGCCGGTTCAACGGCTTCTCCGGGGTCAATGTCAACGGCAGGGAAAGGGTCATCTGCTTGAAAGTCCCGACAATCTGCTTGATCAGCCACTGGCCTTCATAGCTCGCGCCCAGCGAAGGGATCCGGATGGTGATCTTTCCCAGCTCGGTCCTTTCCACCTGGATGGGGATTCCGAAGGCGGCCTGGTCCGGCGAATCCATGGACGGTTCTTCCCCATCCAGGTGGAAGACAACCGTCAGATTCATCCCCTGGACCTCGAGTTGTCCTGCCCAGTTGCCGGTTTGAGCATTTGACAGGGATGCGACGGAGAATAGCACGGCAACAATAGTAAGAAGTCTTTTCATTGTCGGATGATTGTTTGCTTCGTGTACAAAGATAAGTCCTTACGGACATTTCTGCAAGACTCACTTCCCTGATCATTTCCGGGATAGGTTTTGGATAGTTTTATGGAAATCGTAAATTAGTTTTATGTTTTTCGTAAAATTGGCATTATCTTTGCCTAGGAAAACCGCAAAACAGAATAATCAACGATATGAAGAATCCCACGCAAAAGAGCATCAAGAGGCTCTCCATCGCCACCCTCATGATTGGTGGTCTGACACTCGCTTATACCTACTGGGAGATGATCGCCCAGCTATGGGTGGACAGCTATATTTATCCCTTGGCCTGGAACCTGGATATCAAGGGATGGCAGATCTTTATCCTCGCGGCCCGTTTCGTCGGAATCACGTCTCTATTCATCCTGTGCTGCATTTTCCTGCATCGCACCAACAAGGGGCTGCAAGACGGTGAGATCTTCCCCAAATCCAACATCCCGATTATCCGCTGGACAGCCCTGGTGGCCGGACTTCTCGCCTTTGTCCACGCCAATTACGCCGCCGTGGTTAAAGGGGAATCCGCGTTGACGCTGGATTCCAATACCATCCTGGTCCCTCTCATCGTCCTCTTGTTCGCCGGACTCTACAAGATGGCCTATCTGGCCGCTAAAGACAGCAACCTCGCGATATGATCACCGTCAACCTCGACAAAATACTCTGGGAGCGGCACATGAAACTCTCGGAGCTGTCCGAAAAGATCGGCATCTCGATGACCAACCTTTCCTTGCTCAAGACAGGGAAGGGCCGGGCCATCCGGTTCACCACGCTCAACAAACTCTGCAAGGTCCTCGACTGTCTGCCGGGAGACATCCTGGACTATCAGCCCGACCCGGAAGGAACGGAAATGGAGGATGACATCTATGCGGATTAAACTGGCCATGGCCCTCTCCATGCTCCCGGCCTTGCTTTTGGCGCAGGAGCATGTCACCGTCAAAGGGAGGATTATCAATGAACAAGGTGATGCTGTCGAATACGTCCAACTCGGTGTGCCCAAACACCGGATCGGGACCATTTCCACCGCTGACGGTCGCTTCGAAATAGATATGCCTTGCGACACGCTGGCGTTTTTCCACGTATCCTATCAGCCGGCCACCTATCCCGTCACCGGCCCTGTCGATGACGTGGTCATCATCCTGCACGAACAGGAATTGCCACCGGCCGTTTTCATCGGTGGAGACACGAAGGAGAAGTACTTGCTTAAGCCCGGAACGAGTTTGCTGAAGAGCATGGGAATCATTACTACGTCCCTGCGGAGCGAACACCCTTCGGGACGGGAAATAGGCTCCGTTGCTCGGGCTAAAAAGCCATTTCTTGTGAAAGACATCCTGCTTACCGTCCGCAGCAACCATATCCCCGGCTGCGTCGCATCCATCAATGTCTACCGCATCGAGGGGAAGAAGGAATCGTTTGTCAACGTACTTCACAAGCCCATCTACTTTGATGTTGCCGTTTCGAACGATCCGCAGGATTTCGACATCCGGCCGGAAGAAACCCTCCTGCTGGAACCCGGCAAATACTTCATTGCCTTCCAGGTCGTCGGTTGCGACAACGAAGCTTTGCGGACCTTCCTGGCCAAACCGGATGAAGAGAAGAAAAACTGGGAAATGACAATGGACTTCAATATCTACTTAAAGAGCAGCTATGTCCGGGAGGTGGCTCTGGGTGGAATGGAACATCTACCCGTCAACATCGGTGTCGCAGTTAAAGGGCTGGAGTATCAATGACGAAAAATAGTTATTTTTGGGGAAAGATAACACGCTTATGACGCTCAAGGATTACCTAAACACAGGCGACCGTTTCGCTGCGGGCAGCGGAGCCCGGCTCATGGAAATCGCCCCCGGTTCGGCCGTCGCTGAATTGGAAGTGACATCGGCCCACCTTAATGCCGGCGGTGTATGCCAAGGTGGCGCCATCTTCACCCTGGCTGATTTGGTGTTCGCTGCGCTGGTCAATCAGGGCGAGAATCTCACTTTCGCCATCAATTCGACCATCTACTACCACGTTTCGGCGCGGGAAGGAGACACGCTCCGAGCGGAAGGGCATCTGTCCTGCGCCCATCATCGCCTGCCGACCGCCGAGGTGGAGGTCACGAACCAGGACGGCGTCCGGATCGCCACCTTCACCGGCCAGGCCTACACAGGCCGCAGCCCCCTCCCCGTCGACGCGCTCCAGTAGGCTGCGTCAGAAGTCCAGGCTGGTGAAATACTCCTGCTTCTCCTCGCGACAGAAGTCGATGGCGCGGTTGACATAGTCCAGGAAAGGCTTTCCCGAACGGAAGGCGGCAAGGACCCGTTCGGCGAGGTCCTGAGCCAGGACAAAGCTGTCATCCAGACGCTGCAGGAGGCAGAAGTTCTTGAGCCGGAAGAAGTCCGCGTCCGGGCTGTAGGCCGGGAATCCTTTCGGGACCTTCTTCAAAGCGCCGTCCATATCCAATTCCAAGCCAGGCGCCAGCCCCGACAGGATCCGGCGGAAGTCTCCCCCGCCCAGTTCGATGTCTTCCCGGAGCGTCTTCAGCACCTGCGGCTCCGTGAAGTAGTTGCCGACGGCGAGCAGATGGTCTCCGTTCCCGTCGATATGAAAGTAGTAGCCGCTGTAACCGGACTTCTTGCCGCCACGGTTGACATAAATGCCCATATGCGTCTTGTACGGGCTCTTGTCCTTGGAAAAGCGCACATCCCGGTAGATCCGGTACGTGCAATCCGCGGGTGACAAGGGGCCGATTGTATCGTCAAAGGAACGGATCCCGGCTATAAGACGGACTGCAAGGTCTTCAACAGTACCTTTCGCCCTCAGATAGTCGGCTTTGTGCGCATCGAACCAGACCTTGTCGTTATGCAAGGAAAGGGCGTGCAGGAATCGCAGGACTTGTTTCATCGTATTTGCTCAAAGACTTTTCCTGAAAGTAAAAAAACGGCCTGTGCGCTTCTTATATTCCAGATATTCCTCTCCGAAATCCGCCGCCAGGCGTTTCTCCTCCGAGCGGACTTGCAGCATCATCAAGCCGGCCACGGCGGCAAAAACCAGCAGCGCCCACCAACTCCAACAGGCAACGACAACGCCGATGTAATAAAGATAAGTCCCAGACAGCATAGGATTCCGGGACAGCCGATAGGGCCCGTCCGTCATCAGATGTTTGGTCCGGGGCGCCACCTCGTGTCCCATCGCATCAAACGGATTGCCTTTCCCGACACGTTTCATATAGACGATGCTCCAAACGCTGAGCGACAGCCCTGCAAGAGCAATAAGGGCAGATAGAACCAGACGTCCCGTCGGAATACTCGCAATAGCGGGCATCCCAGAGACCAGCCACATCAAGGCCGGAATCCCGACGATAAAAATGGCGAACCCTAGAAAGTATCCTAATACCTGTTTCATTGTGGTTTCTAAGCTATCCAAGGAAATCCAACACAGACAGATTGAATTCATCTGGGCGTTTGTTCGCGATGAAATGGTCCCCCTCAATGAAAACGAGCCGTGCATCCGGAATGTGGTCAGCGATCAGCCTGGTGTGCTCTTCCTTGATCATATCCTTGGTTCCAGCGAGAACCAGCGTCCTTGCCCGGATGGCAGCAAGTTCTTCAGGCAGGACATTCGGATCATGGACCATCAGCCCGAGCATTTCGGCGTGCCGTCTGGCTTCTTCACTTTTGCATGCAAATAAACACGCAAACCAATAGCCGATTTCAATCGGAATTTGGATCGAGCGCTTCACTCCCTTCGCATCCAGGTTCGCTCCATCGAGGATGAGGCGGTCCACACGCTCCGGATACTTCAAGGCGAAGACCATGGCAATGTTTCCGCCATCGGAGAACCCCAGCAGATGGGCCTTCTCTATCTGGTGCACATCCATAAAAACCCGCAGATCGTCAGCAAACTGCCGGATGGTGAAGGGCGCGTCACCCCTAGGGGTCTTCCCGTGTCCCCTCGTATCCAGGGCATAGACGTGATAACGCTGGGCGAACACATCGATCTGCCCCACGAAATAATCGCTGTTCTCACCGTTGCCGTGAAGGAGAATCAGCGGATCTCCCTGGCCTTTTTCTATGAAATAATGCTCGATATCCATTCTTGTCTATTCCTTCCGCCAGCGCTTGAGCTGCGGGAAGTACATCTGCATCTGGGCGATGTACTCCTCTTTCGTGATGGGCTGGGGCAGGTTTTTGTTGACCTCGTCCACAAACTGGGCGCAAAAGGCGATCATTTCGTCCATCGTGCAGTCCTGCAGGAACTTGCCGTCCTTGTAGCAGTAGATGCAGTAATCTTCATTCTTGCTTCCGTCGGCATTCGTGCCGAGGATTTCATCGGTAAGCGGCATTCCGCAGCTCTGGCAAAACTTCTGTTCCATATGATACCTTCAAATTTAAATCTGTACGAATTGTTTATACGCCTCCACGGCATCCCGGAATGTGAGGCCGGCGTTCCGGCGCAGCCAGTCCTGGAACTCCACCTTGAAGCGGAAATCCGGACCCAGATGCTGCTGGAAGAAAGCCCGGAGATCCTGTGAACAGACCAGATCGGGGGCGATGACTTCGTCCAGCGAAATAGGGACTTGCCGATTCTTCCTCGCTTGCTTCCTGGACCGGGCCTTCGGGGAAAGGAGCTCGGGCAGCGTCGCCTTGACGATGTTCTCCAGGTAATCCCGGTTATCGACATTGCTGACGAAGAAATAATCCTTGGCGCCTTCATAGGGCTGCCGAAGTTCGACTTCTTTGAGAACGGCTTTGCCGGCCTCCGTCACCTTGACATAGAAGTTGTTGTCACAAATGAGTCCGAACAGGACACCGTTGCAATAGATGCAATAGTCCCCCATCATCTTTCTGACAGTAATAACACCGGCGCCCGAGCACTGGTCCACGATGTATTGTACGAAATCAGCGTTGCAAGCCATGATTATCGTTCTATCTCTAATCGCAGCACCCGCATCGGACTGTCGGAGCCGGCCAGGGATTCATCCACACAAGTTTCGCCAGTCGGGACGAATCCACATTTTTCCATGACCCGTCCGCTGGCCGGATTGTCGATGAAATGGCTGCCGATCAGCGACCGGATTTGCGTGGTTTTCCGGATATGGTCGAGCATCAGTTGCAATGCCTCCGTACAGATGCCTCTGTTCCAATAGGGTTTGCCGACCCAATAGCCCACCAGTGGTTCCCCTTCCCTCGAGGGCAGGAGGTTGGAATCGGAAGACATATAGCCCATCGCTCCGAGCGGTTCCCCTGTTTCCTTCAGCACAATCGCCCAGGTCGTGTCGCTATGGAAAACGGTCCGGATGATCTCCAGGCTTTCCCGGATGGATTTGTGGGGCGGCCAACCGGCCCGGGGCCCGACCTCCGGGTCGGAAGCATATTTATACAGCGCCGCGGCATCCTTCTCCCGCCAGGGGCGGAGCACGATCCGGCCCGATTCCAGGATGATGCCGTCATACCCCAACTGCCCCGGAAGGCGGAGTTTTTCTTTGTGGGGGAACGTGGCCTCATATGCTTCGAACGCCTCCGGATCCTCATCGGCAACAAAATAGCCCTTGGGCGGGCTATAGGTAGCCTCCCCTATTCCCTGGGCGGCGAGCCAGCCGGGAATAAGTTCCTGGGCCAGGAAAAACGGGACTTCCTCCTCCTTGGGGAAGTCGTGATAGTGGATATGGAAAGTGCTGGCCAGGACAAAGCCTGCGTGCTTGTAAAAGTCGATGTTCCCTTCCATGCACAGGAAACCGACGCCCTGCTTGCGGGCTTCCTCCAGGGCATATTGAAGCAGTCGCAGCCCATAGCCTTTCCGTTTATAGTCCGGATGGATGCTGATGGGGCCGAAGGTCCAGGCGGGTTTCCGCGTTCCGTCGTCCAACACCAATTCCGCCTTGGAAAACATCACGTGGCCGATGAGCTGCCCGTCCTCCTCCATCACGAAGTCCAGCTCCGGGATGAAATCCGGATTGCTCCGGTAACGATTCAACACAAAATGCTCCGTGCAACCGGGTCGGTAAACATTCCAGAAAGCCTCCCTCGTGAGGTTTTCCACGGCGCGGTAGTCTTCGGGTTTCTCCAGTCTGATGATCATAGAATCTGCGCTTGATGAGGAGCCGTCCAGAAGGTTCCTCGCTACTATCTGATAAAATTCATCCCCTTCCAGGGCTCATCTTCACGCCCCGGAGCAGGCTTGCCGCCGGTGGCCTTGAGCAGCCAGGCCATATTGTTGGCCAGGGTACGCATCGTCTGCAGGCCCTCGGTATCCAGGGAAGCCTGACCGGGAGCGGCCCCATAGACGATATTCCAGTACTGGGAGGCCACCACAGGCATGTTCATCATCTGGAAGGGCATATTCAGCGTCTCGAAAGAGGCTGTAGCGCCGCCTCGGCGGCAGACGGCCACCGCGGCCGCGGGTTTGCCGGAAATGCTGGCCCCGTTGGAGTAAAAGGCCCGCTGGATGACGCTGAGGACGACGCCGTTCGGCTGTCCATAATAGACAGGCGAGCCCACGATCAGGGCATCGGCATCGGCGAACTTCTCGCTGATCCGGTTACAGATATCGTCATCGAATACGCATTTTCCCGGGTTCCGGGAGCAGCTCCCACAAGCGATGCAACCCCGGACAGCCTTGTTGCCGATCCAGACTATCTCGCTGTCGATACCGTTCTTTTCCAGCTGATTGGCAATCTCATCCAGCGCCACGGCCGTATTGCCCTTCTGATGCGGGCTGCCGTTGATCATCAGTACTTTCATTGTCTTTTCTTTTTGGTTATTGGCCAGTGCCTCCACACCTGTTGCAGCCACAAAGACACCCCCTGCGGCCATGGCCGACTTCTCGATGAAATCTCTCCGGTCCATAGGAATCAATCGAAGGGTTGTCTATCTGTACCGCCGGAAGGAATAGATGGTATTTCCACCCAGGGATTGTTTCTGGATGACCAGTTTCGTACGGGTCATTTCAAGGACCTTGTAGGTGCCGGACAGGCGCATCTCATAACGCAGACCTTGCGTGAGCCAGAGCGTCTTGGTGAAGCTGATCTGCTTCTTGGAAGCGTTGTAAGAGAACTGGGCGCCGTCGACATCCACGTCCTTGAGATCGAACTGCGTGAAACTGCCCTTCTTGGCCAGGGCGATACGGGGTTCACTCAAGGAGAGATAGAAATGGACGCCGGAATAATCGACTTGGTTCTTGGACTCCAGGGCCCATATGCCGTAAAGGGATCTCGTGAGATCTCCGGTATGGCGGATTCTGGCTCCTCCGCAGGATGTGAACAGGGTCAGGCTGGCAATCGCAACAGCGATGGCAATGAACAACTTTTTCATAATCGTAACTTATCTCGATGTGAAGATAGTGATATTTCTCCACATCTCCCAATGGACAGGATCCATTTACCCCGGATCGGCGAAAACAAGCCGAATGCTTCACAAGGAAATAATTGCTATCTTTGACTGTTATTTCCAAACGGACGTACACGATGATTCCGACATTTGACGACATACTCCGCAAGCAGGACTTGAACTTGGAGGAAATCAAAGTCCTCCTCGCTGCCGAAGGGGCTGAAAAGGAGCGCCTTCTTCGGCGCGGGCTGGCGGTCAAGCTTCAGCACCTGGACAATTATGTCCATCTGCGGGGGCTCATCGAGTTCGGCAATGTCTGCGAGAAGAACTGTTTCTATTGCGGGCTGCGGAGCGGGAACGAGCGGGTGGAGCGCTACTGCCTCAGCGACGAGGAAGTCCTTGATTGCGCCCGCCTGGCCCACGAACTGGGATACGGGTCCGTGGCCTTGCAAAGCGGCGAGCGCAGCGATCCGGCTTTCATCGACCGGATCGAGCGCCTAGTCCGGGAAATCAAGAAAATCGACAACGGAAGCCTCGGAATCACGCTTTCGCTCGGAGAGCAGACGGAGGAAACCTACCGCCGTTGGTTCGAGGCCGGGGCGCACCGGTATCTGCTGCGGATCGAATCGTCCAACGAGGAATTATATTATAAGATCCATCCGAAGAACAGCCTGCACGACTTCCGCCACCGGGTCGAATGCCTGGAAATCCTGAAACGGACCGGGTACCAGACGGGAACCGGCGTGATGGTGGGCCTTCCCTTCCAGACGCTGGACCACCTGGCCGCGGACCTGCTCTTCTTCCGGCAGATGGATGTGGCGATGGTCGGGCTCGGGCCGTACATCCCCCACCCCGACACGCCCTTGTGCAAGTTCAAGGACCTCATCCCTTCCGCCGCCGAGCGCATGGACCTGACCCTCAAGATGATCGCCATCCTCCGCATCCTGATGCCCGAGATCAACATGGTGGCGGCGACGGCGAACCAGACAATCGATCCCCAAGGACGGGAAAAGGCCATATCCGCCGGTGCAAATGTCATCATGCCGAACCTCACGCCCGGGGAATACCGGGAGAGCTATTTCATCTACCCGGACAAGGCGTGCGTCCACGACACGCCCGACCAGTGCCAGTCCTGCCTGGACATCCGGCTGGCGGCCATCGGTCACAAGATTCTGTATAACGCCTGGGGTGATTCGCTGGCCTTCACCAAAAAGGCCGGCGTCTAAGAGACGGAATCAGTCCTGTCCGAGCGCTTTGCGGCCCTCCTCCCGGGCCTTTTGCAGGGCAGCATCCCGCCGATGACGTTCCTCGATCAGCTTTTCGGTTTTCTCGGCCTTGGATTCATCGAGAATGGACTCCTCCACGCGCTTCCGTTCCTTGCTGAACACATCCAAATCCTCTTCGCTCACCTTCATGAGAGCCATGGACTCCTCGAAATGCTGTTTCAAGATGTTATAGTACATCCCGCCCATGTATACGTAGTAAGGAGCATTGAATTGCGACAATCCCTCATAACTCTGGATGGACGTATAATACGTACTAAACGCCTCCACCACATCATTCTTGTACCTGTCCCGAAAGTCATAGAAAGAGGAGACGGACTCGACAAAGAGGATGTTGCCGATGGTGCTGATCGTTTCGATATTGGACTTGAAGATATTCTCCGTCGTCGTGGTATAGTTCAAGATGGGAAAGTTCACCAACAGATTGGCGACAGAGGCATAATACTTTTCCGGATGAGCCACCAAGTCCACCTGCAAGTCACAGAAGGCGTCCATGTTTTCCTGGCACTGTTCACACTCCCGCAGGGATTCCCGCATGTCATACATCACCATCAGCACCATCTCCCGCTTTTCGGCCCGCTGCTTCTTACGGTCGATGATGGCGGTGGTTCCGAACGTAAGTACAATGGAGACCGTCGTCGCGAGCAGCGACATGAGGAATTTCTTTCCGGTCGACAGTTTTCTGATTCCTTTCATGGGACAAACATAGCAATTCTGCCAAACATAAACAAACACCCCGTCAGGAAGTCTTCCCCAGGAACTCCGAGGGCGTGATACCCGTCGTTTTCTTGAACAGACGCGTGAAATGATGCGGGAACTCGAAGCCGAGCAGGTGGGCGGTCTCGCCGATGTTGTGGCCGTTCATCAAGAGGTTCTTGCCTTGTTCGATCACGAAGGAATGGATATAGCCGATGGCGGTGCCGCCGGTGGCCTTGTGGATCACATCCCCCAGATAGCGCGCGGAATAGGCCAGTTCCCCGGCACAGTACTGGACGGAAGGAATACCCAGGTCCAGCTGCCTGCCGTCCAGATAGTATTCCCGGAGCAGCTGGTGGAAACGCTTCAGCAGGTCCGATGAGGTCTTGTCCTCCTTCGACAACTGGCGCAGGTAAATCCGGTTGCAGTATTCCAGGATGACCCGGATGTAGCCGAGGATGACGGAGCGGAGGGCCGGGGAATCGTCGTTTTCCTGCAGCTCATGCCGGAGCTGTGAAAGGAGCTGCGTGATCCGTCCCCATTCCGAGGGCTCCATCTTCAGGGTTTCCGTGGCAAAATAAGAGAAGAAGTGATACTCTTTCATCCGGGCTTCCAGATCCGTTCCGTGCAGGAGTTCCGGCGAGAACAACAGGGCCCAGCCGCTGATGTATATCTCTTCTCCGTCATCTTCCTTGCCGCCGATCTGCCCGGGCTCGACGGCGATGATCGAGCCGTCAGGAACGTCGAACATTTTCATGCCGTAGGTCAGGTTCTTCGGAAAGTTCCGCTGGATGAAGAGCCCGTATACCCCGTAGCGGTTCAAGCTGGAGTGGATGGGCGACACCTCATCATAGTGGAGGACATTCACCAGTGGATGCAGGACGGGAGCGCCCACATAGCGGGCGTAGACATTGGGGTCAGAGACGGGAAGAATGGTCTTCATAACGCTTGTAAAGGTAGATAATTATGAAGAAAAATCCAATTATCTGCGTTATTGGTAGAAATCCGACAAAAATCGGTATTAGACTTTCCCTGGAACTTCCGACCTTTGCAAAAAGGAATGAAGATGAAAAAGGTTCTCTGCTTTTCCCTGGCAGCCCTGCTGCTTGCTTGCAAATCGAATACGGACCAGAATATGAGCACACTTACCCTCACCCAGGAATGGGACAAGACCTTCCCGAAATCGGAACTGGTCAACCACTGCAAAGTCACTTTCCACAACCGCTACGGGATCGAACTGGCGGCCGACATGTATGTCCCGAAGGAGATTCCCGGTCAAGCCGGGAATGACGAAGCCGTCACACCCGGCCGCGACCGGGTGTCTCTCCCGGCCATCGCCGTCAGCGGCCCCTTCGGCGCCGTGAAGGAGCAGTCCTCCGGCCTGTATGCACAGCATATGGCGGAAAGAGGCTTCGTGACCGTCGCTTTCGACCCTTCCTATACCGGTGAATCCGGCGGCGAGCCCCGCCGCATGGCTTCCCCCGACATCAACACGGAGGACTTCCTCGCCGCCGTGGATTTCCTTGCCAATTGCGACCTGGTCGATCCGGAGCGGATCGGCATCATCGGGATTTGCGGTTTCGGCGGCATGGCCGTCAACGCCGCGGCCCTCGACCCGCGCATCAAGGCCACCGTCGCTTCCACGATGTATGACATGAGCAAGGTCAATGTCGAAGGTTATTTCGCCAGCGAAGACACGCCCGCCCAGCGGATGGAGAAGCGCAAGGCGCTGGCCGCGCAGCGTACGAAGGACTATGCTTCCGGCACCTACGAGCGCGCCGGTGGCGTCATCGACCCGCTCCCGGACGATGCGCCTTGGTTCGTCAAGGACTATCACGCCTACTACAAGACGCCCCGCGGCTATCACAAGCGCAGCGGCAACTCCAACGACGGCTGGAACGTCATCGGCTGCCAGAGCTTCCTGAACCAGCCCCTGCTGGCCTGGGCCGGCGAGATCGAGAATCCCGTCCTCCTCATCCACGGCGAAAAGGCCCACAGCCGCTATTTCAGCGAGTATGCCTTCAGCCTCCTGACCGGCAGCAACAAGGAATTCATGATCATCCCGGGCGCCTCCCACGTGGACCTCTACGATGACGTCGCAGGTGTGATTCCCTACGACAAGATGGAAGCTTTCTTCAAAGAAAACTTGAAGTAACATGTACCGCCCGATCCTTATCTGCCTCCTGGCGCTGCTGTCATGCACCAAGGACCCGGACCCGGTTGGAACCCTTCCCGATCCGCCTCAGGAGAATCAGGACGAAAATGGAGACAATAAGGGGAATAACGACACTTCCATGCCTGACCAGATCAAGATTACCGTTTCCGGGAAGTCGCTCCCGGTGAAAATCGAGGATAACGAAGCGACGAAGGCCCTCGTCGCCGCACTCCGCGAGGCATCCATCACCTATGAGGCCGATGACTACGGCGGCTTCGAAAAGGTCGGGGCCCTGGGGCGCTCGCTTCCTACCAGCAATACCCAGATTACCACCCAGCCCGGCGACGTAATCTTATACAGCGGCAACCAGATCGTGCTGTTCTACGGAAGCAATTCCTGGAGCTACACCCGGATCGGCAAGATGGATTTTGGGTCTTTGGACGAATTAAAGTCCTTCCTGAAGGCCGGTCAAGGGAAAATAAGCGTATCTTTGTCTTTATAGCTATCGACTATGAAAGCGATACGAATCCTTGCTTTGATGATTATGTCAGTATCGACAGCTACCGGATTGTGGGCGCAGATCGACGTCCACAGCCACGCCATTACGGCTTCGTATCTGGATTTTGTCAAGGCCCATGGGGCCGAAATGGACGAGGGCTTCCCGATCCCGGGCTGGAACGAGGAGGAGCATCTGGCCTTCATGGACCAGGCGGGCATCGAGACCGCCGTCCTGACGATGCCGGCACCGCAGCCCTGGTTCGGCGACGGTGCCGAAGCGGCGGCATTCTGCCGCAAATACAACGAGGAGTGCGCCGCGCTAAAGGCCCGGTATCCCGGACGGTTCCTTTTCTGCGCCGCCCTGCCGCTGCCGGATGTGAAGCGGGCGGTGGAGGAAGCGGTCTATGCCTTGGATATCCTCCATGCGGACGGTGTAAAACTGGCCACCAACAGCTACGGCCAATACCTGGGCGACCCGGAATTGGAGCCGCTGATGGAGGTGCTGAACGCGCACAAGGCCGTCATCATCACCCATCCGCACAAGCCTTCCGCCGTCAATGACAAGTTGATCGCCGAAATACCCCTGGCCTCTTATGAGTATCTGGCCGAAACGACGCGGGCCATCCTCAACATGGTCGCCCATGATGTGCTAGTCCGCTATCCTGGCCTCCAGGTCGTGGTCCCGCACTGCGGCTCGTTCCTCCCGAACGCCCTTCCGCGTTTCAAGGGTCTCCTGCCCGTCATGATCAAGCAGGGCTATATGAAGCCGGTGGATGTGGACGCCAACGTCGCCCGCCTGTATTTCGACCTGGCCGGTGCCGCGACGGACGAGGTGATCCGTTCCCTGCTGACCGTCACCACCGCCGACCATCTGCTCTATGGCTCCGATTATCCTTATGTCGCCGCCCCGGCGCTGGTTTCCGCGAAGGGCTCCCTGCAGCAACGTCTCCCGGGCCTGGGCCTGGATCCGCAGGCCGTCCTGTCGGACAATGCCCGCCGGCTCTTCGGCGCCGACATCCCCGTGCGGGAGTATGGCGAAAAGCTGGTCCGGCTGGCGGAGATCGAGGTCGTTCCGGAGAAACTCGAAGCGTATCTGAAATACGCCGCGGAGGTAGGCCGCGTTTCCATGGCGACGGAGCCCGGTGTCATCGCGCTGTTCTCCATGCAGGATAAAAGCGATCCATGCAAGGTTTACATCCTGGAAGTCTATGCCGACCAGCAGGCCTACCAGGCCCACATCCAGACCGCTCATTTCCGCACTTACAAGGAAGGTACCGCCGACATGGTCCGGTCCCTCAAACTGATTGACACCATCCCGCTGGTGATGGCGGAATTCATGAAAAAGGCCCAATAACGATACAATCGATGATGAAGACGAGAATAGGCCTGCTGGCCATGCTGCTGACCGCATCCGTTTCACTTTTTGCACAAAATGACATGGTACTGACAACGAAACAACAAGCCCTCGTAGCGATCGCCGCCAACGAGGCGAAGGGAGATATCAAAGGGTTGAAGACAGCCCTGCATGAAGGACTTGAACAGGGATTGACCGTGAGCGAAGCCAAGGAAGCGCTTTCGCACTTGTATGCGTACACCGGTTTCCCGCGTTCGCTGAATGCGCTGGGCGCTTTGCAGCAGGTCATCCAAGCGCGCAAGGACGCAGGCCTGCGCATAGAAGAAGGCCGTGAGGCCGACCCGCTGCCGAAGGATTACGATGCCCTGAAGCAGGGCACCGAGGTGCAGACCCGGCTCGTGGGCGGACAGCCGTTCACCTACGCTTTCGCCCCGCAGACCGACTTCTATCTGAAGGCCCATCTGTTCGGCGACATCTTCGCCCGGAACAACCTGACCTTTGCCGAGCGCGAAATCGTCACGGTCGGCGCCATCTCGGCTTTACCTGGTTGCGAACCGCAGCTGGTGGCCCACGTCTCCGGCGCCCGGAACATGGGTGTGTCGGATGACGAACTCCATGCCCTCCCGGCACTCCTGGAGAAGAAAGTGGGTCTTGCGGAAGCCGAGCGGCTCCGTGGGGCGCTGGCTTCCGTTTTCGGCGGCGACTACACGCCCGTGCAGCCGGTCGATTTCTCTGTCTGGCCCCAGGGCGAACCGAACTCTGCCTACGCCCAGTACTTCACGGGCAACAGCTACCTGGCTCCGATGGAAGGCGGAATCGCCAACGTTACCTTCGAGCCTCGCTGCCGCAACAATTGGCATATCCACCACAAGCAGGTGCAGGTGCTGATCTGCGTGTCCGGACGCGGCTGGTACCAGGAATGGGGAAAGCCGGCGGTGGAGATGACACCCGGCACGATCATCGCCATTCCCGCCGAAGTGAAGCATTGGCACGGTGCCGCCAAAGACGCCTGGTTCCAGCACCTGACCTATCACAAGGACGTCCAGGAAGGCGCCTCCAACGAATGGCTGGAGCCGGTGACGGACGAACAATATGATTCCATAAACAAATAAACATCCATAGAACCATGAAGACCACCCTCCTTGCCATCGCCGCGCTGGCAGCCTCCCTGACGGCCTGCGGCCAGAACAGCAACAAGAAAAGCAACAACGATATGAAAACCCTCGTCGCCTATTTCTCCGCAACCGGAACCACGGAAGCCGTCGCGAAAGACCTGGCGGAAGTGACCGGGGCGACCCTGTATGAAATCAAGCCGGAAGTCCGGTATACGGCAGCCGACCTGGACTGGAGGGACAAGACCTCCCGCAGCAGTGTGGAAATGCAGGACCGCACTTCCCGTCCCGCCATCGTGAAAGACCTCGCGGACGCCGACAGCTATGATGTCATCTACATCGGCTTCCCGGTCTGGTGGTACACGGCCCCGACCCTCATCAACACGTTCATCGAGGCTTATGGCTTCCAGGGAAAGACGGTCATCTTCTTTGCCACCTCCGGCGGAAGCACGATTGACAAGGCCAATGAAGAATTCAAGGCCCAGTATCCGGAAATCAACTGGAAGGCCGGTAAAACGCTGAACCAGGCCTCCCAGGCAGAAATCGCGGATTGGGTGGAAAGCTTACGCTAAGCCGTTTCCGAAGCTATTCGACATTCGCTTCCAGCAGCTGGTCGCAGATGCTCTTCATGCCGCTGATGGACGGGTGTCCGTTCTGCTTGTCGATATCGTGCAGTTCGATCAGCTGCACGCCGTAATGCTGGCATACCGTCCGCATGGACTCGTTGACCTCCTCCTGTAGTTCAGAGTTCAGGATGGAGACGACCTTCGCTTTCGGATAGAGCTTCTGCAGGGTGTCCAGCAGGCAGGCCAGCGCCGGTCGGAAAGTCATGCAGTCGGCTTTCGTCAAGCCTTCATACTTGTACTCACCGAGCGGGACACGCTGCCAGGCGTCGTTCGTGCCGCCGAACACGAAGATGATGTCGGGATCGCCGAGCATGAACACGCGGCTCAGGAAACACGACGGCGTCACGTCCCTGCCGAAAAAGCCGGTACCGCAGATGGTAGTGGCGCCCCAGGAGTTGTTCTTATCCAACTCATATCCCTTGGCATCGATATAAAGGCTCCACCAGGTCTGTTCCACCTCCTTGACGTCGTTGTTGGCGTCCGGGTAGAACGGCCGATAGTTCTCGGGGTTGTAGCCCTGGAATGTGGAATAGGAGTCTCCGAGTATGGAGACTTTCTTGGTCTGGGCCGATGCCGCTACAGCAACAAAGACCAGCAAGGTCAGGATGTACAGTCTTTTCATTTTCCAAATGGTCCGGTCCAATCCGGTTTGCCGGAACAAACTTACGAATTCCGTAGGATTGTTTCAATTTTTTTGCCGATATTTGACCCGAAATAATGGATTGACTATGACTTTCAGCGGAATAATTGTCGGCGCATGCGTGTTCCTCAGCATCGGAATCTGCCATCCTGCCGTTATCAAGTTGGAGTATTACCAGGGGAAAAAGGCGTGGTGGATCTGGCTGGTCGCCGGACTTGTTTTCTCTGCGGCATCTTTATTCGTTGCCAACCAGATTGTCTCCACCATCCTGGGTGGATTCGCCTTCTCCTGTTTTTGGGGAATCCATGAAATGTTCCAGCAGGAACGGCGCGTACTCCGGGGGTGGTTCCCGGAGAATCCCAAGCGGCACGACTATTACGAGCGTCTGAGGAAGGAGAAGAAGGACTAAACGACTTTCCACCGGACCCGCCAGCGGCCGTCCTCAAAGTCGTGGCTGAGGATTTTGAAAGTCCCGATCTCCGCCGTATTCTTCACATGCGCGCCGATGCAGGCGCAAGCGTCGTAATCCCCGATGCGGACGATGCGGAGCGTCTCGGAGGCATCCTCCGGCAACTTGCTCAGGTCCACCAGGGCAGCTGCCTCTGACCGGGGCATATATTCAATCGTAACATCCAGATGCCGGCCGATGACCTCGTTCACGGCCGCCTCGACCTGGGCGACCTGCGCGTCCGTGGGGCAGGCATCCAGCAGGTAATCGCACTTGGACTTTTTCCGTTCGATGTGCGCATTGCGGGACCGCGGGCAGCCGAACAGACGGACCATCGTTCCGTTCAGGATATGCTCCGCCGTGTGCATGGGCGGGTACTCTTCCTTGTTGTGGGCGTTGAGGATAGGCTCTTCCATGTTTCCAATAAACTGATTGCGAATTTAGCTATTTTGCCGGACTCTGTCAATGACCTGCCGGATTTCGCAATTCGCGGATAATTGCTTCCAATTTGCGTCAAGTCGGCGGATTGTAGGAGGCTTTTTCCTACATTTGTAGCAGACGAAAAGGAATCCGCCATGAAACGACTGCTTACCTTCTTCTTTGTCGCCCTGCCGCTACTGCTTGCCTGCGACAAGCCAGCCGTCCAGAAAATCGTCATCACGCCCCCCACAAAGCCCGCGGGCCAGCCTGCAGGGAACAACGGAGGAAACGGAAATACCGGTAACAACGGTAATGACAACACGCCTTCAACCCCACCGGAGGTTCAGGATGCCATCCTCGTGACGAACGAGTATGTCCAGAAATACCTCGAGGAAGTCACTTACAAAGGCATTGCCAACGAAGAGACGAAGATCCTGGGCTACCCGGGCGGCGGTCCCGGCGAGGCGGACATCCCGCCCACCCATACCATCACCTGGACGGCCGATGCCTCGGCCGGCAGCCTGAAACTGCACGTCTGGGAAGGCAACTGGAGCCGGGACTACAGCCTGAGCGCCGGCGCCGCCAGTCAGGATATGACCAACCTGGTGCCCGGCCGGGAATACAAATGGACCGTGACCTCCACCTCGGGCGGCAAGGTCGTCGCCGAGGGATCGTTCAAGACCAAGGGCCTGCTGCACCAGGTGTACTTCGAGCCCAAGGGCCGCAACGCCCGCGACCTGGGCGGCTGGAAGGGCCTTGGCGGCAAGACATTGGCCTTCCGGAAACTCTATCGTGGCGGCGCCATCCACGGTTCCCGCACGAACAGTGCCGGCAAGGCGGAGTTCCGGGCCCAAGGCATCCGGGCCGAAGTGGACCTCCGGGAGGAATCCGACGTCCCTTCCAAGTCCCCGATGGGCGACGACATCGCCTTCTTCGCGCCGGGTTTCGAGAGCGGCTACAACCACATGGTCCGGGACAACAAGCCCAAGGTGAAGGAAACCTTCTGTTTCGTGGTGCAGTGCCTGCGGGAGAACAAGCCTGTGTATTTCCACTGTTCCGCCGGCCGCGACCGCACGGGCACCCTGGCCGTGCTCCTGGAGGGCGCGCTGGGCGTGAGCGAGAGCGATATGGCCAAGGACTACGAACTCACCTATTTCTCGCCGGAAGACTGGAGCATGTATCAGGGGAAATACCAGCATATCATCAGCACCTACAGTTTCCAGTCCATCTACAAGACCATCTTCGATGAAACCGACAGCGGCACCTATCAGGAACGAATCGTGAAATACCTCCTGAAAATCGGCGTCCCCCAGAAGGACATCGACGACCTCCGGAGCATCATGCTGGAGTAGCCGCTTACGATTCCGAACCGGAAATTGGGAAAACAAAGATAAATCGTTATCTTTGTAGAATTGAAACTAACACACATTTACGATATGGCTAAAACCAAATTCCGGGTCGAAAGCGACCTCCTCGGAGAACTCCAGGTACCGGCCGACGCCTACTATGGCGTCCAGACCCAGCGGGCCCTCAACAACTACAAGATTTCCACGACGCAGATGCTCCACTATCCGGAGTACATCATCGCGATCGCCTATGTGAAGATGGCCGCTGCGGAGGCCAACGCCGAACTCGGCGTGCTGGACCGCACCATCGCGGACGCCATCGTCAAGGCCTGCCAGGAAATCGTGGACGGCAAGTTCCACGACCAGTTCCCCGTGGATATGATGCAGGGCGGCGCCGGCACTTCCGTCAATATGAACGCCAATGAGGTGATTGCGAACCGCGCCCTCGAAATCCTCGGCCACAACAAGGGTGAATACCAGTACTGCTCCCCGAACGACCACGTGAACTGCGCCCAGTCCACGAACGATGCCTTCCCGAGCGCTTTCCGTTACACTTTTGTCCGCATGAACAGGCACGTTGAAAAGGCCCTCACCGACCTGATTGCCTCCTTCCGCGCCAAGGGTCAGGAATTCAAGGATATCATCAAGATGGGCCGCACCCAGCTGCAGGATGCCGTCCCGATGACCTCCGGCCAGGAATTCAACGCTTTCGCGAACAACCTGGAAGAGGAGATCGCGAACCTCGAGCGCAACGCCGTCCTCCTGAAGGAGGTCAACATGGGCGGAACCGCCATCGGTACCGGCCTCAACGCCGTCCCGGGTTTCGCAGAGCTGTGCACCATCCGTCTCTCCGAGTTCACCGGTGACAAGTTCGAGAAAGCGCCTGACCTCGTGGAAGCCACCCCGGACACCGGTGCCTACGTGAGCTATTCCGCTGCGCTGAAGCGCCTCGCCGTCAAGCTCTCCAAGATCTGCAACGACCTGCGCCTCATGGCCTCCGGCCCGCGCTGCGGCCTGCATGAGATCAACCTGCCGCCCATGGCGCCGGGTTCCTCCATCATGCCGGGCAAGGTGAACCCGGTCATCCCCGAGGTGACCAACCAGGTATGTTTCAAGGTCATCGGCAACGACACCGCCGTCGCCTTCGCCGCCGAAGCCGGCCAGCTGCAGCTGAACGTGATGGAGCCCGTGATCGTCCAGTGCATCCTCGAGAGCCAGACCTGGCTCATCAATGTGATGAACACCCTCCGCACCAAGTGCATCGACGGCATCACCGTCAATGCGGACCACTGCTACGAGATGGTGAAGAACTCCATCGGCATTGTCACGGCCCTGAACCCGTACATCGGCTACAAGGCCTCCACCAAGGTCGCCAAGGAAGCCCTCGAAACCGGCCGCAGTGTCTATGACCTCGTGCTCGAGCACGGCCTGATGACGCAGGAGAAACTGGATGAGGCCCTCGATCCGAAGGCCATGACTTCCGCCCACGCGTTCATCAAGTAGCAACCTGATTTACAAATAATTGTTATCTTTGTATCCGGTGGATGCCGCCCGAACGGGAAAAGGCATCCGCCGGTTTTCATCATGAGAAGAATCCTGAACCTGGTCCTGTTCGGACTCCTGCTCCTGCCCGTTACTGCGCAGGCCAAGCACAAGAATTTCACGGTTTCCGTCTATGTCCGCGCCTACGAAGTGGACAAGATGAAGGACACCCAGTGGCTGGAATCATCCTGGAAAATCATTTCCAGCCAGCTGGACGTGGACAAGATCTACCTGGAGACCCACCGGGACATGCTGCTGGTGGACGACGCCACGCTCGAGAAAGCCAAGAAGTTCTTCGAGAAGCAGGGCATCGAGGTCGCCGGTGGCATCACCTACACCATCAGTGAGCCGAATGATTTCGAGACTTTCAGCTACTCGGATCCCAAGGACCGCGAATGGGTGAAGAAGGTGGCCGAGACGACGGCCCGGCACTTCGACGAGTTCCTCCTGGACGACTTCTTTTTCACCAGCAGCAAGAAAGACGTGGAGATCGCCGCCAAGGGAGACAAGAGCTGGACGGAATACCGCCTGGAGCGGATGAACGAGGCCGGCCGCAACCTGGTCGTCGGCCCGGCGAAGGCCGTCAACCCGAAGGTCAAGGTCATCATCAAGTATCCGAACTGGTACGATGACTTCCAGGGCCTCGGCTTCAATCTCGAATGGGGTCCCCAGATCTTCGACGGCGTATGGACCGGCACGGAAACCCGCGATCCGGCGGGCAACCAGCACCTGCAGAATTACCTCAGCTACAACATCATGCGGTACTTCGAGAACATCTCCGGCGGCCGCAACGGCGGTGGCTGGGTGGATTCCGGCGGCATCACCATGAGCATGGACCGCTATGCGGAGCAGCTCTTCCTTACGGCCATCGCGAAGGGACGCGACGTGATGCTGTTCGCCTACAACCAGCTCCTGGACGTCCGGCTGAATCCGATGTTCCGCGCCCCCTGGCAGGACCAGGGTACCAGCTGGAGCTACGATGAGATGACGGCCCCGTTCCAGAACGGGAAGGAGACCGTGACACCGACCACGATGGCCCGGATCGCGGATGTCGTCCTGCGCAAGACCGACGAACTGGTGGGCAAGCTGGGCAATCCTGTCGGCATCCATTCCTACAAGATCTACCACCAGCCCGGCGAGGAGTTCCTGCAGAACTACCTGGGCATGATCGGCCTGCCGATGGACATGTATCCGACCTTCTCCGAAGGCCGCAAGACCGTCCTGCTGACCGCACAGGCGGCGGCCGACCCCGCCCTGACCGAGAAGATCGACCGTCAGCTGAAGGCGGGCGGCGACGTCGTGATCACAACCGGCCTGCTGAAGGCGGTCCCCGAAAAGATCGCGCCCATCTGCGAACTGCGCTGCGATGACCTGAAGGCCATCGTCAACGACTTCGGCCGCTACGGCAAGAGCGGACGGGACATCATCATCCCGCAGGTACGGTATTGGACCAACGACAGCTGGGAGGTGATCAGCGCCGGCCGGCCGCTGACTGGCGGCGTCTCGGGCTGGCCCATCCTGCACCGGGCCACCTACTCCCAAGGCACGCTCTACGTCTTAACCATTCCGGACGACTTCGGCAACCTGTACGACTATCCGGAACCCGCGCTGAACGAAATCCGCCGCCGGATGAGCCGGGACATGGACCTGTACCTGGAGGGACCCGCCAAGGTCGGACTTTTCCTGTATGACAACAAGACGGTCATCGTCGAGAACTTCAACGACGAGCCGGTGAATGTCAAGTTGGTGGGAACGACTGGTCTGAAGAAACTCACCGACCTGGAGAGCGGAGAAACCGTCGACGCGACGGTGGAGCAGATGCCCGCCTTCTTCCGCCGGATGGGAACGCCTTCCCCCAAGGCGGCCATGACCGTCAAGCCGCACTCCTACCGCGCTTTCCGGTACGAGTAATCACCGGATGTCTTTCAGAGGGATGGCCTGGAAGGTCATGTGCGCCTGGGAACTCTCGTAGAGGATACCCACAGTCTTTTTGTCAATCATCGTGAGGCAGGAATAGCCCCATCCCTCGCCTTCGTCCAGGAGGCATTTCCGGGACCAGGTCTTTCCCCCGTCCAGGCTCAACTGGACGGTGATGTTCTTGCGGTCGTTCGCGTCCGCGGGATTGGAGAACAGCAGGATATCCTTCTTCAAGGCGTTCTCGGAGGCGCGGACCTTCAGGAGGCTGGCCATGCAGACGGGTTCCACCAGCTGGCCGTCGGACACGTGCGGGGTCCAGGTACGGCCCATATCCTTCGTCACATACACGGCGCGGCCGGTCTTGCGGTTGTCCCGCATGTTGAGCATCAGTTCGCCGGGCGCGATCTCGGCCACCTGAGACTCCGTGGTGTTGATCTTGGCATATTCGTGGACGTGCCAGGTGAGACCGCGGTCCGTGGAGTACATGATGCCGGCGGCCGGGGTGCGTTCCGGCTCCGGTTCCTGGTGCTGGAAGGGAACGACCAGGGTGCCGTCATCCATCGTGATGCCGCGGCCAGGGCCCTGAAAGGTAAAGTTCCAGGCCTCTTGCTTGACTTGCCGCGTCAAGTTCACGGGTTCGGACCAGGTGAGGCCGTCATCGGTGGAACGGACCATCAGGAGCTGGGGTGTAGTAGCGGGTTCGAAGCCGCTGCCAGCGGCGAACCACGCCGCCTTGCCGGCTTCGCCGCCGTGCGTCCAGGCCGCGAAAACCAGCAGGTCCCCCGTCACTTCATCCACCAGGATGCAGGGATCCCCCACCCCGTTCACATTCTGCGGCAGTCCGCCCCATTCGCCCATGTCCATGGCCACGATCATCGGCCCCCAGGTTCGGCCGCCGTCCGTGGAACGGCTCACGCCCACGTCCACGTGCCCCTGCAGGTCGCGGGAATTCTCATACCGGATGTCGTACACGCCCACAAGCGTGCCTTTCTTCGTGGTCACCAGACCAGGTATGCGGTAGGCTGCCACTCCGTCGTCACCGGCGGTCCGCACCTTGCGGGCGAGCCGGTGCTTCCGGGCGCCGTCTTCTTTGACAGCAAAGCCTTTCGCCTTGATTTTCAAGGAGAAAGGCTTGCGGATATCCTTTACGCGGGATGCGTCCAGATTGACATACAAGACACCGTCCCGGACTTCCCAGGAGCGGAGGGCCTTGCGTCGCAACCCTCGAAGTGATACTTTGAAAACAGGTTCCATCCCTTCCGGGATATCCACCGTCGCCACCGGGACATCCTTGTCCTGGATGACGGGGACCTGGCAGTGATGGATCTGGATGGTGGCCGCGGCGACGAGCGCGGCGAGATAAGTCAATAGCATAGTGTCCGTATTCGTTCCACAAAAGTACGGAAAAACACGGACACTTGCAATCAAACTTTCAGGTATTCCGTCGACACGACGCCCATGGCGAACAACACGGCCAGAACCACGAGGACGACGAGCCAGAGGACAAAGATGACCAGCCCGGGACGCCACTTGGGCGGCTTGAAGCCGAAGATCATCTGGATACCTCCGTAGATCAGGCCGATCAGGGGCAGGACGACGGCCAGGACCGCGAGGACCATGATCCAAGGCGTATTGACCATGTCATAGAAGATGGGCACATCCACGGACAATTCGTCCAGGAAGCGGTCGAGGGGGGCGCTGAACAGCGTGGGTCCTTTCAGGCCGATCACGGACACAGACGCCAGTCCGGACACGCCGCCAAGCAGGAGGATGATGCCGATCACCAGGAGGATGATCTTGCCCAGTTCGTTGCCGTGGCCCCGCACCGTATCGCGCACTTCATCCATGCCCCGACGGGCTGCATCGCCCATTTCCTCGACGCCGTTGCGGATGTTCCGCTGGATGTCGTCCAGCGTGCCCGCATCGCCTTTCATCGCCCAGCGCTCCTGCGCCGTGCGGGCTGCCGGCATCGCCAGCCACAGAATGGCGTACGCGGCGAATCCGGACAGCGACCAGACTCCCTCATCCGCTCCGGTGAAAAACAGCGCCAGGGCGATGACGCAAAAGATGATCCGCATGGCCACGACGTCGAAATTGAAGTAGTTGCCCAGACCGGCGCAAACGCCGGCAATCCGCTTATTCTCCAGGTCTCGGTAGAGTTTCTTCTGGGGCCGGGCCTGCGCCTGCTCCGGTTCGGGGTCGTCGGCCTCGATCCGCTCGGGACGGCCGAGGATGCCGATCAGGCTCTGGATGTCAGCCATCGTGGCGACGCCGTTGCGTCCGCAACGTTCCAGCAGCAGCTCGGCCATCCTTTCCTCGATGCCCTCCATGATCTCCTTGCCGCCCGGTTTGCCCAGATAATGGGCCTCCAGGTTCTTCAGGTACTTTCCCACCTCCTCGGAGGCGGCTTTCTCGAGCGTGAAGGCGTAGCCTCCGATGCTCACTTTCTCAATTTCGGTCATTTCTTGAGTGCTTCAATACTATCCACCATTTCCTGCCAGGCGGCATCCATCTCCGCGAGCTGGGCGCGGCCTTTCTCGGTAATCCCATAGTACTTCCGGGGCGGGCCCTGCGTGGACTCCTCCCAGCGGTAGGTCAGCAGCCCCTGGTTCTTCTGCCGGATGAGCAGGGGGTACAGGGTTCCCTCCACCACGATCATGTTCGCGGCCTTGAGGGAGTCGATGATGCTGGAAGCGTAGGCTTCCTGCTTGCTGAGAATACACAGGATGCAGTATTCCAGCACGCCCTTCCGCATCTGCGAACGGACATTGTCGGTCGTGCTCTCCATAGGGCTATCGGTTATAAGTGTCCTGCGCGTGGTTCTTGCAACGCGCCATGTTCTCCGCGGTAGCCGGAATGCCCCGCATCTCGCACTGCTGGGCCGGGGTCAGGGCCTTGGGGACGGCGATCCACAGCACCAGATAGATCCAGAATCCCGACGTGCCGGCCAGCAGGGCCACCAGCATGATGATCCGGATGATGGTCACGTCGATGTTGAAGTACCAGGCCAGGCCGGAGCAGACGCCGGCCACCCCCTTGTTGTCCACGTCACGGTACAGTTTCCTGGGGACTTTGTCCTCGGAAAAGGCCTGGGAATAGGCGTAGCCCGTTTCGGGCGAGCCGTCGGGCATGCCCAGGGTCGAGACCACCTGCTCCACCATCTCCAGGGTAACCACGCGGGAGGTCTCCCCCACTTCCTGGAAGAACAGGTCGGAAATCCGGCTCTCGATATCGTCCATCACCTCTGCCTTCTGGGACTCGGGAACGGTCAGCTTGGCCTTGAAGTTCCGCAGGTAGGCGTCCAGGCGGTTGTAAGCGTCGTCGTTGAGGGTAAAGTTGCGCCCTCCGACACAGGCATTCGTCACTCGTTTCATAGTACACAAAATATTTGTTGGTGCAAAGATATAAACTATTTTTGGTACTATGCAACACAAAGTACTATAATTTTCAAAAAAATTCCGTCCACCCGGAAAAAAGGAAGGACGGAAGCATTCAAGGTACCCGATCGAGGGACTGAAACGTTTCTAGAAGTGCTTACCGGACATCGGCCTGATATTGAATGACCTGCCCCGGAACCAGATGGTCACAGGCGATGGAAGGGCGGGAAGAAGGCGCTGCCTTGCAGGGAATCCGGACCCATGCTTCATCGCCGGGCATCAGCGTCCGAAGGTTGAAGTCTCCCCGGACACCGGCCACTTCGACGAAGGCATCCCGGTAGATGGGGGCAACCCCCGTATTGGCGATCAGCACGGCGGCGCTGTCCCCTTCCTTGATCCGGAAATCACGGATTTCAAAACGATACCCCATGGCCATGGAGGCCTCTTTGAGCCGCGCATTGCTTTGCTTGCCCGGTTGGTCGGCCGCGATAATAAATGACATATGGACCTTGGCGGCCAATTCCTCAAACGTCCTGCCATACATGCCCTTCGCATCCAGACAGTGCTTCTGGTCGTAGGATGAGTAATAACTGAATTCTCCCCCCGCAGGTCCTTTCCGGTAGCGCTCTTTTCCGAAGAACGACCAGCTTTCCCAGTTATAGCCGTCCCAGTCCTCGCACATGAACGAGTCGTCAAAGTTGCCGAACTTCAAGTCCCGGAGGGATGGGGTGGAAGGGAAAGGAGACCCGTAGGAACCGTCGGCGGCGTCGATGGAAATCAGCCAAGGCGTATCCTGGAACCAAGTGTCCATCAGGGGCAGGAACGCTTTCTGGAACGCGGTCGAAGGGAAGGTCTGCCCTGCTAAGAACAGACCGTCATAGACATGGTATTCGGCCCAGTGTCCGAAACCGGTCTCGACGAAAGCCAGACGGGGGTCCTTGTCATATCTTTCTGCGAAACGGCGGTGGAATTCCTGGTGGAAACGCTGAAGCTCTTCGCAGCGCCAGTCCGGATACTCGGTGTCCGGTTTGGAACGGCCGTCGGCTTTGGCCCATTTGGCTTCATAACCCGGAAGCGCCTTGATGTAATCCGGTACGGCGGAAGCATACCCCGGATACGTATACCGGAAACGGACTACCGCCTGATGCCCCCGCGAAGCCACATCGGCCAGCAGCTTGTCCATGGCATCCCAGTTGAACTCGTCCTGTTTCTGGCATACCTGATTGTAGAGCATATAAGCATACTCCAACTGGATGTAGTCTGCCCGGGATCTGCTGTCGGTCCACAGCACCAGCCCCGTCATCGGCTGAACCTGAGTGACGGCGGATTGCAGAGGGATACGCTGGCCGTATTCCGCCGCAGCGGAATCGTCTGTTTCCGGTTTGTTTGCGCAGGTGCAGGAGACCAGGAACAGGCCGAAGAGGAGAAAGGGGTTCCTCATCACTTACTCCCGGCTGAAGATGAACACGCAGCTGATGGCGGCCACGATGCCGATAATCTGCGGCAGCGTGGGGACAGCGGCGTACAGGATCAGGGAGATGATGCACATGATGACGGGTGCGCAGGCATCGGCCAGCGGGGCCACGATCATGGCCTTTCCATAGCGGTTCGCGTACACGAGTGTGAAGGCGCCGATCGCATTCAGAAGCTGTACGAAGAACACCTTGGTCAGTTCTCCCCAGCCCTGGTCGGTCATGCAAGAGCCGTCACCCATCCAGAGAGCCACGGGAATGAGCAGCACGGCTGCGGCGGCCATATACACGAACACGCTCTCGGCATCCGGCGTGGAATTGTTGGCCAGTTTCATCACGAACGCCTGGATACCCCACGAGATGAACACCACCGAGGCATACAGGATCCACACCCAGCTCTTGACAGCCCCGTCCGTATTGTCCGGAAGGGCGAAGCAAACCAGGGCGACGAATGCCAGGACGATGCCCAGGATGCCCAGCCTGCTTACCCGTTCCTTCAGGAAAACCGTGGAAAGGAGAACGGTCACGATGGGCGCGACGGAGATCATCGGCATCACCAGGTACGCCGGGGCGTAGTCCAGGGCCAGGAACAGCACCAGCTGACCGCCGGCGCCGAGCAGGCCCACGGCCATGCTCAGAAGCGCAGGCTTGGTGCGCATGTCCAGCTTGAACTTGATATTGACGAGCGCCGCCAGGGCGCAGGGTACCATGCTCAGGGCCCACACGACATAAACCAGGTTCTTGGGGAGGGTGGTCTGGTCGCTGAAAGCGCCCCAGATGCCCCAGGTGATCATCGTCACCAGGGCATACAGCATCCATGTGTTTTTCTTCTGTGCCATATCCTACTTGACAAAACTTGCAATCATTCGTCCCCATTCATCGTTTTCACGGATACCTGTGAAGGCGTCGGAGCCCGGACCCCAGGCATAGAACGGGACGGCAATGCCGTTGTGGCTCTCACTACCGAAGGCAACCCCGATACGGCCTTCCTCCAGGTTTCCGTCCTGCAGGGTCAGGCATCCGGTGTTGTGGTCGGCGGTCACGACCACGAGGGTATGGCCGTCGGCGGCCGCCCAAGTCAGTACGTCGCCGATCGTGCGGTCGAAGTCCAGGAGTTCCTCCATCGCCTTTTCGATATCGTTCCCATGCAGCCAGTCGTCGATGCAGGATCCCTCCAGCATCATCACGAAACCCTGGTCCCCGCTTTCACGGGAGAGGATGTCCAACCCGCGGGAGACGGTACGCCGGTACAGGTCACCACGCTCCATTGCGACAGGAAGGTTGTCCGGTGCGAGGATGCCGATCACCGGCAGGTCCGCCGCCATCAGTTCCTCTTCGGTCAAGGCGACGGTATAGCCCGCAGCCGCCATTTCCCGGGTAATGTCCCGGCCGTCCTTCCGATTGACGGTAAACCAGTCCAGACCGCCGCCGGAGAGATAGTCCACCCCGCAGGTGACGTAATCCGCGATCAGGTCGTCCTGGTTGTACCGGTACTCGTTGTGGCAGCAGAAATCGCAGGGGGTCGCATCGGCGAAGTGGCAGGTGACGACCACGCCGGTCTTCTTGCCCAGTTCCTTCGCCTTGACCAGGACGGAGGCGAGGTCGGTGGAGTCAGCTGCCGTACCCACATGGCTGTAACCGGTCTTCACTCCGGCTGCGAGGGCGGTTCCACCCGCGCCGGAATCCGTAATCAGTTCGTTCGTGCACCAGGTGCGGGAAAGGCCGACGCTGGGGAACCGGTCCAGGTTCAGCTTGCCGTGGTTCAGGACCCAGGCGCAACTGACCTGTTCCAGGCCCATGCCGTCGCCGATCATGATGATGACATTGCGCACCTCGTTGTCCAGCGGTGGCATGGTCACATCCACAATCTCGTACGGATTGGGTGTGGCATAATACTGCAGCGATTTTCCTTCCTCCTTGTGCTTGCAGGAGACGGCCAGCAGGATGGCGGCCAGGCCGAGGATAGCAATTCTTTTCATATTCTGGTTTTACAGCAAATCGTTCACGCCGATCAGGTTGAATGCCCGGAAATACTTGTCCATGTCACGCTCGATCCGGCCCAGGACCACTTCCTCCGCATCCACGCCGAGGCGGTTCAGATTGTCATAGAGGAAACCGCGCGCGGCAAGCGGCCGGGGCTCCTGCCAGATGTAGCGGCAGCAGGTGGCGACAATCCAGTCCTGGCGCTCCGGGGTCAATTCGTGGAGATCCTTGCCTTTCTCGTCCTCATGGAGCCATTTTTCCCAGCGATGGGACTCGTGGACGGCCTCCAGGAGGGTTTCGCGCATCCTGGAGGGGACAGCCACAAGGCCTTCCGACTCGTATTTCTTCTCCAGCTGCTCCAGTTCGCAGAGGGCGCGGTACTCGCCCATCGTGAATTCCGGGCCGACGTTGGCGGCACCCATGCCGCAGAGCGGATACTCCTCGGGGTTAGCTACATCATCGGTATAATGACCTTTGATGTAGCTGCCCAGAGGACGTACTTTTGATGTAAGGCGACGTGCCACTTCTCCGTCGAACACCGTCGTATCCAGGTCGGTGCCCACTTTCCCGACGATGAAGCAGGGCCAGACATCATCCAAACCAACATTGACCAACCCTTTTTTCAAATCTTTGATGAAAGTGTCGAAAGTAGTTTCATCCGCGAGGCCGCCGTGGACTTCCTCGGTGCCCACCTCATACGAAATGACGGGCAGTCCCTTCTGCTTGCGGAAATTTTCCACGTGGGCGATCAGCTCCACGGTGCGGGCGGCGACCACGTGGATGTCGATGATCTCTCCCTTGGGGACATTGATGTCCACGGTGGGATCCACGTGGATGAGGTCGTATCCGGCGAGGACCGCCGCCTCGAAAGACTTCTTGACACCGTCCATGGCATCCTTGAGGGACCATTTCTCGGTGCGCTGCTTATCCTTGAGCCAGGGACCACCATGGTCGATGGCGATGATGACGGGGCCGGTGAAGTTCACCCGGGCGGTCTCGAAACGGACCAGTCGCGTAAACTGCTCCTGGGTCATCCCGGTATAGCCGCCGTCACAGTCCACCTGGTTGAGCGTCGCCGCGAAATAGATCGGCGCGTTGTTACGTTTGGCGGCGCGCAGGGAGGCGCGGATGACGGACGGGGAGTTGGGGCAGGCGGCGAAAATGGTACGCGGTATGCCGCTTTCGCGCTGGAGTTCGTCCAGTCGATGAAGGAGATTTTCTGTCTTGGCCATAATTCAAATAAATGAAACGGTACTTTTGCAAAAATAGACAAAACGAAGCACAAAACCTTTCGGTTCATGCTTCGTTTTTTTCAGCGCAACGTATCAGAACGGCGAATAATCTTTACAACTTATTTATTTATAAGCATTTACACAAATATTAAAAAACGTTTCCGAGGGTTACGATTTTTTCCAATCCTCCGTCATACCGGAATGATCTCCACATTCACTTTCGAGGATTTGAGCTGCCCGCGTACGCTGGCCGCCAAGTGGCTGTCCGTAATGATGGTGTCAATCTGGTCGATGGAGGTGATATAGGCAAAAGCCCGCTTGTTCACCTTGGAAGAATCGAAAATGGCGATGACCTCGCGGGCCCTGGAAATCATGACCTGGTTGGTGCTGGCTTCTTCCACGCTGGGTGTGGAAAGGCCGTCCTCCACGCTGAAGGAATCCACGCCCAGGAACAGTTTGTCACAATAGAAAAGCTTCAGGTTGGACTCAGTCAGCGGACCGACCGTGGCGTAGTTGGGCTCCCGCACGGCGCCGCCCAGGAGAATCACTTTGAAACGCTTGTATTTCAGCGCTTCCATCATGATGTTCGCAGAGTTTGTGATGATGGTCAAGTCCTGGAAACGGTCCAGGTTCTTCGCCACCTGCAGGGTCGTCGTCCCGGCATCCAGGAGAATGGTGTCGCCTTCCTGGATATGGGCAGCGGCCGCACGGCCGATGGCCTCTTTCTCGTGGGAGTTCACCAGCATCTTGAAATGGATGTTCCGCTCTTCGGATTCGTCGGACACGACATTCGTATTCATGATGGCGCCGCCATGGACCCGGACGAGGAGTTTCCGTTCTTTCAGGATTTTCAGGTCTTTCCGGATGGTCACTTCCGATACCCCGAACTGCTTGCTGAGTTCGGTCACGTTGACGGAAGAGTCTTTGCGCACTTGCTGGAGGATGGCCGAACGGCGTCCCTGGGCTGAATCGTAGATATTCATTTCGATTTTGTTTCTACAAAGATACGTTTTCTTACAAATGAAACAAATCAAAACGGTTTTTTTCAAACAAACCGCCGGCATGCGGCGAAAAAACGAAATGTTTTGCAGATATTCGCAAGACAAAGCACCGTATTATGAAACAGTACGACATCGCAGCCATCGGCGAACTCAATGTGGACATCATCCTGAACGGCATCGAATCGGAGCCGGAGATCGGGAAGGAAAAGTTCTGCAAGGACATGATCGTGACGCTGGGCAGTTCCACTGCCATTTTCGCCGCCAATGCGGCAGCCCTGGGCAGCAGGGTCTGTTTCGTGGGCATGGTCGGTCAGGACGCTTTCGGCGAACTGGTGAACACCTCCCTCCAGGCCAAGGGCGTGGATACCGCTTATCTGATTCAGGGAAGCACGCCCACCGGCGCGACCATCTGCATGAATTACGGAGAGGACCGCGCCAATCTCACCTACCAGGGCGCGATGGACGTGATGGGCTTCGACGACATCGACCCGGCCGTCTTCGCCCAGGCCCGGCACATCCACCTGTCGTCGCTGTTCATGCAGAGCGGCCTGCTCCGGGATATCCACAAGATCCTGGATGCCGCGGCCGAGAACGGAGCCACCGTCTCGCTGGACACGCAGTGGGACCCGATTGAAACATGGAAACTGGATTACAGGACCGTCCTTCCCAAGGTGACGGTCTTCCTGCCCAACGAGAAGGAGCTCCAGGCCCTGACCGGTACCGGGAACCTGCAGGACGCCATCGCCGCCGTCCTCCCCTACCTGGGCGGCATCATGGTGGTCAAATGCGGCTCCAAGGGGTCCCTCCTGGTCCGGAAAGACGGTTCCCGCCAACAGCTGGACGCCTTCCTCAACACGGACGTCGTGGACGCCATCGGCGCTGGAGACAGTTTCAATTCCGGTTTCGTCAGCGCTTTCGTGAAGGGGATGTCCCCGGAGGAATGCCAGGTGACGGGCAATCTCACCGGCGCCGTGAACACCACGGCCGCCGGCGGCACCGGAGCCTTCACTTCCCTGGAAGCCGTACGCCAAACCTGCCAGGATCGTTTCGGCCGGGAGCTGGCCCTGTGAACGGAGTGAACAATCATCAAATTGCCATACTATGAAAAAGGTTATCTTTGCCGCCATGGCGGCCCTTCTGGCCCTCTCCTGCTCCAAGAAGGCGGTCCAGGACGAGTACGGTTACATCATCAAGGACAACCAGATTGTCTACAACACACCGGCCCGTCCGGCCGACCAGCAGTCCATGCTGAATTTCGCCTGCGACCCCATCGAGAACGTGCGGGTGGGCTTCGTCGGCCTGGGCATGCGCGGTCCGGGCGCCGTCCAGCGTTTCTGCTACCTGGAGGACGCCACCATCGTCGCCCTCTGCGACCTGTATCCTGAACGTGTCGAGGACGCCCAGAAGATCCTGGACCGGCACGGCAAGCCCCGCGCAGCGGAGTATTCCGGGGAGGAAGGCTACAAGGAGCTCTGCCAGCGTGACGACATCGACCTGGTCTATCTCGCCGTTCCCTGGCAGCTACATACGCCCATCGCCGTCTACGCGATGGAGCACGGCAAGCATGTCGCCATCGAGGTTCCGGCCGCGACCAGCATCGAGGAGTGCTGGGCGCTGGTGAACACGTCCGAGCGCACCCGCAAGCATTGCATGATGCTGGAGAACTGCTGCTATGACTTTTTCGAGCTCACCTGCCTGAACATGATCCAGCAGGGTCTCTTCGGTGAGGTCGTGCACGTGGAAGGCGCTTACTGCCACAACCTCGATCCCTACTGGGATGAGTATCAGGGTGACTGGCGCATGCTCTATAACCGGGAGCACCATGGCGACGTCTATCCCACCCACGGGATCGGTCCCATCTGCGAAGACCTGAACATCCACCGCGGCGACAAGATGGACGTGCTCGTGTCCATGGACACGGACGCTTTCAACGGCCAGGCCATCGCCGACAAGCGCTATGGCAAGGGTGTCGTGGAGAAGTACGCCAACGGCGACAATACCATGACCTTCATCCGCACCCGCAAAGGCAAGACCATCCTGGTCGAGCACAACGTGGTGACCCCGCGTCCGTACAACCGCATGTACCAGGTGACGGGCACCAAGGGCTTTGCCAACAAGTATCCGAACGAGGGCCTCGCCCTGGGCGCGGAGAACGTCAAGTTCACGGCCGTCGACGACCTGGATGCCGAGGAATACATGAGCGACGCCGCCCGCGACGCCATCATGGCGGCCTACGAGCATCCGATTTCCAAGGGTATCGCCGAGAAGGCCCGCGCGGTGGGCGGCCACGGCGGCATGGACTTCATCATGGACTACCGCCTCGTCTACTGCCTGCACAACGGCCTCCCGTTGGACCAGGACGTGTATGACGCCGCCGAGTGGAGTTCCCTCGTGGAACTCACCGAGGTGTCCATCAACCACGGTTCCATGCCGGTCGTCATGCCGGATTTCACCCGTGGCGAGTGGAACAAGCTGGACGGTTTGAAGTTCGCGCTGGTTGAATAGCGCCGGTACAGCATTTTGAAGGAAGGCGGGGAGTTTGTGATTCCCCGCCTTTCTTATGCTTCATCCATACTGACCACGTGCAGTTTGATCCCCTTCAGCTGGATATAATCCCGCAATTCGTCCGGAAGGCGGTTGTCCGTAACGATCGTATCCACCTTGTCCAGCATGGAGATGTGGGCGAAACTCCGCTGATTGACCTTGCTGGAGTCGAAGACGGCGATGACTTCCCGGGCGCAGCCCAGCATCGCCTGGTTCAGGCTGGCTTCTTCGATGTCCGGCGTGGAGATTCCGTCGCGGATACTGATGGAATCCACGCCCAGGAACAGTTTGTCGGTATAGAAATTCTTCAGGTTGGCCTCCGAAAGCAGTCCGACGGTGGAAAAGGACGTTTTCCGCATGGTCCCTCCCAGGACGATGACCTGGAAATTGGTCTTCTTGTAGAGGGACATCGCGATATCCAGCGCATTGGTGATGATGGTCAGCCGGAGATTGGAGTCCAGGAACCGGGCGACCTGCATCATCGTCGTGCCGGAGTCGATGATCAGGGACTCCCCGTCCTGGACGAGGCTGGCCGCAAAAGCGCCGAGATTCATTTTTTCCCGCTGATGGAGAAGGGCCTTCTCTGAGATCAGGCGGTCGTCATACTGGCTGTCCGAATAGATGCTCACGGCACCGCCTTTCACCCGGATCAGCAGTTTCCGGTTCTCCAGTTCCTCCAGATCCTTTCGAATCGATACCTCCGTGACCTTGAAATCCCGGGCCAGTTCCGTCACCTTCACTTTCCCTTTCTTCTTGAGTTCATTCAGAATCAGTGTTCTCCGCTCTTTGGCAAAATAGTGTCGCTCCATGTGGCTTTGTCATTTTATGTAGAAACAAAAGCAGACCTTTCGAAACGAAAGAAAATTGGAAATACCTTTCGGTGAAAAGCTGGATATATGCACAAAATTACATAAAAAAAGGACTATCGCAAAAAATCTTTGCAATTCGAAAACAAATCCTCATATTTAAAAGAAAAAACGGGTTCTCATGGAATTAGTAGACTGTCATACCAAACGGGAGATTTTTCACCAGCCCAAGATGTGGAGAGAGACTTTCGAGACCATCCGGAATCAGCGGAACGACCTGGAAGCTTTCCTCCGGAAGATCGCGTTCGGTCCGGATTCGGACATCATTTTCACCGGGGCCGGCACTTCGGCTTTCGTGGCGGATATCGCGACCGCCCTCTATACACGCATGGGCTATCGGAATACCCGGTCCATTCCGACCACCGACATCGTTTCCTGCCCGGAGTTCTGCCTGACGCCGGGTTGTAAGCTGGTCGTTTCCTTCGCCCGTTCCGGAGACAGTCCGGAAAGCGTTGCCGCCTACAATATCGTACGCCAAGTCTGCAAAGACTCGTTCCATCTGGTCATCACCTGCAATCCGAACGGCTATCTGGCCCGTTGCGCGGATCCGCAGAAGGACTACGTCCTGGTCCTCCCGGACGGAACCAACGATCGGAGCCTGGCCATGACCAGCAGTTTTTCCTCGATGCTCCTGGCCTCCATCCTGGCGCAGGAAACGGATACGCTGGATGCGGCAGGGCAGAAACTCTCCGAAGCGATCCGGTTTGCCGAATGCTTCCTGCGGGACGATTCCCTGGAAAAACTCCAAGCCCTGACGAAAAGAAAGGTCTCCCGAGCGGTGTTCCTGGGCTCCGGGCCACTGAAAGGCGTCGCCTGTGAATGCCACTTGAAACTGCAGGAACTCACCGACGGGGCGATCATGTGCTCCTATGATTCTTTCATGGGGTTGCGCCATGGGCCCAAGGCAGTCATCAAGGACGACACGCTGGTCGTCTACCTGCTGTCGGACAAGCCGTACACCCGGCAATATGAACTGGACCTGATCCGCCAGGTGGGCGCGCAGCACAATCCGGCCGGGCAGGTCATCGTCTCCACGGTCCCGAGCGGATACGAAGGGGAAGGGATCGATTTCGAACTGAATGCCGGGACTTCCGGATCCTTGCCGGCCGCCGGAGCCTACCGGTACATCCCCTATGTCCTGGTGGGCCAGCTGCTGGGTTATTTCTTCTCCCTGGCCCGCAACCTCTCCCCGGATAATCCCTCCGTATCCCGGACGATTTCCCGGGTGGTGAGCGGCGTGAAGATCTATGATTACGAATAAAGGCAAGATCATCTTATTCATGAAAAGCATGAACCGGTTTGTATTCTGTTTGACCATCGGGGCCATGATGCTGCTTGCGGCCGGATGCGCTTCGGACCGGGTCGTCAAGAGCGGTGACCTGATGGTGTCGGTGGACGGGAACATGCGTGTCCTCGTCTCGACTCCGCTGGCCAAGCATCCTATGATGACAGAGGCATCGGCCTTCAGTTCACTTACGGTGGAGGGACAGGTCCCCGCCTTCACCCTGGTCGGCACGGAAACACAATCCGTGAACGACGCCTTTGGCAAGGGGACCGCCCGGATCTTCCTCGGCGAAGCAACGCTCGGGGGCGGAAAGATCCAGGAGAAATTGACACTCGCCACCTACGAGCGCTTCCCTTCTACCATCATCGCGCGCGCGACCTTCACGAACGCGACGGGAAAGCCCCTTTCCGTAGACGGATGGACCATGGATCGCCTGGAAGTGGCTGCCGGGGAGCCGGAGCCGTATTTCTGGTCTTTCCAGGGGCAGTCGACGGAAGCGCGGGCGGACTGGATCCTGCCCATCCGGGAGGAATTCTTCCAGAAGAACTACATGGGCATGAACGATTCCGATTACGGCGGCGGCGTTCCCGTCACCTGCCTCTGGCGCCGGGATGCCGGCCTGGAAATCGGTCATCTGGAGCCCGTTCCCCAGCTGGTCAGTCTGCCGGTGGAGAAGAAAGCCGGCGAAAACAAGGCCACGATTTCCATGACCAAGGAATTCAGCACGCCTGTTGCGTTGGAGGATGGCGCTTCGCTGGAAACCTATACCACCTTCATCCATGCTTACAAGGGCGACTGTTTCAGCGCCCTGCGCCACTATGCAGGCCTGCTCGAATGCGTGGGCGTCGTGATGCCCGAAAGCGAACCGGACGCCTTCGAACCAGCCTGGTGCGCCTGGGGCTATGAGCGCCTGTTCACCATCGACGAGATCGTAGGCACCCTCCCGAAGGTCAAGGAACTGGGATTCAAGTGGGCGACGCTCGATGACGGCTATCAGATCGCCGAAGGCGACTGGGACCTCAATACCGATCGTTTCCCCCGCGGGGATGCCGACATGAAATACATGGTGGACAAGATCCACGAATACGGCCTGAAGGCCGATCTGTGGTGGGCCCCGCTGGCCGCCGATCCGGGGTCGAAGTTCCTGGTGGAGCATCCCGATGCCCTGATCCTGGACCAGGAAGGGAAACCCCGGGACATCAACTGGTGGGACAGCTGGTTCGTCTCCCCGGTGGACCAGAACGTCCTGGACTGGACCCAGGGGCTCGTGGAGAAATTCATGCGCGTATACGGCTATGAGGGCTTCAAGCTGGATGGCCAGCAGATGAACGCGGTTCCGCCGGACTACAACCCGGCCCATCATCCGGACGACCCGGAGAAAGACGTGCGGGAACTCCCGCAGTTCTTCAAGCTCATCTACGAGACGGCCAGGAGCATCAACCCGCATGCCGTTGTCCAGTACTGCCCCTGCGGCGACTGCTTCTCCGTCTATCACCTCCCCTATGTCAACAAGACGGTCTCATCCGATCCTACGAGCAGCTGGCAGATCCGCACCAAGGGTTATGTCCTTCGCGCCCTGGCTCCCAAGACCGCCTATTACGGGGACCATATCGAACTCTCCGACGGCGGCAACGACTACCCGACCCAGTTGGGTATCGGCGCGGTCATCGGCACGAAATTCACCTGGCCCAAGGAGAACCCGCGGCTGGAGAAAGGCGAGGAGGGCTACCTCCTCACCCCTGAACGGGAAGCCCTTATGAAAAACGCCCTGGACATCTTCTACACGAAAGACCTGGTACACGGCGAATACGTTCCCGGCCTGTACGACATCGGCTTCGACTATCCCGAGACGCATGTCATCACCCGGAACGGGAAAATGTATTACGCTTTCTACGCCCTGCCCGGAAAACCGGTGTCGCAGGTGGAACTGCGGGGGCTGGAGCCGGGGAAGAAGTACCGGGTGGAAGACTATTACCGCCATGTCAACCTGGATGAAATCATCGCTTCGCCCGAAACGGTCCTTTCGGTTCCGGTGACGGATTTCCTGCTCCTGGAAGTTTCTGAAAACGAATAACCATATCTAATTCTCTAACACATCTTTTATGAAAAAAGCACTTATTCTCATCTTATCCCTGCTTGCCGGGCCGGTGCTGCTTGCACAGGTCACCATCCAGGGCGAGATCAAATCAAGTGGTGACAATCAGCCACTTGTGGGTGTCGGCATCATGGAGAAGGGAACCATGAACGGAGTGGTCTCCGACATGGATGGAAAGTTTTCCATCTCGGTCAATGGGGCCAATTCCGTGCTGGTCTTCTCCAGCATCGGTTTCAAAACCGAGGAGATCGCCGTCGGAAACCAGCGCACGATCAACCTCACCATGGAAGAGGACCAGCAGTTGCTGGACGAGGTCGTCGTCCTGGGTTATTCCTCCAAGACCAGGGGGGAAATCACCAGTGCCGTCTCGATCGTGAATGAAGAGAAACTAAAGGATGTCGTGACCAGCGACCTCGGCCAGATGCTGCAAGGCAAGGTCGCGGGTGTCTCCGTCATCAACTCCAGCGGCCTTCCGGGCTCCTCGGCTTCCATCCGCATCCGCGGTACCTCTTCGCTGAACGCTCCGCAGGAGCCGCTCTACGTGGTGGACGGTATCATCGGCGGGTCCTTCGATCCCAACGATGTGGAAGCGGTCACCGTCCTGAAGGACGCCGGTTCTACCGGTATGTACGGCGCCCAGGCCAACGGCGGTGTCATCGTTGTCTCCACCAAGAAAGCGAAGGGTGACCGGTTGCAGTTCAATTTCAAGTCGACCGTCGGTATGGCCCAGCCGGATTTCAGCCGCCAGCGCCTGATGAACTCCCGCCAGCTGTACCAGTACTACCGCGAATACTACCGCGACCCGGAAACGGGCCTCGTGGACGACGTCGCCATGCAGTCGGTCGCTCCCCTGTCGGTGATGAACACCGACACGGACTGGCGCGGCCTGGTCTACCGGAATGCGCTGCTGCACAGCCATCACCTCTCGGTAGCCGGCAGGACGTCCAAGAACTCCTTCTATAACAGTATTTCCTACTACGATGAACAGGGTACCCTGAAGTACACCGGCTATCAGAAGCTCAACGTGCGTTCCAACAACACGATGTACCTCACCAAGTGGCTCACCATCACCAACAACCTCAACGTCTGGGCCGACAAGCAGGACCAGCCGGACGACCTGCTGGTGTACTATGTGCTCCAGGGTGTCGTCTGGGACAGCCCCTATGATTCCGAGGGGAACCTCGTCCCGTTCACCGGCCGTTCCGACCTCTTCTCCCGCTACGACAAGAACCCGTTGATCGGTTACTCCGACCGGAACAAGGATTCCCGGACTTCCAAGAGCTTCGGCGTCGACTACGACTTCGTGCTCAGCGCCCAGATCACTCCCTGGCTGTCCTTCGTCTCGCAGACCCGTGCCAGCGCCGGCGCCGCGACTTTCGACTACCATCGTACGGCTGACGTGGAATACATGCAGCCCGGCGACCAGGTGGAAGGCGAGCAGTCGCTCAGCTATGGCGGCATCAGCACCAACATGTTCAAAGTCCAGAAAGAGTGGGGCAAACACTCCTTCGACGCCCTGGCCGGCTATGAGGCCCAGCGTTCCTGGTGGCAGAATGTCTATGGGGAAGGCAAAGGCCTCCCGTATGGCCTGTACGTGCTGAGCGTTGCTTCCGACAGCAAGGACGTGGCCGGTACGAAGTCGATTACCGGCATGCAGTCCTTCATCTCCCAGATGGCGTATAACTATGCCAACAAGTACTTCCTCAACGCTTCCTTCCGTGTCGACCAGTCCTCGACCTTCAACAAGCAGAACCGCACGGCCATGTTCCCGAGCGTTTCGGCGGCGTGGGTGGTCAGCAACGAGGAATTCTTCAATTCATCGGCCATCACCAACCTCAAGTTGAAGGTCAGCTGGGGTAAGACGGGTATGAAGGACATCGGCGCCAGCAAGTATCTCGAAGCGTTCTCCTACAGCACGCAGTATGACAACCACTCCGCCGCCACGGCAACCCAGATGGCGAACGCCAACCTGAAATGGGAGCAGACCGACCAGTTCAACGTCGGCGCCGAGATCGGCATCAGCGACTGGCTGTCCATGGACCTGAACTGGTACCGCAACAAGACCAACGACCTGCTCGTATATCGCGACCTTCCGCCGTCCGGTGGTTTCTCGCAGCAGTGGCAGAACCTGGGCTCCGTGATCAACACCGGTTTTGAAGCCGCCCTCCTCACGACCCCGGTCAAGACGCGCGACTTCCGTTGGGACCTCGACTTTGAGATCGCCTACAACAAGAACTGGCTCACCGGCTTCGGAGAAGGCGTGACCGTCACCAAGTCGAACTACTCCGGTGTCTCGCAGGTCTATCACGACGGCGGCCAGCTGGCCACCTGGTACCTCCGCGAATATGCCGGCGTCGACCCCCAGACGGGACGCAATTCGTACATCGATGCGAACGGCAACAAGACCCTCGATTATGCTTCGGCCCGTTACATCGAGGCCGGATCCCCGATCATCCCTTGGCAGGGCGGTCTGTCGACGGCTTTCAGCTGGAAGAACTTCAAGCTGTCGGCCACCAGCAACTTCGTCTGGGGCAACCAGCTTTACGGCCGCAGCCGGGCCAGCGAACTGGCCATCTGGGTCGAGAATTCCCTGCTGCCTTCCAACGAGGACAAGATCTGGCGCCGTCCCGGCGACATCGCCACCATCGGCTCGCCCGCCTATGCGCCGGCCACCCTCTATCACACGGGTTACCTGGTGCGCGGCGACTACTTCAAGATCCGCAACATCACCCTTTCCTACTCCCTTCCCAAATCGATCATGAAGGACAAAGGCCTGACGATCTCGCTCTCTTGTGACAACGCCGCCACCTTCACGACCGTCTGGGGCGGTGACCCGGAAGTGGACATGACCGGATCGGGCCTCATCGGTACCATCGAGGGCATCGATGACCGCTACCCGAACAAGCGGCAGTATCTCATGCAGGTCAACTTCACTTTCTAAATCCGGAATACCATGAAAAAAATATTTTCCATCCTGATTGCCCTGGCAGTATCAAGCTGCCTGTTTACCGCCTGCGATCTCGACATTGCTCCTGCAGACTCCCTGACCGGTGAGCAGATGACCGCATCTCCTTCGGGCCTGGAAGACATCCTCAACGGCTGCTACGCCACGATGAAGGACGATACCGAGGAGAGCAACTACTGGTGGGGCCGCCAGTATTACCAGCTGGCCGACTTCGCCTCCGACGACGTAGTCTATGGACACGAAACCTCCGATGACCTGAACATGATTTTCCGGTACGACGAGCGCTCCCCTGTGCTCGGCAACTTCCGGAGTTTCTGGGCCCTCAACTATAAACTCATCTACTCCTGCAACGTCGCCCTGGCCACCATCGCGCAAAAAGAGGAACTGACCGAACAGGACGTCTACCTCCGCGGTGAGGCCGAGTTCTTCAAGGCGTTCTGCATGCACGCCCTCCTGAAGAACTATGCCAAGCAGTACGATCCGGCGACCGCCTCGAGCGAATTGGGCATCATCCTCCGGGAAGACAGTTCCGACTCGGAACTCAAGGACCGCGCGTCGCTGGCCGACAGTTATGCCAGCATCATCGACCTGCTGCTCAAGGCTGAAAAGGACTTCCAGGACGGTTCCTTCCCCGATCGGGAATCGAACAAGGGCTTTGGCTCGCTGGGCGCCGCCCAGGCGATGCTCTCCCGCGTGTACATTTTCACGCAGGACTGGGAGAAGGCCGCCGAGTACGCCACCAAGGTGATCAACAGCGGCGACTATGCCCTGGAATCGGCGAAGAAGTTCCCGAGCTACTTCACCGAGACCTACAACCGCGAAGAGACCATCTGGTGCATCCGGATGATCCCCACCGACGACCAGGGAAGTGCTGCGGTCGCGTCCATGATCTACAACGGCGCTTCCGGATGTTGGGGTGAGGAAGGCTACAGCAAGCCCCTCCTCGATGACATGAACTTTGAGAAAGAGCAGTACATCGACGTGGATTGCCGCTTCAGTTTCGTGTGCGCACCTTACCTGAAGAATGGCCTGACCCTGTATCCCTGCTCCAAGCACACCTGGCAGGACGGTATCGCCACGCTCTGCTCGCACCCGCTGCTCCGCCTCGCGGAAGTCTATCTCAACCGGGCCGAGGCCTATGCCCACCTGAACAACGAGACGGGCGCACTGGCCGACCTGAACGAGATCATCGACCACCGCATGGATTATGACGTGGCCGCGGCCAAGGGATTCTCGCCGAGTGATTACCGCCTGACCAAGGCCGACATCAAGACCAACCTGGTCGACCTGGTCCTGACCCAGAAACGGATTGAGCTCGCGTTCGAGGGCTTCCGCTTCTATGACCTGGTCCGCAACAAGAAGGACGTCATCCGCAACTACTGGGGCTTCCACACCAACTATGTCAACGGCCAGAGCACGGGCCTGGCGCCCGGCCTCTCCGCCCCTGGCGTGGTCACCAAGTATGACT
>JAEEGG010001889.1_pt1 | contig 55302 bp, 49 predicted proteins | sample 9134161 | NCBI WGS metagenome assembly JAEEGG01 (sample SAMN16246543, study PRJNA631951) | gut metagenome | biome: gut microbiome; feature: rumen; material: CR-attached | host: Bos | place: Iran: Karaj | collected 2018-10 | reverse complement strand
TGCCCTTATTTCGGCATCTTTCCGATTGTCAGTCGGTTACAATGCACCGCATTGCTCCCTCCTTCCGCACGGAAATCTGCTCGAAATAAGAACAAAATCGATTGAAAGCAATTTATAGAACCCACCTGAAAAGAAAAGTGAGAAGCAAGAGCGGCATGGCACTTCTCACTTCTCACTTAGCAGGCTGGTAAGAGCCTTACTTGTTATAGCGTTGGCACTCTTTGGGTGTGACGCAGGTGCCAGTGGCACGGCATACGAGGACGCGCTCTTCCAGAACTTCGGCAGCGCTGGCACTGATGTCGGGACGGGTGCGGATGACCTTATATGCCTCAAATTTCATCTTGCGGGAGGTGTTGCCAACATGGGTAATCTCGCCATAGGCCTCAATGTAATCGCCTGCATAGACGGGGGCCTTGAATTCAACCATGTCGTAGGCGCAGAAGAGACCTTCATCGCCGTCCTGCTTAATGAGGAGTTCGGTGGCCACGTCGCCAAAGAGGTGGACCATGTGGGCGCCGTCGACGAGATTGCCGCCGTAGTGGGCGTCCTTTGCGCTCATACGAACGCGGAGCATAGAAGTGATAGCCATAAAAAATGTTTGTTATTTCTTAATAATATAGTCAACGAAGATACCGGGGGTCTTAACCACCTCAGGGGCAATGTCGCCAGTGGGGACGATTTCTTGGGGTTCGACAATCACGATGTCAGCAGCGGTAGCCATCATAGGGCTGAAGTTCTGCGAGGTGCCTTTGTAGACCAGATTACCCATTTCGTCGCTGATGTTGGCACCAATGATGGCCACATCGGCACGGACGGGTTTCTCGAGCAGGTACTCGACACCGTCGACGGTAACTTTCTGCTTGCCGTTCTCAACCACGGTGCCCAAACCAGTGGTGGTGAGCACACCGCCCAGGCCTGCGCCAGCTGCACGAATTTGCTCGGCCAGGGTTCCCTGGGGCTGGAGGGTGACATGGAGAGTGCCGGCATTCATCTGGTCGATGGTGTTGTTGTTGGTACCGATATGAGTGGCGATGAGGTTTTTGACCTGATGATTGGTGATGAGTTTGCCTACTCCTACCTCAGGATAGGCAGTATCATTGCATATGATGGTCAGGTCTTTCACACCTTTCTCCACAAGTGCGTCGATTAAAGCGATGGGGTTTCCTACACCAAGGAATCCGCCCACCATGACAGTCATGCCGTCCTGAATTTTGTCGGCGGCTTCTTTTACAGATATGAATTTGCTCATAGTGAAATATTTTTTTATTTATTTTTTATTCTAAATGCGTTCTTAACGTCTGTTTATTAGTCATTTCAACTTATTTTCTCACTTTCGTATCACCCTCTATAACAAATTGCAAATATAGGATTTTTTTCTGATACCGAAAAAATTTTTGTCTATTTTATAAATTCTGTGTACTTTTGCAACGATTTTTGAGTTATTATTGTGGCTCAATTTTAAATTTTTTGATGAGAATGAAAAAAACAGCAATGATATTGGCAGCGGTGATGGCTTTTTGCGGCCTTACCAACGCTCAGGACTATGTGGTCCCCGTGGAAACCTGGGACTATGAGGAAATAAACGGCAGCAACTACCACGGCTATAACTTCAGCGAGAGCTGGGACGTCGATTTCACCATTGAGAATCAAGACGGCCGCTACACCCCTACCGAAGAGGACGTGGCCGAAGCCGAGCGCCTCATACAAAAACGACTCGCCTATGTGAACCGCTATCATATCAATCAAGAGGGCATGTGCCCCGTCATCGACGAGCATATACGCAAATATGAGCGCCAGTATGTGGGTTTCACCGACCTCACGGGCTGCCGCATTGTATGGGTGAACTTCGTGTGGGATGAGAATATCGGCGACCGCCTAACGCAGGACATTGTCCTAACCGAAGGAGGCTGCGGTCACTATTGGCATATCAAGGTCAACCTCAGCACCGGAAAAGTATACGGCTTAGAAGTGAACAGCGACGGCGATGTGAAATATGTGCCTCGCGCCAAGAAACCTGCCCACCGAATCAGTCGTCCCAAGAAACCACAGGCACCGGGTAAGGTTCGCAAGACCGGAATTCCACACGACCCAAGCGAGACGCATTTCTAAGAGTTGACAAGTATCAGCGTTTCTGGTTGAGACCACCTCTCTCCTAAACGCCATGTAACAGAATAATAATAACCCCAGACTTCACTTTGTTTGTCTGGGGTTTCTGCAAAAAGGTGCTACATCGCGGCAAGGCAAACAGACTTGCTTAGCGCTTAACTTCCGCATCATTATTGAGAGTCAGACTCTTCAAGACTGTTGAAAAAGAACTGAATATAAATATGCTATAAACCCTATCACAAAATGATGAAACGCCATTCTCTCCTCCTCTTGTCCTTACTCATGGTAACCACTATGCATGCACAAAAAACGCGTCCGGATGCCTTCCCACCAATTCCTGACACCTTAGCACCCAAGGTTGTCAATATGGCCACGAACCTTGACGAAATGGCTTCCTGGGACCGCTATCCCACCTACGAGGTATATATAGAGATGATGGAACGTTTTGTCCAAAACTACCCTACCCTCTGCAGGCTCGACACCATAGGCACCTCGGTGCAGAACCGCCTCATTCTCTCGCTGGCCATCACAGGCATAGGCGACACCAGTGGCCGTCCAGAATTTTTCTATAGCTCAACTATGCATGGCGATGAAGTAACCGGATTCTACCTGATGCTACGCCTTTGCGACACCCTGCTGAGCAGCTATGGCAGCTCGCCTGACATCACCAACCTCCTCGACCGAGTGCGCGTTTACATTAACCCTCTCTCTAACCCAGACGGCACCTACCACAGCGGCAACCACACCGTCGTCGGATCGATGCGCTACAATGCTAACTATATCGACCTCAACCGCAACTATCCCGACCCCTTCGGCACCGACCCGCTAGACTCCCTGCAAGTAGAGAACATAGCCATGATTAACTATGTGCAAAACCATCATTTCCTACTAAGTGCCAATCTGCATGGCGGCAGCGAGGTAATGAACTACCCGTGGGACAGCTACACCTCATACGAACTCCTCAACGACCATGCCTCCTGGTGGAAAGAGGTATGCAAACGCTTTGTTGACACCTGTCGTATGTTCGACAACTGGCGTTTCCGCGATGTCTCCAACAACGGCTACATCAATGGTGGCGACTGGTACGTCATTCACAACGGCCGTCAAGACTATTTTAATTATTATTGTGGTGTGCGCGAACTAACCATGGAGCTCTCCACCTCCAAAACGCTCTCTACCGACTATCTGCGCCACTATTGGGACTGTCAATCACACGCCCTTATCAATTACATCAAAGAGATTTTCACTATCAACACCACCACCGATAGAATACAAGCTACCACAGCTGCTCAATACCGTACCTACCCCAATCCCACCCGAGGGCCTATCACAGTGGCCACTCCTACGCAGGTCTACCACTATAATCTATCCGACCGACCTTCAGGTGTCTATGTCATTTCTGTTGAAGGTCATCCGGTGAAGGTAGTCAAGCAATAGCCAATGGCTCCCTACTCTCATATCTCTGTGGCTGTGCCCATGCTGGCCGAGCTTCAAAACCTTCCTTTGTTGCTTGACCGCCTACGTCGCCAAACGTTCCCCCACTTCACCCTCTATTGCTGCGTGAACAATGTCGAAGGCGGAATGGGGTATGAGGAAAACCAATTGTGCCTACAATTTCTCAGCCATGTCAAAGACCTCCACTTGGTGGTCATTGACCGCAGCTCTGCTGGGTTAGGCTGGAGCGGAAAGAAGAGAGGGGTGGGGTGGGCCCGAAAGGTTATGTTTGAGGAAATCCTTTATTCTCACGACGACAACGAGGTGGTGGTAAGCCTGGATGCCGACACCGATTTCCCCCCCGACTACTTCGAGGCACTCCTGTCCACCCTCAACACCTATCCCCATTGTAGTGCCTTCAGCGTTCCTTACTACCATCCCCTGAGCGGCAACGATGCACTCGACCGTCCCATGCTCCGCTACGAATGCTACATGCGGCACTATCTGCTTCATCTGCTCCATATCGGCAGCCCATACGCCTTCACGGCTTTAGGAAGTGCCATCGCCTTTCCCCTTTGGTCCTATCGGCGCGTGGGCGGCATCACGCCCCTGCAAGGTGGTGAAGACTTCTATCTCTTACAGAAATTTGCCAAAACAGGCTCTCTCATCAGTCAGTTTGTAGAGCCCTACTGTGCTCATAACATGGTGGTAGAACCCCAAGGAAGGCTCTCCAACCGTGTGCCCTTTGGCACAGGCCCTGCCATTGCACGTGGCGTTGACGATATGGATGAAAGCTATCCATTCTACCGCCCCGACGGTTTTGCAGCCATCCAAGCCACTTACAATCTCTTCCCCGCTCTCTATAATGCAGACATCGAGACACCCATGAGCGACTTCCTACGCCATCAGCTTGCCACCGACTGCCTTTGGCAGCCCCTGCGCAAGAATTTCAAATCTTGCAGTCTTTTCGTCCATGCCTGCACCGAGCGTGTCGATGGCCTCCGCATCCTCCAATTCCTCAAAAGCAACCCTAACTACCGACTCCCCTCCTCCAGCCTCCCTGTCAACTTCCGCACCGACCCCATCCCCACCCTCAACGACTACCGCAACCAACTCTTCGCAGAAGAAATGTCTCTGAGGAAACACACACCCCACTAAGTCTTTTTCACCCCCATACTTTTTTCGCCCGCTATCAAATAAAAAAGACTTTTTTACGTTAATGATTATTGATATGGAAGAAAAGAATATCATAGAGATTAAAAACAAACGAGCGGAATATGAGTATTTTCTGCTGGACGACTATACAGCCGGCATGGTGTTGACCGGCACCGAAATCAAATCTATCCGCGACGGCAAAGCCAACCTCACCGACAGCTACTGCGTTTTTATCGGCAACGAGCTCTTTGTGCGTGGTATGCATATCTCGGAGTACCGTTTCGGTTCCTATCTCAACCACGCCGCCAAGCGCGACCGCAAACTGTTGCTCAACAAGCGCGAACTACGCAAACTCCAGAACAAAATCAAGGAGCGTGGCTTCACCATCGTGCCCGTCAAACTATTTGTCAATCCTCAAGGCTACGCCAAACTGCTCATCTCCCTTGCCAAAGGTAAGAAGTTCTATGACAAACGCGAGAGTATCAAGGAGAAAGACACCAAGCGTGACCTACAACGCATTATCCGATAAACAATAATGAAAGTCTTCAAATTCGGCGGGGCATCCGTCAATAGCACATCGGCTGTGCGCAACATGGCCGCCATCGTCAAAAAAAATCTTGGCCATCCACTAATGATTGTGGTCTCCGCCATGGGTAAGACCACCAACCGACTGGAACAGCTGGTCCCTGGTGTGCGTCCCAAGGCCGAACACCCCCTCATGCTGGAAGAACTCCGCAACTACCACCTTCAGATTATTAGTCAACTCTTCGGCGACCCCAGCCATCCGGTTTATCAAGACTTCGACCAACTTTTCGACCAATTGTCGCAACAATGTGCCCAAAAGCCCACCAACTACAACTACGACTATGACCAGACAGTCTGTTTCGGTGAGCTCATCTCCACCACCATCATCAGCCACTATCTCAACTCCATCGGTATCAGCAACCAGTGGGTCGACGTTCGCCAAATCATCCGCACCAATCACAACTACCGTGAAGGCATCGTGGACTTTGAACTTACCCAACAAGCAGCACAAAAGTTCATAGAGCAACTCAACGGCACCACTACATTCATCACCCAAGGCTTTATAGCAGGCACCTGTGACGGACATACCACCACCCTGGGGCGGGAGGGGAGCGACTACAGCGCCTCCATCCTCTCCTACTGTCTCGATGCTGAGAGCATGACTATTTGGAAAGATGTGCCCGGCTTTCTCAATGCCGACCCCAAATATTTCCCCGACACAGTCAAGATAGAGGAGATACCTTACAACGAAGCCATCGAGCTGGCCTACTATGGTGCCAGCGTCATCCATCCCAAAACGGTAAAACCCATCCAAAACAAAAACATCGTGCTGGACATCAAGTCCTTTGTTACCCCCGATGCTCCCGGCTCCCAAATAGGTCCCTTCGAGACCATCCGACCCCTCACACCTCTTTATATTGTCAAACACAACCAAACTTTGCTCTCAGTCCTGCCCAAAGACTTCAGCTTCATCGCTGAGGACAACCTACAGACCATCTTTGCCGCCTTGGCAGAATTGAACATCCGCGTGAACCTGATGCAGAACTCTGCCCTGAGCTTTTCTATCTGCATCGATGACAACGAAATGCTTCTCTCTCAACTGCAGGAGAAACTCTCCAACCAGTTCCACCTCCGCTACAATCGCGGCTTGCGGCTTATTACCATCCGCTACTACACACAAGAAATCATCGACAAGATTGTTGCCGGCCGTCCCGTTCTACTTCAACAACGCTCCCGAACTACTGCCCAACTGATTGTTCAATAATCCATAACCTTATTATGCGAAACATCCTCCCATCCCACACCTCATCTCTCAGCCGTCTCAACCGCATTCTCAGCGGAAACACCTTCAACCACGCACGATTCTTCATCATAGTCGATGAGAACACCTACAGCCATTGCCTCGCTCCACTAATAACCAGCGTGGAACGCATACAAGAAGCCGAATTTATGGAGGTACCCGTGGGCGAAGAATGCAAAGACCTTACTATCGCCCAACAGCTTTGGGAGACTCTGTTGGAAAGTGGTGCAGACAAAGAGTCCGTCTTAGTGAATCTCGGCGGTGGTTGTGTGAGCGACCTTGGTGGCTTTGTGGCTGCCGGATTTAAACGGGGCATCCGCTACATCAATATCCCCACCACCCTCATCGGCATGGTCGATGCCGCTCTGGGAGGCAAAACTGCCGTGAACCTCGGCGGCAGCAAGAATCAGGTGGGGTTCTTCCACCAGCCCACAATCACCTGCATAGAACCTGCTTTCCTTAACACCCTGCCCGACGATGAACTCTTCAACGGCATTTTCGAAATGCTAAAGACCTTCCTCATCGGCAATCCCGAACAGTATCAGACACTTTGCGACATGCTCCTTGGTGGCACCTTTGAGGTCATGCCCGACATGATTGCCTCCTGCGCTGAAATCAAGAGTGCTGTGGTGAAAGCCGACCCCAAAGACCAAGGCATACGCCATATCCTCAACCTTGGCCATACCTTCGGCCACGCCATTGAGTCTTTCAGTCATCAACCCGACCAGCAACCCCTCAACCATGGCATGGCTGTGGGCGTGGGTATAGTTTGCGCCCTTTACCTCTCGGTAAAGAAACTGGGTCTGCCACAAGAACACCTCGACCGCTACTGCCAAGTGGCAGCAAAGCTGGTGCAGTTGCCCCACTACACCCTCAAACAAACCGAGTCTATTCTCGCCTACATGCGTCAAGATAAAAAAAATGCCGAAGGTGAAATCCGCTGCGTGCTAATGCAGGAACTCGGTGCCCCCGTGATAGACATAGCCGTGGATGAGAATGAAATACGCGATGCCCTCATTAAAATAAGTTAGTCTCTACCCTAAAATAACACCTTTTATGTTCTTTACAATTCTCATTGGTGTCGTTGCACTTCTATCCATACTGCTGTTTATTAAAAGTAAACGCGACCCCTTGAAGCATGCCCCTGTTCCCTTTGAAGAGACCCACCCCAAAGGTGAGTTCCGTGTGCTGCAGGTGATGGATATGAGCGATGAGAAAGTGCAAGAAACCATCCAATTCATCGAAGATATTGCTGAAGGTACTTCATCCCAGATACCAACTCCCACCATCGAACGCAACGGCAATATCGTGATGCTCAAGCTGAATGCCAAACTCAACCTCATCGATTTTGCCACTTGGGTGAACAATTTCATCTTTGCCGACCCCAAAGGCCAACCCTATCAGGTGCATGGTTTCTATCCCATCGCCACAGCCATGTTAGGTGGCAAGGAAATCAATAACTCCACCCTCACCTTCTACACCCCTGAAACCCTCAATTCCGGCGATGAATCTCGTGCCTACTTCAAAACCCAGAAAGGGAAAGAATACTGTTACGACTTAGGCTACCACGAAATACATAAAGTAACTAAAAAAGAAGAAAATAGCTGAACCCATGTATCTAGAACTCCTCTCCCCTGCCAAAAACTACGACCAAGGCCGTGAAGCCATCAACCATGGTGCCGATGCCGTTTACATTGGTGCTTCCAATTTCGGAGCCCGTGTGGCCGCTGCCAACAGCCTTGAGGAGTTGGAACAGCTTACCCGCTATGCCCATCTCTATCATGCCAAGGTTTTTGCCACCGTAAATACACTTCTTTTCGACAATGAGGTAGAGGAGGCTGTAAAACTGATTCATCAACTATATAATATTGGTGTGGATGCCATAATCATGCAGGACTTAGGCCTGTTAGAATGCGACCTGCCACCCATCGAGCTCCATGCCAGCACCCAAACCCACAACGCTTCGCTCAAGCGTATCCAATTCATGGAGAAGGTCGGCTTCAAACGCGTCATCCTTGCACGAGAGACTTCGATTCAACAGATGCACGAGATACGTCAAAACACCTCCATAGACCTTGAGGGATTCATCCAAGGCGCACTCTGTGTTTGCTACAGCGGTCAATGCTACCTAAGTCAATACATCAACAACCGTAGCGGCAATCGCGGCTGCTGCAGTCAGCCCTGTCGCTCCACCTACGACCTCTACGACTCCCACGGCAACCTGCTTCGCAAAAAAGAACACCTGCTGTCTCTCAAAGATTTTTCCGCTGCCCAACACATACAGGAAATGATTGATGCCGGCATCACCTCTTTCAAAATAGAAGGACGCTTGAAGGACATGGGCTACGTGAAAAACGTTACTGCTTACTACCGTCAACTCTTAGACAACATCATGTCCCAGCGCACCGACTGCCGCCCAGCCTCCTCAGGACATACCGAGTTCTACTTCATGCCCGACCTTGAAAAAACTTTCAACCGCGGATTTACCGACTATTTCCTGCAAGAGCGCAAACCCATGGCCACCATGAGCACCCAGAAATCGTTGGGCAAGAAGCTGGGATCTGTCATCAACATCAACTACAACAGCATCACGCTCAAGAGCCACGAGTCACTTACCCCTGGCGATGGTCTCTGTTTCTTCAACGACAAGGGAGAACTGGAAGGCTTTCTAGTCAACCATGTTCAAGGCAACACATTCCAACCCAATCGCATTCCTACTGGTTTGACCATAGGAACCATACTCTGGCGAAATAACGACCAAGCCTTTGAAAAACAACTACAAGGACGTACCAGCTGCCGCAAAGTGGATGTGACTGTAGTACTCTCCGACACCCCCGACGGACTGCAAATACAGCTTACCGATAGCGACGGATGCTCAGCATCTGCCTCTATCACCTGTCCCAAAGAAACAGCCCAAAATCACCAACGTGCCCTCGACCAAATCGACAAACAACTACGCAAACTGGGCGACACCATCTTCCAAGCCACCCAAATAGTCAACCGCTGTGTCCAGCCCTACTTCCTGCCTACAGCAATCCTCAACGACCTTCGGCGTAAAGCTGTTGCCGCTTTAGAGCAGGAACGCATCTCTCAGCACCTTGCCCAGCGAGGCAAAAGTGCCCCTCTCAGCCAACGGCAAGCCAACACAACACCTTATTTTGAGACCCAACTGGACTACCGTGCCAATATCCTCAACCACAAAGCCGAGCAGTTCTACCGCCGCCACGGCGTGACTGAGCTGGAGTATGGCCTGGAAAAAACACTCAACTACGAAGGCAAGGCGCTGATGACCACCAAATACTGTCTACGCTACGAATTAGGTAGCTGTCTCCAAGGCAAGAACCCTTCCACCCCTAAACAGACACTTCCCAACGGTCCTCTCTTTCTCCACAACAACAAAAACTGGTTCCAGCTCATTTTCGATTGCAAAAAATGCCAAATGCAGCTACTTCCCTCTTCAAAAAAAGTGCCTTTCTAAACGGACTTCTTGACAAGAACAGGACAAATGCATGAAAATATGACATGGGCGGACATATATGTCCACTATTTCAATCGTTTCAGATCACATTGCTGCTCATCACCATGGCGAGGGCTTCGCTGATGCTCTCCACGCCAAGCTTGCGGAAGAGTTTCTTGCGGTGATATTTCATCGTGTCGACTGTACGGAAAAGACGGGTGGCTATCTCCTCAGTGGTGTAGCCTTGTGCCGACATCATCAGCAATTGCTGTTCTGTTTCAGTAAGGACGATGGGTGTGCTGTCGTGCCATTTCCCATCAATCAATGAGTACTCTCGCACATCGCGGTTGCCCACAATGCCATTTCCACTTTCCGACACTCGCCACATCCTCACATTGCCAAAATGCTTGCGAGACGAAAGCGAGAAGGAGGCGAGGGCAAGCCATAACTGTCCCATAGAGTTGAGCGCCAGCGGCGTAAGGCGGTGGTTGACCATACGGCTGCGGCCATTTTGAATAAAGTGGAAGTCGTAACTGATGACAAACTCCATCTTGTTTGCCAAGTCTATCCGTGAGAACTCCTCAAAACCCGCACGGTTGATTTCGAGCAACATCGCCTGTTCCTCCTTTGGCACATAGTCGAGGTAGAGAGAATAACCCATATCCTTCAGCCCCACAGGAGCAAGCATCGGGTTCTCCGAAGAGTAAAGAAAGTTGCGCTTGTGGTAGTCAATAATGTAGATGCTATTGGTGGTTGTCCGTGCTGCAGCAGCCACGGCCTCTATCTTGGGCTGCACCCGCTCATAATCCTCCTCGGTGATGCCGTCCACACGGTTTTTGTCTATAAAGAAATCGTCAATCTGAGGCATATATGCTTTTTTTCTATGGGATAATAACGATTTCACGCTGCATTTATTGCCGCCACAACCCCTACCCTTTCGGGTAGTTTTTCATTAGGCACATTCTTTTTACTCCTTCGGGTAGGGGTTGATTGTAAAGGTGTTAGTACTTTTGCAACGCCAATTCGGAGATACTGACTTTTCTATAAGGCTGTAGTTTTTTGCCGACTTAGGCGTTCCATTGATATAGCAAAACGTAATAAACTATGACGAAAAAAACGATTCTGACGACTTTTCTGATGGCATGTGCCATCGGTGGGGCAGAAGCCCAACAACTAACTACCAAAGGAAGTCTGCGCGATGCTTCAACCGGCGAGGCGCTGCCTTTCACCAACTGCGTGCTGCTACGACAACAGGACAGCACTTTTGTTCAAGGAACCACCACCGATGCCTCTGGCCTATTCCGTTTCAGTCCTGTGGACACGGGCAGCTATCTGCTGCGTATCTCTGCCATCGGCTATGAACCCTATTTGCAGCAAATCAGCCTGCCACCCGACACAGCATTGGGCACAATCAGCCTATTCTATAGCACCACGAATCTGCAAGCAGTGAGCGTCACTGCTCAGCGTCCGCTTTACAGCGCCGACGGCGAAAAGACCTTCTACCACGTGGAGGATGACCCAAGTGTGCAAGCGGGCACCGCCAGCGATGCCCTCCAGAATGCCCCGGGCGTGGAGGTGGATGCCGAGGGCAACATCACCTACCGTGGCAAGACTGCCGTAGAGGTATGGATTAACAACCGCCCTTCGAATATGGACGGCGAGGCACTGAAGCAGTACATCAAGACATTGCCGGCCTCCAGTATCAAGCGCATCGAGGTGCTGAGCAACCCCTCGGCGCGTTATGGTACCAGTGGCAGCATCATAAATATCGTCACCGATGGTCGCAATCCCCTTAACCAGCTGCTGTCCGTTGGCTTCAAAGCCAGTACCGGCCCCCGTTTCTCGCCGTGGGTGAGTTATGTCTATAACAACAACAAACTAAGTCTCAACCTCTACGGAAGTGCCTATTTTAACGACTACAAGGTAACCAGCGAGCAGCACTCGCGACTGCTGACCGACGACAGCCTGCTTTCCTCAACAAATGACTACACCGGCAACGAGTTGCAACGGTCAAGAAACTACAACATCGGCGGCAAACTCGACTACCACTTCGACGACCGAAACACCTTCTCGGCGTGGGCATGGTTCTATCCCTCGTTCTTTAATATGGATGTGGACTTTGACGTGAGCCGAATAGAGTACATAAGCCATCCCGGGGACTACAGCTACCGCTCCAATGTGGATGCGCATCAGCATTACATCAGCGGCAACGTGGGTGCCTACTATCAGCACAAATTCGACACCGCAGGGCGCGAGATTGAGTTCAACTGGAACGGCGGCCTGACCAGCGGGCTCAACGACCGCATCCGGCAGCGGCAATATGTCAACTTCCCAGCATTGGACTTCACTCGCCATAGCAATCTTGACCAGTGGGGAGGTAGAAACGACCTTTACGTCGACTATACTCATCCATATAGTAAGAAGGGCAAGATTGAGGCTGGCGCGGAATTCCATTATAAGCCGCAGAACCAGACCCATCACCTTGACATGCTTGCTGGTGACATCTATCAGCGCGATTCCCTGCGCAGCTACATCTTTAACGACCGCGAGACCGACCTGACTTTCTACCTCACCGTGCAGCAGAAGATTGGTCGGCTGACTCTCAAAGGCGGCTTGCGTGGCGAGAACCAATGGCTGCAACGCAAACACAACATCGCGTCGTGCGACTTCGACAAGTACTATTTCGGCCTTGTCCCCTCCATCCACGCCAGCTATTCCACCGAGAAGAACCACAACTTCACCCTCAGCTACACGCGCCGTTTCGACACACCCGACATTGCCAAGCTCAGCCCCTTCATCATCTACGCCGACGACAGCTACACCGTCGGCAACCCCGACCTGCGTATGGCCTACACCCATAAGGCCGAGGTGGGCTGGACGCACTACACCGACTGGGGTTCCGTCGGGGTTGAAGGCTTCCTCAACCTCAGTACCGACAATTTTGCTCAGGTTTCCGATGTGGCGTACAGCACATTCTTTGGCCGCGTAGTGCAGATGGACACATCTGTCAACTTGGGGAGTGTACGTATGAGCGGTGCCGAAATGAACCTCACTTGGCGGCCGATAAAGAATACGAATATCCGCCTTTTTGCCGGTATACGTGATGGATGGTATCGTTTGCAGGTGCGTCACGGTGAGTGGGTGGAAGACGAGGTTTGGACTTACCATGTGCGACTCAATGCACGGACGAAACTGTGGGGTAAGGTTGACGTATTTATCAATAGCCAATTTCTTGGCCGCCAGATCGAGTTCCTCAGTCGCAGCGAGCCAATCTTCAACGTCGACTTCGGCCTCAGTACCGACCTCTTCGACCGCCACCTCTCTCTCTATTTCCAGGTCAACGACCTTTTCAATTCGTACAAATCGCACACCGTTTCCACCAACCCCTACTACGCCGAAGACTACCGCTGGAGCTACAACAGCCGTTTCGTCAGCCTCGGTCTCACCTGGCGCATCGGCAAAATGGACCTCGAAAGCAAAGGCCGCCAAGGTGCCGCCTACTAAAAAACTGTCTATATTATTTCTTACTGCCACGACAAGTTTTGGGTAAACTTGTCGTGGCGGCATATTTATTAGCTCTCATCCCATAGCAAACTCGGAATTAGGTAGAAACCAATCTATTAGTTTTTCTCAAATAACTTTCTTGGAAAAATAGGGAGAAAAAATGGATTTTTCCTCAGAAAATGCATGTATTTTTGCATCAGTAAACAAAAAGAATCTTAGTTATCATGAAAAAGTCACGTCTAATAAGTGTTGTAATCTTAGGTATTGCCCTCGTTGCAGCCACTCCCATCTATGCCCAACGAGGCGGCGGTGGAAGCCGCAGTGGCGGCAGTAGTAGTAGCCATAGCAGTAGTGGCCGCAGCGGCGGCAGCAGCTTCTCCAGCAGCCGTGGCTCTAGTTCCAGCTCCAGCCGCTCGAGCAGTTTCTCCAGTTCTTCCAGCTCCTCTCGCAGCTCTTCCCCCAGCCACTCCAGCTCCTCATCGGTTTCTTCTTCTCACGCTTCCAGCCCTTCCTATAGCTCCAGCTCCTCCGACTACTCACGCTCTTCCTACTCCAGCAGTCTTCGCAGCAGCGGAAGCGCCAGTGGAGCAAGCAGTGGAACTGGCAGGAGTTCTTCCTACTCCAGCAGCAACCTCTCCACCCGTGTTTCACGCACAGGCAGTACTCCCGCTCAAATGCGCAACGGACATTCCGGTGCACGGGCAGGAGCTGTCTCAACTGGCCGTGAGGATGGATCCCGTGCCAGCTCTACCGGCATCCGCAGCAATGCTGATGCCTCTCGGTCAACCAATGGCCAAGTTGGTGAAGGACGTCCTTCGGGCATCGCTCCTGTTGCCAGCGGCGGCGGTAGCCATCACCCTCACCACAATCCCTACTACGGCGACCCTCACTACCACCAAATCTACTGGGATCCTTGTCCTCCACGTCTTTACTACTGGCCTGGGTTCTGGGGCTACTGCCATAGCTACTGGTTTGACTATCACGTTACCGACATCGTCGTGGTACGCCACTACTTGAAAGATACTTACAACATGGAACTTGTCGACTATGCCATCAGCGGCGAATACATGTATGCTCTCATCAACGATTCCGACGGACACACCTACCTGCAAATCTACGACAAGAACGACAAACTACTGGCCGAACAGCAAGTGAGCCACAAATACAAGAAGATAGAAGTCGACTCCCTGAACGGCGGATGCTGGATCACGAAAAAAAGAGGCAAAGATGCCCTCCTCTTCCTCTACGCTGACGGTCAGTTGCTCATCTATGAGGCAGAAAAATAACCTTTCAACATTTCTATACTAAGTTATCTATTACCAAGAGTCCCTTAGGGGACTCTTGTTTTTTATTACGTCTCCATTTGCCTAGGCACCAAAGATACTCATCTATCTCAAATCAACAAAAGTTATAAATCATATAAAGAGAATAGAATCAATAGATTAGAAATACGAACAAATAATTAACGCATCACTAATATTGCGCAATTAAAAAAAAATACGTATTTTTGCAAAACCAAAATATGATTAAAAATAGTCAACATATAAACGAAAAGGTCATTTTCTTAAATATCAAGAAAAGAGACGTTTATGACTGTTTGTAGACCATAAGTTGAGTTAGCTCCTTGTGGTCGATACTTGTGCCCCCACGACAGGGCATGCGTTTTTATTTTGGAATTCAAACAATTTATTTAACAATCATCAAAAAATTTAATATCATGGAATTACCATTTGCTGAAGCGTGGAAAATCAAGATGGTTGAACCCATTAAGAAATCCACCCGCGAAGAACGCGAAAAATGGCTGGAAGAGGCCTACAACAACATCTTCATGCTTAAGAGTGACTATGTCTACATCGACCTCCTCACCGACTCCGGCACCGGCGCCATGAGCGACCGCCAGTGGAGCGCTATGATGATGGGTGATGAGAGCTACGGCGGTGCCCGCAGCTTCTACCACATGAAGGATACCATCACCGAGCTTACCGGTTTCGACTATGTGATTCCTACTCACCAGGGCCGCGCTGCCGAGAACGTCCTGTTCAGCTATCTGGTGAAACCCGGCATGGTGGTCCCCGGCAACGCCCATTTCGACACCACCAAGGGCCACATCGAGAGCCGCAAGGCTTTTGCCATTGATGTCACCGTCCCCGAGGCTTACGACACCCAGCTCGAGGTGCCCTTCAAAGGTAATGTCAGCCTTGAAAAACTGGAGAAAGTGCTTCAGGAAAACAAGGGCAATGTTCCCTTCATGGTACTCACCGTTACCAACAACACCGTTGGTGGTCAGCCCGTCAGCATGCAGAACATCCGCGAGACCTGCGAACTCTGCCATAAATATGGTGTGCCCGTGAACATGGACAGCGCCCGCTTCATTGAGAACGCTTATTTCATCAAGACCCGCGAGAAAGGTTATGAGAACAAGACCCTCCGTGAGATTGCTCGCGAAATGTTCTCCTATGCCGACAGCATGACCATGAGCGCCAAGAAGGACGGCCTCGTGAACATGGGTGGTTTTATCGCTACCAACAAGAAGGAATGGTACGAAGGTGCCAAGCTGTTCTGCATCCCCTTCGAGGGCTTCCTGACCTATGGCGGTATGAATGGCCGCGATATGGATGCCCTGGCAGTAGGTCTGAAAGAGAACATTGAGTTCTCCATGGTTGAGACCCGTGTGAAACAGGTGGAATACCTAGCCAAGAGACTGGACGAGTATGGAATCCCCTACCAGCGTCCTGCTGGTGGCCACGCCATCTTTGTCGATGCCGACAAGATCCTCACCGAAATTCCTAAGGAAGAGTTCCCCGCTCAGACTCTCACTTGCGAGTTGTATCTCGAAGCCGGCATCCGTGCCTGCGAGATTGGCTACGTGCTTGCTGACCGCGACCCAGTGACCCGTGAAAACCGCTTCGGTGGCAACGACTTCGTGCGCCTCTGCATCCCCCGTCGTGTGTACACCAACAACCACATGGATGTCATAGCTGTTGCCCTCAAGAATGTCTTTGACCGCCGCCACACCATCACCCGCGGCTTGGAGATTACCTGGGAAGCTGAGCTCATGCGCCACTTCACCTGCCAGTTCAAACGCCTTGGCAAGTAACTGCACAGGTCATCAACATCGTAGCACAAAACAAACGCTACGGCTTTATAAAGAGAAAGCCCCGACCCTGCAGTTGGGGCTTTCTCTTTTTCGAATTGCCTTCCGAATCCGTCAATTGGCTTCGGCCATCAAGTCTTTGCGACCTATTCGGCTGAAAATAGTAATGTCGTTGTCTTCATTGAGGATATGAGAATCTCATTGATGGTGGAACCACTGGTGACTATGTCATCAATAATTAGCACATTCTATTTTATGTTTTAGTTTTTACTTTCCAAATGTGCCAGTGACTCAAGCATTAACACGTTCACACATTCTGTTATGATTCACCTTCTCTGGCTATGTGTTGGAGTTCCATCTTGCCGAAGCGGAGGGTAAAGGAGAGGGTGACGAAGCGGCTGTCGGTGTGGGAGGTGGTGTAACCGAGGAGGAATGGGTTAGTGTTCCACGACTGGGAGCGGTTCCAGTTGAAGAGGTCGGTGACGTTGAGCACCACCGAGAGGCGTTTCTGCCAGAAGTCGGCGCTGAGGCCCATATCAATGGTGTAGCCGCTTTGACGCTCGACGAAGAGGGCTTGTGTGGGCGAGGAGTAGTTGCCCGAGAGGTTGAGGCGTACCCGTCCGGCGATGTTGGCCCAGCAGTTGAGGCGGAAACTGTAGGAGGTCATGGCACTGCTGTAGTGTCCCGCCTTGGGGTGATCCACCTCATAGCCCGAGCGGTAGAGGTTGGCATACAGACGGAAGTTGAGCCACGCCACAGGGCGATAGGTGATGTTGCCTTCGACGCCTGTCTTATAGCTGCTGCCCACGTTGTAGGGCGTGCTGTAGCTGACGAGTCGCCCGAGGTAGGGGTCAATCTCGCTGACAGCCTCTTTGCAGTAGTTGATGTCGTTGGTCGAAAGGCGGGCGTAGCTCTCTATGCCCACAGAGCCATGGGAGGCGAAATAGCGGTTCCAGCTGAGGTCTATATTGTGGGTGTATCCTGCCTTCAACAGAGGGTTGCCCACCTTGTAAGAGTCTTCGTCGTAGCGACGGGCAGTGGATAAATTCTCCGCCGAAGGCATGGAGGTGGCGAGGGAGTAGGCAAATCGGAAGTAATGCATGCTCTTGGTGCGGTAGGTGAGCCGCAGTGAGGGTTTGAGATAGCAATAGGCGAAAGAGGTGTCGTCGGGGAAGAGTGCATCCAAAGAATAGTCGCAGTGGTTCCAATAGCCACGCAGGCCCAGGGTCATGGTGAAGGCCTTCCACTTGTGGCGCCAGCTGGCAGAGGCGGAGGCCTGCGTGGTGCGGTCGGTCTTGTCGAAACGGCGTAGATAATCAAGGCTGTCGTATGCCATCGTGGCAACGTTGAAGAAACTGGGTGACGAGTAGTTGCTGACGAGCGAGGGGACAAGCGAGAGCCCCAACGTCAGTTCGTCGTCGACGGTGAGCGGGCGGTTGTAGTCGGCGCTGAGGGTGAGGCTGTTGTTGGTCATGCCGCCGAGGTAGGTTTTGTCGAAGTCGGCCAGTTCCTTTGGCAGTATGCCTTCAAGCAGGGTGTAGTCGCGCCGCAGGGTACGCTCATTGTGGCTGTAGTTGAGGTTGTCATAAAGGGTTACGGTCAGGTTGTGTCCTACGTTGTCGAACTTGTGTTTCCAACTCAGGTTGGCCATTCCCATCAGGTTGAAGTCCCTGCTCTCCTGACTGTTCGTATAAGTGTAGTGCAACCTCTGCGGGAGGTAATACCATTGGTCGGTGGTGGTGAGCGAGTGTTTTGTGGCGGGGAAAGTCACTGCCAAGCCAAAGAAGGATAGGTCGTTCATTGAGTCGATTTGATAACTGAGGTTATAGGCCAAGGTGCCGGTGTAGCGGTCGGTGTTGTTTTCGGTGGCGGTGATGCTGGAGGCTGTGGTGTCATATCCCTCCGTGCCGTCTTGACGGAATATCGAGCTGGACTGCTCCGTCCTGTGGGTGGGCGTGCTGCTCACTCCCAGATAAACGTTGGTAGAGAACTTTTCGTTCTTCAGCACATAGCTCACCCACGGACTGGCCGATGGGCGGTTGCTGCCGCCGAGGCCGAAAGAGAGGAAATGGCTGTTGCGTATCTTGGTGCTAGTGACGATGTTGATAATGTGGCAGCCCTCCTCCACCATGTATTTTGCGGAAGGGTTCTTGATGACCTCGATGCGGTCGATGGCGTCGGCGGGCAGCGACTCGAGATAGACTTTCAGCGTATTGCCGTTCATGTGGGTGGGATAGCCGTTAATCCAAATCTCGATATTGGTGGAGCCGCGCATGGTGATGTTGCCATCGATGTCCACCTCCACACTGGGGGCGTTCTGCAGGGCGTCGAGAGCAGTAAGACCTTTGACGGTCTCATCGTCCGCCACGTTGTAGTTCACCACCTCGTCGTCCATGCTGTAGATGGGTCGCGGGGCGCGGACGGATATGGCCTCAAGGGTTTTGACCCGCTGCTGGAGCAGAAGGCTGTCCTGCCGCAGCGAGTCTTGGTGTGACATCACATGGGTGCTGTCGGCCTTAGAGGTGTCAGTCTTGGGTGCCTGCTCGGCCACAGCGGCACGGATTGCGTCCATCAGTTCGGGGGGAATCTGCGCCATCCCCTTGGCGATAGGGCATAGTATGAGCCCTATGAGGAAAACGAGTTTCTTCATGGTAATTGAAAATTGAAAGGTGAAAATTGGAAAAAGGCTACCGCAGCCTTTTGGTATTTATCTTAATCGGCGGCGGCTTTTTTAACGGTTGTTTTCAGCACATACTTCACCGACTGGGCATATACCTCGTCGTTGGGGCAGTGAAACACTAGAGCGGTCATCGTGTCGTTGGAGAAATATATCAGATACATACCCTTGTCACCGGGCAACGGGTCGGCGGCGCGACAGTAGATGTGCAGTATCTTTGCCTGCTTTGACGAGGCTTTTGTACTGTCTTTTTCTAGGTTTATCTTCACATCCATATTCTTCATCTGGCTTAAGAAGGCGGTGGCTATCGACCCTTCAAGCGTAGTGACATGGCTGAACTCAGGAGTGCTGTCGAGTTCATGCACCAAATCGCGTATTGGCTTATTCCCGATGCGTGGTGGGTTCTTCTTCAAGGGATGGGAATCGACAGAATCGTTTGTCTTCACCGAATTAGCCCCACTATAGGGCAATGCCTTAAGGCTCTTTTTCAATTGGTGGAACGCGTCTGTATCGCGTGCTTCTAGCATGGTAATAGTCACCTTTAAGCCATTTCCTATCGGGAAGTCCTCGATACAGGCGGCATTGATGCCAGTGCGGCCCAGGTAGGTCTTGTAGAGTGTGGTCTGCGCTGCTGCGGAGCTTCCAAGAAGCAAGCAGGCTAATAAAGTATAGACATGGGTGCGTTTCATTTTACTGCAATGTTTTGATTACTTGTTTCATTCTGGTCAACACCTCGTCGGGGTTGCAATTGTCCTCGCAATAGACGCGCACTCCGTCTTTGGTCTCGGAATAGGCATAGTCGGAATGCTGGATTGGCTGAATGGTGGATTGATTGAGTGTTTCATGCACCTGCTGTTTCACGGTTTGAGGCATCTCGTTGTGTGCTACAACAGGTATCGATTGCTTCTGCCGATTGGGGAACAGCAACAAGGTTGCCGCAACCGCAACCGCAGCCAGCATAGCGGCATACCGCAAGAATGGGCGTAAGTCGTGTGACGGCTTTACTTCCAAAGCACTATCGTGTTCTAATTTTTGCCTATTGGCTTGGTGCATCTGTTCTATCAGTTGGTCTGTATCTTTCATGGAATGTGTGATTGCTTGAATGTGTAATTGCTTGATTGCTTGCTTGAATGTGTGAATACTTGAGTAAAATCAAGCTATCATACCATCTTTTAGTTTTCGTAGTTTCTCTTTTATCCTCGACATGCGGGTCTGCACATTTGTCTCGCTGATGCCTAGCATCTCCCCTATCTCGTCCTGTTTCCAGCCGTCAAGATATAGACGCAGCAGCTTCTGGTCTTTGGTGGGCAGCTGGCGTATGAGTTCGCACAGCCATTCTCGCTCTTCTCGGTCAATCCCTTCGTCGGGCAATTCCAACCCTTCAATAGGCGCGGTCTCGACCTGTCGCTGTCGATGCCGCCGCCACGATATGCCCGTGTTCACCGCCACACGCCACACCCATGTCACCGGCTTAGCGGTAGGACGGTAACGGCTCCACCCCAGCCAGAGGTTCACGATGATGTCTTGGCGCAAATCCTCGCAATCCTCCGTCGTGTGGCAGAACGACCGGCACACACGGTTGATAGCTGCAGAATGCTCCTCGACAAGTGTCAAAAACGGATGTTGCATCATACTCCTATTAAACGTCGAAAACAGAAAAAAATCACAAAACAAAATCGTTGTATTTTCATTTATGACTGTTTTAATACCAAAAAAGGTATTGGAGGGCGCAGAGGGACGGCAAGACAAGGCTCCTCAAACAAGGCTGATGTAGCAAAGTTGAGGATATTCGCTGTTTTTTCTCGAAGCGAACCTCCCTTGTGTTCGACAGCGTTGTTCCATACAAGATAATTGTTGAGGTATTTTGAGGAAACGCCTTTGAAAGAGGCCACAAAAGCCTTGAGTTTGGTGTGGTATGCGTTCAGGTACTGTATGTGGTAAATACCTTTCACAGTCTTCCTTCCTTTTATCTGTACAAGCCTATGGCCATTGCCTTTCGAAAACTTCCTGTAAATGCTGTTTTCGTCGCTGCTAAGTGTTGATTTAGTCCATGTATTCGTGCCATACTGACATGAGCTTGCGTGTTCCGCTGAATATCGAGTTCTTCCGTATTGAAAATGTCTTCCCGCAGTCTTTGCAAATGAACTTTTTGACTACCGTTTTTCCGCCTGCCATTGCGTTGTACGTGTGTGCCACCACATATCGGGCACACTCTCTCTGACGAAAAAAGCTGCTCTGTAAGATACTCCTCTATCTTCATCTCCTTCTGTTGACTCTCCTTAAACATCTTCTGGAAACGGCCTCACTCCACTATTGGTAGTTGGCTGACCAATTCCATAATGTCTTCTGCTGGTTTTTTTTACTTCCCTACAGAGGTAAAGAAAAAAACAGTCTTTTATTTTACTAGAGTGATACAAAAAAAGTGTACAATGGGGCGTTAGCCTTCATTGTACACCATTCATTTTACCCTATTCACAATCAATAGTCGTCGTCCTGATCGTCATCGACGGAGTAGACTTCGCCGGTGTAGGCGTCTACCCAGAGATGTTTGCCATCGGCAGAATAGCCGCCAAAGACATACATGGCGTGGCCTTTGTCGAAAGAGTAGACGGGATAGCGGAGATTGACATAGCAGGTGTTAGGGGTGGCATAGTCAGAGGCCATGACACAGCGGATGGCCTGTTCAAGGGTAATCATACTATCTAAAGAAGCCATGGGGATGCTGTGGTCGCCGAGCCAAGGACTCTGAGGCTCGACATAGTTCATCTGAGTGGTACCATCCTCGAAATTGCGATCCACATAGACGATTTTGCTGCAATGTTCATCGGAAAAATAACCGATATAATAGACTTCGGACATGTTCACGACATTCAAGTCTTTGACAGAGGAAACCTCGGTAATTTTATGGTCGAGGGTACAACGGGCTTCCACCAGCTTGTCGAGGGTGCTGGGATAGCTACTAATCACCTTCTTGTAATCCACTTTCAGCGCATCCAGCATGATGTGGGTGGAGGTGACGGGACGGATGTTGTCTTTCTTGCAGCCGACGGTCAGCAGTACAGCTGCGCACATCAGTAGGACAATGACGTTTTTCTTCATGACGTTTTAGTATTTATTGTTAGAGGAACTTTATAAATTATATTTGTTACAGCACGACATTGGTGAGTCCTCTTTGCCACCTCACCTGTGCCGGATACTCCTCAATCTATTGCAACCCGCCGGTGGCCCTGACTTCCGAGTCGGTGCGGAAGAGGTCGTCCAAAGTGGGCTTAGCGATGAAGGGCGCCCGCTGCATCTGCTCTTCCACAAAGTCGGCTATCTGGAGGAAGGTGAGCTTGCCATCAATGAAACGCTGAACGGCCACCTCGTTGGCTGCATTCATGATGCAAGGCATGTTGCCTCCCTTGTCAATGGCTTGATAGGCCAAGTCCAGACAGCGGAATGTCTTGGTGTCGGGGTTTTCGAAAGTCAGCTGACTATATTTTTCAAAGCTCAATCGCGGCAAGAAACTCTCAATGCGCTCGGGGAAAGAGAAAGCATACTGGATGGGGGTTTCCATGGTGGGCACTCCCAACTGAGCCTTGATGCTGCCATCGACATACTGCACCATGGAGTGCACCACCGACTGGGGATGCACCAGCACCTGGATGCGATCGGCAGGAACATCAAAAAGCCAACGCGCCTCTATCACCTCCAGCCCTTTGTTCATCAGAGAGGCTGAGTCGATAGTAACTTTGCGGCCCATACTCCAATTGGGGTGTTTGAGCGCGTCGGCCAGCGTAACATGCTGCAACTGCTCGCGCGTGTAGCCACGGAAAGGTCCGCCGGAAGCGGTCAACAAAATTTTGTCTACACCGCCGCCTTCACCGACCAAACTCTGGAAGATGGCCGAATGCTCGGAATCCACAGGCAGAATGGGGACATGGTTGTCTCTGGCTGCGCGGGTGACAATCTCACCAGCCACCACCATGGTCTCCTTGTTGGCCAAAGCAATGGGCTTGTGGTGCTCGATGGCACGGAGGGTAGGACGAAGTCCCGCAAAGCCCACAATGGAGGCTAAAACAAGGTCTATGGACTCCATCTCCATCAAATCGGCCACAGAATCCATCCCGCAGAACACTTTGATGTCGTGGGATGCCAAGGCATCCTGCACCTGCTGGTATTTCGTCTTATCGGCAATAGCAACGGCATTGGGGTCGAACTCCAACGCCTGTGCTATCAATAGGTCGGCATTGCTACCGGCACAGAGCACCTCGACGGAAAACAGGTCGCGATGGCGACGAATCACATTCAGCGCCTGGGTTCCGATAGAACCTGTCGATCCCAATATGGCAATTCTTTTCATATCATTAATTCTATATGAATGGGTTGGCTGAGGGGAGAAAGAGAGACACCAGCTGCCTAACCTTTACCCTTAGCCTTTTTCTTCTCCTTATACCTTTTTTGTTTGGCCTCTATCTCCTTGCGCAACAAAGAGTCGGCCTTTGAATGTTTATACTGGATAGCCTCCTCCTCAATCTGCTGGGCCTGTTGTTGCTGTTCTTCGGTGAGGGGCTTGCCGCTGACGACGGCCTGAATGGCGGCAATCATCTGATCGTGGTCCTCAATAATACGTTCCAAAGAGTCGATGGTCTGGGCACTTCGGGCAATCTCCTCGCGCTGCTCAGGTTTGATGTAGCCAGGCACCAGGTTATGCAATGGGGTGAACGCGATAAGAAGCATGGAAAGGAGCAGCAACGCAATAACCGAGATGCCCACATAGGTGAAGATGTTGACACCGGTAAGCTCCATGGAAAACTTCTCCTTGAAGGTATCGGTATCCATCAGCACCAAGCGATGCTTATGGTGCATGCGCTCGCGAAAGTCCTGCCAATTATTAGAAAGGCGCAGCCGCAGGGCCGCGCCTTTCTCTTTTATCGTATTCAACCGTTGACTATCCATTAGAAGAATTTGATACGGTTGTCTTCAACCTTGGCATTGTCTTTCAGCACCTGCTGAATGCCACGCATGCTCTGCATGAAGGACTGCTCCTTCTGCTTGCGGATGGTCTCGACATCGCCGGCAGCGGGATTGTCCATCTTGGCGTTTACGCTGACCATATAGACACCGTTGGCACCCTGGATGGGACCCACCATCTTGTTGGCAGGGGTAGCAGCGATGGCGGCCTGAACCTTAGGCTCCATGCCATACTGACCCAGGAAGTAATCGTTGAAGGAAACGCTATCGAGGGTGTCGATGGAGGCGTTGACCTTAGCAGCAATGGCGCTGAGGTTTCCACCAGCTTTCTTAGCCTCTTCGAGGCGAGCTTTCAGCACTTCGGCCTTCTTCTCAATACGAACTTGGTTTTCAATCATAGGACGAACCTGGTCAAGGGAAGCATAACCGACATTATAGACGTTCTTCAGGGCAGCCACAATATACATGTCGTCGCCTTCGAAAATCTGATCGGCAACAGCACCCACCTCGGTGTCCTCATTGTAGGCCCACTGGACGATGCTGCGGGCATTGCTCACACCACCGATGCCATACTGCATGGCGTTGACCATAGCATTGCGCACCTGCAGGTTCTGAGCCTGAGCGGTGGCGGTCATCTCGGCATAAGTGCGATTGCTGCCTGCAAACTTATTGGCCTCATTGTAGATATTGCGTGAAGTGGCCTCGCTGGCAGCAATCTCACGAGCGATAGCAGCCACACGGTATTTTCTGTGAGGAGTGGTCTTTCCGGTAACCTTTACGAGGAAATAGCCAACCTCCTGGGGGTGTTTCTTAACAAACATGCCGCCTTCGGGGGTATTGACGACATCCTCATTGATGAAGCCGTAGCCACCATCGAGAGCCCAACCCATGTCGCCATTATTCTGCGATTTCTGGGGGTCATCGGAATACTGGTTGACGGCATCTTCAAAGCTCATGGCTCCGCTCTTAATCACATTCATCACGCTGTCGGCAAGCTGTTTGGCCTGCTCGTCGCTACGGGTGATGTTGCCACCGGCTTTGTCGTTGAAAATATAGATAGTGCTGGCACGCAAACTGTCGGGACGGTTGGCGATGTTGAGCACTTTGGCCATCATCCATTCGTTGCCGGCTATGCGGGGGCTGATAAAGCTACCCTCGGCGGCAGCCATCAGGGCGCTGTCCATAGGGCTGGCAAACTCGCTGGCCTTGCGGTAAGTGGAGTCGTAGTTGCGGGAAGACTCGGCATTGACAAAGAAAGTCAGCTCTTCGGGAGCAATGGTTTGGAACTCTTCCCAAGTCTGCTGCACCTCGGCCTGAATGTTGGCCAAGTCTTGCTGGGTGGGAACAACGGGATAGATGATATAGTCGATCTCGCGGAGCTCGTCGCGCAGACGGAACTCGGCTTTATGTTTGTTGTAGTAGTTCTGATAATCCTGGTCGGTGAGAGCTCCAACCTCTTCGTCGGGAAGAGACTGGTAGCTGCAGTTGATGGCGGTGACATTGCTGAGTTTGCTGCCCATCTCAACAATCTGGTTGGCGATGGCTTTGGGCATATACAGACCACGAGCAATCAGCGCACTATATTTCTGCTGTTTACGGTCTTCCTTCACGGTCTTCTCAATCTCCACCAACTGCATGCGCTGGGCGGTGTCAAGGTTTTCGAAATTGGACATATACTGCTTGACGGTAGCAGGATTGAAATTACCGGTCTGGGGGTCGGTGAAGATTTGACGGATGTAAGGGTGGATAAAAGTGCCCATGTACATGTCGTTCAATTCGGCAGGGGTAAGTTGCAGACCCAGTCTGTCGAATTCTTTGTCAGTAAGTGTCTCGGTAACCAGATTCTGCCAAACTTGGTCACGCAGCTGGTATTCGACATCGGTAGGAATCTGAGCGATGCCCTGCTGGGCCTTGTAGCTATTCTCCATCTCTTCAACCTTCTCGTTGAAGCGGTTATAGGTGATAGTTTGGTCGTCAATCTGACCCATATCGGGCACACCTCTATTGTTTTTGGCGAGGTCACCGATGATGAATGCAACAATAGCAATACCCACAACGGCAACTGCTATTCCGGAGTGTTTTCTGATACTTCCAATAATTCCCATATTAAGTATTAATTTTTATTATTATTCTTATTATTATTTTGCTTTTTAAGCGTGCAAAGGTACAAAGAAATTTTAGTGTACGAAACTTTTTCGCCGAAAAATATTTGGCAAAAACGTCTACACCTATGTTTCTCAATACTTTGTGTTAATACAATTTTTTCTATAGATTGGCATCAAAAGCGAAAGGAAGCAGGCTTTTCACCCCAGTAATCCTACGAATTCGCCCCCCTGCAAGATAGCAGAAAAGGGTAATCTCATTACCAAAGCGCAACTCATATTCCGACATCACTTGTCGACAAGCACCACAGGGCGAAGCCTCGGTGAAAGCCCCTTCGTGAAAACCGACCACGGCCAAGGCCTCCACGGCCAAATTGGGATATTGCGCCGAGGAGCTGAACAACGCCGTCCGCTCTGCACAAAGGCCCGAGGGATAGGCAATATTCTCTTGATTGCTCCCCCGTAAGATGGTGCCGTCGGCCAACCGTACCGCAGCACCTACGTGGAAATGTGAATAAGGAGCATAGGCAGTCTTGGTAGCCTCCATGGCGGCCTCCATCAGCTGACGGTCGGCTTGGGGCATCTCCTGCAACGAGTCGTACTCGGTATAGACTATCACTAATTCTTTGTTTTCCATACGGAATATCTTATTATTCTCTTTTTATTTGTATTTTTGCACACTCTTTATGGAAACGTTAGATTTTGGAAAATATTGTGTCCTTGGGCTTTCGCCCATGGATGATATCAGCGACATGCCTTTCCGCGAGCTCTGTAAGAGTTTTGGGGCCGACCTGCTCATCACCGAGTTCATCGCCTCCGAAGCTCTCAACCGCGAGGCCGAGAAAAGCTATCGCAAGATGCGCTTCACCCCTGCCCAACACCCTATTGGAATCCAGATTTTTGGAGCCAACGAAGAGGAGTTGGTGCAATGTGTCGATATCGTGGAGGCTCAGCAGCCCGATTTCATCGACATCAATTGGGGCTGCCCCGTTCGCAAGGTGGCCGGCAAGGGTGCCGGCAGCGGTATCCTCAAGGATATTCCAAAAATGCTGCGAATCACCGAGGCGGTGGTTCGTCGTGCCCACCTTCCTGTCACCGTCAAGACCCGTCTTGGCTACGACGCTGACGACAAACCCATCGTAGAACTGGCCGAACGGCTGCAGGATGTAGGTATCGCCGCCCTCAGCATCCACGGCCGCACCAAGACCCAGATGTACCAAGGCTCGGCTGATTGGACCCTCATCGGTGAGGTAAAGAACAATCCCCGCATGCACATACCCATCTTCGGCAACGGCGACATAGTCACTCCTCAGCAGGCGGTGGAGGCTAAGCAGAAGTATGGTGTCGACGGCATCCTTATCGGCCGTGGTGCCATTGGCAATCCCTGGATTTTCGAGCAAACACAACGACTTCTACGTGGCGTAACCGAACGTCCCATCACAGTTCAAGAAAGGGTGGACATTTGCCGCAGGCATCTTATAGCTGCCGTGGAATTTAAAGGGGAGCACACCGCCATGTTCGAAATGCGCAAACACTATGGCGGCTATTTCAAAGGACTCTACGACTTCAAGCAGTTCCGCATACCTTTAGTCAACACCACCACACTCGAAGAGGCAGAAGTGATTCTGGATAAGATTGCCCTGCATTATCAAGATAACAATTACAATGCCAATACCTTACGATGATATCGCAATAGGTAGCCACCTACAGGATGGTTCCCTGAAAACCCACAGTAAGAACATCATTTATATTACATTTAGATTATGTTTTGTTTATATTTTGTTTATACTTAGTTTATCTTTATTAATCAAAATAAAATCAAATACTAATCTAAATGTAAACTAATAGGTGGAGTTACTGTTGAGTTAGTGCGGAGTTACATACCAATTACTTTATTCTTGATGCTTGGATATGTACTTTGCGAAACTGGTGAAGAATCTTGCCGATTACCTACCGCATCTTCCTCATATCCAAATACCTTAATAATTCTTTACACCTATCACTTTGTATGATAGTGGTTCCTTGATTAAGTATCCATCCCCAGCTTTCGTCGGGCTGGAAGAGCTCCACGGCTCGGTCATCGTCGTGGCCGGCGTTGAGCGATGGCCATATTGAGTTCATCCAAATCTTGATACCGGCATTGCGCAACCGTTCTAAGTTTTGTTTGGCAGTTTCGTTGAACTCACTCATATTGCATTCAACAGCCACCGGTTTAACTTTCAGAAAGGCGGTGATAATATCTACACTTTCCGGCTGGTCGATGCTCACTACCGGCATATAGAGGATGCCTCGGTCGCCTATCTCTTCGGGTGACAACTGGTCAGCATGGGACAGCCTTTGCCCATAGATTATCATGGCATCTACCGCGGTGGAATGCTCTTGCGAGAGTTGGTGCAAAGGTGCACCCGACTTGACGACAACTTGCCCCTGCGTACCCGTTTTCTCCACCAATGCCAACACCTCCTCATAGTACTGGTATCCTTTGTCAATATTCACCAAAATCTTACCCTTGCACAACTCCAACGCCTCTTGCAGGGTGGGAACATGGTTACGAGTGAGGCAGGCCCCATGCATGGCCTTCAGCCTCAGTTCGGCAATCTCAGAGTAAGTGTGTTCGTCGACACGACCGTGGCCATTGGTGGTACGGTCGATGGTAGGGTCGTGCATCAAAATCAGCACACCGTCCTTGGTGCGTTGGAGGTCAATTTCCACCATATCCACACCTTGTTCAATACAGCTTGCTATGGCTGGCAGGGAATTCTCGGGATGATTACGCCAGTCGCCTCGATGGGCCACAACCAACACATACTTAGGGTTATGAAGCATCTGTTCGAGCAATATAGCCGACCGTTGTTGTGCCAACCCTCCAAAGGCCATCCAACACATCAAAACAAAAAGTCCAATCTTTTTCATGTTCAATACTATTTAAAACATATTCAATTAAATCACAATCTGTTCTAACCATTTCCCCTCACGAAAAACTCTTACTACAAGAAAAAGGGTCTGTCATCACTACAGACCCTAAAAACACTACATACTAACCATTTATTAATTGTTCAAAGTGGTTCAATTCTTGCCACAAGATACTTTGAAGATGAAAAGTCTTTTGACCTTTTTTCGGATGCAAAAATACAATCTTTTTCACGACAGGGAAATCACCATTTGTAGTGATTTTCGCCTTACCTATCTAAACTTGATTCCACCTCCAAACAACTAATAATGATCTTTAGGGCCTGCTCATCAGGGGGTTAGTTCTTTCTCTCTTTTTTTATTCTACATAATCCTTTTCCTTTACATAACCCATCATTCCACCTCGATGTAATTGACTACCTCACCGAGGGCATCGCGCTCGGGATATAGCGACCCTGTGGGGAAGACCCGACCGGCCAGTTCGGCCGTGCCTTGGTAGGCCTTTACGATGTCAGACGTCTGATGCTCCAATGGTATGTTCAACTCAAAATAGCCCTGCTCGTCGGAGACTGTTTCCTCCTCCCCTACCCTAATCTTCACGTGCGCCACCATGTGGTCCGTTCCGCTCTGGCGGGTATAACCCACCACATGACCGTAGTAGCTTGGCTGTCGTTTCACTACCAAAGAAACCTCTCGTTGCATTGTCACCATGGTATCCAACACTTCAAACCCTGGCTGCTCATAATGCAGCACTACCTTATCCCCTGCATATTTGCGCGGTATGTTGTTAAAAGTTAGGGTTGCCGGTAGCCCATGAATGGTGTCGGCATACACCGTTTCACTTAGGGTAAAGGTCACCACCCCTTCATCGGCAAAAAGGTTGGCGTTAATGGGCGGTAGCTCCGTTACTTCCAGCGTTATGGCCGTGGGCCTGCTGGCCAACACCCCTGTTCCTATCACCATCAGCACGGCAATGGCCATCGTGCCCATACGCACAGCCTTGCGACGCTTGAGGTTGCGCCGATAGCGTTGCCAAAGGTCGTCGAACTCCAACCCCAACATCTTGCTCACTATCTGGGTATAGGCACGCTCGCGCCACAGAGCCTTGGGCAACGAGGCCACCTCCTCATGGATGTTGGCGCCCAGATAGGCCATCGAAAGGTGCTCTTTGATGACTGGGTTGAAACACTCTGTGGCAGGGTCGCCGCTGCCGGGTATGCCATCCACCACAAAGAGCAAAATCTGGTCTTTACGCCCTGCTTCAATATAATACAGTATCTCTTTCCCCACCCACATCGATTGTGCCGAGGCAGGTGAGCAAACCACAATCAGATAGCGCGAACTGCTCAACCGTTGCTGCAATTCGTCGTTCAGATTGCCCGGCTGGATGTCGGTCTCGGCAAAAAAGACCGGTTTCATGGGATTCTTCTCAAGCGAGTACATCCGCATGGTGGTAGTGGGCAGCGAGTAGTGCTCCAACTTTTTCTGCAACCGGTAAGCCTCCTTAGCATCCTGATGATTATAAGAGATAAAGGCAAAATATTTATACTTATCTTCCATTGCAATACAATAATTCGTGGTCAACTCTTTCTGTCATCGTTTCGATAACTCACATTATTCCTTATCCTGATTGCCCAATGCCTCAAGGCATTCGGTCACCCTTCGCTGTATCTTCTCCACCTGCTTGGGGTCGGCATCTTCCAATCCTTTGACGATATCCAACGCTTGCTGACTCTTTTCCAATGCCCGACGATGGTCGCCCATCCTACGGTAGCATGAACCCATGCTGTAGCACACATTGGCAACTGCCATGCTGCGCTCGCCTTTCAGCTCCTGCTGCAAGGGGAGCAAGACCGCATATTCTTTCAAGGCCTCCTCATACTTTTCAAAGGAATAGTGCAGCAAAGCTATATGGTTGCGCAATACGGCTTCCTGGGTGCGTGAATCCTGGTTTTGCTGTGCATCCTTTTGTACCCAGGTCAACCCTTTTTGTAAGATCTTCAATGCCTTGGCATAATTGCCCATCCTGCGTTGGCATTGGCTCATGGCAACGTACTCACCAACCATTTCGGCACTTCCTTCTCCATAGATGGTCACCAGCTGGTGACAGCGGCGTTCATGCATCTTCAGAGCCATGGCATAATCCCTCCGACTAGAATAAAGTGAGGCCAACAGGCTATAGGTGTCAGCCAGAACCAGATTACCCTCGCCCTGCACCTTCTCCTCAATGGCAGCCGCCTGCTGAAAGAAGGCAATAGCCTGTGCCGTGTCGCCCTGCATCTGGTGCGTAAGACCCATATTTACCAGGGTAACAGCCAGCTGAGGATGTTCTCTGCCCAGTACTACTTGCTGTATCTTCATGGCCTTATCAAAATAGTTCTGTGCCTCGTCATATTGGTCTTTGTTGAAACTTAACGCCCCTAAATCCACATACGACAAAGCCACTTCGGCCGACTCCTCACCAAAGGTTTTCTGGCGAATGGAGAGGGCTTTCTGGCACATCTCATAGGCATGCTCTTGGTCGCCCTGCTCACGGTAGAGGTTGCTGATGTTGGAGTAGAGCGAAGCCACGTCGGGATGATTCTCACCTAGGGCTTTCACCATGATGGGTAGTGCTTTCTGCTGTATTTCAATAGCTTTATCCATTTCGCCACGATTGTAATAAACAGCAGCCATGTTGTTGTAAACGGTGGCCACACCGGGGTGGCCCTCCCCCAGCATCCGTTGCTGGAGTGCCAAAGCCTTACCATACATTTCCAAAGACTGTGTCTCCTTGCCCTGCTTGTCATACACCAACCCTATGTTTGAGTAGGTGACCGCAACAATGGGATGTTCTTCACCTACGTTTTTCAACGCTATGGCCAACGACTTTTGGTACATCTCTTGGGCTTTGTCGTACTCACCCTGGTTAGAATAAAGGAAGCCTAGATTGTTGTATATGGTTGTCATGCGGTAATCCTCTGCACCCATCAACTTCTCGCCTATCTTCAACGCCTTGAATGCCTGCGCCATTGCTTTCTCATGACTGCCAAGACTATAGTACACAGGGCTTAGGCTGGCATAGGTCATCGCCACATCGGCACTTTCCTCCCCATAGGCCTTGCGTTGCAAAACAAGGGCCTTCTCGTACATCGATGCCGAGGAATCATACTTGCCCAACTTGTCGTAAATGTTGCCTAAAATGAAATAGGTAGAAGCCTCTTCTATGTCCTCACGCTCTTGGCGCGACTGCTGAAGGGCGAGGATACGCTGTTCCAAAGCCAACGCCTCGGCATAATGGGCGGCGAAGTCGGTCAAATAGTCGGCATAGTCGCGTATTAGCCCAATGCTGTCGGGGTGGAAACCCATTCGGTTCTTGAGACACAGCGCCGCCGAGTCATGCTGTACCAACATCTTATACACATCAGCCTTGTCCTTCAGGTCTTCCATCAAATGCGCTGCCACAGCATCCTCCCGCGCCTGTTGCTCCTGACGCTGGAGCTTGTTGGCATTGTATTCAGCTGCCAGCTGTTCCACATTGTCGGGGATGACTATGATTTTTTGCAGTTCCTCCCAGTTGCCCTCGGTCTTCAGCCTCAGTCGCAACCGCGCCACCGAATCCAGCGACTGGTAGTCGATTGAGGCCAACCGTTCCGCCTCGGCCTCTATTCGGCTGTTGCTCTCGTAGTAGTCTTGGCTGAACTGGCGGTATTCCCGCTCCATGGCTTGGTAGCGCTCATTTTCGGCATAGGCCGCACCCAACACGGTTTTCAGCGAGTCCAATTGGTCCTCATACTGTGCTATCATCCTGCGATATTGTTTACGCATATTCCGCACATAGGCAGTTGAGTGGGCAGCCTTTTCTTCTTTGTTTTCCAGGATGATGACTACATCGTTATGGGCATCCAGCAGTTGGGGCTCGTTCAGCTGGGGCGAAACCAGCTGATAGCCTTCTTTCATGATTGAAGTGAAACGGAAAAAACCGTCGCTGGTCTTAACCACGGGCACCTGCCAACGGCCAGCGGCATCGGATGACACTTCGGTATTCACCTTTACACGTACGCCCTGCAACGGCACTAAGGTATTGCCCTTCGTGTCGGGGTAGGTTATCTTCCTCACCGTGCCCTTCATGGTCACGGTCTTTTGTGCTGAACCCATACAGGTCAAGCAACAAAAGGCGATTATAAGCAGTAGTTTTCTCATGGTTCATTGGTTATGTGGTGGTTGTTTGGTTATTTCTTTGTTTGGTTGATGACCTCTACCAAGCTATCCAACAGATGACGGTCCTTTTGGCGGTCTTGGTCGGTGAGCTGGTGATAGGGACAAATGTCGGGGTGGATGAAGTTATTCTTCAAAGTCTTCCTATCCATGGTGGCCAATTCCTCCTGAGAGGGAGAACGATAGCCTATCATCAGTTTCTCTGCTATCCAGCGGTTGTGCTCCACATCGGAGAGTACCCACTTGGTCGCTTCATCCACCTGGCTCCAGTTGGCTATGGGCGTCTCGCTCTGCGGGTCCCAACGCACTCCTGCGCTCCTCAGCTTGGCGGGGAGGTGACTGGCGTTGTAGATGCTCGACCAACGCTCGGGAAGCGAAGAGGCATTCCAATTCTGTTCGGTATTCTGACACTTCTGCTGGTCGCTGCCCCATTGTTTCATGTAGTACTGATTGATTTCTTTGGCCCATGCCACCTCCTGGCTGTCGCTCACCACATTGATGTGCGAAGAACCGAAGAGCTGTATCTTGCTGAACTTTGGCTGTTCCATGATGGAGGCCGCCACTGTCCTGCGGTAGAGCCATACCGGTATCTGTTGGGAATAAACTATTTCAGGAAGCGTGTGGGCGATGATGGTGTTGCGGCTGTCGTCGTCGAAACAAACGGCGAGGGTTAATAGTTGCTTGGGGTCCACCGCCTGTGCTGCCAGCTCGTCCTGCAACATGGGTGCCGGTATCTCCGACTGCACAAACTCAAATTCTAAGTCCACAAAGTCCTTTTCCTCTTCAACCGTGTTGACAAAACGTTCCTGCTCGCCCGTCATATCCAATCGTCGGAAGGTGTAATGGCAATACTGGAAGAGTGTGTGATGCCTGCCCACATAGTCCTCCATCCATCGGCGGCAGTCGGGTTCGACACAGGTCACTTTTGTTCGAACGCCTCGCAGCACATAGTTGGGATAATGGGCTATAAAAGCCATTTCGTTGGCCAAAGCCTCACCCATCTGCGACATGCCCAAAATAACCATGTGCACAAATTTCTCGGGATGTTTGTGAAGATTGTCCTCCTCCGTCCGCCAATCCAGCTTGCTGTAGCGGTTGTCGCCATCCACCAGCAACTCGCGCGCCCACGCCTCGCAGTAGTTGAAGGGATGAAAATTCTTCTCCTGTTTCAGGCCGTAGTTCTGTATTAGGGTAAAGAATGCCGGGTCGTCAATCATCACATAGCAGGGCGTGGTGGAAGTATCTCCCAGCAGTTCCATGCAGCACTTATAGCTCTCTACATTACGTATGTCGTGGTCTTTCTGCTGACGATTGCCAACGATAAAGATGGCCGAGGCCTTGCCCACATGCAACCGTTCCAAGTCGGCGTTGCTAATCATATCGGCATGTAGCACGGTGATGCGTTTGAAGACCTGTTCCGACAATCTGATTTGCAGCAGCTCTCGCACATCGTCCACCCCATCTTCCACCGCAATCACTATATTGTCCGACTTCATATCTTCTATTATCGGGGCCACGGACTCAGCAAAGCCCAGCATCAACACATGGTGGTCGAAATGATAGCTTACATCGCCAGATTTCACTTTTATCGAGCGGCTACGTATCATGTTGGTGATGGTGGCTATCAGCAAACCCTGAAACACCACGCCTCCCACCATTCCTGCCAAGGCGGCCAGCAGCATGGCCATGGCCGTGGTATGCCCGTTGCCGTAAGCTATATTCGAAAAATGTGCTGGGGTCAGTATATCGGCCAATGCTCGCGGTATCGACCTTTCAAAGCCTAAATTCGAAATCAACCAACTATAGAGCAAGACCAATAACAGCCAAGATGCCAGGAAAATAAACACAAAGAGCATCAGTTGTCTGCCCACTCCAGAAGAGAGGATTCTGTCTATATGGTGTTTAAAGTTTCTTTTCATGATGATTTATTTTTCGAGTTAACGGGTGTAGTCAAGTGATATAGCTATCGATTTAGCAGGCTTTGGAGTTGTCACATTTTGTGTTCAAAATAGCCTATCAGCTGTTCACATAAATTAATTTTTGCAAAAATACACAAAAACCCAGACATGGCAAAATCTTTTTTTCACATCACACCTTTTGGAACTGGTTTCCCTAACCCATGCTACTCATCAATTTAGGCAGCTCCTTCTCAAACATCGGCGTGAAGACCCCCTTCCCCAGGTTGGCTTTGATTTCCTCCATCGTCCAAAAGCGGCCACCTTGTGTCTCGGTGGGCGACGGCTGGGGCACGCCGTCATACGTAGCTGAGAATACATACACCAGCTCCCGCTCGATAGCACTCTCGTAGATATACTTCCTCAACAACCGAGGCTTGTATTGGTCAGGTGCAAGTCCTATCTCTTCCATCACCTCGCGAGCCAAAGCCTCTTCGGCCGTCTCGCCATAGTCGAAATGGCCTCCTGTAGCTGTGTCCCACTTGTCTGGCTGCACATCCTTCCACGTGGCACGGTGCTGCAGGTAGAGCTCGCCCCGGCTGTTGAAGAGATGCAGATGCACCACCGGGTGAAGCCGTTTCGTCCCGCTGTGTGCCTCTGCGCGACTCATTTTGCCAATCACATTCCCTTCGGCATCCACCACGGGGAATAACTCAGTTGCCTTATCGGCTGTCACCAAAGTCCTTTTCATAAGATTATTCTACATTTATTCATCTGCAAATATACACATAAAATTTGATTCACCCTGAAATCAATCTGCGCATTCTCCCTAAATCAATAACGAGAATGGTTCTTTGCTACATCTGCATACTGCAAATACGCTACGATTCCGCGTTCCGATACATGTGAGTTCTAAAAATACAAACATAAGGTTTTGCCCTTCAGGGTAATCTATAGCGGTAGCCCATAATCAATTTGATGATTCCCCCCTGTTTCTTGACCCATGTATTTTGTCATTTGAGAAAATTATAGTACTTTTGCAAAATACTTTCGTTTTTCAAATACAATTGAACGATGACAACTAAAGAAAAGATATTAGAGTTACTGGATGCTACTGACCGTCAGGGCATCGACGAGGTGATGGATTGGATGAAAGGAAGTCAGTTTTTCTCAGCACCCGCCTCCACCAATTTCCACGGCAACTATGAAGGCGGTCTGGCCGACCATTCCTACAACGTCTATACCGCAGCCATGCGCCTGCGTTCCACAGCGTTGCGGCTGAACCCCGCACTTGAAGAACAGCTGCCAGAAGACAGCGTGACGCTTGCCACACTCCTGCACGACATCTGCAAGGCCGACATATACAAGGAGGTAAAGAAAAAACGCCAGAACAGTTTCGGCCGCTGGGAAGAGTACGACGGCTACACGGTCGACTACAGCAATTTCCCTCTGGGTCATGGCGAAAAAAGCGTGATCGTCCTGCTCCGTCTGGGCCTAGACCTTACCGATGCCGAGATTGCTGCCATACGCTGGCACATGACAGCTTGGGACTTGCCTTTCCAAAGCCGCGAAGCCCTCAGCAACCTCAATGCTGCCAAAGACAAATATCCCTTATGCGCACTTGTTCAGCTCGCCGACGGCTTTGCCTCCTCCCTAATGGAAGACACCGTGCAGCTATAGCACACTATTATTTTAAACCCAAATCTGTAATTCGGATTAATGCCAGATTAGTATTCTTTCTGTTCCATGACGTTACTTGGTCATGAAACAGAAAGAAATGCTGAGATGTCATGAACAGACCTAAATAAGCGAGAAAGCAACCTAATGACCGATTGGGGTTTAACTAAATTACGAGGATTTCTATTTATCAAGGATTTGCAAATTCCACATTTCGATTTTAATAAAAAGTTAAGACTATTATTGCAAGCAATTAAGGGGACTCCTATAAATATCCCGATCAACAACGACTACATTTTGGCTGGTACATATCTGCCAAACTGCCGAACGAGAAACTGTCAAACTGCCGAACGAAAAAAAATATTTTTCTTTGTATATCAGAAAAATATCGTATTTTTGCAACGAGTAAATATCCATCAGTCCCAAAAACCTGATGGGCGACCTAAGCACCCTCGGACTTCTTTTCGAAACACTTGCTGTGCGCGACCTACGTGTCTTTGCCGAAGCAATAGACGGCAAGGTAAGCCATTACCGTGACAGGAATGGGTTGGAGTGCGATGCGGTAATACACCTCCGCAACGGTACCTATGGATTAGTGGAGGTTAAAATTGGCGGTGAAACCCTCATTGAAGAAGGTGCAAAGAACCTTAAAAAGTTGGCCTCAAAAATCAACACCGACAACATGGGCAAACCGGCTTTTCTTATGATACTCACCGCACTTGGCTCGTATGCTTTCAAACGTTCCGACGACATCTGGATAGTACCTATCGGAAGTCTAAAAGATTAAGTCCCGCCTAGTCTTTGCCAAAAAGAAAGTCACATATATAACCCTCATCGCCAGAAAAAAATGTGTGTGTTTACAGTTATCTCACTTGAGGCTTGCCCCTGCTACCTTCCCCAACTGTCGCGGTCGAGGGAACGGTAGGTAAGGGCCTCGGCAAGGTGGTCAGAGTTAATGTTGGGGGAGTTGTCGAGGTCGGCAATGGTGCGGGCAACCTTGAGCACGCGGTCGTAGGCACGGGCAGAAAGGCCGAGGCGATCCATGGCCAGCCGCATCATTTCTTGGCACTTGCTGTCTAAGGCACAATGTTGGCGAAAGAGCTTGGTACCCATCTGGGCATTGCAATGCACGCCCGGACAATCCTTAAAACGCTCCTCCTGTATCTTGCGGGCAGCAATGACGCGTTGGCGAATGACGGCACTACTCTCACCAGGCTGTTTGACAGAAAGCTCACTAAATGGGACGGGGATAACCTCGATTTGAATATCAATACGGTCCAGCAAAGGACCCGATATCTTGTTCATATATTTCTTCACAGCCCCAGGGGCACAGGTACACTGGATGGTGGGGTGGTTGTAGTAGCCACATGGGCAGGGGTTCATGGCTGCCACCAACATGAAGCTGGCGGGATAGTCAACCGTCATCTTGGCACGTGAGACGGTAACCCTGCGCTCCTCCATAGGTTGTCTGAGAACCTCAAGGACAGACCTTCTGAACTCGGGGAGCTCATCGAGAAATAAAACTCCATTATGGGCCAGGCTAATCTCTCCTGGCTGGGGGTTGGCACCTCCACCCACCAATGCCACATCGGACACGGTATGGTGAGGGGCACGGAAAGGCCGGACAGCTATGAGAGAGTCCTGATAATGCATTTTGCCAGCAACGCTATGAATTTCGGTAGTCTCTAAGGCCTCCTCAAGGCTGAGGGGCGGGAGAATGGAAGGTATACGCTTAGCCAGCATGGTCTTGCCAGAGCCTGGAGGTCCAATCATGATGACGTTATGCCCACCGGCAGCAGCAATCTCCAATGCACGTTTGAGAGACTCCTGTCCCTTCACATCGGCAAAGTCATACTCATACTGGTTGAGATGAGAGGCAAATTCGGCACGCGTGTCGACAATGGTAGGGGTCATCAGCTGCTCGCCGTTGAGGTGGTCGATGACTTGTCTGATATTGGCAGCACCATAGACTTCGAGGTTGTTAACAATAGCAGCTTCGCGGGCATTCTCCTGTGGTACAATGATGCCTTTGTACTGATGCCGTCGGGCCTCAATGGCTATCGGAAGGACACCTTTGACAGGACGGAGGGTGCCGTCGAGGGAGAGTTCACCCATGATGACGTAACGGTCGAGGTCGTCAGCACGCATCTCGCCAGAGGCAGCCAAGATACCGATGGCTATGGTAAGGTCATAGGCCGCACCCTCTTTCTTGATATCAGCTGGTGCCATATTAACCACTATTTTCTTACCAGGGATATGGAATCCACAATGGGTGACGGCGGTGGCAATGCGTTGTTGGCTCTCCTTAACCGCATTGTCGGGAAGGCCCACAATAGAAAAGCCGACTCCTTTGCCGACACTTACTTCTACGGTGACCAGCAGGGCGCTGACACCATAGATGGCACTACCAAAGGTTTTGACAAGCATAGGCAAATAAACTTTCGGCGGTCAACAGGCAGGTCCCAAGGGGGCATGCCTGCTGACCGCCGCAGTCAGAACTAACACAATTACTTCAGGCCAAGTTTCTTCTTGACGAGGGGCATGATGTCATCGCTATCTTGAGAATAGAGGACAGCACCTACACCAGCGTCGAAAATATAGGTATAGCCATTCTCCTTACCCACTTCTTCGATGGCGGCTTTGGCACGGTCGACAATGGGTTTAAGCAGCTCTTCCTGACGCTGTTCGAGCAGTTTCTGAGCGTTGGTTTGGAACTCCTCGATACGGGCACCCATGGCCTGGAGGTCGCTCTCTTTGGTCTTGCGGATGAGCTCGGAGAGCTGATCGCGCTTGGCCATGTATTCATTGACTTTGGTTTGATACTCATTTCTCATAGCTTCCATCTCTTTCTGGGCATCCTCAACATCTTTCTGGAGCTGGGCCATGGCGGTGTCGCGACCAGGCATAATCTCCATGAGTTCGTTGGAGTTGATGTGTCCGAGTTTGATGTTTTTCTGAGCCATAGCGCTGCCGCCATATGCCAACAGGGCTACCAATACTACGATAAATCCTTTCTTCATGTTGTTTTGTATGTTATTTTGTTTTTATTAATTATCTATTTAATAATGTCAGTAGGACTACCGAACCTCCTTGCGGGTATCGTTGCGCGAGCCTCCGCGACTGCTGCCAGCATTGTTGTCACTCCTGCTTGAGGAGGCTGGAGCGGAAGCAGCATTGTCAGCATCGGGGGTTGAGGTTGGTTTGATTCCCATCATCTCCAACACCTGGTTACTAATATCGTATTTCTCGCCCACATAGAGCACCGTGGCCGAGGCTGCCTTGTCGAAAACAAAGGCATAGTTCTTTTCGCGAGCAATACGCTCGATGGCGTTGTAGACACGGTCCTGCACAGGCTTCATGAGTTCGGCACGCTTTTGGTCAAGGTCTCCTCCTGCCGAGAAACGCTGACGCTGAAGAGCACGGAGTTCACTTTCCTTGTTATGGATTTCGTCCTGACGACGCTGTTTGAGATTGTCGGGCAGGAGATACGCCTCCTGCTGATAGCGCTCGCGCAGTTCGTCCACCTCCTGCTGCTTCGTTTCGAGTTCTGCTTTCCACTCGCCGATATATTTGTTGAGCTTGTTAAGAGCCTGATTGTACTCAGGCACATGGCGCATGATATAGTCGGTGTTAACACAAGCATATTTTTGTGCCTGCATGGCAGGGATGAGGGCCACGAGGAAAAGGAGGGTCAAGGAGAGTCTTTTCATGATAGGGAGTATAATTAGTCGATGCTCTGTCCGATACTGAAATGGAAGTGGGAACCACCGTTGGAACCATCGAAGCCATAACCCCAGTCGACTCCAATTAAGCCGAACATAGGCATGTAGACACGGACACCGAGGCCGGCAGAATTATAGATGTTGAACGGTTGGAAATCGCGGATGCTGCTCCATGCGTTGCCACCTTCAAGGAAACCTAACACCCAGATAGTGGCACTGGCACTCTCGATGATTGGCTGGCGGATTTCAATGGTGTAGCGGTCGAAGACAGAGGCACCGTCATCGGGGCTGAGGGAGTTGTTTTCATAACCACGCAGAGGCACCACCTCACGACCATCAAGCATCCATGAGGAGAGTCCATCGCCACCGAGGAAATAGCGTCCGAAAGGAGAGGTGCCGATACCTTTGTTGTAGGCACCGAGCCAGCCGAAACGAGCGCGGGCGTTGAGCACCACGTCGCCAACGAGGTTGAGCATCCAAGAACCACGGAGGTTGATTTTATAGTATTCCACCCAGCGGTACTTATCCTGAGCAGAAAGGGCAGAATAGTCTTTGTTGGAGAAAGCGGAGTAGGGTGGCGTGACATAGCCTGAGACGGAAATCTCAGAACCACTACGGGCATAGATGGGAGAGTCGAGGGAGTTGCGGCTGATGGTGAGACCATAGGAGAGATCGTTGGCCTTACCGTCGGTGAAAGCAGTACCGGCAAGGATGGTATAATTGTGGAGGTCGTAATGTTTATAGGAAAGACTGTGGGAAAGGATGAAGTAGTCGTCGGGCCACTTGAGTCGTTTGGAAAGGGAAATACCACCACCGGTGAGGCGGAGACTGTAGTAGCGGGAGTTGGTGTGGTCGGTAAAGTAGTAGCCGTTGCTATAAAGGTTGTGATAAGCCGAAACGCTGAGGGACTGGGGTCTGCGACCACCGAGCCAAGGTTCCGTAAAGGAGGCGTTGAGGGCATAGTAGTAGGTACCATTGGTAATAGCGTTGATAGAGAGTTTCTGACCATCGCCAGCAGGAAGGGGTTGCCATGCACTCTTCTTGAAAATATTGCGTGCAGAGAAATTGTTGAGGGTGAGTCCTATCTGTCCGATAATCATACCACTACCATAACCACCCTGCAGCTGAATCTGGCTGGTGTTGCCTTCCTCTAGCTTATAAACCACATCGACGGTACCATCTTTGGCATTGGGCTTCACATCGGGGATGATGGATTCCTCTTTGAAATAGCCAAGTGTGGCAAGCTCTCGGCGACTACGCATGATGGCATCGCGACTGAAAAGGTCGCCCGGACGGGTGTGGAGCTCACGCATGATGACGCGGTCGTTGGTGACGGTGTTGCCGTCGAGGACTACATTGCGAATACGAGCCTGCTTGCCCTCTATGATGCGGATTTCAATATCAATGGAGTCTTTCTCCACACCCACCTCAACAGGAGTGGCATTGAAGAAGAGATAGCCATTGTCCATGTAAAGAGAGGTGATGTCGGTACCAGAAGGATTGTAGGTGATATTCTGTTGTAGGAGGGTGCGGTTATAGGGGTCACCTTTATTGATGCGGAGGTGCTTGGAAAGCATCTCGGTGGGATAGATGGTGTTGCCCGAGAAGTTGATATTGCGAAAATAAAATTTCTGTCCTTCGTGAATCTTAATCTTGACCATAAGCCGATCGGTCTTAGTGTCTTCACGATGAACAGGATAGACTGTGTCTGAAATGATGCGGGCATCGCGGAAACCATTCTCATTATAGTAGGCAATGATGCTCTCAAGGTCCTCGTTGAACTTGGCTTCTTGATATTTGGAAGCTTTCCAGAAACCTGGGGTCCAGAAGAAGAGCTTCTTGAAATAATTGACATCATGGGTGTTCTTCATCTGCTGCAACAGCTTGTTGGTACTGATGCTGTCGTTGCCTTCAAAAATGATAGAATCAATTTTAACCTTGCGTCCAGTCTTGACATCGAAGTTTATCATGACGCGGCCCTCCTTGTTATCAGTAAGTGTATCGACGGCCGTGGTGGCGTTGACGGCGACATTGGTATAACCTTTCTCAAGGTAATAGGCACGAATCTTATTTTTGGAAGTGGTGAGGAGGTTCTCGGTAACTACATCGCCAGCCGCAATCTTCATCTCCTCCTTGAGTTTGTCTACATCATTCTTCTTCACTCCATCAAAATGGAAGTAGGATAGTTTAGGACGACTGCGGAGCTCAATTTCAAAAAAGATTTTATTGTCTTGAATGCGGGTAACATAAATCTGGACATCCTCGAAGAGACCCTGTTTCCAAAGCCTGTCAACGGCGGTGGCAAGTTTGTCGCTGGGGACACGGATTTGGTCGCCTACCTGAAGACCCGCAATGAGGAGAATCATACGGGTATCGTAGTTTTCGGCACCAGAGAAGGTGATACCGCCGATTTCATAGACCTTGGGGGTGAGGTAGTCGATGTCGTATTCCTGACTGCTGACAACAACCTGCGCATAGCTTGGGGCCGAGAACATCAGCACCAAAAGCATGGGCAGGATACAATATATCTTCTTCATTCAGTGTATTATAGTATTCTTTAAAGCTAACTAAAAGCGAAAGAAGGGCGAACTCTTTTTCCGCTTTTAGATAAACAATAACTCTATTTTGTGTATTTTATTATATATTACTTGCAAAAAAATATGCTTTTGTTAGGTATTTGGAAGAAGATGGCGCAAAAATGACGTCGGCTCACTTGGCTACCTGGTCGCCGGTTTTGCCGAAACGGCGTTGACGATTCTGATAGTCGTATACGGCATCATAGAAATTCTCTAAGCGAAAATCGGGCCACAGTTGGTCGCTAAAATAAAACTCAGTATAGGCCATCTGCCAAAGGAGAAAGTTAGAGATGCGAAGCTCGCCCCCTGTGCGGATGAGTAGGTCGGGGTCTGGGTAGTTCTTGGTAGTAAGATAGTTACGGAATGTTTCCTCCGTAATAGATTCGGGCGTGAGACGGCCATCGCGGGCATCAACACATATCTGACGCAAAGCCTTTGCTGTCTCCCATCGAGCGCTATAGCTGAGAGCAACTACCAGGGTCATGGCGGTGTTGTTGGCTGTCTCCTTCATGCACTCAAGAAGCTTATTGCGCGAGCGTTCGGGAATACGCTGTGTGTCACCAATTGTCTCCAGTTTGACACTATGGTCCATCAGGGTCTTCGTTTCATCGTGCACCGCTTTGATGATAAGCTCCATCAAGCCGTCAATCTCATCCTGCGGACGGTTCCAATTCTCGGTGCTGAAAGTGTATAGCGTGAGGTACTTGACCCCGCAGTTAACCGCAGCCTCCACAGCCTCATGCACGGCTGTCATGGCATGCTGATGGCCGAAAATACGCCTGTGGGCCTGCTTCTGAGCCCAACGTCCGTTACCGTCCATGATGATGGCCACATGCTGTGGCACGCGGGATTTGTCGATATCTTCGAGTTTCATATCAATAAAAAATTATTTCCAGTATTGAATAACAGTCATTTATAACTTCACAACTCACATGTCTTGCCTCGCATCCAACCAAAGAGCACCTCGGCAGAAAAGGTGACGGTGAGACAAAAGTAAGAATACCAATCGTCGAGGGCATCGTCGCCACGCTTCACCCCTACCCCATTGACATACCCCGGAACCACCTCACCACTACGGTCAGCGAGAGTAGCGGCCATAGAGGACCCTTGACTATTCAGCAGGTCAGAACCGACGTAGGTAGTACTCACATCATCAAGGTAATCAGTCCAGGTCCTACGCCATCCATATTCTACTGTAAGGTGCATGTTATCAGTCACTCGCCAACGATAACCCACACCAAATGGCATACTTACCTCAACCAATTTGTATTTCTGTCTGTTAGGATAGGCAGCCAGTCCTTGTCCCTCTGTACCAAGAGGTTGGAGGTCATACCATTCTGAGACGCCGCCAGTAGGATCGAAGTAAAGAGCCTGCGGGTTGAACTTGAAAAAACCTACCCCAACAAAGATATATGGGGTGGAACGTTTGAGGGTGGCCTTATGGGCTCCATAGGGGAAAAAGTTGAATTCGGCTCTGGCACCGGCCTCAGCCAGCATCGAACGAAAGCTGAGGTTGCGCCGGGCAATGTAATCTGTGCTCTCAATGTGACCATACGTGCCAAAGAGCGCAATCGACCAACGGGAGTCAATATTATAACGCGCCGTAATTCCGCCAGCCAAATTGACTGTGCCGAACATGCTCTGGTTGTTGAGGTCACCAATATAGTTCATGCCGCCGAAAGAGAGGCCCAGCTCGCTGCGGGAGAGGAAAGTTTGGGCTGTTGCCGCAAAAGCAGCCAGCCAGAAAGAGAGGAGGAGAAAAAGATATTTGTTCAAGTATCTGATTTTATGAAGTTACCACTTGAGTGACCAGCAAATGCTCTCCACCTGCATGAGGAGATCGCGTTTGGTCCAAGGTTTATTGCGAGGACAGTAGACATAGCCGGTGAGCATCACCACCTGTTTCTTGTCGGGAGAAAGGATGGTGTAGGTGACGAAAGGACCACCCATGAAATCGCCAAAGGCACGCCAACAACCACGGGTTTCAACAGCATACTCGCTGCTATCAAAGTCTACCACCTTAGAGTAGATGGGGGCCAGATAGTTGCCTCCTTGGTCGCGACGACGTTCTATACCCATGTAGCTGTTATCGGCCGATGCAGGGATATAGTGTTTCATCGTGGTGTCAAGGCGGTCGAGGATGTGGTTTTCATCAAAATCAGCTTTCGACTCATACGGAAAGACATCCACAATGACTCCGATGCCAAAATCCTTGGCTTCCTTACGCACCCATGCAAAATCAACATCCTCTTTGGCCAGGGAAAACTCGTTGGAGAAAGTCAGGCCGAAGCCGAATTTCTTTTTGATAGACTCGTTGACATCATATCCATTCATGCCTTTGAAAGCCTTTATCACACGGCGGTGTTCAGCCTTGTACAGCTCTCTGAACATGAATTCCTGATACTTGCGAATATTGTTTTGGAGTGAGTTGACATCCTTACATGCAAAGTCCACAATCACCTGAGGCGCAGCATATTCATCTATATGCATATACACCTTGTCAGGATTGCTGGGGTTGACATCAAGCAGAATTACGTTGCGGTGAACCTTGAACATCTCGGTATTCTTATACGAAGACATGGGGATATTGACAATGTCGAACTTCTTCTCCATCTGGGGCAATCCCAGCTGAGGAGAGGAAAAGATAGAGTCAATAAGCGCCTTGGTATCACCAGTATAGACATCTTCATTGGCCACGACAAGCAGTTCCAAAGTTTTGCCTGAGGAGCCTTTTTTCTGTACGGTGTTAGGGTCTTTCCCGTTTCCGCAAGAGCTTACCAACAAAGCAGTCACCAGCAAAAGGGATAAGACTCCAATGAAAGACTTTTTCATATCTTTTAATTTTTAAATTTATATAGATTACAAAAGTATTAACGGAATATCCCTAAAAATATTGCATCAAAAACAATCTTTCTCTACCGGTGGTTATACCAAGCAAAGAAATCGCTGATTGCATGATGGATAGGTGTAGACGGCATGCGCAGTTCGGTATGTGCCCTAGAAGCATCGTAGTACTCGCACACCATAAGCTGGCGTACATTGCGTGTAGAGACCTGCGTGGCTACACCAAAGCACCTGAGCACATCGCCCCCAAAACCGGCCAATGATAGCACCCAATTGGGTACTGTAAGAATCCTCTGTCGGTAGCCACAAGTTTGAGCTTGAAGCCTATAGAACTGACGGAGGGTGAGGTTCTCGCCTGTCAGCAGATAACGGTGGCCATGCGTGCCCATGGTGAGGGCGTTGACAATAGCCGTGGCGGCATCGGCCACATGAATGAAACTCTTGCCTCCTTTGGGGGCCACCATCAACGGTTTGCGATAACCCGTGAGCAGAAGGGTGCCAGAGCTGGGCTTGGTGTCGTAGCTTCCCACCATAAAACCCGGATTGACGATGACAATGTGCCAATTGGGATGCAGGGCAGCACCCTCTTGAAGGAGCAGCTCCCCTTCCCGTTTGCTGCTCCCGTAAAAGGAATCGGCAAAAGGAGGCTGGGCAGGGTCTTCTTCGGTGGCTCGATGAGTAGGAGAACCAAATCCAATGGTGTTGGCAGTACTTGTATGGACGAGGCTGATAATATGCTGTTGCTCCATCAGTTGTAAAATCCTCCCACAGAGGTCGCGGTTAACTGGCAGATAATCATCATAATGTAACAGCGACATATCGGTAACTCCAGCACAATTGATAATAGCATCACAACCCCGAGCGGCCTTGTGGAGGTCATCATCATGGAGGAGCGAACCCTGAAAGATATGGAGGGATTCGAGATGGGGGAAATCTGCGGTATGGAGGGCGGAGGGATTCCGCAGCAGGGCATGAACCTCATGGCCCTGCTGCAGAAGCTGCTTCAACACATTGTGTCCCAGCAATCCGTTGCCACCTAAAAGGAGTATGGCCATATCAACCCACGTTGCAGCCGGGAGTGACGAGCTGGCTGGGGCTGACGAGCACAAGACGGCCGTCTTTGTCTTCGGCGCTAAGAATCATACCCTGACTCTCAACACCTTTCAGCTTACGGGGAGCAAAGTTGGCAATGAAGCATACCTGCATACCCACCAGCTTTTCGGGTTCGGGATAGAACTTGGCTATACCGCTGACGATGGTGCGGGTGCCCATGCCATCTTCGATAAGGAACTTCAACAGTTTGTCGGCCTTCGGCACTTTGGTACACTCCAGCACGGTACCCACACGGATGTCCAATTTGCCAAAATCCTCAAATGCCACCGTAGACTTGACAGCTGCAGGAGCCCATGCGTTAAGGGCATTCTGCTTCTTTGTCTCCAGTAATTTGTTGACCTGCTGCTCAATGGTAGCATCGTCTATCTGCTCGAAGAGCAGCTCAGGCTTCTCCATCATGGTGTCTGCCGACAGCAGTTCGGCATTGCCGGCATCACGCCAACGGAGGCTATCACTCAAGTTCATCATGCGACGAATCTTGGCTGCGGTAAAGGGCAGGAACGGCTCGCAAAGGATGGCCAGATTGGCACAAATCTGCAACGACAGGTTCATCACCGTGGCGGTGCGCTCGGGGTCGCTCTTAATGAGTTTCCAAGGCTCGGTGTCGGTGAGATACTTGTTGCCCAAACGAGCCAGATTCATCATTTCTGCCAAGGCTTCACGGAAACGGTAGGTTTCTATGCTACGACCCACCTGCTCGGGAACAGCGGCCATCTCACGGATGGTTTCCTGCTCCAGTTCGCCCCAAGGGCCTGCTGCAGGAACCTTGCCACCATAGAACTTATGGGTAAGCACCAGCGTGCGGTTGACAAAGTTGCCCAGGATAGCCACTAATTCGGAGTTATTCTTTAGCTGGAAATCCTTCCATGTGAAGTCATTGTCCTTGGTCTCAGGCGCATTGCTGCAGAGGGTGTAGCGCAGCACATCCTGCTTGCCAGGAAACTCCTTCAAATATTCATGCAGCCACACAGCCCAGTTGCGGGAGGTGCTAATCTTATCTCCTTCGAGATTGAGGAACTCGTTGGCGGGAACATTCTGCGGAAGGATATAGCTGCCGTCGGCATGGAGCATGGAGGGGAAGATAATACAGTGGAAGACAATATTGTCTTTACCAATAAAATGAACCAGCTTGGTGTCTTGGTCCTTCCACCATTTCTCCCAATCGTCGCCCTTGAGTTGCTTGGTGAAGCTGATATAGCCGATAGGTGCATCAAACCACACATAGAGCACTTTGCCGTCGGTACCTTCAAGGGGCACTTTTACACCCCAGTCGAGGTCGCGTGTGACGGCACGGGGCTGTAAACCAGCATCAAGCCACGACTTGCATTGGCCGTACACATTGGTCTTCCAGTCTCCTTTGTGCTCCTCAAGAATCCATTGGCGCAGCCACGGCTCGTCTTCGTTGAGCGGGAGATACCAGTGTTTCGTCTCCTTCATGACAGGAGGATTGCCGCTGAGGGCAGACTTGGGATTGATGAGGTCGGTGGCATTAAGCGAGGTACCGCAGGCTTCACATTGGTCGCCGTAGGCGTGTTCGTTGCCGCAATGGGGACAGGTGCCCGTAATGTAACGGTCGGCAAGGAACTGGTGCGCCTCTTCGTCATAGTATTGCATGGAGGTTTTCTCCACGAATTTGCCGGCCTCATAGAGTTTCTTGAAATACTCTGCTGCCGTTTTGTGGTGCTCAGGGCTGGAGGTACGGCTATATATATCAAAAGAAATACCCAACTCTTTGAAGGACTCTTTGATAATGTTGTGGTAACGGTCAACGATGTCCTGTGGGGTGACACCCTCGCGGCGGGCCTTGATGGTGATGGGAACACCGTGTTCGTCGCTACCGCCGATGAACATCACATCCTCACCCTGGCTGCGGAGGTAACGTACATAGACATCGGCGGGCACATAAACGCCGGCGAGATGGCCGATATGCACGGGGCCGTTGGCATAAGGAAGGGCCGAAGTGACAGTATAGCGTTTAAAACGTTGGTCTTTTTCAGTGTATATCATTCAATATTAGTCTTTATAGGTTAAAGTGACGGTTTTTCCATCCTGGTCGGTGTAGGAGGTGGGGAAACCAATAGCATTATACTGATAGGTGCGGGTGAGCGTCTCGTCGATGGGGATATCCTGACCAAAGGTTTGTCCGTTGACCATGAGGTATATCATCGACCAATAAGAGGCATAGTCGGAGAGAAAGGCAGGACACTCCTCGGGAAGGGAGATCTTCACATTGAAACGCAAGTTACCCATGGCGTGTGCCGAAGTGAAGTTGTTGGCTGAGAGCGACATGGGTTGGAAGGAAATACCGCGATACCAAAGGCCACGATAGGGATTGTACTTGTTGTCGTAAGCATAATCCACATTCACGTCGCCCGTGATGGAGAAAGCAAAAGATGAGTCGCCCATGTTCTGCACAATCAAAGGCAACAAAAGACTGCCCATCGCCCCCAACTGGTCGGAAAGCATGTCACCCGCAACGGTAAAGAGGTCGCTGATAGAAATCTCACCGCTGATATTGGCGGTGACAAATTCTTGCTTCACGTTTTGGGCTTCATCCCAGGTGAAGACATCGCTCAGCGTGGGATTGGTGAATTCCAAATCGGCAGCGGAGAGGTCCATGCCCAGAAAATCGCTGGCATAGCTGCGTGCAAAATGCCAAATCAGGTCTCCAGAGATGTTCGAATAGTCGATACGGCTGATGTTGCCACCAGCATAACCCGTTGTGCCTTCAGCGGCAATGTTGCCGTTAAGGCGCACAGTCATGCGGTCCAAAGTACCTTCATCATATTCGTATGAACAGGTGATGGTGGTGCCATCGACGTTGATGTTGCTGGTTGCCATGCGGCCACTGCCCTTATAGGTGAAATTATAGTAGGTATGGCTACTGGCATCTGCTATACCCGTAAGCTGCTGTGGGTCGGTGTTGCTCCAGCTCCACTCCTCGTTGATGTCGTTGCCGACAACCTTGGAGAGATGTTTGCCGGGGTTGAAAACGCCTTCGACATAGGTGGGGTTGACATATTCGTCCTCGGGTTTTGGGTCTTTCTTGCAAGACACCGCGCCAGCCATCAGGGCCACAGCGCACATCATTACGACTATTCTTTTCATAAAATAAATGGTTTAGGATTAATATAAAAAAACGATGGTAAGGGGCTTTTCAGCCCCCTATCATCAAATTGCTTTCTTGGCGGTGGTGGTGCGCTTGGGAGCAGCCTTTGCCTGGGTGCTGGCCTTGGGCGCCACATTCTTAGGGACAGCGGTCTTCTTGGGGGCGGCAGCCTTGGCGGCTATCGGCTTCTCTGCAGGAGCTTCTTCCTTGACCTCTTCCTTCTTGTCGTCCTCGCTGGGGGTCAGCTTGCCGGCATTGAGCAGGATGTTGTACCAGAGAAAGAGTTTCTTGGCATCGGAGGCGTGGACACGCTCAGTATCATAGTCGGGAAGCACCTTGCCCAGCATCTCAAAGAGGGTATTGCTGTCGGCATGCTTGGGGTCAAACTCGGTGGGTTTGGCCTCCAGGAGCTTGTAGATGTTCTCGAAAATCTCCTCGAGGGGTTTCTCATCATTGGTGGTGTACATGCGAATCTCGCTCAGCTGACTGATGTTGCTGGTGGCAAAAACAGGGAATTTTGCGTTGGTAACAAGATTCTTAACAATAGCACCATTCTTAGTGCGGGATACCAATTCATTCAAATCGGGTTTGCCGGAAACGGCTAAGATGTTTGAAAGATCCATTGTGATGTTAGTTATTTATAAATTGTAATTTTCAAAAAAATAATAAGTAAAAACGGAAAAAGATGAATTAAAGTATATAAGTAATAAAAAAAACTTTTCTTTCTGCTTATTTTTTTCGGTGGTAATCGACCAAACCGAGCATCGGGTCACCCATCATCACGCCCAGCTCAACCCCCTTGCTGGCTGCAACTTGCGCCAACGTCTGGGCAAACGACTGCGTGACACCACCCACCAGATGCAAGCGAGCCCCCTGCCTGTAGCCATATTCTTCCAACTGGTCGAAGAACCTGCCAAAACAATCTGCCAGCACCGCAGCCACATAGGGCTCCTGTTGATGCCGGTCGGCAAAAGTGGCCAACGAGGCAAGGAACCGATTGGGATAAGGTTGGCGATAAAGCCGGTCAATCAACTGGTCGGTAGTCATCTGATAAGTATCATGGAACATGGCACTTATCCTACTTGGCATACGCTCCTCCAGGTAGTCCTTCAAGAGTCGCCTGCCTATATGGTTTCCTGAGCCCTCGTCACCTAAAATAAAACCGGTGGAAACACGCTGACGGACAATGTCAACACCGTCATAATAGCAGAGGTTGCTCCCTGTGCCCAGAATCCCCACCCAGCCAGCACTTGCGCCACAGGTGGCACGGCATGCTCCCAAAAGGTCACCCGCCACCTGCACTCGGCATGCTTCCACGCCAAAAGTGGCTTCCAACAATTGAGCCACATGGCTTTGCACTTCCCGAGTGCCACAGCCTGCTCCATAAAACCAAATTTCTTCCACCGCATCACCCTTCAAGAGTTCCCCTCGCACTCGCACAAGCGTGTCGCGGAAAGTGTCGTCGCTGGTGAGACGGGGATTGAGGCCTTCTGTAAACAATTCTCTCCCCTTCCCGCCGGCAAGACCTACCCAATGGGTTTTGGTACTTCCGCTGTCGGCCAGGAGTATCATATGATGCCTATGATGTCGTTGATGTCTTCTATCTGATGACGCTGACAGTAGTCTTCCAAGCCCTCCACAATCTTCACCGTGACGGTGGGGTCCATAAAGTTGGCAGTACCCACCTCGATGGCTTTGGCCCCTGCCATCAGGAACTCTAAGGCATCGGCAGCACAAGTAATACCGCCTAAGCCTACCACCGGAATCTGCACAGCATGAGCCACTTGCCACACCATCCGCACAGCCACAGGCTTCACGCAGGGGCCGCTGAGGCCGCCCGTGATAGTGCTCAAGTAGGGTCGCTGTTTCTCCACGTCAATCGCCATACCCAGCAAGGTGTTGATAAGCGACACACTATCGGCTCCCGCCTGCTCCACCGCCTTGGCAATATCTACCACACTCGTAACGTTGGGGGTCAGCTTCACAATCAAGGTCTTATGGTAAACCTTGCGGACGGCACTCACCACCTGGGCAGCCATGTCGGGGTTGGTACCAAAGCCCATGCCACCCTTCTTCACATTGGGGCAGCTGATGTTCAGCTCTATGCCGGGGATATTCTCCAACTCGTCAATCTGCTCTGCCACACTGCAATACTCCTCGATTGAAGAGCCGCTGACGTTGACCAGTATCTGCGTAGGGATGTCCTTGATGCGTGGATAAACCTCACGGCAGAAAGTGCCCACTCCCACATTCTGCAAACCCACGGCATTGAGCATGCCCATAGGGGTTTCAGCCATGCGGGGATAGGGATTGCCTTGACGACGCTCGCCCGTAGTACCCTTAACGATGATGCCGCCCAGACGCGAGAGGTCGATAAAATCGGCAAACTCCTCACCGTAGCCAAAAGTACCCGAGGCAGTCATCACAGGATTTTTTAGGATGATGTTATGTATCTTTGTCTCTAATTTTGCCATAGTTGCTTCTCCTTTCTAATTGATAACATGCGACTTTCACTCCAATCCCATCCACTTTTTGAGTTTGAGAGCGTCGAACACAGGACCTTCTTTGCACACGCATTTATGACCCTCGTCGGTGTCCGTCACACAACAGAGACAAGCACCTATGCCGCAAGCCATCATGTTTTCCAACGACACCTCGCAACCGATGCCCTTCTCCACGGCATAACGCCCAACGGCTTTCATCATCGGGGTGGGTCCGCAGGTGCAGATATGGTCGTAGCTGGCGGTGAACAGCGAGTGCTGGGTCACCATGCCCTTCTCTCCCAAGCTGCCATCCTCGGTAGCAATCAGCAGCTGACCATAAGGCTCAAAAGCCTCGCGCACGGGGATGAGCTCCTTGGTGCGGCCACCCAACAGAATGGTAGGCCTGACCCCTTTCTCGTTATAGCATTTAGCCAAATGCAGCAGCGGAGCAATACCGGCACCACCGCCCACAAGCAACGGGTGCTCGCCCGCCACGGAAAAGCCCTTACCCAACGGATAGATAAGATTCAGGGTGTCGCCCTCCTTGAGCAGAGAAAGCTGACGGGTACCTTTCCCCACGATTTGGATGAGCAACGTAAGGGTATTCGCCTTGTTATCAACGTCATGTATCGAAATCGGACGGCGTAACATCACATCGCGATTGTTACGAACCTCCACTTCCACAAACTGTCCAGCAGCAATCGGGGGCAGCTGACTGGGATGACGCAACGTAAGAGCGAAATAGTGGTCGCCCAACTGCTCACGTCTCACAATGGTAAAGTCGGTAATATGTTTCATCATTCACTATCTCTTTTTCAAACTGCAAAAATACACATTTTTTTGTAATTATCCACTAATACGAACCTCTTTCCACTTATGTTTAACCCGAATCACAGAAATAAAGTACAAAATGAGTCACTTATTGCACAAAGTATCTTACCGAATGAGTCGTTTTTTTAACAAAGTATCTTACCGAATGAGTCGATCTTTTAACAAAGTATCTTACCGAATAGACTATTATTCGTATATATGCAGGACATAAAAACACAAAACGAGATTTTATATTGTACGAAAACTACACAAATCGAGTATTTTCCGCCCCTCCGTGTCTACTTTTCATGGTGCAACATATCATAGTATTCATTGGTTTGTTTGCCAAAAAATTACTTCAAAAGGTAATAATCTAAAAAAAGTTGTATATTTGCATTTGAATTATAAACAATATGTAGGATGACAAGAGTTTACATAGAAAAGGTTCAAAACCAAGATGCGATTGTATTGCTTGCGTATGTCCAACAGTGTTCTGATTGTTGGCAATGGCGGAATAAAAAGAACCAAGACATATGAGGAGGACGAGAGCCTTAACGGGTATGTCATAACCTTGCAAAAACTAGACAAACTTCTTAATCATGCTATAAAAAGTGGTAAGGTGATTATTGAAGAAACCATGATATCAGGTATAGACAAAACAGAATTTGACCTATGAGCAAGACAACTGATCTTTTCAACGAATGTGTCGCGTCAACTCCACAGGACGTTAAACAGCGTGTCGATTGGTCTTTCCAAATTGCCGACAAGATAGACCATATACTTAAAGAACGTGGTATGACACAGAAAGACTTTGCCAAACAGATTGGCCGTTCAGAGGCAGAGGTGAGCCGTTGGGTTGGCGGTACGCATAACTTCACTTTGGCAACCCTCGCAAAAATATCGACGGTACTGGAAATACCATTGATAAGTGTCGCTGTATAATTTTGGTTATCCATTCCTCTGATATGTTGACGTGCTAATATGTCGGTTCCTTCGCAACCGTCGTTTTCTCGCCTCGGCATAGTGCAAACACTGCGTGATTTGCCCTCTGCACTCGGCTTATCGAAAAATTCCCATTTAACTCCATATCATCCAAGTTATAGAAGTCCCCATTAATAATTGGTCTGTTTTTAATATGATTTTTGGGCTACAAAACCCAAACATAAGCAACTTAACAGTATAAAAATGTGGTGCTTAGCGCCTATACAAGTTGCCAAGAATGCACATGCGGCCATGCCGTAAAAAAAGAATGCAGGAATGTTTTGCACTTTAAGTTTCATAACGTCAATTGTTTTAAGCTTGTTTTTCCTGTGTTGCCACAGGATTTTTGGTTTGGTAAAAGTACAATTTTTTTCGAACAACCCAAACTCAATTATTCAACTCTGGTAAAATTGCGTTCCCCTTTAATTGATTTTCAGCGATATATGACATGTGTTAAAAATCTTAAAGGCGACGAGGGATGCAGTATTTTTGGCTTATTTTTCGACTGAATAAACATTTCTGTATGGAAGGAGAAATTTCTGTGTTCGGACTGTCAACTGTCATGACTGTCACTGTCATTAAGCAACTTTCGGGTCGGGGAACGTCTTTGATATAGATAAAAATAAATATATATATTTTTATATAATAGAGTCCTCCCCGTAAATTGGAAAATCC
>JAEEGG010001888.1_pt1 | contig 55319 bp, 44 predicted proteins | sample 9134161 | NCBI WGS metagenome assembly JAEEGG01 (sample SAMN16246543, study PRJNA631951) | gut metagenome | biome: gut microbiome; feature: rumen; material: CR-attached | host: Bos | place: Iran: Karaj | collected 2018-10 | reverse complement strand
TCAATCGTACCTTCGATGTTCTTGGGAATAAAAAAAGGCTGAAAACCAGCCTTTAAGGTGCGGAGAGAGCGAGATTCGAACTCGCGAACCAGTTTTGCCGGTCACACGCCTTTCCAGTTGTCATCTGCCCTGCCGCTTTTCGATTACAATGGAACCCCATTGCGCACTCAAAGCAGCAGGACATTTGTTAAAAAAAAGGCAATCATATAGCAGTTGACCTGCCCTGAGGATGCCCGTAGGCACTCCCCTCCCCTGAAAGGGGCGGGGAGTGCCTACGGAGTCCAGGTCAACTCCTATATCATTGCCCCAAAAAAGGATATTATCATCATAACGCTAATGACCGATTTGGGTTAAAACAATGTTATTGCAGTTGACACAGAATGAAATACCATCACCGCTGCATTGCCCCGCCTTTGTAGGGAAGAGGGTAAAAGGGTGGGGGATGCATACGGACTTCACTGCCAACAGCTGTATTGCTGCTTATTGATTAGCCTTATTGATAAGCGGCCACAGACAGATTTTTTTGTTGTTTTTCTTGGCAATGTGGCCGAAAAGCAGTATCTTTGCAGCCATATTAATATAGTATTATATATGGCAAGACAGAACAATCATCTAGTCATTATGGCAGGAGGTGTGGGCAGCCGTTTCTGGCCCATGAGTACTGAAGACCGCCCCAAGCAGTTCATTGACGTGCTGGGCACGGGCAGTTCGCTTCTGCAGCTCACTGTAGAGCGCTTCGGCCAGTTAGTGCCCCCTGAGAACATTTGGGTAGTGACCAACTGCAAGTATGCACAGATCGTGGCCGAGCAGTTGCCCTCGATGCCACGCGAGAACATTCTCTGCGAGCCATGTCGCCGCAACACGGCTCCCTGCATAGCTTACGTAAGCTGGCGCATTAAGTCGAAAGACCCTAAAGCCAACATTGTGGTGACGCCCAGTGACCACATCGTTACCAATGTGGCTGAATTCCAGCGCGTGGTGGAAGAGTGTATGATCTTTGCTCAGGACAGCGATGCCATCATCACCCTGGGCATGAAGCCTACTCGCCCCGAAACGGGTTACGGCTACATTCAGGCCGACCTCTCTTCGGCGTCATTGCGCAACAAGCATATCTTCCGCGTTGACAGCTTCCGCGAGAAACCCGACTTGGAGACAGCGGGGCAATACATCAAGAAGAACTATTACTTCTGGAACGCCGGCATCTTTATCTGGAACGTTTCTACCATCGTCAATGCCTTCCGCGTCTATCAGCCGCGCATGGCTAAGCTCTTCGAATCGCTGATACCCATCTATGGAACGCCGGGCGAACAGGCTGCCATCGACGAACAGTTTCCTAAGTGCGAGAACATCTCGGTGGACTATGCCATCATGGAGAAGGCCGAGGAGATATTCGTCTGTCCTGCCGACTTTGGCTGGAGCGACCTGGGCACATGGGGCTCCTTGCTCACACAGTCTAAGCGCGACCTCTATGGCAATGCCACTATTGGGCAGAACATCAGGCTCTTCGATACCACCAATTGCATCATTCACGCCACTGAGGAGAAAAAGGTGGTGGTGCAGGGCCTCGACGGATATATCGTGGCCGAGAAAGACAACACCTTGTTGATATGCAAGCTGTCGGAAGAACAGAGAATCAAACAGTTCAGCGAATATGAATAAAGTAGCACTCATCACAGGCATCACAGGTCAGGACGGCTCGTTTCTGGCAGAGTTCTTAATAGAAAAAGGCTACGAGGTGCATGGCCTTATGCGTCGATCATCATCGTTCAACACTGCCCGCATAGAGCATCTCTATCTCGATGAGTGGGTGCGCGACATGAAGAAGAAGCGCTTGGTAAACCTGCACTGGGCCGACATGACCGACTCGTCGTCGCTCATACGCGTCATCGGCGAGGTGCGCCCCACCGAAATCTATAACCTCGCCGCTCAGAGCCATGTCAAGGTGAGCTTCGACGTGCCGGAGTATACTGCCGACACCGATGCCAACGGTGTGCTGCGTCTCTTGGAGGCCGTGCGCATCTGCGGTCTGGCACAGACATGCCGCATCTATCAGGCCTCTACCAGCGAACTCTACGGAAAGGTGCAGGAGGTGCCCCAGAGCGAGACAACTCCCTTCTATCCCCGTTCACCCTACGCCGTGGCCAAGCTCTACGGCTTCTGGATTATGAAGAACTACCGTGAGTCGTATGGCATGTATTGCTGCAACGGCATCCTGTTCAACCACGAGAGTGAGCGCAGGGGCGAGACCTTTGTTACACGCAAGATTACGCTGGCGGCCGCACGTATAGCACAAGGCTATCAGGACAAGCTCTACTTGGGCAATCTCAACTCGCTGCGCGACTGGGGCTACGCCAAGGACTATATTGAGTGCATGTGGCTTATCCTGCAGCAGCCCGAACCCGACGACTTTGTCATAGCTACTGGCGAATACCATACCGTGCGCGAGTTCTGCACTCTGGCATTCCGCGAGGTAGGTATTGAATTAGAGTGGCGTGGCGACGGCATCGACGAGAAAGGCTACGACAAGTCTACGGGTAAGGCGCTTGTGGAGGTTGACCCGAAGTACTTCCGTCCGGCTGAGGTCGACCAGCTGCTCGGCGATCCTTCCAAGGCCAAGGCGCGCTTGGGCTGGAATCCGCAGAAGACCTCTTTCCCAGAGCTGGTGAAGCTCATGGTGGCCCACGATATGAAGTTTGTCAAGAAACTCTTCCTCAAGGCCACTACATAGCAATATGGCAAAAGCGGAAAGATACAGGTTGCCTGCCGAATGGGAGCCACAGAGCGGCGTGCAACTCACATGGCCTCATGCTGCCACCGACTGGGCTCCTATGCTCGACGAGGTGACAGCCACCTATGAGGCGATGGCGCGCGAGATACGGCGCCGAGAGCCGTTGCTCATCGTCGGGCCGCCCTCTAACGACACTTGGGCACGCGACCATGGATTCCTAACGCTAACCGAGGCGCAACCCGGAGCGGGACGGCTCCTCCTCGACTTCTGCTTCAACGGTTGGGGAGAGAAGTTTCCCGCCGAACTCGACAATGCCATCAACCGCCGCCTCTATGAGGATGGTTCTCTTCGGGGCGAATATGTGAGCCATCTCGACTTCGTGCTCGAAGGTGGATCTATAGAGAGCGATGGCTGCGGTACCATCTTCACCACATCACAGTGCTTGTTGGCTCCACACCGCAACCAACCGCTCAACCGCGAGCAGATAGAACAGCGTCTGAAGGAGTATCTTTATGCCGACCGAATCATGTGGATCGACTATGGCCAGTTGGCTGGCGACGACACTGACGGGCACATTGATACGCTGGTGCGCATAGCACCTGACGACAGTTTGCTCTATGTAGCATGCTCTGACCCTTCTGACGAGCATTTCGCTGAGCTGCAGCGTATGGAGCAACAGTTGCGTTCCTTCCGCACCGCAGAAGGACAACCCTACCGTTTGCTACCCCTGCCCCTGCCGCACCCCATCTACGACGATGGCGAGCGGCTGCCTGCCACCTATGCCAACTTCCTCGTCGTCAATGGCGCAGTGCTGTGCCCCACCTATGGGCAGCCCGAACTCGATGCCCAGGCCATGAAGGTCATTGGCACAGCCTTCCCTGGCAGAGAGACTGTAGGCATTGACTGCCGTTCACTCATACGTCAGCATGGCAGCCTGCATTGCTGCACCATGCAGTTTCCGCAGGGAGTTCTTGTGGCACCTTAGCTCTTCAGGCCTACGGTGCGGTTGAATACAGGATGCTGTGTCGTGCTGTCGGGGTCAACGTTGAAATAGCCAATGCGCTGGAACTGCAGGTAGGATAGGGGAGGAAGCCCTACTGCGAAAGGCTCTATGTAGCAGTTGGTGAGCACGTGTAGGTTGTCGGGGTTCATCATGCGTCGCAGTGCATCGGCACCCTTTATTCCTTCCTCGTCTTCCAGTCGTTTCAGCTCGTCGCGCGGGTTCTCGTCCATCCACAGACGGTCGTACAGACGCACTTCTGCTTGTACGGCGTCGTGGCAACTCACCCAGTGCAGGGTCTTGCCCTTAATCTTGCGGTTGGCACCGGGAAGTCCGCTGCGTGTGTCGGGGTCGTAGGTACAATAAATCGTGGTGATGCGCCCGTCGCTGTCTTTGTCGCAGGGATGCTCTTCGTCGCATTTAATGATGTAGGCGTTCTTCAGGCGCACCTCCTTGCCAGGAGCCAGTCGCATGAATTTCTTCTCAGCCACCTCCATAAAGTCGTCACGCTCTATCCACAGCTCGCGGCTGAACTCCACCTCGTGTGTGCCGTCGGCCTCGTTCTCGGGGTTGTTCACGGCGGTGAGCATCTCTGTCTGTCCTTCGGGATAGTTGGTGATGACCACCTTCACGGGGTCGAGCACGGCGCTGACACGCAGGGCGCGGGTGTTCAGGTCGTCGCGCAGTGCACTCTCAAAGAGTCCCATGTGGTTGAGGGCATCCATCTTGGTGTAGCCTATCTTCTCCATGAAGTTTTTGATGCCTTCGGGCGAATAGCCGCGGCGGCGCAGTCCGCAGATGGTGGGCATACGGGGGTCGTCCCATCCGCTCACCAGTCCCTCGCTCACCAGTGTGCGCAGGTTGCGCTTCGACAGCAGTGTGTAGTTGAGGTTCAGCTTGTTGAACTCGGTCTGCTTGGGGCCAAGGTAATTACTCTGCTGCACATCCTCTCCCCTTCCTGCAGTGAGGTGGGCCTCCTCCAGCCATTCGCGCATCCATCCTACGAACAAGTCGTACAGGGGCCTGTGCTCCACAAACTCCAGTGTACACCACGAGTGGGTAACTCCCTCCAAGTAGTCGCTCTGTCCGTGGGCAAAGTCATACATGGGATAAGCGTTCCACTTCGTGCCGGTCTTCACATGGGGCATGTTCAGCACGCGGTATATCAGCGGGTCGCGGAAGAGCATATTCGGATGAGCCATGTCTATCTTGGCACGCAGTGTGAGTGTGCCCGGCTCGCACTTACCGCTGTTCATATATTCGAACAGTCGCAGGCTCTCTTCCACGGGGCGGTTGCGGAATGGTGAGTTCGTGCCCGGGCTGGTGGTGGTGCCCTTTTGCTGGGCTATCACCTCTGCGCTCTGCTCGTCCACATAGGCACGGTCCTTCTTGATGAGCCACACGGCAAAATCCCACAACTGCTGGAAGTAGTCGCTGGCGTAGTAGATGTGTGCCCACTCAAAGCCCAGCCACTTGATGTCCTGCTCTATGCTCTCTATATATTCGGTGTCTTCCTTCTGCGGGTTGGTGTCGTCGAAGCGCAGGTTGCACTCGCCGCCGTATTTCTTCGCCAGTCCGAAGTCAATGGCTATGGCCTTGGCGTGGCCTATGTGCAGGTAGCCGTTGGGCTCTGGCGGAAAGCGCGTCTGCAGTCGGCCTCCGTTTTTCCCTGCTGCCAGGTCGTCAATCACCATTTGCTCTACAAAGCTCACAGACTTTCTTTCTTCATTCTGCGTCACTGTTTTCTCTTCCATAGTTTTTCAATCAATATTTCTATTCTTTATTTTGCGTGCAAAATTACGAAGAAACAGAGAAAAAGCCAAGCGATTTCGTTAGTTTAACACATAAAAACGGTTCTGCAGTATTCTGTGCAGTATTCTGTATTGGTTTCTTTATTACGCGCGCGCGTCGCGCGCGAATGATTTTTCGTGCTACCAGTGCTACCAACTAACGCTCGCTCGACCTCTGGTCGCTTGCTACCAAAGGGACGCAAGAACCCTAACGCTAACCGTGGGTGGTAGTTCTGGTAGCACCAAGTGGTAGCACTGGTAGCACCAAGCGGTAGCTCTGGTAGCACGAAGTGGTAGCACGTTAAGGTTAGCGTTAACGATGAGACAAATAGAAAAGTGGTGTTTTCTATTTGTCTCATCGTGCATATTTATACGTTTTGAGTGAATATTTATGCAGGAGTAGCTTCGAAGGCGGGGCTGTTGACCGCTTTTCAGCGCAGAGTGGCCTCCCAGAAAAATTTGGCGGCCACTTTTTCGAAAAAGTGACCGCCATTTTTTTCTGCGAAGCCCTCCTGTTTCTGTATATTTATGCAAAACCTGACGCGCGTCTCCTCAGCACTTGTCATAGAGGGTGGTAGCACTGGTAGCACGAACTTTCGCTTTCATGCGCGTGCGCGCAATTACATGTATACAACAAAAAACTTTCGGAATCGCTTGTTGAATCTGGTAACAGATTATGATGCGCGACTGATGGCTGCATGAAAAATAAAAGCCACCTAATTAGGTGACTTTTAAATGGGCGGTGGCGATATGGTCCTGCCCCCTCGGGATTCTGCCCGGATAGTCAGAACAATTGTTTTGACGATGCAAAGATTGGCATTTTTCTTTTACTTCCAAATTTTTCGGTGCTTTTCTTTTCCGTTTCACTTTTTTTTCTTAATTTTGCACCTGTTCTTTGAAGGAAAGGAGTACTGATGATGGACAAACAACAGATGATAGACAGCATTAAGCAGGTAGGGCGTGAAATACTCCCGCCTAACAGTAGCCTGCTGCTATACGGCTCACGTGCCCGTGGCGATGCCCATGAGGGGTCGGACTGGGAGTATGAGCATACGATGTTGAGATAGAGGAATTACAACAGCGACTTGAACCTGCCAAACAACTTATTGATGATATTGAAAAGTATGTAAAAAAGTAATAACCAACCTAACGTTGAACTGAATAAAAACCACAATGCCCATGACATAGATCACAAACATTAGGACATAAAGACATAGAACGTCCACTTTTGATTCTTGTTCCTTTCCGAAATCGCCAAAATCTCGAAAGAATCATCAAGAGCTGAAGTAGATAGTTCACGCCGTTGGCGTGGGCGTTTACTCGTTTAAGATGATTTAGGTGTTTGGCGATACCTGGAAGGAACGTAGACGAAGTAATTGTCCACGTTTTTTTGTATATACTTCAATATACAATAGTAACCAAAAACCTTTAACAATATGGATAATAACAGTATTTCTGTCAACAAACTTTCTGTTTTGGAACTCCTATCGAGTGGCCAGGAGAAACCTTTTGTCATACCTGAGTATCAGCGACCTTATTCATGGGGAATAGACCAAATAACCACCCTCTTTGACGACCTGTGGTCTTTCTCTATAGAGAAGTTCCAAGAGGGGACAGCCAACGACTACTTCCTTGGATGTGTCGTGTCTTATCAAGAGAATGGTGAGAACCAGATAATTGACGGTCAGCAAAGAATCACCTCACTCTTCTTACTACTCAGAGCTATTTTTGCCATGCTCGAAAAAGATGAAAGTAACTCAAAGGAAGTCCAGAACTTTATCAACAAGATAAAGCCCGCTTTATGGAAAGTTGACGAGCGTACCGATGCTGAGGACAGGAGCCAAATGTTACTTAGGTCGGAAGTAGTGTCAGATTCAGAGAACGCCCTGCTTCGCAACATTCTTATGACAGGCATTGCCGATAGTGTAGCCAAAGATAACTACTCAATCAACTACAACAAGTTCATTGAACTCTACACCCATAAAGCGAAGGACAATGCCTTACAAATTTACAACTTCATTCTAGCTCTGCTGAAATATACTATTCTTTTGCCCGTAATTGCTTCAGACCAAGAGACGGCACTAACTATTTTCAATACTCTCAACAACAGAGGTATGCAACTTTCGGATGCCGACATCTTTAAATCGCAAATATACAAAAAACTTGATGACGAAGGGAAAAAGGATTTCATCAGCAAGTGGAAAGACCTCGAAACCAATGCCTCTGACGTTAAAGAGAGTATCCAGTCGCTCTTTTATTACCACATGTTTTATCTGCGGGCACAGAAAAAGGATAGTAAGACAACTACTCCTGGCATCCGAAAGTATTATCAGGAGAAAGGCACAAATCGCTTGTCAGCAAGTGTGATTGACGATTTGGCTCATAACCTGAAACTGTGGAATGTCATCAACCAACGGCAGGCGCTTGACGATGAACCATGGAGCCAAAACATGGATATCAGAAAAATACTTGACTGTCTTTCATCTTACCCCAACGAATTCTGGAAATATCCAGTCTCGATATTCTTTATGCAGCACAGTAACAATCCCGACTTTGAGAGATTGTTCCTGAAGTTCCTGCGGAAGTTCTGTGTGATGCTACTGACCAAATATTTAGAAACACCAACAATTAGTGCGGTCAAGGGGGATATTCTCAAGCTTAATGTTGACATTGTTGACAACATTCATCCGAGTTTCAATGCTGGATTTGCGGCTAATAACCCAGTGAACGAGTTTGAAGAGAAAAAGGAAAAGCAGCGTACTGACAACCTTCTCATTATTCCCCACAGAAAAGTGGAGCGAATGATGCTGAAGTTGCTTGCATACGATAATACTAATCAAAATTGTCTTCTACCAGGGAACTGGGAGATAGAGCATATATTCCCACAGAAATGGGACACTAAGTATTACCAACTGAATCCAGATGATACAAAGGCAAAGCTGGAGCATTTGGGGAACAAACTACCTTTAGAAAAGAAATTGAACATTTCTGCAAGCAACAATTACTTCGACGAGAAGAAAAAAGAGTATAGAGATTCGTCGATTGCCATTTGTAAAGAGATGGGCGATATCTCTCAAAACGACTGGCGGCCTGAAGATATTGAAACCAGAGATGAACTTGTGGCAAAGCAGTTGAAGGATGTGTTCCAACTGTGGATTGACGATTATGACTTAACGCTTTCTGCGCCAGCAGACACCACCCCAACCCCAACACAAGAAGAAATGAAAATGATAGAGCAGTTAAGAATGAGAGGATTAATATAAAAGGATACAGTATTATCTCTGTATGATTTGATTCCTTATATTACTAACAACAAAAAAAACAACAAAATGAAAAAAATAATTTTCTTACTCATTTCAATAATACTGATGCCTATTACGTCTAGTGCTAAGACTGTAAAAGAGAAAATAGACGGTATTTGGTATATTATTGATATTAATTATCATTATGCAAAAGTAACGTATGATGATGACAAACAATACACTGGTAATATTGTTATTCCATCTACTATTGACTACGAAGGTACTACATACAATATAACTGAAATTGGACCTAGTGCTTTCTCTGGTTGTAGCGAATTATTAACAGTATCAATACCAACCAGTGTAAGCTACATTGGAAAATGGGCTTTTAGCAATTGTATTGGATTGATGTCTGTAGAAATGCAAAATGGCGTTACTAACATTGGTGATTATGCTTTTAATGGCTGTTCGAATTTACCATGTATTGTTTTACCCAATAGCGTGACTCACATTGGAAACAATTCATTTCAAGATTGCAGCAATCTGGCATCCATCACAATAGGTAACAACGTAAAAACCATAAAAAGTGCTTTCGGAGGTTGTACAAGTTTGTCTTCTGTTCATATTCTAGATTTAGAGGCATGGTGTAAAATAGATTTTAGCGGTTCTTCAGCCAATCCACTGTACTATGCTCATCATCTATATCTAAATGATGAAGAAATAAAAGAACTAGATATTCCTATTAGCATTACATCAATAAAACCTTATGCATTTACTGGTTGCACAGAGCTTTTATCCGTATTATTGCCAAATAGTATTACGCATATTGGCAAGTATGCTTTCGATGATTGCGGTAATCTTATCTCTATTAATCTCCCCAACGATATTACCTCCATTGGAGACAATGCCTTCGCAAACTGTAATAGTCTTTCGTCTATTAGCTTTCCAAACAGTATTACCTCAATTGGGTATGATGCATTTAAGGATTGTTTTAATTTGAAATCTCTATTCATACCAAAAAATGTAAAAACGATAATCGGAGCTTTTCCTGGTTGTATTGGATTAACTTCAATCGTTGTTGATGCTGATAATATTACTTTCGATTCGCGTGATAATTGTAATGCTATTATTGAGACAGCAACTAATAAATTAATAATTGGCTGTAATAACACCATAATACCTCCATCGGTTACTTCTTTTTCTAGTGGAGCTTTTCAAAACAGCATTTCTGTGTCTCTACCTGAGGGCATAGAAACTATAAATACATTAATGTTTGAATCTTGTAATTATTTAGAATCAATCAGTATACCTAAAAGCGTTAAGTCAATAGAAGAACCAGCCTTCGAAAATTGTCCGAAGTTAAATAGACTTACTTTTGAAGATGGAGATAGTACTTTGGTTTTCGAATTGCCATATTACCATATAAGTCTAGGATACTATCCAAAATGGTTTATTAATTGTCCATTAGACAGCATTTATATTGGAAGAAATATGAAATTCGAGTTTTATGATAAGGATTATAAACGATACTATAATGCATCTCCTTTTAAGGACAACCATTCTATACATGAAGTGATATTTAGTGACAAAGTGTCAATAATCCCTCATGAAATGTTCATCGGATGTACCAACTTGGAGAGAGTAGTTATAGGCAATAGCATGGTTGAGATTGGAGATAAGGCTTTTGAGAATTGTCATGGATTAAAAGCTGTTGAGATGTCTGATAACATAACTACAATAGGAAGAAGTGCTTTTTCAGGCTGTTCAAGTTTGGAATCATTTAAAATTCCAAGTAATTTAACCTCAATTGAAGCATCTACTTTCGCTTATTGCGAAAAAATACCATCAATTACGATACCCAGTAAAGTACAGAAGATAGACGGATTTGCATTTTACGGCTGTACAGCTTTATCCTCCGTAATAATAGAGGACGGTAACGAACTTTTGGAATTAGAATATTCAAGTAGCTTCGGATTGCCCATTTTTGATAATTGTCCCATAACATATATTTACACAGGAAGGGATTTGTTTATGTCAAACAATAATCCTCCTTTTCAAAAAGTAACTACTCCTTTCTCATTAACAATCGGAAAGAATGTAAATCAACTAAGTGGAAGTATTTTCGCTAATTGCATGAAAATATCCCAATTATCTATTGAAAACGGAGATGATTTGTTAAGTTGCACTTCCTCACTATTTTCGGGAACAGCCGTTGATAGCATTTATTTAGGCAGGAAGGTTTCTGATTCTTCATTATTTAGTTGGATTACAACACCATTCTCATTAAGGATTGGCAATTCAATAACTGAAATTGACGACAGAAGCCTTTCCTCTTGCAAAATCGCCTCTCTTTATATACCCAATAGTGTCATGAAGATCGGTGCGTCTTCTTTTTATGGTTGCAATAACATGTCGTCTGTAGTACTTGAAGACGGATGCGAAGTCCTGGCATTTACAGATGGAAACGAGTTCAACTTCTGTGCTTTGGAAAAGCTATATATTGGTAGGGACATAACCTACCCAGTAAACAAATCCCCATTCGTTACAAACAAGGAAAGGCTTACGAATGTCGAATTTGGCAAGACTGTCACAATAATTAGCGACTCGGAGTTTACTGGATGCAAAAGTATACAAGCACTTAACTTCCCCAATAGTCTGACAAAAATAGGTGCATATGCTTTTTATGGTTGTGATGCCTTGACGGAACTGAATATACCGAGCAGCGTATCAGAGATAGGCTATAATGCATTTAAACTTTGCCGTGGACTGACATCTGTTACTCTTGAAGATGGATTGGACTTGCTGACATTCACTACTAGTGAAACGAGTGCGTTTTCCTTGGATTTTTTAGACTCGCCATTAGAGAAAGTCTATTTGGGAAGGAATATCAACTATGCCAGCAACAGTTCTCCATTCCATCTGTCAAGCACACTTACACATGTAACGATAGGAGCCAATGTGACAAACCTTGGTAGCAAATTGTTCTCAGGGTGTCCAGCTTTGAAAGACGTGGTGTCTTATCCACAATCAATACCGTCTACAGGTAATTATGTTTTTACAGAAGACTATTTGTGCAATGCAACACTACATGTACCAGCCGCATCATTCAGATTGTATAAAGAATCATATCCTTGGAACAAGTTCAATAAGATTGTTTCCATAGAAGGCATACCTCTTCCGTACTTCCTGACATATATAGTAGATGGAGAGGTCTTTAAGACGTATGAATATAACGAAGGGGACACGATTATTCCTGAAGAATATCCGACCAAAGAAGGATACACATTCTCAGGATGGAGCGAGATACCTGAGACAATGCCAGCTCACGATCTCATAGTAACCGGATCATTCATTATAAACAGCTACACTTTGACCTACATCGTCGATGGTAAGGAATACAAGAAGATACAGTATGAATATGGTGCTGTCATAATGCCAGAAGCATCCCCCGAAAAGGAAGGCTATACCTTCAGCGGTTGGAGTGAGATACCGGCAACGATGCCTGCACACGATATGACAGTAACGGGAACGTTCAGCGTCAACAGCTATTCGCTGACCTACATAGTTGATGGTGAGGAGTACAAGAAAATGCAGTATGAGTATGGAGCCACTATCACACCAGAAGCAGAGCCAGAAAAGGAAGGCTTTACTTTCAGTGGTTGGAATAATCTTCCTACGACGATGCCCGCACATGATGTAATGGTGACAGGAACCTTCAACGTTAACAATTACCAGTTGACGTATATTATTGATGGTAAAGAATATAAGATATTAAAAGTTGCCTATGGCACAATCATTACGCCAGAGGCTGAACCCATAAAAGAAGGTTACACTTTTAGCGGCTGGACAGGCCTGCCAGAGACGATGCCCGCCCACGACGTGACGGTGACGGGCAGCTTCACCGTCAACAGCTATAAGCTGACCTACATGGTTGACGGCCAGGAGTACAAGAGCTACAGTGTGGAGTATGGAGCCGCCATCACGCCTGAGTCAGGGCCTGAGAAGGAGGGACACACCTTCAGCGGCTGGACAGACCTGCCAGAGACAATGCCTGCCCACGACGTGACGGTAACGGGCACCTACACCGTTAACAGCTACACGCTGACCTACGTGGTTGACGGGCAGGAGTACAAGAGCTACAGCATAGAGTACGGCACAGCCATCACCCCAGAGGCAGAGCCAGAGAAGGAGGGCTACACCTTTAGCGGGTGGAGCGAGATACCAGAAACGATGCCTGCAAAGGATGTGACGGTGACGGGCACGTTCAGTATAAACAGCTATACGCTGACCTATATGATTGGCGAGGTGGTGTATAAGCAGGTGGTGTATGAGTATGGGGAAGTCATCACGCCGGAGCCTGCGCCTGAGGGCGACTACAAGACCTTCGAGTGGGTAGGCGTGCCTGAGACCATGCCGGCACATGACGTGACGGTGACGGCGGTTTACGAGACGGGCATCTACACACTGCTGATGATGGCACAGCAAGGACTGGTGCGTATCTACACCCCCAACGGCAAACTGATTGACCGACCGCAGCATGGCCTGAACATTGTGGTGACGGTAGGCGGCACGGTGAGGAAGGTAGTGGTGAGATAACAAAAACAATAACGTTAACGAAAACATAAACTAAATAATCCCCGAGATGCCAAGCGTTTCGGGGATTATTATGGATTATTTCGCTTTCACGCGTGTCGCGCGCGCATGTCCAAAGACCTCCCGCACCCAAAAGGTATGCCGTGTATCAGCGCGTTAACCTTTGGGTGCGGGAGGTGTGGGGTGTAGTTCTCTCTATATGTACAGAGTGTTACTCCTTGGCGCGGGCCAGGTAGCTGCCGTCGCGGGTGTCCACCTGAATGAGGTCGCCCTCGTTGATGAACAGGGGCACGCGCACCTCGACGCCTGTCTCCAGGGTGGCGGGCTTCAGTGTGTTCGTAGCGGTGTCGCCCTTGATGCCCGGCTCGCTATGAGTGACGCGGAGAATGGTCTTCACTGGCATCTCGGCATAGAGTATGGTGCCGTCGGTAGTGTCGCTGACCACTTCCACGATGTCGCTCTCCTTCATAAACTCATGGCCGATGACGAGTTCGTTGTCGATGGGAATCTGCTCGAAGGTCTCCTGGTTCATAAAGATGCGCCCGCTGTTGTCCTCGTAAAGGTACTGGTAGGGACGGCGCTCAATGATGACGTCTTCCAGTTTCTCACCGATGTTGAAGCGGCGCTCCAGCACACGGCCGTCGCTCACGTTCTTCAGCTTGATAATCATGATGGTGTTACCCTTGCCTGGCTTGCGGTGCTGGAAGTCGATGCAAACCCAAATACTGCCGTCCATGCGGATGGCTGTTCCTTTCTTAATGTCTTGTGAGTTGATCATAAATATATACTTTTTCGTTGAATTCGGCTGCAAAGGTACGCATTTTTCCGAAAAAAACATAAAAACTTTTGCTAAATTTTCAATATTTCTTGCGTAATTGAAAAGATTTGTGTAATTTTGCAGCCCGTTAGCCCGCCTTGGGCACGATGGAATGGAGCAAAACAACAAATAACAGTAATATCAACGGGTGGTTGTTCATACCCCCAACCCCTTGACTGAAGGGGCTTAAACAAAAGATTAAAACGATGAAAAGAACATTTCAGCCTCACAACCGCCGCCGCGTGAACAAGCATGGCTTCCGCGAGCGCATGGCCACAAAGAACGGACGCCGCGTGCTGGCCAGCCGCCGCGCCAAGGGCCGCAAGAAGTTAACTGTCAGCGACGAGCATCATGGCAAGTAAGCTTCTCTGACAAAAGAAGACAACGGGATGGCTCCGCTCTGAATGAGTGGTCATCCCGTTTATTTTTTTAGTGTCTTTTTTTGTTAATTTCTTCCTCTTTATTTTGTGTTTCGCATATTTTGCACTACCTTTGCAGCAAGATTAGCACCGTAAATGTCATTAATGAAAGAGAAAGTGAAGAAAATGCTCAAGAAGTTTGCCAGCTGGCACCTGTGGCTCAACCTTTTAGGCATGGTGCTTGTGGTGTTGCTGCTGTTTGTGGGGCTGAAGTGGTGGCTGCTCAGTTACACCCACCATGGCGAGGGCATTGAGGTGCCCGACCTCTATGGCAAGGACTATCGCGATGCCATTGACATCGTAGAGGAACTGGGGCTGCGCATCACCGTCAACGACTCCACCTATATCAACCCACGCGAAATGCCGGCCGGCTGCATCGTGGTGCAGTCGCCTGCCAAGGGGATGTGTGTGAAGGAGGGGCGCATGATCTACGTCACCATCAACTCGCTCAATATTCCCCGTGTGAAGATACCCGACCTCATAGACAACAGCAGCTATCGCGAGGCGCAGGCCAGACTGCGACAGCTGGAATTCAGACTGCTGCCGCCCAAGCTCATCGACGGTGAGAAAGACTGGGTGTATGGCATCTTGATGGACGGACGCGATGTGGTGGCCGGACAGATGGTGGCACGCGAGTCGCAGCTCACACTTGTCATAGGCAATGGTGCCTACGACTCCTATGGCGGCTTCGACGACGATGACTATACTTTCGGCAACGACGATGATGCCATCATCAGCATACCTAACATCGTGACAAACGACGATGACTACGGCTCTGACGACGATATAACACCTGTTGACTCAGACGAAGAAGACTGAACAAACAAACATGATGATGCCCGACGAGGAAATAAACATCGATGACGAGCTGTATGCCGACGACCTGCTGGCTGACGACGATGACAGTGGGACGGACGGCAGCGACTCGCAGCAGCTATACGAACATCTGCGCTTGGAAGTGGATCGTGGACAGGTGCCGTTGCGCATAGACAAATACCTTACCGAGCACACACAGCACTCCAGCCGCAACCGCATACAGCAGGCTGCCGAGGGCGGATTCCTCTTCGTTAACGACAAACCCGTAAAGAGTAATTATAAAGTACGCGCGGGCGATGTCATCACCCTGCGACTAACGCGCCCTCACTTCGACACCACCATTGTGCCTGAAGAGATGCCGCTCGACGTGCGCTACGAGGACGACCAGCTGATGGTCATCTACAAGCCTGCCGGACTGGTGGTGCATCCAGGATGCGGCAACTTCCACGGAACACTTGTACACGCCATTGCCTGGCACCTGCGCCATCTGCCGACGTATGACCCCAATGACCCGCAGGTGGGGCTTGTGCACCGCATAGACAAAGACACCAGCGGACTGCTGGTGGTGGCGAAGACACCCGAAGCCAAGTCGAACCTGGGAAAGCAATTCTTCCACCACGAGACACACCGCAGCTATGTGGCGCTGGTATGGGGCAACTTCGTGGAGGATGAGGGCCGCATTGAGGGCAACATAGGCCGCGACCCGAAGGACCGCCTGCGCATGGCGGTCTACCCGCCGTCTTCTGACACGGGCAAACCTGCCGTCACCCACTACCGTGTGTTGGAACGCTACGGTTACACCACGCTGGTGGAATGCCGGCTGGAGACGGGACGTACCCACCAGATACGTGCACACATGAAGCACATAGGACATCCGCTCTTCGCCGACGAGCGATATGGCGGCTGCGAGATTCTGCGCGGTGAGCGCACTGCCTCGTACAAAGCCTATGTGCAGAACTGCTTCAAGCTCTGTCCACGTCAGGCCCTGCACGCCCAGACGCTGGGCTTCGTGCATCCCGCCACTGGCCAGCAGATGGACTTCACCTCGCCGCTGCCCGACGACCTGCAAAACCTCATCGACAAGTGGCGCAAGCGCTTGATAATGGCAAATGAATAGAAAATAAATAGTGATACCCCACACTAACTCAAGATATGTGTATCATGCAAAAAATATGGACAGACGAGCAAGGTGCAGTGTTCAGCGCTGACAAGTTGACACTGCAGCAATGCCCTAATGTGGAGGTATATGTCATTCCTGATCATGTGGAGAGGGTATCGCCCGACGCTTTCAACACCGCTCCAAATCTGCGGAGCATCGACTTCAACCACGTGTATGAAATACCCAACAACAAAATAGTAAGCTTGGAAGAAGTTCCCATTTTCGATGGTCAGTCCTGGCAGGGGGAATTTGAAGATGTAGAAATTACACGATACTGTAGTATTTTTGAAGCATGCCCTCATCTGGAGGAGATAAAGATAAGTGAAAACAACATGATAAGTGTTGCGCCATATGCCTTTGCCGGACTTAAACACCTTAAGGCCTTTTGTGTTCCGCGCTTCAAGGATTCGGCGACGCACATGGACATAAGAGCGCTTCTTGCCTCGCATATAGAACAGTTGACGCTGGTTGACGATTTTGAGTATTCTAAGCATTGGGGCGATTCCATCTATGGCAATCCTACTCACTATGTAGACTGGCTCTCACGTGAATTCTTCCCAAAGCTCAAAACACTGCATATTCTATTCAGCGATTCATGTCAGCATGTATTAGCTACACTCAAATTGTTTGAACTATATCATCTGAATAAAGTAATTATGCCCAAAGATATACTTGCCGAGATAGAGAGCAAACTGCCTCGCAAGGAAGGCTTGGAATACGTAGGTGAATGACATCATTTAAGTTGGTAACAATAAAACATTGAAATAAACATAAATGAAACCACAGAAAAGAACCATAGCCATCGTTTGCGGTGGCGACTCCAGCGAGCACGACGTCTCGCTCCGTTCGGCCCAGGGCCTCTACTCCTTCTTCGACAAGGAGCGCTATAATGTGTATGTAGTGGAAATGAAAGGCACCGACTGGCAGGTAGACCTGCCCGACGGCACCAGCTCGCGCGTAAAGATGCATGATTTTTCTTTCCGCGAGGGCAACCGTACACGCCACTTCGACTATGCCTACATCACCATACATGGAACACCAGGCGAGAACGGCATACTGCAGGGATACTTTGACCTGCTGCACATACCTTACTCCACGAGCAACGTGCTGGTAGAGGCTATGACCTTCGACAAGTTTGTGCTCAACCAATACTTGAAGGGCTACGGCGTGCGTGTGGCCGAGAGCGTGCTGGTGCGCCGCGGACAGGAGCGACAGCTCGACGAGCAGAAGGTTGTCGAGGCCGTGGGCATGCCCTGCTTCGTGAAGCCCGCCTGCGACGGCAGCAGCTTCGGAGTGAGCAAAGTGAAGCATCCCGACCAGCTGGCCGCCGCCATGCGTGTGGCCATGATGGAGAGCGACGAGGTGATGATAGAGTCGTTTCTTGAAGGCACGGAGATTACCGTGGGCTGCTACAAGACGAAGACGAAGAGCGTGGTGCTGCCCATTACCGAGGTGGTGACAAAGAACGAGTTCTTCGACTACGACGCGAAGTACAACGGTCAGGTGGAGGAGATAACACCCGCACGCATACCCGCCGAACAGGCACAGCGCGCACAGCAGCTCACCTCGGCCATCTACGACTTACTGCACTGCAACGGCATCATACGCATAGACTACATCATATCGCCGCAGGGCGACATCACCATGCTCGAGATCAACACCACGCCAGGCATGACCGCCACCAGCTTCATTCCACAGCAGGTGCGCGCCGCAGGTCTCTCGATGACCGACGTGCTCACCGACATCGTGGAGAACCAGTTCTGAGCAGGGCGATGAGGATGAAGAAAATAATTTCAAAAAAAACTCCTCATTTTTCGGTATTATCGGGAAAAAGTTGTATCTTTGCAGGCGTTAATATAGTACAGATATAGAACTGTTTAATAATACATTTTCAAATAGTAGTAATTTAATCATGATTTATTCAAAGGAAGTTGAACACATGTGCGTTGTGGCCAAAGGCCCCAACCACGGTCCTGCACCCATTCCCGAGGAGGGCAAGTGGATTCAGGCCAAGGAGATCAAGGACATTTCGGGCTATACCCACGGTATTGGCTGGTGCGCTCCTCAGCAAGGTGCCTGCAAGCTGTCGCTGAACGTGAAGGACGGCGTTATACAGGAGGCCCTCGTCGAGACTATCGGCTGCACGGGTATGACTCACTCTGCCGCTATGGCCAGCGAGATTCTGCCGGGCAAGACCATCCTCGAGGCCCTGAACACCGACCTCGTTTGCGATGCTATCAACACCGCCATGCGCGAACTGTTCCTGCAGATTGTTTACGGTCGCACTCAGAGCGCCTTCTCAGAGGGTGGTCTGGTTATAGGTGCCGGCCTGGAAGACCTGGGCAAGGGCCTGCGCTCACAGACAGGTACGCTCTATGGCACGGTGGCCAAGGGCACTCGCTACCTGGAGCTGACTGAGGGCTACATCACTAAGCAGTTCCTCGACAAGGACAATCAGGTTTGCGGCTACGAGTACGTACACTTAGGCAAGATGATGGAGGCCATCAAGGACGGCATGGATGCCAATGAGGCTGTGAAGAAGTTCACCGGCAGCTATGGTCGCACCACCGCTGAGCAGGGTATTGTGAAGGTTATTGATCCACGCAAAGAGTAGTTTAATTGGACAATTGGACCATTGAACAATTGGACAAAATGACTGACAGAAATAGTAAAATTGTAAAATCGTAAAATTGTGTAATTAAACTATGATAAGAAAAGTTTCATTCGAGAGCTATGAGCGTCGCATCAACCAGGTGCTGGCTGCTCTGAAAGAGAACGGGATCAATAGCATTGAAGAGGCCAACGAGATATGCGAGAAAGCCGGTGTGGATCCCTATCAGATGTGTGAAGAGACACAGCGCATCTGCTTTGAGAACGCTAAGTGGGCTTACGTCTGCGGTGCTGCCATCGCCATCAAGAAGGGCGTGAAGAATGCTGCCGAGGCTGCCGAGGCTATCGGTATAGGCCTGCAGAGCTTCTGCATACCCGGTTCAGTGGCCGACGACCGTAAGGTGGGTCTGGGTCACGGCAACCTGGCCGCACGTCTGCTGCGCGAGGAGACCGAGTGCTTCGCCTTCCTGGCCGGACACGAGAGCTTCGCTGCTGCCGAGGGTGCCATCAAGATTGCTGAGAAGGCTAACAAGGTGCGCCAGAAGCCCCTTCGCGTCATACTGAACGGTCTGGGCAAGGACGCCGCCATGATTATATCGCGCATAAACGGCTTCACCTACGTGCAGACACAGTTCGACTACTATACCGGCGAGGTGAAGGTGGTGAAAGAAACTCCCTACAGCGACGGTCCCCGTGCCAAGGTGAAGTGCTACGGTGCTGACGACGTGCGCGAGGGCGTAGCTATTCTGTGGAAGGAGAACGTAGACGTGTCCATCACAGGCAACTCTACCAATCCCACACGCTTCCAGCACCCTGTGGCCGGAACGTATAAGAAGGAGCGCGTGCTGGCTGGCAAGCCCTACTTCTCGGTGGCTTCAGGCGGTGGTACCGGTCGTACCCTGCACCCCGACAACATGGCCGCCGGTCCTGCTTCCTACGGTATGACCGACACGCTGGGTCGCATGCACTCTGATGCTCAGTTTGCCGGCTCCAGCTCAGTTCCCGCTCACGTGGAGATGATGGGCTTCCTCGGCATTGGCAACAACCCCATGGTGGGTGCCACCGTATCTATTGCCGTGGAGATAGACTTGGCACTAAATAAGAAATAAATCTTAATTAGGAGCTTATATTCGTTAAATATCTAAAAATATCATGCAATTATTTGCAAATATTTCCACAAATTGTTTGAAATTTCGTATATTTGCAACGTGTTTTTCATGGTATTAGATTATTAAGGTTAATTTCTGAAGACCGTATGTCGTGAGACAAGGCAGTCTTTAAAGTACACTTGCAAATGTTAGATTAATGCAAGTAAAATTGGAAAAAGGAACCTGTGAAGGTTCCTTTTTTCAATATTTATATCCTTTGGTAACACAGGTAGTATTTGCTTACCTTGCGCGATAGCAGCTCTACATTGAGCAGTTCCGAGGCTTGCGTAATGTCGCGTATGGTGCCGTCTTTATAAAGAATGTCTATAGAATCCTCAAGGGTGGAGTACATGTCTTTCTGCAGCGTTACCACCTCCATCAGGTAGTGGGTGTCGCTAAGGGGAATGTCCATCTTCAGCGCAATAGTTTCCTGCAGTTCAAGAATACGCTCTTCAGGTATTGGCTCCTCATGCACCTCTACACGGAAGATACGGCGGTCGAGCATATCGGTGGCCAGTGTGGAGAGTATCTTGTCGTCGCTGTGACGCCATGCCTTCATCGCGCTCCAGATGTCGCTGTCGTCCAGCTCTCCGTACATCTGTAATGCTTCGTGATGGTCGTGGAACCACTGCGCATCAACGTCGTTCTGCAGGAAATAGGCTAGTGCGGGCGAGGCGAAGGGAATCTGTGAAGAAGTAGACTGAGCCTGCCGCGTAAGGTATTTGGCACGCCGCAACATGTTCACCAGCACTTTCTCGTAGGCCACCGCCGTCTTGTGCAGATACACCTGCCAATACATGAGGCGACGGGTAGTGAGATAGTTTTCCAGTGAGTAGATGCCCTTTTGCTCCACTACCAACCGGTCGTCCACCACATTGAGCATCTTGATGATGCGCGCCGAACCAATGTTCCCCTCTGTGACCCCTGTGAAGAACGAGTCACGTCGCAGGTAGTCTAAGCGGTCCATGTCGAGCTGGCTGGAGATGAGCTGATGAAGGAAGCGCTTGGGGTATTCGTCCTTGAAGATGCTAATGGCCATATTGAGCTGCTGCCCTAAGTCGCGGTTTATCTGCTCCATCATCAGCAGCGACAGCTCCTCATGCGAGATGCCGCTGATGAGCGTGTTCTCCAGCACATGCGAGAAAGGACCGTGCCCAATGTCGTGCATCATGATGGCTGCCTGTGCGGCCTCGGCTTCAATGTCGAAGATGAACTGCCCCTTCTGCTGCAGCGAGAGTATGGCCTCGCTCATCAGGTGGAAGGCTCCCAGGGAGTGCTGGAAGCGAGTGTGGCGTGCGCCTGGATAGACCACCGATGCCAGTCCTAACTGGCTGATGCGGTTCAGACGCTGAAACAGCGGATGGGCTACGATGTCGTAGAGCAGCCCGCGCGGTATTTTGATAAAACCGAAGACGGGGTCGTTGATAATCTTTGGATCGTTCACTGAGTTAGGAGTTAGGAGTCGGTGTTGCAATACGGGTTATGAGCAATGTCTTCTTCGTGTGTGGGGTAATGCGGCAGCGGTCGTCCGGGCGGCGCCCCACTATCCACACTATTTGACCGTCAGCATCTGTAAGCACCAGTTGCTGCTGTTTCTCTATTAACGTGAGTTTCTTGTCGGTAAGGAAGTCGCTCACCAGCTTTGTGCAGCCTTTCATGCCGAGAGGCTTGAAGCGGTCACCCTTCTGCATGGGGCGCACCGTCAGCGGAAAGTGCACCTTGTCAGCATCAAGGCTGGCAGTGTCGGCACTGGTTGCGATGGCGTCTCCAACCTGCAGCTTGACGGTGATGCGTATGTTCTCATTATATAAATAGGTGCCGGTCTCGGGAATGACGAGCGTGGGCAGCGGCTTCGGAAGGGGTGCTACTATCAGCATACCGTGGTGAGTCACCAACTGGTGTGTGGGCGAGAGCCATTGCAGTCCGGAACGCAGGCTCATGCCCTGGCCGGATGTGGTCTGATGGATGGCTGCTACGGTGGCGGGGGTGAATCCTAAGGGCGTGAGCCACTCGAAGAGGAAACATTCTGAGGAGGGTAGGGCAAGCAGGCTGGCTACGTCTACGGTATTGTCAACTACCATTCTTTGCAAATCGTTTTCAATGGATGCCCTGTATACGTTATTCACCTCATGCATCCATTGCGACGTGCGTTCTATTCCATCCAAAGCGCCAGAAAGTGTCTGCTCCAGCATGGGCAACACGTTGAGTCGCAGTTTGTTGCGCAGCACATCGTCTACCATGTTGGTACTGTCGGTGACATAGGGTTGTTTTATCTCATCCAGCCACTGTTCCACATCGTGCCTTCCTATGCACAATAAAGGGCGCAACACATGGCCGTTTTTGCACTTGATGCCCGTCAGTCCTTCAATGCCGGTGCCGCGCAGCATATTCATCAGCACCGTCTCCACATGGTCGTCACGGTGATGAGCCACACAGATTCCTTCAGCACCTAAATCGATGCGTAGCTGCTCAAAATATGCATAGCGCAGATGGCGGGCAGCCATCTCAATGCTTACTTTATGTAGCGAAGCGTATGTGCGTGTGTCAAAATGAGTTATATGAAGATTGATGCGCTTCTCATTGCACAAGTCAACTACAAACTGCTCGTCACGGTCGCTCTCTGCTCCCCGCAGTTTGAAGTTACAGTGTACTGCCTCTACATCGTAGCCCAAGCTATTGAGTGCCAACAGCAAGCATACACTGTCGGCGCCGCCGCTCACGCCCACAAGATAGCGGTGGCCTTGGCCGCGCACCATCAAGTGGTGTTTTTCAATATACTGTTCTATCGTAGCGAGAAAAAGCATCGCTTCAGTTCCTAATTCCTATCCCCTTACTCCTAACTGACATAGAGCACCAGCCCCTTGAGGTATTCTCCTTCGGGGTGGTAGATGTTGATGGGATGGTCAGCAGGCTGGTGCAGCTGGTGCAGTATGCGAACCTGCCTACGGGCTTGTGCGGCTGCTGTAAATACAGCATTGCGGAAGTGATCTTTCGTCACCACCTGCGAGCAGGAGAAAGTGAAGAGTATACCGCCAGGAGCTATCTTCTCGAAGGCTTTGGCGTTCAGCCGGGTGTAGCCCTTCAGTGCGTTGTGCAGTGCTCCCCTATGCTTGGCGAATGCTGGTGGGTCGAGAATGATGAGGTCGTATTTTTGTTGAGGATTGAGAACTGAGGATTGAGTGCCTGCTTCGGTACCATCTATATTGTCCAGGAACTTGAAGGCATCTTCACAGAAAGCCTCATGCCGTCCGTCGCCAGGGAAGTTCAGTTCCACGTTCCTGCGTGTCAGCTCTATGGCTTTTGCTGAGGCGTCGACACTGTGCACCTGCTGTGCACCGCCACGCATGGCATACACCGAGAAGCCTCCTGTATAGCAGAACATGTTGAGTACGCGTCTGTTTTTGGAATAGTGTTCCACCAATGCACGGTTCTCGCGCTGGTCGACGAAAAAACCCGTCTTCTGCCCACGAACCCAGTCCACGTAGAAGCGCAGCCCGTTCTCCAGAGCCGTGTTCTCGTCGCTGCCGCCTATGATGAAGCCGTTCTGTGGTTCCATGAACGAGAGTGTGGTCTCACTCTTGTAGTAAACATGTGCTATGCGTCCTCCCATCACCTGCATCAGCTGCGTGGCTATGTCGTTTCGGCTCATGTGCATGCCAATGCTGTGTGCCTGCATCACTGCTGTCTGTCCGTAGATGTCGATGATGAGTCCTGGCAGCATGTCGCCCTCACCATGCACCAGTCTGTAGGCTGTGGTCAGTTCACTGTCGGCCAATTGTAGAGCGATGCGAGCCTCAAGGGCCTGAGCAAGGCGCTGGTGCCAGAAATCACCGTCGATGGCAGTGTCGCTGAACGAAAGTACACGCACGGCAATGCTGCCCTGCTGATAATGCCCCACTGCCACGAAACTACCGTCGGCCTGCACCACGCGCACCGCCTCACCTTCGGCTATGCCGTCGTCTATGTGGTGGAGCGCCCCTGAGAACACCCAAGGGTGGAAGCGCAACAAGCTTTCCTCTTTGCCTTTTTTCAAATATACCTGTCTCATCACTTTTACTCTTACTTTTCACTCATCATTTTTCACTAAAACGTAGTCTCCGCTACTCTTCAGCCGGAGCAGTTCCTTGTAGATACTGATGCATGCCCATGCATCGGTGGCGGCATAGAGTTTCTGCTTCTCTGAAAGAACATCTGCCTCCCAGTTGGTAAGCTGTTGCCGTTTGCTTATCTTCTGCCCAAATAAGTTGGCATATATCTTCTGCAGGCTCAGGTCTTCTATGCCCACATCTTTCACGTGGTGCTGAATGTCGATGAACGTTCCCGTTTGAAACGGCCCCAGGAAGTGTAGCGAGTTCACGTCGTCGTGCCACGACAGTGCCACCTTTGTCACCGTGGTGTCTTCCAGCAGTTGTACTATGGCAGGTGTCAGTCCCGTATAGTTCAGACGGAAGAGGAAACAGATGTCCTCTGTGGCCACCTGTAGCAACGACACCTTATACAGGTGTCCGCGCTTGAAGTTAGGCCGTGTCTCGGTGTCGAATCCGAGCATGGGCTGTGTCAGTAGGAACTTTACGGCACGTTCCGCCTCCGAGGCGTTGAGCACCACCACGATGCGCCCCTCAAACTGTACCAGCGGCAGCTGTGCTATGAGTGCCTTGTCGTATTTGTTGTATATGGTCTTCTGCATTATCTGTGTATGGCGTTCTCCACGGCATCGTGCACTTCGGGGTCATACTGTCCGATAAAGAAATAATAGGCTGCAGCCAGTACTGCAAGTAGAATAACTACCACCACTGTGCGCATCAGGCATGTAATGACATGTTTCAGCACAAACCCTGCTATAATGACGGCAATGATGGCAAAGATATAGAAACTCGTATTGTTCATCAACAATAAACTAAAACTTCGTACTTTATACTTCTAACAATAAACACTCTACTTGAACAAGTGTTTGAATGCGGTGGGCAGAGGCGTCTCAAACTCCATTCGCTCGCCAGTGACTGGATGGTTGAAACACAGCAGCCAGGCGTGCAGGCAGAGGCGGTGTATGGGATCGTCGCCATTGCCATATTTTGAATCGCCGCACACAGGATGCCCCATGTCGGCAGCGTGCACGCGTATCTGGTTCTTGCGCCCTGTCTCCAGTTTGAATTCCACCAGTGAGTGGTCGGTGGTGCGGTTGAGCACGTGATAGTGGGTAATGGCCAGTTTGCCGCCATTGTCTACGGGCGACGAGTAGGTGACATACGCCTTATTGTCTTTCAGCCAGTTCTGTATGGTTCCCTCGTCTTGTTCCATCTCGCCACTGAGCACTGCCACATAGCGACGGTCGTACACCAGTTCATGCCACGAGTGTTCCAATGTCTGTTCTGTTTCAATGTCCTTGGCATAGACCATGAGACCGCTGGTGTCACGGTCCAGACGGTGCACCACATGGGCGCTGCACTTCTGCCTGCTTTTGTGGAAATAGTCGTCGAGCACGCTCTTCACGTTGAGCGACGAATGTCCGGCTGCCATTGAGAGGATGCCGGGCAGTTTCTCTACTACTATGAGCCAGCGGTCTTCATACACTATCTTCACATAGCGGCTCTTGAAGCTCTGCTGGTTGCGTTTCGTCTTACTCACTGCCACCTTCATGCCTGGCTTCAGGGTGAAGTCGAACTGCGTAACGGTCTTGCCGTCTACCTTGATACCCCTGCCCTGCAGGGTGGCCTTCACTTTCGAACGGCTCTCGCCCACATTACGCAGCAGCCATTCCAGTAGCGGAGCCTCTTCATTCACCACCAAGTGCTCGTAGTCGCCTTCGCGGTTATATCCTGTGTTCAGTCTCATATTATCTCCGTATGTATACGTGTAGGCCCTGTGCTATATACCGAAGGGGTTAAGGTTGGAATAGGCCTGACGCGTCTTTTGCTCTATTCCCTCTGCTGAGTATTCGCCGCTCACGTCGGCCATCTCCTGTGGGTTCAGCTCCAGCACCATCTTCATGTCTTCCTCGGCACCCTGTTTGTCGCCCTGCTCCAGGCGCAGTCGCCCGCGCTCACGGAAGGCGTCAATGCAGAAGGGATTCACGTCTATCACCTTATTATATATATTCATTGCATTGTCAGCATTACCCTTGGAGGCTTCCAGACGAGCCTGCGTCAGCAGCACATCTTCGTTGTCCTCGGTATGCTGCACCAGCCACTCCACATCGTCAGTGGCTCCCTGAAGCTCACCCATCTTCATCAGCATCTGTGCGCGCAGCAGTCTGGCTTCACCCATCTTCTCGTCTAAGGCTATACACTTGGTCAAACGTGCCACGGCCTGCACCATGTCGCCTTGGCCTATCTCGGCCTTAGCACACAGTAGGTGGGCAAGTGCATTGTTGGCATCGGCATCCAAAGCCTGCTGGCACAGAGTGGTCATGGTGGCATAGTCTTCCTTCAGGTAATGCACACTTGCAGCCTGCAGCATCAGTGCTATGTTCTCTGGCTCCAGCGCCATCATCGTGTCAAGCTCGGCCAGTGCCTCGTCATAGCGTCCCAACCTGATGAGAGCCCCCGACAGGTAGTCGTGCACTTCAGGGTCGTCCTTCGTCTCGAGTGCCTTTTGAAAACATTTCACCGCATAGTCTAGCTGACCAATTCGCATGGCCTTCACGCCGTCGAACTTCAGTAAGTCGAAGTTGCGCTCATCGGCCACCTTCTTCTCTTCTTCAGGATTGGCTTCTCCGCCAAAGAATGATTTCCAAAAACCCATGTTATTTCGTATTATAGAGTGCAAAGTTACTAATAAGAAAACGAAACACCAAGCATTTTGACATTTTTTCAGTAAAGGATGCTTGCCTTGTCAAATATTTATTGTATCTTTGTAGCCCCAATACAACACTGAGAAAGAAGAAATCATTACTTTATCATTATGATGACACTCCATACACTGCTCCTGTTAGGCCTTGGCGGCCAGGAGATTCTGCTCATAGCCCTGGTGGTGCTGCTGCTCTTTGGCGGTGCCAAGATTCCTGAACTGATGCGCGGCCTGGGTAAGGGCGTGAAAAGCTTCAAGGACGGAATGAAAGAGGTTGACGAGGAAGTGAAGGCCACCGACGAGCCTAAGAAAGCAAATGAGTGAACAGACGGCCACATTCTGGGAACACCTCGATGCACTGCGGTGGACCATCATCCGCTCGCTCATCGTTGTCGTGGTCTTTGCAGTGGTGGCCTTCTGCCTCAAAGACTGGCTCTTTGCTGTGGTCTTGGCGCCGTCGCATAGCGACTTTATCACCTTTCGCCTTATGGGAGCCGAACCATTCAGCCTCCATCTCATCAATACAGGACTCACTGAGCAGTTCATGACCCACATGCGCACTGCCGCCTATGCCGGACTGCTATGTGCGTCACCCTATGTGCTCTATGAGCTGTTCCGCTTTGTGTCGCCGGCACTCTATGTGGGTGAGCGGCGTAGCGCCTTCTGCATAGTGGGTTCGGCTTATGCCATGTTCCTGTTTGGAACGCTTGTCTGCTACTTCATCATTTTCCCGCTAACTGTACGTTTCCTAGGCACTTATCAGGTGAGCAGCGATGTCAACAACATGCTCACCCTACAGTCGTATATCGATACACTCATACCTATGTGTTTGGTCATTGGCCTTGTGTTCGAGTTGCCAGTGTTGTGTTTCATCCTGGGCAGAATGAAGCTGCTCAGCAGCCGTCTGATGCGCCGTTACCGCCGCCATGCAGTAGTGGCCATTCTTATGGTGGCTGCCATCATCACCCCCACCACCGACATCTTCACTCTTCTCGTTGTGTCGCTGCCCATCTGGCTGCTCTACGAGGTGAGTATTTTGCTGGTGCCTGCACAGACCATTAAAAAGCGCTGAGAGAAAAAATGACGAAAAGTGAAAACATGCCCGTTGTCAGCCTGCGAGCTATGGAGCCAGAGGACCTTGACACCCTATACCGCATAGAGAACGACATGCATCTGTGGGGCATAGGAACCACCAATGTGCCTTATTCACGCTATACGCTGCACGAATACATAGCCGAGTCTTCGTCCGACATCTATACCGACCGCCAAGTGCGGCTCATCATCGAGGATGGCGGCCACCAGACGGTAGGCATTGCCGATCTGGTGAATTTCGACCCCCGCCACCTGCGGGCTGAGGTGGGCATTGTGATTGAGAAGCCTTTCCGCTCACAGGGCTATGCTCATGCCGCGCTGCTCCGTCTTCACGACTATGCCCTCCGCGTGCTACATCTTCACCAGCTTTATGCCGTGGTAGACTGCGCCAATCATGAGGCGACAGCCCTCTTCAACAGTATGGGATACACCCCTACAGCCACCTTGCACGAATGGCTCTTCGACGGTGTGAACTACCACGATGCCTCACTCATGCAGTTTGTCCTTGCATAACCCTCTCAGCTTGCCAGGCCCATCTGGCGAGCTTTCTCCATGAGCAGCTGCATCAGTGGCTCACGCTCATTCTCCACGCGGTTGTCCAGCACAGCGTCCTTCAGTGTCTGCTTCAGCACTCCCACCTCGCGCGACGGCTTCAGTCCGAAGAGCTGCATGATCTCGTTGCCGTCAATCACGGGCTGTAGCAGCCGCTTGTAGTCTTTCTCCACCAGGTCGGCCAGTTTCTCGCGCACTATGCGGAAATTTTCCAGAAACAGCTTCTTCTTGCCTTCGTTCTTAGAGGTGATGTCGGCCTCGCACAGCGTCATCAGGTCGTCAATGTCGTCACCGGCATCGTTTAGCAGGCGACGCACAGCCGAGTCGGTCACAATGTCATCGGCTATGGCCTGCGGCCTCATGTGCAGCTCCACCATCTTCTCTACGTAGTGCATCTCCTGGCCCAGCGGCAGTTTCAGCCGGCGAAACAAGGGAGCCACCATCTTCATGCCCACATAGTTGTGGTTGTGGAATGTCCACCCCGCAGCGTTGTCCCATCGCTTTGTGGCAGGCTTGCCTATGTCGTGCAGCAGTGCGGCCCAACGTAGCCAAAGTGTAGCATTCGTTTTGCATACGTTCTCCAATACCTCCAGCGTGTGGTAGAAATTATTCTTGTGTGCCCTGCCGTTGCGCTGTTCCACCATGTCGAGGGCAGCCACTTCAGGCAGTATCAGTTGCAGCAGTCCCGAACGTTGCAGGTCGATGAACCCCTTGCTGGGGTAGGGCGCCATCATGATTTTGTTCAGCTCCACTGCAATGCGCTCCATGCTCACTATCTTTATGCGGTCGGCCATGCGGTCGAGCGCCTCAAAGGTTGCGTCCTCTATCTGGAAGTTCAGCTGTGTGGCAAAGCGTATGCAGCGCATCATGCGCAGCGGGTCGTCGCTAAAGGTCACCTCCGGGTCGAGTGGCGTGGCTATGATACCGTCCTCCAGGTCGGCCAGTCCGTTGAAAGGGTCTACCAGCTCACCGAAGTGCGTGCTGTTCAGGCAGATGGCCATGGCGTTTATAGTGAAGTCGCGCCGGTTCTGGTCATCCTCCAATGTACCGTCCTCTACAATGGGCTTGCGCGAATCGTGTCTGTAGCTCTCACGCCTTGCACCCACAAATTCTATTTCCATCGGTTCGCTCTCAGTTGTCACTTTCACCTGCGCCGTGCCGAAGTTCTTGAATACGCTCAGATGTGCTTTTCTGCCCAGATCCTTCTTCAGCTGTGTGGCCAGCTCAATGCCGCTGCCCACCACCACCACGTCGATGTCGTTGCTGGGGCGCTCCAAGAATATGTCGCGCACATAGCCCCCCACCACGTAGCACTCCACACCTAGTTCGTCAGCCAGCCGGCCTATCTTGTGGAATATGGGCTTGTCGAGTATCGCAGCCAGTTCTTTGTCGCTGTATAGTTTCATTTCCGTTCTCGTTGTCGCTATTCAGGTGCAAAGGTACGAATAAGCGAGCGAAAAGCAAAGGAAATTGTTTTTTTTCTTTCGCTTTTTCTCAGCAGAATCGCTTCCTGTAGCCGCCTTAAATAAATAAACTGATTATTAATGGAGAATAATTTGCAAGATAAGCAATCAAAAACGCCTTTGCTCCATTTAATTGCTATCTCCCAAGGATGGTATTTTGTCTCTCGTGCGTATAATACGCGCGCGTGAATGTTTTTTCGTGCTACCAGTGCTACCAATGCTACCAGTGCTACCGGATGGCACTGCGGGGTGCCCAAGGCATTCCGTGGGGTGGGGAAGGGGAGTTGACAGCACCTCTCTCTGCCCCGAGCGTACGCCTGAGAAAAGTCCCAGGGCCTGGGACAAATATTTGGCGGTCACTTTTTCAAAAAAGTGACCGCCAAATATTCATGCGAGGCCCCCATGTTTTCTTGTGGGGCCACCATTTTCTATCGGGCGGCCTGTGCACCAGAAAGTACTTGCGGCGCACTTTCCGGTAGCACTGGTAGCACTGGTAGCACGATGCATTCACTCCTGCGCGCACGCGTGGAGGTGAACTGCCAGAGCCGGACATGCGGTCTTACATATACTTTACAAGCTATGCAAATTAACGTTCCCCCCAAAATGTGGCTATATATTATACATGGCAAAATATCAGTTTTTGAGCTGATGATGGGAGCATTTCATCTTTTAATGATGAAAATATGCAAAAAAAGGAGATTAATTAAGACCATCCCAATTTTTATTCGTAACTTTGTGGCTTAATAAAAACCTTTTCTACAAATGATTACTGGAGATATTAAAAATCGCATAGATTCAATATGGGACACTTATTGGGTAGGTGGTATCACCAATCCAATGTCTGTTTTGGAGCAAATGACCTACCTCTTCTTTATGAAGATGCTTGATGATGCTCAGTTAAAGAAGGAAGCAGAAGCAAACATATTGGGTGTGAAAGTTCCTAATCCAACATTCAAGGAAGGAATGTGGCACAATCCCGATACGGACGCAGACGTGCCATACGACAACCTACGGTGGCATGTGTTCAAGAACATGGAAGCCACACAGATGTTCAACACCATCCGCAATGATGCCTTTTCCTTTATCAAGAATCTCAGCGATGGCAAATCGTCTGCCTACAGTCGCTTCATGCGTGATGCTGTGTTCCTTATTCAGAACCCACGTACATTGACAAGAATAGTTGACGGAGTGGATGCGCTTGACATGAACAACCGCGACGCAATGGGTGATGTTTATGAGTATATTCTTGGCAAGATGGCAGCAAGTGGCAATAACGGTCAGTTCCGCACGCCACGTCATATCATCCGAATGATGGTGGAGCTGATGCAGCCAACATTGAAAGATGATATATGTGACCCGGCAATGGGCAGTGCGGGCTTCATCGTTGAGAGTGCAAAGTATATTGCTGAGAACTATAAACAAGAGCTTCTAAAGAAAAACTTTGCACAGCGGTTTAAGGGCAGCATGTTTCATGGATTCGACACTGACAGCACCATGTTGCGCATTGGCGCAATGAACTTGATGCTGCATGGCGTGGAAGAGCCTGATGTGGCTTACCGTGACAGTCTGTCTTCAAGCAATAACGACACGGAGAAATATACGCTGTGTCTAGCTAATCCCCCCTTTGCTGGCAGTATTGACAGCGAGGACACCAACAAGTCACTATTGGCAATTACCAACACCAAGAAAACAGAATTGCTGTTCGTCTCGCTGTTTATCCGCATGTTGCAGACTGGAGGACGGTGTGCAAGCATCGTGCCTGACGGTGTGCTGTTTGGCAATTCCAATGCTCACCTGGCTTTACGTAAAGAGTTGGTAGATAATCATACGCTTCGTGCTATTATCTCTATGCCAAGTGGCGTGTTCCAACCTTATAGTGGCGTATCTACAGCCATCCTTGTTTTCACCAAGACTGGTGCAGGAGGCACTGAGAAGGTTTGGTTTTACGATATGCAAGCCGACGGGTACTCTCTTGACCAAAAGCGTACAGAAGTCGAAGAAAATGACATTCTTGACATTGTTACCCGCTTCCATAACCTTGAAGCAGAAACCCAGCGCAGTCGTAAAGACAAGTCTTTCTTTGTGCCTGTCGACGAAATTCGCCAGAACGACTATGTGCTATCCATCAATAAGTATAAGGAGGTGGAGCGCGAGAAGGTAGAGTATGAAAGCACAGAGGTCATCATGGCTCGCATCGGCCAGTTAGAAAAAGAAATTCAAGAGAGTATAAGAGAATTAAAAGAGATAATCTAGAAGTTCTAGATAATCTAGCCCCTCTAGCTTATCTAGCCCCTCTAGAAAATAATAACCCTTTAAAAACAAGAATAACCAATGGCAAACACCCCTGTCACCCCAGCCATAAAGATAGAGTCTGTACTACGCAAGCAGACTAACTGGAAAAAACTCTGGTTCTACCAGAAGACCGTAGTCCTCTATCAGATGACCTACGTCTTCACACGCCGATTCCTCCCTGCCTACGGTGACCGCACCGTTGATCAGATGGTGCAGGCAGCACGCTCGGGCAAGCAAAACATTGTGGAGGGTTCGGCCGACGGGGTGACTTCGATGGAGTTGGAACTGAAACTGCTTAATGTGGCTCGCTCCAGCATACAGGAGCTCCTTGAGGATTACGAGGACTATCTGCCGGCTCACCGACTGACGAAATGGACTGCAGGACATCCGCGCTTCGATGGGATGCTGGCCTATTGTCGCACTCATAACTTCCTGAACGACTATGAGCCGTTCTTCAACAAATGGACGGATGAGGAAGCTGCCAATATCGGCATTACTTTATGCCGGATGGTAGATAAGATGATGATGACCTATCAGAAGAAGAAAGAGGAGGAGTTCGTTACCGAAGGGGGCATCCGTGAGCGAATGACTGCCGCACGTCTTGGCTACCGCACAAACCAGCGTGAAGCACTTGAAAACGCCATCCACGAGATTGAGAAACTGAAAAAAGAGAACCAACAGCTCAAGGAGTATATACTGCAGATGCAAAAAAAGGAGGTAAAAGCATGAAAGAAGGTTGGGATTATAAGAAACTAGGAGATGTTGCAACCATTATCAACGGCAAGAATCAAAAGGCTGTTGAGGATGATAATGGGGTATATCCTATATGTGGCAGTGGTGGCATAATGGGCTATGCCAATGAATACCTCTGTCCTGAACAAACGGTTATTATTGGTAGGAAAGGCAATATTAACCGTCCTATTTACATGGAGCAAAAGTTTTGGAACGTAGATACAGCTTTTGGTATTGTTGCTAACAAATTACAATTGCATCCTAAATTCCTTTTTTATTTTTGTGTTGATTTCAATTTTGAAAGATTGAACAAAGCAGTCACTATTCCAAGTCTTGTTAAATCTGACCTATTAAAAATAGACATCTCTATCCCCCCTCTCTCAGAACAGCAGCATATTGTTGAAGAGTTGGACTTGCTGAGTTCCATCATTGAAAAGAAGAAAACCCAATTAAACGAGTTGGATAATCTGGCGCAGTCTCTCTTCTATGAAATGTTTGGCGACCCTATCACCAATGAAAAAAGATGGGAGGTAATACGTTTAGGTGACAAGTGTTCTGTTTCATCATTCAAAAGAGTGTTGATTGAAGATGTCGTAGATAAAGGGATTCCCTTTATTCGTGGTACAGAACTTATGGCATTAGCTAATGGAGATGATGTAGACTTCACCTTATTCATAACACCTGAACATTACGAAGTCGTAAAAGAAATTTCTGACATTCCTAAAATTGGAGATTTACTTATTCCATCCATAAATGCAAAAGGATGCATATGGATTGTTAATACAGACCAACCCAGGTATTATAAAGATGGACGAGTGTTATGGGTTCATGTGGATGCAGATTCTTATACAAGCGAGACATTAAAGTTTATAATGAGTTTGTTGATAAAAGAAACATATTCAGCAGTTGCTTCTGGTGCTACATTTGCGGAGTTGAAATTGTTTGTGTTAAGAGATCTTCAAACAATACTACCCCCTCTTTTCCTCCAGCAACAATTCGCCTCCAAGATAGAAGCCATCGAGCACCAAAAGGACCTTATCAAGCAGTCCATCAAGGAGGTTGAAACGCTGTTTAACAGTCGTATGGATTTTTACTTTAACTAACAAAGCAAGAAGAGGTATGAGCAAGAAGTCCATCAGGTTTTTCAACGACAGAGAGGTGCGAGCCGTCTGGGACGAGGAACACAGCAAGTGGTGGTTCTCGGCTACTGACATCGTGCGTGCTATCAATGATGAAGATGATTACAAAAAATGCCGCAACTATTGGAAGTACCTGAAAGGCAAGATGGTCAAAGAGGGTATTCAACTGGTTAGTGTCACTAACCACTTCAAATTCCAGGCTCCTGATGGCAAGCAGCGATTCGCTGATGCACTGGATAGCGAATGCGTGCAGACAGTTGCAAAAAACTATCCTAACAATCGTGCAAGTGCTTTCCTCGACTGGTTTGTTTATAGTGATAATTCGATTGACGGGCAGAGCAAGAAGAAAGCTTATACCCTCATAGAAAGCGGATTGTTGGACTCGCTGAAACCTGGTACGGTGAAGACACTCCAGCAGATACACGCCTACCTTTTTGGTGGACTCTACGATTTCGCTGGCAAGATTCGTACAAAGACCATTTCAAAAGGTAACACCATCTTTTGTCTGGCAGAATACCTGCATCAGAATCTGAAGACTATTGAGCAGATGCCTGAAACGACATTCGACGAGATAGTCGATAAATATGTGGAAATGAACGTGGCCCATCCGTTTATGGAAGGTAACGGCCGCTCTACACGCATCTGGCTCGACCTTATCTTCAAAGCGCGGCTGAGGATGTGCGTCGATTGGAGCAAGATAGGCAAACGTGACTATCTGAATGCCATGATAGAGAGTAGAACGGACAGCACCAAGATTAAGCAGTTGCTATCAGGTGCGATGACTGACAAAATTGACGACCGCGAAATCTTTATGAAGGGTATCGATTATTCATATTACTATGAGCAAGAGGACTGAGTTATGAGGAACTTTGACTATCTAAAGGATATAGAGGCACTGAAAGACCTATACGGCTTTTGCAGTGCAGCAGAGGACACACAGCAGACCAACTATGATGTGTGTGCGCTGAATGGTCGCAGAGCCTTGGAGTGGATAGTAAAGGCTATTTACACCCTCAAGGGCATAGAGTTGGACGCGCGTACCAGTCTGCTTGAAATGATGTCGAGCGAGCCGTTTACACAGTTCATCGGTGACGATGACAAGCTGCTGATGGCGGCTCACTACGTCCGTAAGATAGGCAACAAGGCAGCGCATGACGGTGGCGTAAAGGGAAGTGAGGCTTTCTTCTCACTGCTGAACATCTACAACGTTGTGGGCGGCATATTGCTCAAACTGAGATATATTCCGAGCCTTGCACCTTTCCGCAAAGACCTCATACCCCAAAAGCCTACCCTAACCGTAGTGCCACAAGCTACTGTTCCGACAGCTACCGAGCAGTTCATCAACAGTGTACCGAAGGAAGCTGTAAAAGCCCCACAAGACATTACCGATAAGATTGACTACAGTGAGGCTGAGACGCGCAAGCTGTTCATCGACCTATTGTTGGAAGAAGCCAAGTGGCATGTGCTAGACAAAGAAGGTGCTATTGTTCCAAGTAAGGCTTGCATTGAAATTGAGGTCGAGGGTATGCCTAACAGTGCAAGTGTAGGATATGTTGACTATGTGCTGTTTGGTGCTAACGGTAAGCCTCTTGCCGTTGTAGAAGCCAAACGTACAACAAAAGATCCCAATGTAGGTAGGCAGCAAGCTATCCTTTATGCTGACTGTTTGGAAAAGAGATATGGCATCAGACCTGTTATTTACTACACCAACGGATTTAAGACCTTCATCATTGACGGCTTGGGCTACCCATCGAGGCGAGTTCATGGGTTCCATACCGAAGAGGATTTGCTGGTGCTGATTCAGAGACGTGGCAGGAGAGGAATCACTGACCTACAGATAAATGACGAGATAACCAACCGTGAGTATCAGAAGCGAGCCATCAGAGCCATTTGCGAGAACTTCAACGGTATGCACCGAAGAGGGCTTCTTGTCATGGCTACTGGCACTGGCAAGACACGTGTGGCCATTTCCCTTTGTGATGTGCTGATGCGCAATTCATGGGCGAAGAATATTCTATTCCTTGCAGACCGTACAGCATTGGTCAAGCAAGCGCATAAGAATTTCACCAAGCTACTGCCAAGTGCCACAACAGCAAGACTTGACGATTTCAAGCCATCGGAGAAAGAAGCCGTGATGAAAGCTCGAATACTTTTCAGTACCTATCAGACCATGATAAACTACATAGACACTGAAAAGAAAGAGTTTTCCATCGGTAGGTTTGACTTGATTGTCATTGATGAGGTACACAGAAGCATATTCGGCAAATACACTTCGATTCTGAGCTACTTCGATGCCCTCATGGTAGGATTAACCGCCACACCAAGAGAAGATGATGACAGAAGCACCTATGAGCTGTTTGAGCGTGAGAGCGGTGAGCCAAACTTCGAGTATCTGTTGGAAGAGGCAGTAAGTGACGGTTATCTTGTTGACAAGGTTGTATTGTCACGAACAACAGATATTCTGAAGAACGGCATTAAGTACGACAAGCTTTCCAAGGAAGAAAAACAGCAGATGGAAAGCATCTGGAAATACGAAAAGGCAAAGCTGAATATACCAGAAGAAGAGATATACAAGCGTAACATCGAGAACAACGAGTTGTTTAGCTACATCTTCAACCAAGACACCGTTGACAAAGTGTTGGTCGACCTCATGGAGAACGGCTTGAAGATTAATGGCGGTGACACCATCGGAAAGACCATTGTCTTTGCCTACAACCATAATCACGCAGTGCTGATAGTGGAGCGTTTCAAATATCTGTACCCATCGTTAGGTGACGATTTCTGCCAACTGATAGACAATAAGGTAAACTATGCCCAAAGCATCATTGACACATTTGAGGTGAGGGGCAAAATGCCTCAGATAGCAGTCTCAGTCGATATGCTAGACACAGGCATAGATGTCCCCGACATTCTCAACTTGGTTTTCTTCAAGCAAGTGCGTTCAAAGATAAAGTTCCTACAGATGATAGGACGAGGGACACGCCTTTCAGAAGAGATATTTGATGAAGGAGAGACGGCAGAGGACAGAGCCAAGAAGTTCTTCTATATCTTCGATTGGTGTGGAAACTTCGAGTTCTTTGGCAATAATCCAAAGGGCTATGAGCCTTTGAAGTCTATTTCACTCACAGAGCGACTGTTTGACTTGCGTGTTGACCTGGCTATTGCCTTACAGCATGAGCAATATCAGAGTGACGAAGTGGCAAAGGCACTGCATGACGAGACAAAGGACATTCTGCGTAGCCAAGTGCTAGGGCTGAATGACAAGCATATCTCAGTGCGTGAGCATTGGGATTTGGTGGACAAATACCGTAATGCAGATTCATGGGTATATGTCTCAAACGAAGATGGCGTAGAGCTGAAAGAGGTAATTTCCCCTCTTTTGGTGAGCGACACAACCAATGTGGGAGCCACTAAGTTTGACATTCTGATGGTGAACATTGAACTGTCAACGATTGATGAATCCGTCAGCGGTGACAAGTCAAAGCAAGTAGTTGAGACAATTGCCAATAAACTGCAAGAGAAAGCATCCATTAAGCAAGTCAACGACAAGATGCCACTGATTAAGGCATTGTCAAAGCATGACTTCTGGGATACTGCTTCACTTGACCGTCTTGAATATGTACGCAAGGAGATTAGGGATTTGGTACAGTTCGTGCTAGGAGGCTCAAATCAGAAGTTCACCATCAACATCAAGGACACCGTAGAAGCTAAGGGTACGCCCAAAGCAGTGCCACTACAGACTTCTTACAAGCAGCGTGTCATAGACTTCCTAGCGGAGAATAAAGAGCTGCCTGTCATTCAGAAGATAGTCAAGATGGAGAAGCTGACTGCAGCTGACATAAGGGAGTTAGAGAAGATATGTTGGAGGGAGCTTGGCACAAAGGATGATTACGAGAAGTTCATTACCAAGAGCAACATGATATGCGGTGACAGCGTGGGAGCGTTTATTAGAGCGCAGATAGGTGTTGACAGACACCTCGCAATGAAACGGTTCTCACAGTTCCTTTCAGACACCACACTTAACTCCCTTCAAGAGGAATATATCAAGTCCATTATTGCCTATGTCTGTGATAACGGTGACATAACCACAAGCACATTGATGGAAGAAGAGCCGTTTGCACAGTATGAATGGATTGATACTTTTGGACAGAACTTTGTGGCAGTGCGTAACTATGTTAATGAGCTGCATAATATCGTGCGAGTAGCCAATGGCGAGCGCTTCAGTGTGAATCAGCCCCAAATGCAGCCCACTATGACATTCGCCACGCCATCAAAGCGAGGTAGGAAAGCAGATGAGATACGCTTTACGACCCCGAACTCAATGCTTACGAATGTGACAGATGATAATGATGTGTTGAAGCTGATTCATACAATGATGGAAATGGTGGAAGGCACAACCATCCTTAACATCGTAATAGAATGCCAGAGAGAGTTTCAAGAACACTATTTCAGTATGAAGCCCAATGAGTGGCGACATCTGATACGTGACTACGTGAGACAGATAACAGAGCGTCCTGAGCTAGAGGAAACCGAAGTGTTTACGTATAAGTCGGCTGGATAATCAATAAATGTATGTGATTTGACTATAGGTATCACTGAAACACAATTTGTTTAGGCAATCGCATAGCAGTTGACCAGCTCTGAGGGTGCCCGTAGGCCTCTCGTGACGAACATAACATTCATGAACAGCCATGGAAGGACGGACAAGTATTATTGGTACGACATTCTCGCCATCAAGTGCCTTCGGGACTGTCAACACTCCACCCCTGCAGGTCAACCGCTATATCATTGCCCCAAAAAAGTAGCGGTAATTGGGAAGTCGTAACGAACAAAAAAGCCTCAGCTATGATGTTGAGGCTTTTGATATATATTACATGAAAGGGGGCTATTTTACTCCCACTCAATCGTAGCAGGCGGCTTTGAAGAGATGTCGTAGCAGACACGGTTGACGCCGCGCACCTTGTTGATAATCTCGTTGCTCACGCGAGCCATGAAGTCGTAAGGTAGGTGTGCCCAGTCGGCCGTCATGGCATCGGTAGAGGTAACGGCACGCAGGGCCACGGGATGCTCGTAGGTGCGCTCATCGCCCATGACGCCTACCGAGCGGACAGTGCTGAGAAGAATGGCACCAGCCTGCCATATCTGGTCGTAGAGCGACACTTCTATCTCGCCATCGGTCATTTCAGCGGGAACGCCGGCTGCCAGCACACGACGGGCTTCCTCGCCGCTGAGTTTCACCTTGTACTCGCGCAGGCCGCGGATGTATATGTCGTCAGCATCTTGTAAGATACGCACTTTCTCTGGTGTGATGTCACCGAGAATACGCACGGCCAAACCAGGGCCGGGGAAGGGATGACGGGTGATGAGGTGTTCGGGCATGCCTAGCTGGCGCCCTACACGGCGCACCTCGTCCTTGAAGAGCCATTTCAGCGGTTCGCAGAGCTGCAGGTTCATCTCCTTGGGAAGTCCACCCACGTTGTGGTGGCTCTTGATGACCTTGCCCGTGATATTGAGCGATTCTATGCGGTCGGGATAGATGGTGCCCTGGGCGAGCCAACGGTAATCTCCTCCCTCGTCATCCGAGGGCGATGCATGAGACATCAGTTCCTTTGCCTTGCCATTGAATACCTCGACAAAGTCGCGGCCTATAATCTTACGCTTCTGCTCGGGATCGGTTACACCGGCCAAGTCGGCGAAGAACTTCTGACTGGCATCGACGCCGATGACGTTGAGACCGAGCACCTTGTAGTCGTCCATGACCTGACGGAACTCATTCTTGCGCAACATGCCGTGGTCGACGAAGATGCAGGTGAGGCGCTGGCCAATGGCTTTATTAAGCAGCACGGCTGCTACAGAGGAATCGACTCCACCAGAAAGGCCGAGGATGACGCGGTCATTGCCTAACTGCTCCTTCAGCTCAGCTACGGTGCTATCGACAAACGATGCGGCACTCCACTCCTGGTGGCTGCCGCAGATGTCGACTACAAAGTTCCTCAGCAGGGTCTTTCCTTGTGACGTGTGATAAACCTCAGGATGGAATTGTACTGCGTAAACAGGACTAAATACACCACTCACAGTATTTTTAGACGCGGCGGCTAATTGAGCATTGTGCATTGTGCATTGCTCATTAGTGCAGTAAGCTGCATACTTCACGTCTTTCGTACTGCCGATGACCTTAAAGCCTTCGGGAATAGCGGTGATGGTGTCGCCGTGGCTCATCCACACTTGTGAACCGAGCTCAAATCCCTTGAACAGCGGGTTGGTGGTGTCGACGGTCTCAAGCATGGCACGGCCATACTCGCGGCTATCGGCCTTCTCTACCTTACCACCCAGCGCATGCGAGATGAACTGCGCGCCGTAGCAGATGCCTAATACAGGAACCTTTCCTATGAACTGGCTCAAATCCACCTTGAAGGCTTCAGGGTCGTGTACGCTGTAAGGTGAGCCGCTCAGTATGACACCGATGATGGAACCCGATTGCAAGTCGGCCTCAACGGTATGGAACTTGTTGTAGGGCAGAATCTCGCAAAAGGTGTCGAGTTCTCTCACCCTTCGACCAATAAGTTGGGTGGTTTGCGAGCCAAAATCAAGAATGATAATCTTTTGCATGTATAAGTATGTTTTATCGTTGTTTACAATTCAAGAATCTACGCCTCTGTCAGTCCTGTGATTTGCAGTATAGTCTTTATGTCAATATTCATCATCTTCATCTTTCTTGCGTTAGCCATTCTTTCTTGTATACGTCCTTCTTCGCGTCCTTCTTTTCGTCCTTCTTCAAGACCTTCTTTTCGTCCTTCTTCAAGTCCTTCTTCACGTCCTTCAGCATGGCCTTCCAAACGGCCTTCGCCACGGGCAGTAATCATGGTGTTCCTCAGGATAGTGCGGTCCATCCAGTAGCGGTCGTAGGCCACCTGCTCCTCACGGGTCATCTGTATGAACTTCAGTTTTTCGCGTGCCTCGGGTAGTCCTGGCGCATCGGCATCGTCGGGAATCTCGCTGGTAGAAAGGAAATATAGCCACTGTTCCAGCGGCACTTTCGACCAATGGTTGAAGTCGTTCACTTTCAGAATGTAATATTCAGGATAGAGCTGATAAACCTCGTCTACCTTGAACTTCTGTTTCTGAAAGGGCGATAACTGTAGAACATCGTTATGATTGTGTATGCCACGGAACTCCGCCTTGCCGTGATAGACCACATCCTCTCCCTGTGCCTTGTCGCGCAACAGGCGCTTCAAGGCCCAGTCAAAACTGATGTAGGTACGCTCATTTGACATAATGATTGAAAGTTTTTGCAAAAGTACGGAAAAAAAACGAAACCACCAAGAAAAAACAACGCAGGCTTAAAACCCACGTTGTTTTTCTTTCGTTTTCATAGTCTCGGAATCTAATGAACACCATTTCTCTGCCTCGGCCAGCGTGTCGAGTTTGCCTACGTCTAACATACGCAGGTCGTCTTTCACCACGCCCATGATGTGGGCACGGTGGCAGGTGCTTAAGTAGAAGTCCATAATAGGGAATCTGTCTGGGAAACGATCCATCAGGGGGAAGAGGCGTGGCGAGAAACTGTGGATGCCGGAAAAGGCAAGAAGACTCAGCCCTAATCCCTCTCTGTGAGGGAGGGGAATAAAGAGATTATCTGCGGAATCATCGCCTTGAGAGTTTCCGCTCTTCTCCCTCATAGCGAGAGGGCGGGGGAGAGGCTGTAGGTCGCGTACCCACGGAAATGGCGACTTCACTTCGCCCGTTTCAATATTCATCCAGCCCATGAGACGCATGGCATTGTCGAAGAGCAGGTAGCGTTTGGTCTTGCGACGGCTCACCAAGAGCACGGCATCCTCTTCGGGCAGGTGCTGGCGTGCAAACCACCCGAAATCTACATTGCTCAATATGTCAACGTTATGGATGAGGATTGGCTTGTCATCGGTAAAGAGCGATGCCGCCTTCTTCAGTCCGCCGCCTGTCTCCAAGAGCTGATCGCGCTCGTCGCTGATGTGCACCAACTGAGCATATTTGCTGGCTGCTATGTGGTCGATAACCTGCTGGGCGAAGTGATGCACATTTACCACTAAGCGGTCGTAGCCGGCCTGTTGTAGCCTATCTACCACGATGTCGATGAGCGGACGCCCTCCCACCGGTACTAGTGCCTTGGGCATGGTATCGGTGAGTGGTTTAAGGCGTGTGCCTAACCCAGCGGCGAATATCATAGCCTGCTTCATGTGCTATGCTGATGAATAGTGAACAGTGATGAGTTACGACATGGCTGCGGTGAGGCCGGCCATGACAATGCTCACCATCGACATGAGTTTAATGAGAATGTTCAGCGAGGGACCGCTAGTGTCCTTGAAGGGGTCGCCTACAGTGTCGCCTACGATAGTGGCCTTATGGGCGAACGAACCTTTGCCGCCGAAGTGGCCTTCCTCCACCATCTTCTTGGCATTGTCCCAGGCACCGCCAGCATTGGCCATGAAGACGGCAAGCGTGAAGCCTGCAGCCAGACCACCCACCAGCAGTCCGAGGACGCCAGCCACGCCAAGCACCATGCCCACCACGATGGGGATGGCAATGGCAAGGAGCGACGGTAGAATCATCTCATGCTGAGCAGCACGGGTTGAGATTTGCACGCACGAGTCGTAGTCGGGCGTGGCCTTACCCTCGAGTATGCCCTTTATCTCCCGGAATTGGCGGCGTACCTCTTCTACCATCTTCTGAGCGGCACGTCCCACGGCCTCCATCGTAAGTCCGCAGAACAGGAAGGCAGCCATGGCTCCGATGAAGGCACCCACAAGCACGCGGGGATTCATCAGGTTCACCTGGAAGAAGTTCATGAAGTCGGGTATAGTGGCGTCGGCTGCCGATATAATCTCACCTTTCAAGTTGGTGAGTGCGGTGCCGGCACGCTCCATGGCTATCTTCACCTCCTCTATATAGGAGGCGAGCAGAGCGAGGGCAGTGAGGGCGGCTGAGCCTATGGCAAAGCCCTTGCCTGTGGCGGCGGTAGTGTTGCCTAAGGCATCGAGGGCGTCAGTGCGGTGGCGCACTTCCTCGCCCAGTTCGCTCATCTCAGCATTACCGCCAGCGTTGTCAGCAATGGGACCATAGGCGTCAGTGGCCAGGGTAATGCCCAGGGTAGAGAGCATGCCCACGGCAGCGATGCCGATGCCATAGAGTCCATGGCTCAGGGCCTCGGCGCTCATCTCAAGATTAAAGCCGTTAGCGCAGAGATAACTCAACATAATGGCCACGCCTATGGTGACCACTGGAATACAGGTAGACATCATACCTGTGCCAATGCCTTTGATGATAACAGTGGCCGATCCGGTGAGACCAGCCTCACTGATTTTCTGTGTTGGCTTGTAGGAGTGCGAAGTATAATACTCGGTAGCCTGGCCGATGACGACACCGGCTGCCAGTCCGCTGATAACTGAGAAACTGAGCCCGAGCCAGTTTTCAATGCCAAGGAGGTAGAGAATGCCGAAGGTGGCAGCGGCTATGAGCACAGCACTGATATTTGTTCCTAATGACAGTGAGTGCAGCAGATCCTTCATCGTGGCTCCTTCCTTGGTGCGAACAAGATAAATGCCGAAGATACTGAGGAACACGCCCACGGCGGCAATAAGCATAGGAGCGATGACGGCACGCAATTGCATGTCGCCGCTCATGGCAAAGGCGGTGGCACCGAGTGCGGCGGTACTTAATATGGAGCCGCAGTAGCTCTCATAGAGATCGGCACCCATGCCTGCCACGTCGCCCACATTGTCGCCCACATTGTCGGCTATAGTGGCGGGGTTGCGTGGATCGTCTTCGGGAATGTCGGCTTCCACCTTACCCACGATGTCGGCCCCCACGTCGGCAGCCTTCGTATAGATGCCGCCTCCCACGCGGGCAAAGAGTGCCTGTGTGGAGGCACCCATGCCGAAGGTCAGCATAGTGGTAGTGATGGTGATAAGAGCCATTTTGTCACCATGATAGAAATAGCTAAGTATGAGGAACCAAATAGCAATGTCGAGCAAACCAAGACCAACGACGGTGAGTCCCATCACCGCACCACTACGGAAAGCTATCTTCAGTCCGCCGTCCAAACTCTGACGGGCGGCGTTGGCAGTGCGTGCCGAGGCGTAGGTGGCCGTCTTCATACCGAAGAAACCTGCCAGTCCGCTGAAGAAGCCGCCAGTGAGGAAGGCGAAGGGTACCCATGGGTTTTGAACCTTCAGCACATAGGCCATGAAGGCGAAGACAACGGCGAGCACCACGAAGACGATGGCCACCACCTTGTACTGCTGACGCAGATAGGCCATAGCGCCGCGACGCACGTGACCGGCAATCTCTCTCATACGCGGCGTGCCCTCGTCGGCGCCCAGCATCGAGCGGAAGAAGAACCACGCCATGCTCAGTGCCACCACCGATGCGATGGGAACGAGCCAGAATGCAAATGGAATGTTCATTGGTTGTTACGATTTATAAATTTAGATTGATCTAGTTTCGCCTGTAGTCAGAATTTGTAGTCAATGCCAATACCGATAACATCATTGGTACGCGAATAGACATCTTTGCCCATGAAGCCAGTGCCCAAATAGTTGGCCTGTTCCTTAGTGTAGTCGCTGTAGATGGTTTTGAAGTAGCTCACGTTCAGGCGCATCTTATCGTTGATGTTCCATGCACCACCTAGACCAAAGCTGTAGCTGTCGCATGCAAACGATGTGTTCTGCTGATAGTTATCACTCAGTCCATAGTCGGTGCGTTGTCCACCGCAACTCATGGTGAACTTGTCGTTAATGTCGTACTCCACGCCTAAGAGGAACTCATTGGTTCCGCCTTTCAGCTCCTTCTGACGGTCGCCAGCCATCTTGGCGTTCTTGTCGTCAAAGAAATGGTATTCAATGGCAGCCCGTAGCTGCGGCGTTATCTCATAGCCTGCTGCAACAGTGAGCAGGGCTGGCATGTCGTAGCGCGTCTTCACGCCGTCCTGATAGGCAGCCACCTTCGAACCCAATGCGGCGGCTGTCTGCTCCAGTGTCATGCCGGCTATCTCGGCAGTCAGCTCTTTCGTGTCGTTCTCGGTATTTATTTTCGTGCGGAACTCATAGCGGGCACCTAGTGTAAGAGGCCCCTGATGGAAGTCGAGGCTGACAATAGGTGCAAAACCCCAGCCCTTCTGCAGGCAGTCGAGTTGCAGATTGATGAGTTTGGCGTTTCCCATGGCGGCTACTACATGGCCGCGGTTGTAGCCATCGTAATAGTTGGCACGCATGCCCACGGCAGCAGCCAGGAATTCGGTTATCTTATAGGTGAAATTCAACTGTCCGCCATAGATGTACTGCTTACCTTTCATCTGTGTGTCAAGTGTGTACTGTCCAGGCATGATGCCCTTCATTGCCAGCAAGGCTGTCATGGGCACGTTGAACATTGGCACACCGTCATCATATTTCACAAAGCCGCCGCTACCCACAATGCCAATCATCGACGACACCGTCCAGCGGTCTTTCTTATAGGAGGCAAAGAAAGCGGGAACAATAGGAGCCGAGGCCTTGCCGTTGTACTCATAGTAATAGCCCTGTCCTAGAATCCCTGGTATGGTGGTTTCGATGTCGCGATTCTGCCACGGTTTTTGGAAATTCAGCGACAACTGCCAGCCCTCATGGCCCCAAGCCAGTCCGGCAGGGTTGGAGTATATGGCGTCGATGTCGAAGGTGGCACCACGCGCAAACATACGGTCAAAAGCAATGTGATAATTTGTGTTGGTCATTAGGCCACCGGCCATAGCCGATTTTGCCATCAAGAGCAGCGATGCTGCAAACAGGATACTTTTTTTCATCTGCTCATGTTTTTAGAAATTAGGCCACAAAGATACGAAAAAAAAATGAATGGCGAAACAAAACGTCCGAAAAACAAAAGAAAAAGCGATTTTCTTTTGCTCTTCGGTTGTTTTTATGTAACTTTGCACGCTGTGAGCGCGAAGTCGCTTTTGTCTCAGTATTTAATCAACAATACAATAATTACTATGGAAAGAACATGGAGATGGTTTGGCAAGAAAGACAAGATAACACTTGCCATGCTTAGACAGATTGGCGTTGAAGGCATCGTTACCGCACTACACGACGTGCCTCTCGGCGAAGTGTGGACACGGGAGAAAATTCGCGATTTGCGCGAATATATTGAAAGTTATGGCATGCGATGGAGCGTGGTGGAGAGCTTACCCGTGGTAGAGACTATTAAATATGGTGGTCCCGATCGTGACCACCAGATAGAAGTGTACAAGGAAAGCTTGCGCAATCTCTCAGCTGAGGGCATACACTGCATCTGCTACAACTTCATGCCTGTGCTCGACTGGGCGCGCACCGATCTGCTGCACCAAAATCCCAATGGTTCCACCAACCTCTACTTCAACTATGCCGAGTTTGCCTACTTCGACATCTACATTCTAAAGCGCGAGGGAGCACGCAAGGAGTGGCAGCAGTTTGAGTTTCCTGCCGGAGTAGGTCAGGGGCGTAATGTGTTGGCCGAGTGCGATGAGCTGGCCAAAACTATGACCCCTGAGAAAGAACACAAACTGGTGGAGAACATCATCATTAAGACGCAGGGCTTTGTCAGTGGCAACTTCAGCGAGAACGATGAGGCTCCCATACAGAAGTTCCGCGACTTCCTCGACCTGTATAAAGGTATAGACAAAAAGCAGTTGCGTGAGAACATGAAATATTTCCTTGAAGCTATCATGCCTACGTGCGAGGAGTATGACATGAACATGTGTGTACACCCTGATGATCCACCCATCGAGATTCTCGGCTTGCCGCGCATCGTCCGCACTGAAGAAGACATCGAATGGTTCCTTAATGCAGTGCCCAACAAGCACAACGGACTCACCTTCTGCGCCGGCTCACTCTCAGCAGGTGCATATAATAATGTGGTGGAGATGGCTCGTAAGTTTGCTCCACGCACACACTTCGTACACCTGCGCTCCTGCCACATCTTCCCAAATGGCGACTTCACCGAGGCGTCACACTTGGGCGGGCGAGCCGACTTGATAGAATTGTGCCGCATCTTTGAGCAGGAAGGACAACAGCGTGCAGCCGCCTCTCAACTATCAATACTTGATGCTCAACTCCCCATGCGCGTTGACCACGGCATGACTTTCACCGACCAACCTGGTGGCATTATGGACGAGAGCAGTCATGGCCACAACGCAGGCTACACGCTTCTTGGCCGTATGTTCGCCCTCGGACAAGTGCAAGGCATCCTTGCCACTGTTGACCGCGAGTTGGGCATCAGTTATAAACAACCAGGTTTCTTTGACTAAACTAGCGTGGTTCCTCCATATGCTATGAGAGCTGGGCAGTTTTTTCGCAACTAGAAGAAATAAGGACAATTTAACATTGAAACAGCGAGTAGTAAAAAACTATATTTATCTGATGCTGATGGCACTGCTTGTCATCATGGTTTCGGCGTGTTTTAGCGATGAGGAAGAAACCGGAGGCAACGATGCCCTAGTAAGGGCGGGCGACAAGGTGCCTGGATTCAGCATCGTGGGAACTGACGGGCGTATGATCACAGCAGAGTCATTGGTGGGACAGACCTTTATACTCAATTTCTTCGATACTGGGTGTCCTGACTGCCGGAGAGAGTTTGAAGTGCTACAACGTATATACGACAAATACCAGACAGCTGTACCCATGCTCAACGTTCCGCGCAGCCAGACCCAAGAAGAAGTGGAGAAATACTGGCAAGAGACGGGACTCACCATACCATACTACATGGCAAGCGACAAGAAACTGTACTATAAGTTTGCCAATAGAGGCATACCCCGCACCTATATCGTGGATGGTAGCGGAAAGATATGTGCAGACTTTTGCGACTCGCCGACGGCCGACTATGAAACGTTGGACAGCATACTGCAACAACTGGTGGGCGAGGAAACTGTGAAACATAACGCGCGACAACTACCCCAACTCAAACACTGAGGTCGTCGTTGACGGCAGCAGCAAGTAATAACCCTCAAATTATGACCATAGAGCAAAAGACACAAATAGAAGAACGCATAGTAGACGTGTTGAAGACCGTCTACGACCCAGAGATTCCTGTCAACATATTCGATCTGGGAATGATTTACAAGATTGATGTGAAAGATGACGGCAACGTAGAACTTGATATGACCTTCACCGCTCCTAATTGTCCTGCTGCCGACTTTATATTAGAAGATGTACGCACGAAAGTGGAGAGTGTGGAAGGCATAGGCAACGCCACCGTCAACCTGGTCTTCGAACCCGCCTGGGACCAAAGTATGATGACCGAAGAGGCAAGGGTGGAACTTGGATTCGACTAATAGTGTAGAGTTCTAAACAAAATGAAACCAATATATTTCCTCTCGGACGCCCACCTCGGCTCCTGGGCCATTCCGCATCAAAGGATGCAGGAAAGGCGGCTGGTGCGCTTCCTCGACTCTATCAAGGAGAAGGCGGCTGCCGTCTATCTGCTGGGCGACATGTTCGACTTTTGGTATGAGTATAAGTATGCGGTGCCGCGTGGATACACACGCTTCCTAGGCAAGTTGTCGGAACTGACCGACATGGGCGTGGAGGTGCACTTCTTCACAGGCAACCACGACATCTGGGCTTATAACTACCTGGAGCGCGAGTGTGGCGTGGTGCTGCATAAGCAGCCACTCACTACCGAGATATATGGCAAGGTGTTCTTCTTAGCCCACGGTGACGGATTGGGCGATCCCGACAAGAAATTCAAGTTCTTGCGAGCCATGTTCCACAATCGCTTATGCCAGATTCTCTTCTCCACAGTTCATCCACGATGGGGCATCTGGTTCGGGCAAACATGGGCCAAGCACTCGCGAATGAAGAGGGCGGGTGCTGAGCCCACACCTTATATGGGCGAAGACCGCGAGCACCTGTTGCTCTACACGAAGAAGTATATACAGTATCACCCTAACGTAGACTATTTCATCTATGGCCATCGCCACATAGAGATAGACAAGCAGCTCACCCATAAGGCAAGGGTCATTGTGCTGGGCGACTGGATAAGCCAGTTCAGCTATGTGGTCTTCGATGGTGTGCATCTGCTCATGTCGCAGTACATAGAAGGAGAGAGCCGGATGTAATTCATCCGGCTCTTTCGATAAGACTCCCTAAAGAAGGGCAGGGGACTATCTTGTCATGTCCTGTATCACCTTCTTTGTCTTGCTGTTGAACTTCACAGCGCGGAAAGGACGGTTGGTGTCGATATATTGATACACCCACTGGTAGGTGCCTGCAGTAATGCGTGTGATGTCGCTGGGTTCGCCAAGTGCCAATCGCACCTCAGCCTCGGTGAAGCCTTTCTTCACTTGGCGCTTCTTGATGAATGGCAGGTTGGCTGCGTTGACTCCTTCCAGTTTGGAGGGATTTCCCTCATGGAAGAGTTCGTCGAGCACCTCTTCGTTGCCTGTTACCTTCGTGTTCGTCACCGACACTTCCTTCGAATAGATCTTGCCCGTCTTAATGCTCTTCAGCATCAGTGTTAGAAGGTTGCTGTCGCTCAGCTTAAACAGGTCTTCAACGACGAAGGGTGTCAACCTGTCAACGTTGACATATTTTTCCTTGTCGTCACGCATCTTCGTATCGAAGAAGGTATATACATTCTTACCCTTCCATGCTTGAAGCTCTGGACTGACTGCCATTCTGTCAGCCAACAACAGGAACGATCCCTGGAAAGTGTGGGGCTTGTAGTCGCTGCGGCCAAAATCCTCGTCGCGTAGGCCGCAGTTGGTGCGGCTGATGGTTACATATTGGAAGAACTCACGTCCCTCCTTGCCATTACTGTCGGGTTCCTTGACGATAATCTTCACTGGGAAGTTGCGGGTGCCTACTCCCACCTTGGTGATAGTAGCTACCATGCCACGATTCTCCTCGCCGATGTCGACGATAGAGAAACCGCCGCCGGCGTTGTCGTTGTCCTGACAGTAGAAACGTTCCAGAAGCCTCACCTGTTTGCCCACTAGGCTGTCCATCGCCATGTCAACATCGCCTAAGTAAGCCAATGTGGGAACACCAGTCTTGCTGTAGCAATAGTCGTCGAACGATGCTGTGGGCACCTCAAAGTAGTACACCTCGTTGGGGTTGTCCTCCAAGTGGAAATTCACGTGCTCATGAAGGTTTCCGCTTGTGTTTGAATGACTGTCGTAGATGAGTACCTGGTTCTGCAGGCGACGGCTGCTGATCATGTTGCCCGTCTTGGCCTCAGCAAACCTCTTCAGCACCAGGTCTTCCTTTGTAGGAAGGCACATGAAGCGCATGCCCGTTGTCCAGTCGCACATGCTCACGTATTGGAAGTTACGGCTTACAAAGTCGAGCGGTTCCTTCTCAGGGGCATCTGCTGCAGGGTCACCCTCGTCAGAGGCTGGCATTCCCTGTACCTCCTTCACATTGCTGGTCTTCACAAAATAATTCCTCTTTACCACGGGCTGCTGAGCCAGGGCACTGCCACCCATACCCGTAATAAGGGCCAGCGTAGCAATCATTATCGTTCTCTTTGTCATGACAGAAATATGAATTTGTTGTTTTTTCGCTGCAAAGGTACGAATAAGTGAGCGAAAAACAAAGGAAAATCCTTTTTTTCTTTCGATTTTTCAAACCGAAGTGTCTTCGGCATTGCACTTATGACAAAATGACGTGACAAATGGCAGTTTCTTTTGATTTTTTTTACTTTTGGCACACGCTTTGCTATGTTAAATATGGCATGAGACCCCTCATCAGGGGGTTAGAGGTTTGAACAAACGAAGGCCTCTGCCTAAACGAATAACAAATAATAATAAATACAAAGAAATTATGGGAAAGATTATTGGAATTGATTTAGGTACAACCAACAGCTGCGTAGCCGTATTTGAAGGTAACGAGCCGGTTGTCATTGCAAACAGCGAGGGTAAGCGTACAACTCCCTCGGTAGTGGGTTTCGTAGATGGCGGCGAGCGCAAGATTGGCGACCCTGCCAAGCGTCAGGCTATCACCAACCCGAAGAACACTGTCTACTCTATCAAGCGCTTTATGGGTGAGACATGGCAGCAGACAGAGAAGGAGATTTCCAGAGTACCGTTTAATGTTGTTAACGAAGGCGGCTATCCGCGTGTCGACATCAATGGGCGCAAGTACACTCCGCAGGAAATCAGTGCAATGGTGCTGCAGAAGATGAAGAAGACCGCCGAGGACTACCTCGGACAGGAGGTGACCGACGCCGTCATCACCGTGCCGGCATACTTCAGTGACTCGCAGCGTCAGGCTACTAAAGAAGCAGGACAGATAGCAGGCTTGAATGTGCGCCGTATTGTGAACGAGCCCACAGCTGCTGCTCTAGCCTATGGTATCGACAAGACGAACAAGGACATGAAGATAGCTGTCTTCGACCTTGGTGGTGGAACCTTTGATATCTCTATCCTCGACTTTGGCGGCGGCGTGTTCGAAGTGCTCAGCACCAACGGTGACACCCACCTCGGTGGCGATGACTTCGATCAGGTTATCATCGACTGGCTGGTGCAGGAGTTCCGCAACGACGAGGGCGCCGACCTGAAGACCGACCCGATGGCCATGCAGCGCCTGAAGGAGGCTGCCGAGAAGGCTAAGATAGAGCTGTCTAGCACCACATCAACGGAGATTAACCTCCCCTACATCATGCCCGTGGGCGGAGTGCCCAAGCATTTGGTGAAGACGCTCACCCGCGCCAAGTTCGAACAGTTGGCTCACAGTCTTATTCAGGCTTGCCTCATACCCTGTCAGAACGCCGTGCGCGACGCAGGCATTTCTGTTAGCGACATCAACGAGGTCATCCTCGTGGGCGGCTCCAGCCGTATACCCGCTGTGCAGACACTGGTGAAGAACTATTTTGGAAAAGAGCCTTCCAAGGGCGTGAACCCCGACGAGGTGGTGGCCGTAGGCGCAGCCATACAGGGTGCCATCCTCAACCAAGAGACAGGGCAGGACATCGTGTTGCTTGACGTGACTCCGCTGACCCTCGGTATTGAGACCCTCGGCGGCGTGATGACCAAGCTCATCGATGCCAACACTACCATCCCGTGCAAACAGAGCCAGGTCTTCTCGACTGCTGCCGACAACCAGACGGAGGTGACCATCCATGTGCTGCAGGGCGAGCGTCCAATGGCTTCGCAGAACAAGAGTCTCGGACAATTCAATCTCACCGGCATCGCTCCCGCACGCCGCGGCATTCCTCAGATTGAGGTGACCTTTGACATCGATGCCAACGGCATTGTGAAGGTGAGCGCCAAGGACAAAGCCACGGGCAAGGAGCAGGCCATCCGTATTGAAGCCTCAAGCGGCCTCTCGCAGGACGAGATTAACCGCATGAAGGCAGAGGCCGAGCAGTTTGCTGAGGCTGACAAGAAGGAGCGCGAGCGCATTGACAAGATGAACCAGGCAGACTCGATGATCTTCCAGACTGAGAATCAGCTGCAGGAGATTGGCGACAAGATTCCCGCAGACAAGAAACCCGCTATTGAGCAGGCCTTGCAGCAGCTGAAGGATGCCCACAAGAGCGGCGACGTTAATGCCATCGACGCCGCTACAGCAGCCCTTAACGCAGCATGGCAGGCAGCCAGCGCCCAGATGTATCAAGGCGCCCAAGGACAGCCGGGCGGCGATGCCTATCAGGGCGGCCAGCAATCTGGCGGCGCAGGCTTCCAAGGCGGCCAGCAGACTCACTCAAATCCCAACGATGACGTCCAGGATGCCGACTTCGAGGAGGTGAAGTAATTCCTCAAAAACAACGATAAGTAAAAATAAGAATCTATAAGTAAAGTGGTGTAATCCAAGTGGTTACGCCACTTTTTCGTATTGTTAAACTTTGTTTCGTTTCTTGCTGGTTTCGGATTTTTACTGTAATTTTGCATCATATTTGCGACACGACTTATTGGTAGAAAAGATTAAACTTATGCCTACTTGTCGCTACTTAGACAAATTTAATAGTAGAAAAGATATGCCAGCATTGAAATTTGAAATCAAAAGGAAGTGTGAAGTCTGTGGCAGCATCTTCGTTGCCAAGACACTCGACTCCAAGTGCTGCTCCGAGAAGTGCATGAAGGTTGCATGGAAACGGAGAAAGGATGAGGAGAAAAAGCAAGAACGGCTTAAAGCAATAGCAGACCAGGTGCCTGATTATCGCGACTATATATCCATACCTGAGGCCGTAGCCATGTATGGTGTTGGTAGAGATACTTTGTATCGCCTTATTCGTGTGGGCCAAATACAAAGCATTAATCTCGGTACCAGACTGACCCGAATTAACAGGAAAGACATAGATAAGATGTTTCCCAAGCGATTCGAGAAACCGAAGAAAGGCAAAGATCTCGTACCATTATATAATATGGAACCAGAGAACTGTTATACCATTGGTGAGATTTGTAAGAAGTACAGACTAAACGATAGTTCTGTATGGGCACATATCAGGAAGTACTCTATCCCCTCTCGCCAGATTGGCAACTATGTCTATGTGCCCAAAAAGGAAATCGACAAACTTTATAAGAGCTTATGAAGAAACCATTATCACATACCAAAGTCACCGTTAAACTCCGCAAATCACAATACAAGGAGGAGTGGTATCTGATTGTTGAAGCCTACCCTGTTGTTTCAGCAGGTAATAAGGTGGAACGAATTGTGGAATCTGTCAATAGGAGTATTACCACTCCCATCTGGGACAAGTCATCCACTACCCGCTCATCAGGCTATAAGCCCAAGCGAGACATCAACGGCATCATCATGTGCCGTTCTACTCTTGACCAAGAATCATGTATCTATGCTGACAACGTGAGAAAACTTCGACAGCATGAATACGACAACCAATCTCTCTATACTGATAAGGAGAGTGAGATTGCTGCTCAGAATGAGCGTTCTGAACAGGACTTCATAGAGTATTTCAAGAAGATTACCTATACTCGCCATCCTAATGCCTCAAAATCCATCATCATTAACTGGGAACGAGTTGGCGTACTGCTTGGACTTTTCACCGAGGGCAAGCCAATGCCTTTCAGTACCATCAATGTGAAGTTATTGGAGGAACTGAAGATGTATATGCTGACAGCCCCACAAGGAGGAAAGAAAGGCGGCAAAGTTTCACAAAACACAGCATCCACTTATTTCTCCATCGTTAAAGCCGGACTCAAACAAGCTTTCATTGACGAATATCTTACTGTTGACATCAGCGAGAAAGTAAAGAATATCCCAACAAAGGAAAGTCGTCGTGAAGTTCTCACCATAGAAGAGGTAAACAAGCTGGCAAACACACCCTGTAGTAATAACGTCTTACGACGGGCTTCGTTCTTTTCCATTCTGACAGGTTTACGCCATTGTGACATTCAGGAACTCAAATGGGGACAAATCGTTAGACACAATGACTCCTGGCGCATCAACTTCGACCAAGAGAAAACTGATGGTGTCGAATACACGCCTATATCAGACCAAGCCTACGAAATGTGTGGCGAGAGACGTGATCCAGACAGATTGGTGTTTGAAGGTCTTATGAATCCGTCATGGATTAATCGTCCTGTAAAAAAATGGATTGAAGCTGCAGGAATAACCAAACATATAACCTTCCATTGCTTTAGGCATAGCTATGCAACCCTTCAGCTCACTAACGGCACGGACATATTTACTGTTAGCAAAATGTTGGGGCATACCAATGTGAAGACAACACAAATCTATGCAAAAGTCGTAGATGCCAAAAAAGAACAGGCTGCAAAAGCCATTACAATTGAAAATCTCGACAAAAACAAGCCAGAAGAATAGCACGTCATTGATTCTCTGAGAGTTAGCGTTGTTTTGGTGGGAGTGTGGAGCAGGTTTGCACCACCTCCCACCATCGTTTGCACCACCTTTTTTCTCGATTTTTATCCATTTTTATCCCATTTACCCGTCCTCAAGGTGTTTTTCATCTTGATTAATTATTGATTTCTTCCTTTTTT